>Ga0066388_100000967_pt1 | contig 15188 bp, 12 predicted proteins | sample PanSoiMetaGPlot6_FD_64539 | JGI IMG/M metagenome (GOLD analysis project Ga0066388, IMG submission 64539) | Tropical forest soil microbial communities from Panama analyzed to predict greenhouse gas emissions - Panama Soil - Plot 6 (Hybrid Assembly) | ecosystem: Environmental > Terrestrial >... | reverse complement strand
GCACTGCAGCTCGCCGCCGTCACGGGCACCAACGGTAAAACGACCACGACTTCTCTTATCGATTCCGTCGTCAAAGCTTCCGGGGCAAAGACTGGTCTTTTTGGAACAATCGCCTATCGCACCCCGCTCGGCGATTATCCCGCGCCGAACACCACTCCCGAATCCGTGGACCTCCAAGGATTCTTCGCGGAAATTCGCGACGCCGGTGGCAAATACGCTGTCCTCGAAGCGAGTTCGCACTCCCTCATGATGGATCGCCTCTGGGGCTGCCATTTTCAAGCCGCGGTTTTTACAAATCTCACCCGCGAGCACATGGATTTTCATAAAACGTTCGAAGACTATTTTGCAGCGAAGCGCCGCCTTTTCGAAGGTACGGGCGCCGGTCCTGCCGAAGTTGCAGTGCTCAACGCTGACGACGAATATGGCCCGCGCCTGAGCGGCGTCGCAAAATCGAGCGTAACGTACGGCATCGAGAGTTCCGCCGACATCAGCACGAAAAAATTCCACCTGAATTTTTCTGGGCTCTCCTTCACGGCTCACACGCCCAACGGCAAGCTGCAAATCATCAGTTCGTTGGTTGGCCGCATCAACGTCTACAACATTCTCGCCGCCATCGGCGCGGCTCAAGCGCTAGCTCTTTCGAATGAAGTCATCGAAATCGGGATCAAAAATCTTGCAAGCGTTTCCGGCCGCTTCCAGCAAGTCGCTTTAGGCCAACCATTTCTTGTAATTGTGGATTACGCGCACACCGATGATGCCCTCGAAAACCTCATCAAGACCGCGCGCGAACTCAATTCGAAGGGCCGCGTTATCACGCTCTTCGGCTGCGGCGGCGGCAAAGACCGTACCAAGCGCCCCGTCATGGGTGAAGTCGCCGGCCGCCTGAGCGATCTCACGATTCTCACCAACGATAATCCGCGCCTCGAAGATCCTCTGAAAATCATCAGCGACGTTGTCGTTGGACTGCAAAAGAGCAACGGAAAATATTTGATCGAGCCGGATCGCGGAAAAGCGATCAGCATGGCGATTGACGAAGCACGCGAAGGCGACATCGTGCTTCTCGCCGGGAAAGGCCACGAGGAGTATCAAATCATCGGCGAAACGACTTTGCCTTGGGACGACCGCGAACAGGCTCGCAATGCTCTGCGCGACCGCGGTTATGGAGAAGAGCCTCCTGCGGGAGGCGTCCTGGGCGCGGGGATTGGCACCTAGCGCGCTCTGTTCGATACTGGGCAGAGGGCGCCGGGGTTCTGGCAACTACAGAACAGCCAAGCAGTCAACTTCCGAAAGGGAGGGCCCCTCAATCCGGTGAAACACAACCGAACCCGTGGCAGCTGGTTTAAGTCGAACCCTTTGAGGCACTTATGCGGTGGACGATTGCACAGGTGGCTGGCGCTTTGGATACCCAGCCGGGAACGGGGCTCGACCCCCTGGCCCGGGTGGCCGGTGTCTCGATTGATTCTCGCGCGATTCGTCCTGGAGAGCTGTTCGTGGCCATTCACGGACCGCGTCATGACGGACACACTTTCGTGCCGGACGTCTTGGCGGGCGGCGCTCTTGCGGCCGTGGTGGCTCAAGACAAGTTGGCGCAGTGTCCAGAAACCGTACGCAGCCGCTGCATCATTGTGGCCGATACCTTCATCGCGCTCAAGAAGCTCGCCCGCAAAGTTCGCGAGGCATGGGGCGGAAAAATTGCCGGCGTTACGGGCTCCGTCGGCAAGACCACGACAAAAGAGATCCTGGCGGCATTGTTGGGCACGCGGCTCCGCATTTTGAAGTCAGAAGGAAATTTTAATAACGAGTATGGGCTGCCGCTGACCCTTTTCAAGCTCGACGAAACGCACCAGGCCGCTGTGCTCGAGATGGGCATGTCGCGGCGCGGTGAATTATCGCGGCTCGCGGAAATAGCGCGGCCCGATGTTGGTGTCGTCACGCGTGTTTCGCCGGCGCACTTGGAATTCTTTTCGTCGGTGGATGAAATTGCGCTCGCCAAGCGCGAGCTGATCGAAGGCTTGAACGGGCGCGAATCAACCGCGGTTTTGAACGCAGATGATCCGCGCGTCGCTGCGTTTGGTGCATTTGCTCCGGGCCGCGTGATGACCTACGGCATCGAGCAGCCTGCGTTTTTCACGGCGCAGGCCATCGAGGACCGTGGCGCGCTCGGCTCGGCATTCGATTACGTCAGTCCGGAAGGCCGCGTACGTCTAGAGCTAGCGTTGCCCGGGCGCCACGTGATCGCCAACGCTTTGGCATCACTTGCTGCGGCGAGTGTCTGGGGCATCGGTGCTGCCGAAGCGCAAGCAGTGTTGCGCACCATGCGAGCCCCAGCAATGCGCGGAGAACTTTTGCGATTTTCGAATGGAGCGGCCCTGATCAACGACAGTTACAACTCAAGCCCCGCCGCTTTGCATGCAATGACGGCACTTCTCGCGGCTACGCCCGGCTTTCAGCGGCGCATTCTTGCCGCGGGTGAAATGCGCGAACTCGGCACGAGCTCGGCGGAACTCCATCGCGAAGCCGGCGCCGCCGCCGCAAAATCGGGAAAAGTAGATTGGATCATCGGCGTTGCGGGCGATGCCGCACAAATTATCGAAGGCGCGGCTGCAGCAGGTTTCAATCGCGCTCACACAAAATTCTTCGCGTCATCCGAAGAAGCCGGCGCGTTCGTTCAACATTTCTTCCAGCCCGGCGATTTGCTGCTCGTCAAAGGCTCTCGCGGCGTAAAAATGGAGCGTATCGTCGAAGCGCTCATCGCCGCGCATGCGCCGACTGAGGCCCCCCGCGAGGAGGTTCGGCACTAGGATGCTTTACTACCTCCTCTACGAAGTTCTGCGCCGGTACTTCAGCCCGCTCAATGTTTTTCGCTACATCACCGTTCGAACGGTTTACGCGAGCTTGACAGCCATGTTTCTTGCGTTGGTCTTTGGTCCGTGGCTCATTCGAAAGCTGCGCGAGTTGCAAATCGGCCAGTTCATCCGCGAAGAAGGCCCCCAAGAGCACAAGAAAAAAGCCGGCACTCCGACAATGGGAGGCGTGCTCATCGTTCTGTCAACCGCTGTTCCTGTCTTGCTCTGGGCGGATCTCACCAATGTCTTCGTACTGGTTGCACTTTTCGCGCTGCTCGCGTTCGCTGCCATCGGCTTCATCGACGACTACGCCAAAGTTTCGAAGCAGCACAATCTCGGCCTCACCGCTAAGCGCAAATTTTCGCTGCAAATTCTTATCAGCCTCATCGTTGGCGCGTCGCTCCTCGTTCTTGCCACCTACAGCGCGTACTCCACGCAACTCGTTCTCCCGTTTTTCAAACGCATGCATCCCGACCTCGTTATCCATTCACTCATCAATTCGAAACATTTCTGGCCGTTTGCGTTCATTCCGTTTCTTGTTTTCGTGGCTGTCGTTATCGCTGGTGCTTCGAACGCCGTGAATCTCACTGACGGTCTCGACGGTCTCGCCATCGGCTGCACCGTTATCGCCGCCGGCGCGCTCACCGTACTCACGTACGTCAGCAGCAACTATCGCTGGGCCAGCTATCTCGAAATTCAGTACATTCCGCGCGTCGGTGAACTTACAGTCTTTTGCGGCGCGCTCGTCGGTGCTTCACTCGGCTTTCTTTGGTACAACGCACATCCAGCAGAAGTTTTCATGGGCGACGTCGGTTCGCTTTCGCTCGGAGGCACGCTCGGCGTCATCGCCGTCATCATCAAGCAAGAAGTGCTGCTCTTTTTCGTCGGCGGTGTTTTTGTCATTGAAGCGCTCAGCGTGATTTTGCAAGTAGGCTCGTTCAAATTGCGCGGTAAACGCATTTTCCGGATGGCGCCGATTCATCACCATTTCGAATTGCTCGGCTGGAGCGAATCCAAAGTTATCGTGCGTTTTTGGATCGCGGCACTGGTTTTCGCGCTGTTTGCTTTGACGACTTTGAAATTACGGTAGGATATGTTCGAACTTACTGGAAAGAAAGTTTTGGTAATCGGACTCGCGCGCACAGGCGTGGCGACTTCGCTTTTTTGCGCGCGACATGGCGCAATTGTCACTGCGACCGACACCCGCGCCGAATCCGATCTCACCGACGCAGCCGCAAAACTGCGCGCCGTCGGGGCCTCACTTCAATTCGGCGGCTACACGGAAGAAATTCTCGTTGGTCGGGACCTCGTCGTTCCCAGCCCCGGCGTCCCCGCTAATTCCGAAATCCTCACGGCCGCGCGCGCGCAGAACATTCCCATCTGGAGCGAAATCGAGCTTGCCGACCGCTTTCTCCGCGGCCGCCTCATTGGCATTACCGGCTCCAACGGAAAGACCACCACGACTTCTCTCAGCGAGCACATCCTGAAAAGTTCCGGCTACGCCACACTTCTTGCGGGAAATATCGGCACGCCGCTCATCGGCGTTGTCGAACAAACTACGGACCAAACCATTACCGTCGCCGAGCTCAGCAGTTTTCAGCTCGAATGGATTGAAACATTTCGTTCGAATATAAGCGTTTTTCTGAATCTCACGCCGGATCATCTCGATCGTCACGGCTCGATGGAAGCGTACGGCGCGGCGAAAGCACGCATCTTCGAAAAGCAAACCGCCGCCGATTTCGCCGTGCTTAACGCCGACGATCCCGCGAGCACTCCCTATGCCCCCACAAAACCAAGACTTTTTTGGTTCAGCCGCAAGCAGCGCGTCGCACAAGGCGCTTTTCTTCGCGGGGAAGAAATCGTTTTCCGCAATGAGGGCGAGGAAGAAATCATTCTGAAGCCATCGGAAATTCCGCTTCCGGGCGCGCACAATCTCGAAAACGTTCTCGCTGCCGTAACCGCCACGCGCCTCGCCGGAGCTCAGCCCAACGAAATCGCAAAAGCCGTTCGCTCTTTTGCTGGAGTCGAACATCGCCTCGAATTTGTCGCCGAACTAAACGGCGTCCGCTACTACAACGATTCGAAAGCCACCAACGTGGACGCAACGCTCAAAGCGCTGGATGCATTTCCCGGCCGCATCCTGATTATTCTCGGCGGCAAGGACAAGGGCAGCGATTACACCGTTCTGCAAGGGCTCCTGCGTGAAAAAGCAATTCTCGCGCTGCTCATCGGTGCTGCGGCGCAAAAAATCGAAAGCCAAATTGCAGGCAGCGTCGCCATCGAGCGCGCGGGTACGCTCCAGGGCGCGGTGGAAGTCGCTTCGCACTCAGCCCAGCCCGGCGACATCGTTCTGCTCGCGCCGGCCTGCGCCAGCTTCGACCAATTCGAAAATTACGAACATCGCGGCCGCGTCTTTAAGCAACTAGTTCACGAGCTTGCGAACCACGCCGCCGCATCTGTTTCGGGAAAGAGGTGATCAGTGCCGAGACGCAACGAAAGCGACCGCTGGCTGTTTGGAGTCACACTAGGCTTGTGTTTGCTCGGCGCGGTGATGATTTACAGTGCCTCCGCTGTCACCGCCGAGCACGATTACGGCCATTCCTATTATTTTCTTCTGCGCCAGTCCATCTGGCTGCTTTTCGGTGTCGCCGGAATGTTCGCGCTCATGCGCATGGATTATCGCAAGCTCCGCGAGCCCGTTGTCGTCTATAGCGCGCTCAGCCTTGTGGTCTTCATGCTCGTCGGCGCATTTTTCCTCGATAAATCGCATGCCACACATCGCTGGATTCGCTTCGGCCCAGTCGGCATTCAACCGTCGGAAATCGCCAAGCTCGCCGTGATTCTCTATCTCGCGTGGTTCCTCGGCCTGAAGGGTACGAGTGCCGCTCACCTCGAATTCTGCAAGAAGGATTTTCTGCACAACATTCTTCCCACGGTTGGTCCTATCTTCGTTTGCATTGCACTGATTCTGATGCAGCCGGACCTCGGCACTTCCGTGGACATCGTCCTAATCGCCACAGCCATTCTTTTTGTGGCCGGGCTTTCCTGGAAATGGATCGCTGCAGGCGCGGCCGCTGCAATCCCCGCGCTCTTTCTGCTCATCATGAGTGCGTCGTATCGCCAGGCGCGCCTCATGGCTTTTCTGAACCCGGACAGCGATCCGCAAGGCGCAGGATTCCAGCTTTTGCAATCGTTGATAGCCGTGGGCTCGGGCGGCTTCACCGGCGTCGGTTTGATGGAAAGCAAACAAAAACTTTTTTATCTTCCGGAAGCGCACACCGATTTCATTTACGCTGTCATTTGTGAAGAGCTTGGCTTCATCGGCGCCATCGTTGTCATCGGACTCTTCGCCGTCTATGGCTGGCGCGGCATTCGCGCCGCCTTTTCCGCGCCCGATAGTTTCGGCCGCCTTCTCGCGCTCGGCATCACAGCCATGGTCCTTTGCCAGGCGCTCATCAATTTTGCCGTCGTGCTCGGCATGGTCCCGACGAAAGGAATTCCTCTGCCATTCGTGAGTTATGGCGGCTCAAGTTTGCTGGTAATGCTTCTGGCTACCGGTGTGCTGCTGAATATTTCGCAGCAAGCGCAACCGGAGTGAGGAGCGAAAACGTTTCGTGAAATTGCTCATCGCAGGCGGAGGCACAGGCGGCCACGTTTTTCCGGCAATTGCAATTGCCCGTGAATGGCTTTCTCGTGAAGCGGAAAGGGAAATCGTGCTGGTTGGAACCCAACGCGGAATCGAAATGAAGCTGGTCCCGCAAGCGGGGCTGCCGCTCGAAACTTTGCGCGCCGCTGGGCTCAAGGGCAAAGGCGGACTTACGCTTGTAAAGAATTTCGCGCAACTATTTCCCGGCATGGCCGACGCCTTCCGAATCGTAAGCAAACACAAACCGGTTGCCGCTTTCGGAGTCGGTGGTTATGCCGCAGGGCCCATGCTCCTCGCCACATGGCTGCGCGGCGTTCCCAACGTCATCTTTGAACCTAACGCCGAACCGGGCTTCACTAACATAGTCCTTGCGCGCATGTCGCGCCGCATCGCCACCGGTTATCCCATCACGGCGGAAAAATTCGGCGCCAAAGCCGTTCTCACTGGCAATCCTGTTCGCGCGGAATTTTTTCGAATCGCTCCGCGCAAACCGGAAAAACCTTTCCGCCTGCTTATCACCGGCGGCAGCCAGGGCGCGCTCCCGGTCAATCGCGCCGTCGTTGATGCTATGGACCGCCTCGCCTCGCGCAAGTCGGAATTAAACATCGTTCACCAGACGGGCGAACGCGACTACGATGCTGTACGCAACGCCTACGCCCACCGTGAATTTGCTTCTGCCGAAGTCGTTCCCTTTCTTTCGAACATGGCTGAACGTTTTAATTGGGCCGATCTCATCGTCTGCCGCGCCGGAGCCATCACCGCAGCAGAAGTCGCCGCCGCGGGACGCGCGGCGATCTTCATCCCCTTTGGGCGCGCTACAGACAGCCATCAGCTGCGTAACGCTCAGGAGATGGTCAAAGTGCAAGCCGCCCGGCTCATCATTGAGCCGGAGCTGACCGGTGAACGCCTCGCTAACGAGATTTTTTCGCTTCTCGACTCGCCCCAGCAGATCGAGCAACTCGCAGCAAACGCGCGCAGCTTGGGAAAACCTAGTGCCGCGCGCGATATCGTGGACCTGATTGAACAAACCGCTGGTCCACGTCTCAAAGGGCGTGTCTCATGATGGTTACCTTTCGCAATTTTCAACGCATTTACCTCGTCGGCATCGGCGGCATCGGCATGAGCGGCATTGCGGAAGTCTTGCTCACGCTTGGCTACTCCGTTTCCGGTTCGGACACCAAGCCGTCGCCCATTACGGAGCGCCTGCAGAACCTGGGCGCCACCATTTTCGAAAGCCACAAAACTTCGAACGTTGAAGACGCCCACGTCGTTGTTATGTCTTCCGCCATCAAAAACGACAACCCCGAAGTCGTCGAAGCGCATAAGCGCAAAATTCCCGTCATCCCGCGTGCGGAGATGCTCGCCGAACTCATGCGCCTCAAGTACGGCATAGCCGTCGCCGGAGCCCACGGCAAGACCACAACGACTTCCATGGTCGCGAGCGTCCTCACCGCTGCGCATCTCGACCCGACTTTCGTTGTTGGCGGTAAAGTCAATCAAGCTGGAACCACCGCCCGCCTCGGCAAGGGAGAATATTTCGTCGTCGAAGCCGACGAGAGCGACCGCAGCTTCCTTTATTACGCGCCCGTCGTCGCCGTCGTTACTACAATCGATCGCGAGCACCTCGACCAATATTCTTCTCTCGAGGACATTCAGGACGCCTTCATCCAATTCGTAAATCGCGTTCCGTTTTACGGTGCCGCCATCCTTTGCCTTGATGAGCCCAACGTTCAGGCCATCATCCCGGATATCAAGCGCCCCATCATTACTTACGGCACTTCGACGCAAGCCGACCTCGTCATCAGCGACATCAGTATGGAAGGCCTAGGCAGCCAGTTTCGCCTCGCCTACAAAGGCGAAAACCTCGGCATGTTCAACCTCATTCACCCGCCGGGCATTCACAATGTTCGCAACGCCGCTGCGGCTGCCGCGGTCGCGCTTTATCTCAATGTCCCTTCTGATCTAATTCGCGAAGGCCTCGCCAGATTTACCGGTGTCGGACGCCGGTTCGATATCAAAGGCGTCGTTGCCGACGTCACCGTCATTGACGACTACGGCCATCATCCTGCCGAAATCCGCGCCACGCTCGAAGCCGCTCGCGGCTGTAAATTCAACCGGTTGCTGGTGCTCTTTCAGCCGCATCGCTTCACCCGTACCCAGCATCTCTGGGACGATTTCACTAAAGCATTCAATCAGGCCGATATTCTTGTCCTCACGGATATCTACGCCGCCAGCGAAAATCCAATTCCTGGCATTACCAGCGAAGCCCTCGCCGGCGCAATTCGCGAAGCAGGCCACAAGAACGTCCACTATTTCCGCACCATGCAGGACGGCATCGAGTTTCTGCTGAAAAACGCGCGCCCCGCCGACGCCATTCTCACCATCGGTGCCGGGAACGTCAGCCGCGCCAGCAGCGAATTCATGGTCTTACTCGGAACGGAGCACCCCACGCACCATGCGTCTTGAGGATTGTAAACTTCTCGCATCAGTTGCTGAGCTCGGCGTCGAGCATCTGCCAGGTATATCCCTGTCCGAATACACTTCGCTCGGGATCGGCGGCACGACGGACTTGCTCCTCATTCGAGAGCACGAGTCGATTCTTGGTATGCTCCAGCTGCTCGACAATGAAAAAATTCCACACAAATTTCTTGGCGGCGGCTCGAATCTCCTTGTAGGGGATGGCGAACTCCCGTGGATCGTTCTTCAGCTAGCTCGCCCTGAGCCCGACGTCTTACTCGAAGGAAATTTCGCCCACGTGGATGCCGCAGCCGACCTCGGCCGCACCGTTACTTACTGCGCCAAGCACGACCTCGGCGGCATGGAGGGTCTTATCGGTGTTCCAGGAACCGTCGGCGGCGCTCTTCGCATGAACGCCGGAGCCTACGGCATGCAAATCGGCAGCTATGTCCGCGAAGTGAAACTCTACCGAGCTGCCGCCCGCAGAATCGAAATCCTCGAGGGCGATCAAATTTTCTTCGAATATCGTCACACTTCTTTTGCGCCCGATGATATGATGCTCGCAGTGACCCTAGAACTACCCTCCAAGTCGTATCAAGAAATAATTCAAGGAATTCGCATCTGCAACGAAAAGCGCCGCGCTAGTCAGCCGCTTGGGCAAAAAAGCGCCGGTTGCATCTTTAAGAATCCTCCTGGCGCATCCGCTGGCCGAATGATTGATGAACTCGGCCTCAAAGGCCTGAGCGTCGGCGACGCGCGCGTCAGCGACCGCCACGCCAATTTTTTTGTCAACGCGGGAAAAGCCAGCGCGAGGGACATGCTCTCGCTCATTGCGGACGTGCGTGACCGCGTTGAAAGAGCGTACGGCGTTAAACTCGAAAACGAGGTGGTCGTGTGGAACGCGTAAAGGCCATGCAGCGCAATGCGACGGCCGCCGACTCCGATTTCCGTCCGGAGCTGGTGGAGGACGAGCCACGCTATCTGCGCCGCCAAAAGCCGGTGGACGTTCGCCGCAAGAAGTTCGGCTCGAAGAACTTGTCTTTCTACCGGCGTCTCTCTCTTTGGATTTTGATCGCTGCATTGATAATTACGTGCAGCGTTGTCGGTGTTCGCTTTGCGCTCTATTCGCCGCAAGTACAGCTCATCAAAACCGAGCAAATCGATCTCACAGGAAACCACATCGTCGCGCGCGAGTCGCTCGTGAACGTTTTCTATCCGGATCGTGGCCACAGCGTTCTAACAATTCCGCTCGACAAACGCCGTGCCGAAATTGAAAAAATCAAATGGGTTGAATCCGCAAGCGTCCAGCGCATTTTGCCGAATCGCGTTCGCGTGGAAATTACGGAGCGCACTCCAATTGCGTTCGTTCGAAACGGCAACGAAATCGCTCTCATTGATGCACACGGCGTAATTCTCGATCGTCCAAACGATCTCGATGCTCGCTTTCCGATCATTTCGGGGATTACGGATGCGCTTCCGAAGGACGAAGCCGAGCGCCGTATGCAGACGTATCAGGAACTCGTGCGCGAATTGAATGTCGTCAACGCGGATTCCGCAAATCAACTCAGCGAAGTGGACCTTTCGAATCCCAAAAACATTCGAATCGTCATGGCCGGAATTCCCGGCGTAAACGCGGCACAAGCCGTGAACATTAGGTTTGGATCGGGTGATTTCACTTCGAAATATCGCATGCTGGTCGAAAATTTTACGCAGTGGCAAGCGAATGCCGGCTGCGTGCGTTCTGTGGATTTGCAGTTTACGCGCCAGATCGTGCTGAACCCGGATTCTTCCGGTTGTGGCGAGCGCATCGAGGCGAAAGCGAAGTCGAGATAAGAGTTTTTTTCGGGGAGCGGCGGCTTGTCGAAGAAGGATAAATACATCGTAGGTCTGGACATCGGCAGCACGAAAACGTGTGTGCTCATGGTCGAAATTGTTGAAGAGCAAGTGAAATTTCTCGCACTGGGCGCCGCGGAATCGAAAGGGTTGCGCAAGGGCCTCATCGTTAATCTCGATTCTGCCGTAAGCTCGATTCGCCGCGCTGTCGAAGAAGCGGAATCTGTTTCCGGCGTTCCTGTCGAATCCGCACTCCTCGGTGTCGCGGGAAGCCACGTGCGCGGGGTGAACAGCCGCGGCGGAATCACTCTCGGAAATCGTCCGCGCGATATCGAACGCGAAGACGTGAAGCGCGCCGTCGACGCCGCGCGCAATGTTTCTCTTCCCGAAGACCGCGAAGTGCTGCACGTTCTTCCTCATGAATTTATCGTGGATGCGCATGACGGCATTCGCGATCCGCTCGGCATGGTCGGCCAGCATCTTGAAGCAAACGTGCACATCGTGACTTCTTCCACCATCGCGACGCAAAATCTGGTCACCGCTGCAAATCGCGCCGGGATCTTGATCAGCGATACGGTTCTTGAACCGCTTGCTTCTTCCGAGGCTTGCCTCACGCAGGACGAACGTGACCTCGGCTGCTGTCTGCTCGACATCGGTGGCGGCACAACCGAAATCATCGTTTATGGCAATGGAGTGATTCGTCATACGAGCGCGGTTCCCATCGGTGGCGATCATTTCACCAACGATCTTGCCGTGGGCCTGCGCACTCCGATTCCTGAGGCAGAGCGCATCAAACGCCATCACGGCTGCGCCTCCGCAGCATTGCTGCGTGGAGATGGCTCCATCGAAATCGCCAGTGTCGGCGATCGCCCTCCACGCGTGATTTTTGCTCGCAACCTTACGGAAATCATCGAGCCGCGCGCACAAGAATTGCTTGCGCTGATTCGCGACGATCTGCAGCGCGCCGGTTTGCTCAAGCAAATTCCTGCGGGCTTTGTTTTCTCCGGCGGCGGCGCGCGTTTGAACGGCCTCGACGAAATGATGGAGCAACTTTTCCATCTGCCTGTGCGCATCGCGGAGCCCAAGGGAATTTACGATTTGCCAGAGCAAGTTGCGCAACCGGAATACGCGACGGCTATCGGTCTCGTTTCGTACGGAGCAAAAGCGCGGCGCAACGCGTCCGCACGCTCCGGCGGCATCGTTTCGAAACTGAAGTCGATGTTCGCCGGCGCTTAGCAGGTTTTGCAGTGGCCGACCTTTAGATCGGCGAAAAAATTTCGCGAAGCTTGAAAAAAAACTTTGCAACGATTTACCAGCCCGAAAGAGGGGGGACGAATGACGGCAAAAGACACAGGGATTCGCATGAGCTTCAGCGAGGAGCTGTCGCCTGCAAAGATCAAAGTGATCGGCGTCGGCGGTGGCGGCTGCAACGCCGTCAACCGCATGATCCGCGCGAAAGTCGAGGGCGTGGAATTCATCACGGCGAACACCGATCTTCAGGCGCTGCGTCTTTCACAAGCGCCGGTGAAATTGCAACTCGGCGCGAAACTGACGAAAGGTCTCGGCGCCGGCGCCAATCCCGAGGTCGGTCGCAAAGCCGCGCTCGAGGATACGGACAAAATCATCGAAGCGCTCGAAGGCTCGGACATGATTTTCATCACCGCCGGCCTCGGCGGAGGTACCGGCTCCGGCGCGGCGCCCGTCGTAGCTTCGCTCGCGAGCGAACTCGGTGCACTAACCGTCGCCGTTGTGACGAAGCCGTTCGCTTTTGAAGGCAAGCGCCGCATGCTGCAGGCCGAACAAGCGCTGCAAGATCTCATCGGCGCTGTGGACACGGTCATCGTGATTCCGAACGAACGCCTGATGGAAACGGTCGAGCGCGGCACGAGTTTCTTTGACGCGTTCCGCATCGCGGACGATATCTTGCGCCAGGCGGTCCAGGGCATCTCCGACATCATCACCGTGCCTGGCATCATCAACCGGGACTTCGCGGACGTGAAAGCGATCATGAGCGGCCAGGGTTACGCCGTGATGGGCACAGCCGTCGCCACGGGGTCGAACCGCGCTGTGGACGCTGCGAACCGCGCGATTTCGAGTCCGCTGCTCGAAGACAATTCGATTCAAGGCGCGCAGGGAATCCTCATCAACGTTTGCGGCAGCCCGAGCCTTTCCCTGCATGAAGTTCATGAAGCGTCTTCGATCATCCAGAAGGCGGCGGCGGAAAACGCCAACATTATTTTCGGCGCGGTGCAGGACGAAGCGATGAAGGACGCGGTGAAGATTACCGTTATCGCCGCAGGCTTCAAGGAAGCGAACAAGAAGAACTCTTCGCAGCGGCCGCAATTCATGCCGCGCACCTGGAAAGCGGGACGCGAAGAGCAAACGCCCGCAACCATGGCGGCCGCCGCGAGCGGCCACTCCGCCTTCCATCGCGACGTCGTGCAACAGGTTCAGGAGAACGTTCGCGAGGTGGCGCGGGAAGTTCCCAGCGATGACCTCGACGTTCCGACGTTCCTGCGCCGCCAAGCTTCAAAGGCTTAGCGGGCTTAGCCGCAAGCTTCCATCCCGAACGTATTGAAGAACTTGCTCCTTGGTGGGTCGGCAGCAACCAGGGCGGGCCCGCTTCCATTTTTCACACAAATTTAACGTGTTTATCTGCGTGACCTTCCTACCCTTTCTTCCGTCAAAAAAAGTGTAAGTCGGATGTCGTTTTCGGCCCTCCTCATTCGACATATAGGTAGAGCAGGGAAATGCTCTACGGAGGCGGTCATGGCAAGGCAGCAGACAATTCACCAGCAAATTCAACGGGTTGCGGCAGCGGTTCCCGCGTTTGCCGGGATGGCCGTGGTTTCTGGAACCCAACAGGGCGTGTCCCCATTTTGCCTCCTCGCCGGCACTGCCGAAAAGTACGCCTTCAAGCTGTTGCTGGACCTGATCCCTGCGGCTTTCCAGGCATTTCAGGGCTGCGGCTCCGATTCGCTTTGGTCTTCGCTTTCCATCGGTCATCTGATCGTTACCAGCATGCAAATCCTTGGTCGAGTCCTTGGCGTGGCATAGGCTTTTCTCCGCCAACTTGGCTGAAGTCCACAACAAACAATCTTAGAAAATCTCTTTCTACAGAAGTGGTTCAGCCCAAATACCCAAAATGGCTCTTCGCCTGAGTGAGTGCCGAACCTATCCTTATCAGCATCAAATCGCGAATGGCCAGTGAAGCCAATGCTATGACCTCTCTATCCCGCGACCGTTCGGGCGCGGCGGAGTGGGTGATTCTGTCGCTGCCTGGTTTGATCTGGGGCGCGTCGTATCTGTTCATTGCGGACGCTCTAGGGGCGATTGGCCCTGGAGGCGTGACCTTCATTCGGCTGCTTGTCGGGTTTCTTACATTATCTTTGTTTCCGTCGGCCCGAAAGTCAGTGCTGCGTTCGGATTGGGGAAAGATCGTGGCACTCGGCGCGTTCTGGATGGCGTTTCCGCTGAGCATGTTTCCGTTTGCAGAACGTTACGTTTCGTCGGCGCTGACAGGAATGTTGAATGGGGCGAATCCGTTGTTCGCCGCAGCGGTTGCCGCGTTAATTGCATGGAAACTGCCGTCGCGGCGCGTGATCGTTGGGATTGTCATCGGTATGGCAGGAACGGTAGTGATGGGGCTGCCGACCCTCCACGAAGGGCGCAATACTGTGGCTGGAGTGGGTATGATTCTTGCGGCGCTGGTTTCGTACGGAGTTGCGCTGAATCTTGCGAGTCCGCTCCAGCAGCGGAATGGCGCGTTACCGGTGGTTTTCCGGACGCAGCTTGTGGCACTCGTGCTGGTAGCGCCGATTGGACTGCGCGACGTTCTCCATATTCGCTGGGCTCCTGGACCTTTGGCGGCGTTGCTCGCGCTTGGAGTGCTGAGTACCGGCATTGCGTTCGCGATTATGGCTATTTCCGCCGGCCGATTTGGAGCGACGCGAGCTTCCTCAGCGGCGTTTTTGATTCCTGCTGAAGCGCTGGTGCTCGGAGTGATTTTCCGCAGCGAGCATGTAGCGTGGATTTCAATAATGGGCGGCGTGATTTGCGTCGTCGGCGCATTGATCATGCGCAGCCAACCGGCGGAGAAGAAGCCCACACCGGTCGTAACACCCTCGCCCACAACAGTCGTAATTGATGGATAGGGCTAGGCTTGCGGTCCAGCTGGCATGCTGCAACCTTAAAGCCTCTTTATTTTCAACACTTACAAAAAAAGGTGGGGACTGGTTATGGTTAGCCAGGTGCTTCGTGCCCATCCGTCTCGCTAATGATGTAAGTCAGTTCTCGGACGGCGGACTCGAAGGCGTCGTCGCGGGATTGGCCGTAGGGGAGTGTGGAACCAAGGCCGGAGTGGAATTCTGAGGCGCCGGTGAAGCGAATGACATCGCGGAAATTGG
>Ga0066388_100000966_pt1 | contig 15188 bp, 17 predicted proteins | sample PanSoiMetaGPlot6_FD_64539 | JGI IMG/M metagenome (GOLD analysis project Ga0066388, IMG submission 64539) | Tropical forest soil microbial communities from Panama analyzed to predict greenhouse gas emissions - Panama Soil - Plot 6 (Hybrid Assembly) | ecosystem: Environmental > Terrestrial >... | reverse complement strand
GGCAAAGATGGATGATGAGCTGCTTGCTCGACTGAAACGGGCGGGACTGATGCAGGTTGCGATCGGGGCCGAGTCCGGCTCGGACGAGCTTCTTTCGCGCATCACGAACAAGACCACGGTTGAAACGACGCTGGAGGCGGTCCGCCGTCTGACAAGGCACGGTATTAATCAGCACTTGTTCTTCATGATCGGTTATCCGGACGAGCCAGTTGACGCCCTGGAGAATACGCTCGATTTCGTGGTCAAGCTGAAGAAGATCAATCCCAACGTGACATTGTTTCTGAACTATGTGACCCCCCTCCCAGGATCCGAGGTGTTCCGGATCGCAGTCGAGCGCGGACACATCGAGGAACCCCGCTCGTTCGAAGATTGGGCTCGCTTCGACTATATGCAGCCTAATCTGATTGACATCAGCGACAGCTACAGGCGCCGTGTCAGCCGATTCCAGGCGTTCCTGAACGTGGCCTATCCGTTGCCGAACAGACGACGTCTGCCCCGATCGCTGCGGCGCTTTGCGCAGTGGCGCCTCGATCGCGGATATCTGGACTTTCCACTGGAGCTTTCCGTCCTCGCGGCCTTGCGATCGGCCCGCACGATGGTCGCACGATGACGCCATTGTCGTCGTAGTTTTGGACCCCGCTTTGCCTTCCACATCCATTTAACGCAATCTTGAGCTCGCTGTTGACGGAGCCATTGAGGCAAGGCTGGCTGGCAATGGAATCGCGGACCATAGATTGGATTCTGGCGCTGGCATTATTCGTAATCGGTTTCGCCATCGGTTTTCGAATCCTATTTGATTTCGGCTTCACGAATTTTGGCCAGGAGTGGATGCCTGCCGCAGTCATGTGGGCCTGTGGGTACGGATGGGTCGACCCTGCGTCCACTCCCCCCACGTTAGTCTCCTTTCTCAAGGGGACACTCAATTTCGATTGCCGTGATCTGGCTTCGGTTGGCCAACTCGACCATACGAGTGCGGTGATTAACGCACACTTGTACCTAGGTTTCGCTGTAGCAGCTTGCTGGCGTTTGCTGGGGGTCAGCTATTTCAGCCTCGCGCCATTGCTCGGCATATTCTACGGGGTCTACGTCACTGGCTGCTTTGTACTTCTTCGGCTGTACATAGGCCGGTGGTCTGCAGTGTTTGCGACGGCCATCCTGGCGATTTCCCCAATCGCAGTGATCATGCTCCGGAATTTTCGGGACTTTTCCAAAGCGCCATTCATTATATGGGCGATCATCCTGCTGGTCCTCGCGGTACGCGAGCAACGCCCGAGGCACTTGATTGTCATCGCAGGAATCTTGGGTCTCGTCGTTGGAGTTGGGATGGGGTTTCGAGCTGATCTAAGGCTCGTGGCACTCGTCGCAATCATTGTACTGGCGTTCGGTCTTGACCGGGCCGCGCTTTCTCTCCGTACTCGATTATTAGCGCTTTTTATTTTTTCTGCCGTTTCCATCGCAATAGGTCTCCCTGCGAGTGCCAAAACGCCAGGCATGGGACTTTACGTCCTCCAAGGAGCCGCGGAACCATTCCGTAAATTTATCGGCGTCACCAAGCCGGACTACGACACAGGCTACCTTTATTTTGATGCTTACACCCTTGCGTCGATTGGCGCAGACCTCAGACGCCGAGATCCGGATGCATGGGACCTACATGAAACGACCACTTTGGATGTGCATGAGTCGTATACGATGACACAAGCAAACAGCTACGTTCTCAGCTGGATGCCACTTTTTGTGGGAGATCTTGTTACAAGAGGCCTTAAATCTGCTGCCTGGATAACCGGATACTACGCACTTTTCTCACCCGGTCACGTCGCGCCTGATCCATACCACCACCCCGTTACTCAGGATTCCACTTTCATTGTTAGGCTGGCCCAGCCGTACTTTCTCTATATTGCTCAACCTTGGCTGCCAATCGTCGGACTTTTAGGTTGCTTGGCACTGCTATTTCGCACGTTCGATCGTTCGCCCCGGGAGGCGGCTTGCCTTTCATTCATTCTGACCGTCTTGTTGATGTCTCCGGGCATTCAATTTTCAGTCCGTCATTTGTTTCAATATGAAATAGTTTTTTGGCTCGGTGCATTTTCGCTGCTCTGCCTGCTCTTCGAGTCTGGTCGCCTCCGCAGGAGCGTATATTCCTTCAGCGGCTGGTTGGTCGCTCTGCTTATCGTGGGGGCGACCGGATATGCCGTCGTACTAACAATTCAGGATTTTCTTCTAAAGCAACAGGTACAACACCTCCTGGATGCTCAGCGGGAGCCCGTTACGCGGACCGTCGCCGATCTGCGCGGTCGAATGAAGCTTATCGAGATTCCTACACCGTCGGCTGCGACAAGATTGCCCGGTTTTTCTCCCAACGGTGTCGACGAGGCGCTTCGGCAGACCCTATTTACGACTGAGCACATGCGCATGAGTGCGCTGGCCATAGCAGATCGCCTCATAGTGACCATCGGTGGCCCGGATTGTACGCCAGGGCCATTCGAACTTACGTTGAGCTATGAAGGTCTTCTTGGTTTCAGTAGGCCCCTGATGGTCGACGCACCGGCAACCGGCGACAAAACTTTCTTAATCACAGGCGCGTTTTATACGCCCTTGGAACGCTTCCGCGGCATCGCTGTTCCAACTGACAGAGTGAGCTGCGTTGTCGACGTGAGCAAAATCCATGACGAAGGGAAATTGCCGTCAATCTTCACGAGCATTCTGAAGCCCGGTTGGAGGAGCGAGCATATGTTCCAACGCGTAGGCGCTTTCTAGTGATTTGCCGCAGCAATCACCGAATTAAAATCAAAAACTTTTGAACTGGTGCGTCGGAGAAACATGCATTCATTTTGATGGCCAACTCGGTCTCGCAAAGCCTCGGGGATATAATGGCGAGTAGTTATGCTTGTTTCGGCGACAAGCGACGAGCCACGGCGCAAACGATTGCGCTGACGAACGCCAAGGGTCCCTGTCTCCAGACCGACTGGACGCGGTGAGCGAGCCGTACGCGCCCGGTGACACGGTCGAGCGGCGCGGTCGGCGAGGCCAAAAACCACCTCAGCAACGAACGACGCAGCGACCGTGGCGCGACGGGCGGATTCCGAACCATACCGATCACCTGATCGTGCAGGATCGGTTCGTCCGGGAGCGGATTGGCATCCCCCCAGGTCATCAGCCATCCTTCCGCCCGAGCGGCCACGCGGTGAACCCCAACCTGGTCGTTGAACCGAAAGACAGCGACGTCTCCCACGGCCGGAGCAACGCCGCACGCGACGACAACCTGCTCTCCCGGCGCGATCGCCGGCATCATGCTCGTTCCGTCAAAAGATGTCATAAACTCGCGTCGCTCGCGCTTCCAAAGCGTGGCGACAGCATCGAGTCGTTCTGCGGTCAGCGGTTCTAGAACGCTTGCCGTGTTGGTCACTTCCGATCGACGAAGGAGTGCGCCGTCTTTATCTCGTCCTCAGTGAACCCAGCCTCGCGCCGAAGGTCGTCGGCGACTGGATAGAACACAATATTGTCGCCGACAATTTCCTTGAATGCAGCATCGGCCTGTGCGATGGCCCGGGCGAGCGCCAAAACTGCCTTCGGGTCCCGCTCGATTATCTTCTTAAGCCAGACATTGGCAAAGCGAACGTGCTGTACTTCGTCCGCGAGCTGTTGGTCGAAGAGCGCGACGAAATCGGCGTCGTCCTTTCGCTTCGAATTCTCGATGCCATCTTGGATGGCGTCCATGCCGGACGCTTCGAAGCTGCGGTTGGATACAGCCAATCGACCGATCAGCGAAGGGATCGCAGTCATTATCCGGAACTGGAAGTTCAACACCGGATACTGGCCGAGCGAGCCTCCACGCTTTTCCAACAGGCGTCGGAACGCAATAGCGTGCCTCGCCTCATCCGAGCACTGGCGGGCCAGCGCCATGCGCAGCCCCCAATCCGCGTCCGGAAAATCCACCAGGTTGCGGGCGGCGATCTCCATCGCATTCAGCTCTTCGTTCAGTTGCCGAAGCAGGAACTCGTTACCCACGTCAGGATGATCGTGCGGGAGGTTGGCCACGTCCCGCCAGAATTCCCTTACCTCGAACCGAGCATCGCGGCTGGGGGTGTCACCGAACAATGCCACCGTTGCCGTCATCTCGTAGCCTCCGTGGAAACGAGAGAGCGATAGCCTGCCTGGCGGAGGATTTCGTTGATTTCGTCGTCGGTGAATTCGGCGAGTTTCCGATCTTCGACGTTCACTGCCGGAATGCGATTCTCGGGCGAGGCAAGCTCCTTTCCGATTGCGTTGGTCTCTCCACCCTCCTTGATCTGGAAATTGGAGTTCGCCTGGGTCAGGAACCGAATCGCCATGGCGACCTTCATCAGGACACGGCGGTCGGATTCGGCTAGCCGTTTGATCCACCGATTGGAAAAGCGAACGTGTTGCACCTCGTCGGTATTGATACTGTCGAGGGTATCCGCCGTCTCGTGATCGCCCGCGGAACGCAGGCTTTGGGACAGACCACCCATCACGTCCATTGCTCCCGCCTCGAGCGTGCGGTTCTGAATCGCGATACGGCCGGGCAGATTGTCGACCGCGCAAGTGACGTTCCACTCAAGGGCGCTGATTGGAAACTCACCTTTGTGGCCACCCAGCTCGCGCAAGCGGCGGTGCAGTGCCCGAACATGGCGGGCTTCGTCCCACGCTTGGCGGGCCAGCTCCATCCGCAACTCCCACGGCGCATCGGGAAACTCCGCGACACAGGCGGCCGCCATCTCCACACTGGTCATCTCGTTCGTCATGTGACGATGAATCATCTCGCGACGCGCGATCTCGGACATATCGCCGAACTCGTGCATTTCGGCGTCGGTGTACACAACCTTGAAACACGCATCTCGCGCTGGTGTTTCGCGCAGCATCATGTTTCCGACCTTGAAGTAACCGATCTCACTCATGCCTGCACCCGCTGTTCAGCGACAATGTTGCCGATGGCTCGTTCACGCGCGGCGATCTTCGGCGCGGCGCTCGCGTCGAGTTTCAACTCGCGCTGCAGCGCGGCCGCTTCAACACGCTGCCGTTCCAGCTCGCGAACAATCCGATCGATGATGACGACCGATGGCTCATCGAGAATCGGGTCGGTGGCGGCGACATAACTGCGATAGCGCTCGATCAGGCCCGGAAGGACGCCGTCATACAAGGTCGAGATTCGGTCGCTAGTGGACTCCGCTTTGGCAGCGTCCTTCAGAAACGCGTCGTAAGCATCGACGGGAGGAAGTGTGTAGTGCTCGGGCTGTCGCAGCTCGAAAGTCCGCTTGCCGAGCCAATCGGCCATTTGCGCGAAATCCCAGATGTGGCGACCGAACATCACCTTTGCTTCCATCTCCGGCGTCGTCGGGGTCCAACGGGCGGCGGTTTCCATCAGCTTCACGCTGATATGACGGAATGTGGCGATGTTCTGGCAACGTTCACTCACCGTTGTGATTTTTCGCATGCGAACTCCTCCTCCAGATACTGCGCCGTGGCGTCCGGCTCGCCCGGACGAAGTTGATAGACCTTGACTGACGCCAAAAGCCGCGTCAACTCGAAGATACGGCGGCTATGCGCGGCGTTTAGAAATGAACTCATGAGAGGTTGCAGTTCCACGATCTCCCGGCGCCCTGGTAAGATGCGATCAAGCGCCGGGCGTTCTGCAAATCCGCGCAGGAAAATGATACGGCGAAGCGGGATCGGGCGCGGCGGCTCCACAGGGAACAGCGTGTTGATGTCGACACGAATGAAGCCATCGCGCTCTATGCGTTCCGCAATGTCTGGGGTGAGACTGCGCTCAACCGCGCTGGCGCGCGGTCCGGGTTTGATCCCAACCGGCCGCCTGAACGGCATCAGCTCGCCCGTTGCAGGCAGGTAGCCTGCGATTTCATCGCTGAGGAAGTTATGCCCGCGCGCCGAAAGCGCCAATGCGGTTGTCGACTTTCCGGCCCCGCCGGGTCCCACGAAGATGGTTCCCTCGCCGTGGATGCCGAGCGCGGAGGCATGAAAAAAGATCGCATCCGAGCGGAGCCGAAGCAGACGCCAGAATAGATACCACATGATGCTGAGGCGCCACCGGTGATCGAGAGCAAACAAGCAATCTCGTCCCCGGAATGCGAAGGCCGGGGCATCCGAGCCGCGAAATGCGATGCATTTCCATCCGCGCTCCTTGGCAGCAAGCACCTCAAAGTTTCCGTGATCGAGCTCTACGGCGAAGTTAAACTCGCTGGCATCGATCGGAACGTTGCTGCTCCCCGACATCCGAAACCATCCAAAACGGGAGCCGGGACAGGAGCGAATATCAACGTGCATGTCGGATGAGATGGCAAGCCGCCCGAGAGTAGGGGCCGCACCGCCAAACATTGCAAAAAATTCGGAAAAGAAAAGCTGATCGTCGCACTCTGCTGTAATGCGACGATCAGCGATGACAGCCGTAGCCGTGAATACTTGAGCAGGCTCGCGCTCCTGAAGAGCAGCCAGCAGGCCGCCGAGAGAACTGTATCCCTCGACCGACCCTATCTCCTTCGTCCCGAGCATATTTGGATGAAGAGAGATAACATGCTTACTGGACGACGAACCCGCGGAATTCGCAACCAACTTACCCGCCGAACAAGCCGGCTCTCATTTGCAGGTTAGCAGGTTGGAATCGTCCACCAGGTACCCATCGATTGAGTGATCTGGAAGGTATTCAGAATGTCCTTCTCACTCATCGCCTGAATTCGCGGAGTCTCATAGCGAGGACGCTCGGGCTTCGTCGTGGTCTGGTTTTCGACCTGTTCAGACATAGTTCAATTCCCTTTCTGCTCCTGGTGAAGACAGCTACGCCCCGGTGATCATGCCGAGTGAAAGCAACTCGTCGAGTGCGGTTTTCATCTCAGCCGCGACGGGGCGAGAATCCGTTACGTCAAACTCACGAGGAATGGATTCAACGATCCCATCCAAACTCTTCTCGCCATCGCAGTTCCGCCAGAGGTATGCCATGGTTGAGTTGAGCACATAGAATTGGGACTTCACCGGATCAAAGAGCATGAGGTCACCCCCGAGCGGGGCTTCCTCGATCTGCGGATTGCGTCGGTAACTAGTCACGCCACACCACCCCGTCTCCGATGTGCCCAAGCGTTTGGACAATCCCTCATCGCAAACCCAATAACTCTGGATTTGCACGTTCGTAAAGGTCGCATATATCACGCGTTTTGCTCGATGTCACCTAAGCTAACAGCCTGTCGGGGATTACTCGTGTGATCGGGGGCCACCTAAGCCACTAGTATTTCTTGATTTTACGGGCTGATCGAATCCCAGGGTCCCCGCACGGTCGTTATTCGCTCAGCTGTGTAGTTTTTGCTACACGTCGCGCCCGGCCGCGAGTCTTGCTATCGGATAGTACCGTGGTCAGCTGCACTAACAGCGATGGGATAGGAAAAGTTTCGCCCAACAGCTCCATTCCCTCGCGCGTCGCCACCTCGGGACCCGATAGCGGTGGCGTCACCAGATAGCCATCCGACTGTAACCGCTCAATATTTCTCTGCACGGCCGGGTGATCGATCATTGCTGGGTTCGATACCGGAACGAAGATCACCGGCACCTCGGCCGCCAAGACCAGGGCCGAGATCAACTCGTCGGCGATGCCATTTGCAACCTTCCCAAGGATGTTGACGGTGGCAGGAAATACGACGATCAGGTCGGCATTGCGCGCGAGCTCAATGTGCGGGACATAGACGCCATCGCCGCAATCATCCATCTCGACAAAGACGCGGTTTCGGCTGGCGACCTCGAGCGCGTAGGGCGAAACCATCTTTGCCGCGGCCGGGGACAGGACAACCTGTACATCGTCCGCGACGTGACGAAGCAGATGCAGGATAATTCTGGGAAGGCCATAGCAAATGTAAGCGCCGCTCGCACACAGCAGCATTCGGCCTGCGCGCTTCCTGCGTTTTGGCTCGTCGCCCCGTATCTCAGGCCTCATCGGATCAATTCCCCGCCCGCAAATTATGATGCCACGAAATAGTTGTATTTGGCGTCTGTCGCGGCTTCCGACAAAAAGGTGTAGATCACCGTGAAACGTGTACCGGTCCTCACGCGACCAATTGCGTGGTGCGAAGCGGGGCCTAGCCCGAAGCCGACGGCGGAGTTGGATGCCTGCTTGAAGACCACCGCCATGTCGGCCGGCGCGGGTCCTGACAGCAACACCAGGTTTCCGCCCGAGTCATTCGCGCGTCCACGATTTAATTGCACGACCAGCCGATGGGTCTCGCCTGGCTCATTGTCGGTATGGATGCTGCCGTGCTGTCCGGTAATAAGCTTGTGGGCTGAAATATTGATGCGCGCCGAAACGGGAACACCGAAAGCGCGGCCCGCTTGATCGCGCAGGCGGGCCAGCACGGCAGGATCCCAAAGACCCTGGATCTCGGTGCAATGCCTGAACTTGCCGAACCCCAGCTCGTACTGCGCGAACAACGGCGTTTCCTTCAGCCTCCAGTCTGCTCCCAACTCGAGCCATGCAAGCAAGGTCTCAGCAAACCGTTCGGTGTAGAAACGCGGTGAGATAAAATGCGGATAGGGAGCGGTCTTACGAAACACTGTGTCGAACGCGAGCACGCCCTCGTCAGCTTCGATCGCCGCTGTGGAGCTGACCATACTCTTTGCACCCATTACCGGCCGCCTCATTGGTATCGGCGGCGCACCAAGGTCGAGGTTATGAAGACTTGGTCGGTCCAGGCGAAGCTGGCACAGATTTACGCGCTTGATCGAACGCAGATGTGCTCCCGCCCGCCTGAGTACCGAGACGTTCTTTCATCAGTCGGCTCATGAAACGGATGTATTCCTGGCTCAAGTCCTTTTGGACCTGTCCCAGAATCTTGCTGTCCGTCTCGATGAGTGCGTCTACACCCAATACTTCACTATTGGATGTCATTGTCCCACCATCGAGGATTGATCGCTGAATTGATCATGGGAATACAGTAACACAGCGTCGTTGGTGCGCAAAGCAAGTGCAGATCCAGGTTAACGATGCGCGAATCGCCGCGTGTCGGGCACCTAATCGTTACGCTGAGGATTCGAAAATTACACTGGAGTGCCGATCGATTGACTACAGCCACGATTTGACGAGGAACCAGGCAGGCTCAGCGAGCGGGGGCAAGACCACAATAGCCAAGCCGCCCAAGACATAGGCCGGATGTACACGGCGAAAGTTTATCCAGTCGTAAGCAATGCCGGCTACGACAAACGCATCTTGCACTACGAAATGAGCCCAAGGGCCTATGCGCCAAAGTGCGGGAAGGCGGCCGGTCACCGCGTCCATCAGTGCAATGGCTGCCAACACCATCAAGCGTTTATGCGTGTCGGACTTCATGCGAAATGCTAATGCGAGGCAAATGAATATTGTAAATAGAATCATGTCGACGTGCGGGATTGCAGCATAGAGCACGGACAGCGTCCCAAGAGGGTGCCCGTTCTTTGCAAACCCCCACAGGCCCGCTTGAATTGCGATGCCGATCATGACGACTGCAAGCGTCGCCAGCGCGATACCAAACTTCCTGTGCAGAGCCCGTCTGTCGGCGGCAATCAACATGGTCTGCCACAGAAACAGAAATTGCCACGCGATGAACGTGACCGCGTGAATCTTTACCCATGGTTCGTGCCAACGAACGGCCAAATCGCCCTTGGTGAATCCGGTTAAGAACGCCACGAAAGATACCGCGATAAAAGAAACGGCCATCAGACGATAGAAAATCGTCGGCCGCGCTGTCGCTTCGTTTTTCATGTGGCTCTCCCCAGCAATCGTAACGGCACGTGAATCCGTGTTCAAGGAGATCGCGGAGACGAGACCGCCGATTCTAGTGGGCTGCACCCTCAAATTGAGACCGAAAATTGTCGTGCCCACCGACTGAGTACAAATAGCCGCCAAACCGCGCGGTGGTCAGCGTGGCGTTCCTGCTGAAAGTCGAGCAGAAAGCGGGAGGCTTCCGGCGCATTGATCCAACCTGCGGCGCGGAACGTCGAGTCGTTGACGGCTTCAGTAATCGTGTCTTTTAAAGGACCGCGGATCATCTCCTCGTCGGGGGTGCCAAAGCCCATGCGGTCGCTACGCTCCGTGATCTCCGGCGGCACATAGCGGCGCGCAATGGCACGCAGGAGGTGTTTTCGGTCACCCTTGGCGATTTTGTAGGTGTCGGGCAGCGAGAAGAAAAGCTCGACGAAGGCACGATCGAAATAAGGAACGCGGGCCTCGACCGAATGGGCCATGGCGTTGCGGTCGGTATAACCGAGCATGATCTTCACGTTGCCCCAGCGCACGTCGAAATAAAGCAGCCGGTTGACGAGAAAGGGATCGCATCCGTAGTCGCGACGCGCGAAATCGAATTCAGGTGCGTCGTCGCGCATGCCGCCGTCTGCGATCCACGGTGAGGGCTGCCGCCGCCGCAGATAGGGGCGGACGAAGTAGTCGGCGAACAGATCGGCGGCGGATCGCCGATCGCGGCGCGCGATCGCTCGCAGCTCCGAGAGCATTGCCAGTGGCCGACCGTGCAATAGTTGGTCCTTCATAAGAGCGCGCTGGTGGTATTGATAGCCGGCGGTGATCTCGTCCGAGCCCTGCCCGTCGAGAACGACAGTCGCCCTGTGCTGCGCGCATAGTTCGAACACGCGGAATTGGGCGAAGGCCGGCATCGCCAGCGGCGGCTCCTCGAGCGTCCACAGGATGCGATCGGTATTGGCGGCAATCCAGGCAGCGTCAAAGGTGGTTTCGTGGTTTTCGATCCCATCCCTGCGCACCATAGCGTCGACATAGTGCATTTCGCAGTAAGGCGGCGCGGCATCGCGATAGCCGAGCGAATAGGTCGGAAGCTTCGGGGCACCGTCCTTGTGTGCGAGCGCAACCAGCGTCGCGGAATCGAGCCCGCCGGAGAGCAGCGCGCCGACCTTCACATCAGCTTGACGATGGGAAGTAACCGCGCGCGTGAGCAGCTCTTCCGCGCGGGCAACAGCGTCCTCGTAGGCATACGCGTTATGGGTTGCCGTGAAGTCGGCAAGGCTCCAATAAGGCTGAAAGCTTGGTTTTTTCGGAGCGGTAAGGTCGATCGCACACCAAGTCGCCGGCGGGACCGAACGGATGCCTTCAAAAAATGTTTCTTCGGTCGTCGGATAACGTTGGCCGTGCAGGAACATTTTGATGAGTGCGCGGTTCGATCGCGGGGCCCGACCACCCCCTGCTACGAGAATTTGCTTGATCTCGGAGGCAAACAGCATCGCGCCATCGTCGTCGATCGCCCATAGCAGTGGCTTGATGCCGAATCGGTCCCGGGAGACCACCAGCCGGTTGCTGCGAAGATCGAGGATGACGATCGCCCACATCCCTTCGAAGCGTGCGAACGCGCGCTCGCCCCACTCCTCGAAGGCAGAGAGCACGACTTCGGTGTCACCGGTGGTGCGGAATATGCGCCCTTTGTTTTTGAGTTCGCGCCGCAATTCACGAAAGTTGTAGATTTCACCGTTGAAGCAGACCCAGGTGCGCCCGTCTGGACTACCCATAGGCTGCGCCGCCGCCTGAGTAAGATCGCAAATCTTCAATCGCCTGAACGCAAAGCCGAGCCGCGGCGTTGTAGTAGCGCTCAGTGGTTCGGCGCCGTCTGCACGCGCGACCGTGCCTTGCGCATCGAGCACGAGAAAGCCTTCGCCGTCGGGCCCGCGATGGCGGATCACCGAATGCATGGCGAGGAGTCGCGACGCGAAGCGTGGCGAGCCGGAAGTATCGAGAAGAACGCTGATGCCGCACATGTTGCGGTCGGTATCACCTGAGGCGGTCGACGGCAACGATGCCATCACGGCAGTGCAACTCATAGCCTGAGCCGGTCGCGACGATATGGCCAGGCTCATTGCCACTCGTCAGCCAGTGCGCGGTTGCGCGCCCGTGGGCGAGTTGTTTCCCGGCCGAATCCACCAGGAGCCCACTGAACTGGTCACCGAGCCCGGCCAGGACATGCCAGACGCGTTCGGCTGGCCAATGCGCGAACGGGAGACGGGCACTGGCAATATCGGCGGCGGATTCGTAGGTCGCGAGCGCATCGTCTTGCGGCGCGCGCGGAGCATGCCCGCTCGCGACCTTATTCAGTACGCCAGCAAGCAGTTCGGCCCCAACCGCCGTCAACTGCATGTAGGCCTCGCGGGACGCGAGGCCGCGCTCGAGCGGCATTGCCTGCCGTGCAACAATGTCGCCGGCGTCGACGCGTTCGTTCATCCAGTGGATTGTAACACCGGCATCGCGATCGTCGTTCCAGTACGTCCAAAAGAGCGGATCGGGACCGCGGTGGCGCGGCAGCAGTGACATGTGCATGTTGAGAGCACCGAGGCGAGCTGTAGCGAGAATTTCGGCCGGAATGATCTTCGGAAAGCTGGCCACCACGATCACATCCGATCGGAATTTCGCGACCTCGGCGATGTCGATGAGCGGAACGTCGAGGCGTGCTAGCGAATTATCTGCTCGGCCGAGCAAGCGACGCACGGACTGACGCAGTCCTCTCGGGCCGCGGGGCACGACAACAGCCGCAAGACGGTGATCGCGCGAGATGCGCAGCATAGCCGCCTCAGATTGCGGGCTGCCGCTGGCAAATCCGACCACCGTCAGTACTGTCATGCTGGGTATGCGCGCAAGCTGGTGAGCGAGATTGGAGCCGCTGTCACTGCCTGCGTCAAGGCGGCGCTACTGTAGCTGAATTCTTCGCCTTTCCTCCACATTGGAAACTTACTACGTTCGTCGCTCATTGCATGGGTCGAGACTATGGTTACAGGCGTCGATGATCCTGGCGGCACGCTTCAAAGCACGAGAATGAGCGATCTGCAAAAATGGATTGCGAGTTTCGTGCTGACCACCGTGTTGGTCGTAATCTGTTATTTATGGGTCGATCGACCCGTGGCACTGCTCGCACACGACGCACATCGGCTGAGCTTCCTCATCAGTCTCCAGTATCGGATGCCACTGATAATGTCGCCTTTGGCGGGACTGGCATTGCTCGTGTTAGCAGTCCGGGCACTCATGGGGCGTCCACTCTCTCGCCCCTATGTCGTGATCCTATTATGTACCGTGAGCTTCTTTATCGTCGAAGGCCTCAAGACTTACCTCAAAGTCGCATTCGGACGAACGTGGCCGGAATCCTGGATGGGCCCTCATATTTCATTTATTCGCGACGGGGTTTACGGCTTCCACCCGTTCCATGGTGGGCCAGCATACACGGCTTTTCCGTCGGGACACATCGCGGCGATCTGTGCCGTCGTATTCGTGCTTTGGGCGTGTTACCCGAAATTCAGGCCGCTCTACACGCTTTTCGTCGTCGTGACAGCTATTGCGCTGGTTGTCAGCAATCTTCATTTCATGAGCGATGTAATTGCCGGTGCCTTTCTGGGCATCTCCGTAGGCTGGATCACGACAGCGACGTGGAGGGTTGGTGTTCATGCACGCGTTGATTTGTGAGTGCAAAATTTGTGGTGCGCTCGGTGTCAACCGAGATCGCCACCAAATCGGTTCGTAAATTCAATCATGATCCCATCGGGATCGTTCACGTAGGCCGACTTGCTCCGCGGCCATTCGACTGGCGCGTCGTTGAACAGGACCCGAAACCCAAGCTGACGAATGCGTTGAATCGTCTCGTCAATGTCATCAACTACAAATCCTACATGATTGATGTGGATGTCGTTGGGCTTGTAAGGCTCCCCTTTGGGTAACTCGAAAAAGCAAACGTAGAACCGATCACGCTCTCCGAGGATACACCATCTCACCCCGTTGCCCTCTCCGCGCTCCTTAATATCGATCCCGAGCAGGCGCGAATAGAAATCAATCGACTTGTCGAGGTCACGGACAGAAAGGTTCACATGATCGATGCAGCGTGCGTTGACAGGCTTCGCTGCGGCGGTCTTCGGCGTGGTCCGCCCGAATGTATCTGTCATGGAGCATATCTCCATTCACAACCCAGCAAAATTTGACCAAAAAAATACGCCTTTTAGGATGCGAGAGCCAGAGGTGGCTTTCGCCATGAAGGAACTGACCATTATTGAAGCGGGACGCCTGGAGCGTCATTACTGGCATGAGCTGTGGCCTTACCGTGAGCTGTTTCAGGTGCTGACCTGGTGCGATTTGTCGGTGCGTTACAGGCAGAGGGCGATCGGTGCGATCTAGGCGCTGATCCGATCGTTCCCGACGATGGTGGTGTTCACGGTCATCTTCGGTCACATCGCGCAATTTGTAGCATAGATGTGGGCAGGCTATCTTTTCCGCAGAGTTTTGGAGCACCAGCAAAGCAAGACATGAGCGAAATTAGTCTCTCCGGTGCGAAGGTCATAATATCGGGCGGTCTCGGACTGATCGGTTCGGCTCTGGCACGCCGTCTACTCGACTTCGGGTGCGACATCCTTCTCATCGACAGCCTGAATGAGAATTTCGGCGGAAATCTCTTCAATATCGAGGGAATTCGCGACCGCGTTCGAGTGAACATATCGGATATCCGCGATATTCACGGGCTGCGCTACCTGCTGCGGGACTGCGAGCTCCTGTTCAATCTCGCCGGACAGACGAGCCACATGGATTCGATGAGCGCGCCTTTCGAGGATCTCGAAATCAACTGCGTGGCGCAGCTGTCGCTGCTTGAGGCGTGCCGGCAGATTAATCCCCGGGTTCGTATTGTCTTTGCCAGCACCCGGCAGGTTTACGGCCGGCCGCAATATCTACCTGTCGACGAGAAGCACCCGGTGCAGCCGGTCGACGTGAATGGGATTAACAAAATCGCTGGAGAATCCTATCATATTTTGTACCATGATACGCACCGGATACGCTCCACCGTCCTGCGTCTGACCAACACCTACGGCCCGCACATGCGAATCAAGGATGCGAGGCAAATCTTCATGGGGGTTTGGGTGCGCAATCTGCTTGAGGGACGTCCAATTGAGGTCTGGGGTGGGCAACAGCGCCGCGACTTCCTCTATGTCGACGATGCGGCGGAGGCATTCATCGCTGCGGCGACGACGCCCGCTACCGTTGGCAAGACGTTCAATATCGGCGGCGCCGACGTGATCAGTTTGTCGGATCTCGCGGTGCTAATGGCGATGCCCAGCAAAGGTGCCATCGAGCGCAAAGAGTTTCCACTCGGACGAAAGCTCATCGACATCGGCGATTATTTCACCGATGACAGCGCGTTCCGTGCCGCGACCGGTTGGCGGCC
>Ga0066388_100000965_pt1 | contig 15190 bp, 14 predicted proteins | sample PanSoiMetaGPlot6_FD_64539 | JGI IMG/M metagenome (GOLD analysis project Ga0066388, IMG submission 64539) | Tropical forest soil microbial communities from Panama analyzed to predict greenhouse gas emissions - Panama Soil - Plot 6 (Hybrid Assembly) | ecosystem: Environmental > Terrestrial >... | reverse complement strand
GATCGATCTTGGCATCCCGCGCATCATCCAGGGGCGGCTGACCAATCCGCATCCGGTCGACCTGCAGGCGGCGCAGATGTGCCTGCCGTTCAGCGTCGCACTCGCCGCCAAGGTTTCGCTTGCGGGCGACCGCCTGCCCGATCTCACCGTCGCGGACTACGACGCTGCGCTTAACGACCGCAGCCTGTTTGCGCTCGAGGACCGCACCACGATTGCGCTCGACGAGGAGGTTGAGGCCGCGAGCAACGAGCGGTCCACCGCCGCCAGGGTGAGCGTGCGGCTTTCCGACGGCCGCGCGTTGTCGATCCTGGTTCCGGCGCCGAAGGGCAGCCCAGCGCAGCCGTTTACTGCAGCCGAGCACTCGGCGCGCTTTACGCAGGAGCTTTCGAGGCGCGTCTCCGCGAAGACCTGCGCCGACATCATCGCGATGACCGAAAACCTCGACAGCCTCGACCCGCGCTGGCTCTGTCGCGCGCTGAGCGGGGCCTAAGGCATGTCGACGTTGAAAGCCGCAGCTCGTAGGGCGGATGAGCGAAGCGTAATCCGCCAACTGCGATACGCTAAAATGGCGAGTTATGCGTACGGCTAGCTAGCCCGCGCCACGCGTTCGACTTGCCGGTGGACGTCAACGAGCGATCAGTCCATCAACACGCCGCTGGCCTTGATCGGACCCGCCCACCGTTTGATTTCGGCTGGAACGAGATTGGCGAGATATGAAGGGCCGCGCTCACCAGGTGGCGGCACTCCGTACCCGACTGCTTCAATTCGTTCCCGCACCGACATGGTGTCCAGCGCTTCATTCGCGGCCTGGCTCAATCGGGCTATGATCGGACCGGGCGTGCCCTTGGGTGCGAACAAGGCGTTCCAACCCGAGACGGCGAGCTCGGGAAACCCTTGTTCCGCAGCGGTCGGCAGGTTCGGCAAAACGGGACTGCGACTTGCTCCCAGAAACGCAATAGCCTTGACCGTATCGCCCTGAATCTGCGGCATCCCAGAATTGATGGGCTCACATATGAAATCGATGCGGCCGGCGATGAGATCCTGCATCGCGATTGCAGTGCTGCGATAGGGTACGTGGGCGATTTCGGCTCCTATCGTGTTGCCGAGCATGAGGCACACGAGATGCGTGGTCGAGCCGGCACCCGCGGACGCAAACTGCATCCTGGCGTGATTCGTCTTTGCATAGGTGATGAATTCTGGAAGCGTGACGGCCGGAAGATTCTTGCGTGCAATGAGAACGAAGAACGCTCGCGCGACCAACCCGATCGGCTCGAAATCAGCTACGGCGTCATAAAGAGGCTTTTTGTAGAGCGTCTGATTGATCGCATGCGTACCGGCATTGCCAAGCAGAATTTGATAACCATCGGGTAGCGCTTTTGCGACGCGAGATGCGGCCGTCATACCGCCCGCGCCGCCGATATTCTCAACGACCACCTGCTGTCCCAAAAGTTCCGAAAGGCGTGGAGCGAGGTTACGAGCAGTCGTATCAACCGCACCTCCTGCCGCAAACGGAACAACCATTGTAATTGACCGCGTCGGATAAGCTTGCGCTTTGGTAACGCTCGAAGCGAGCGGCAGCGCGGCAGCGCCCGCAGCCAGATGCAGAAAACGACGGCGGGGAAATTTCATCATCTTTCCTCTCTACGATTATTCATATCGCACATCACGGAACATTCAGTCGAGATTGCCCGCATCACTCGGCTTTGATGTTCGCCGCCCTGATCACCTTGCCCCACTTCTCGGTTTCGTCGGCGATGAACCTGCCGAACTCAGCAGGCGACACCGCAAAAATCGTGGCGCCCAGGTCGATAAGACGCGCTTTTATGGTGGCATTGGCCAGACCGGCGTTGATCTCTTTGTTAAGCCTGTCGACGATCTCGGGTGGCGTGTTCTTGGGGGCCCCTATGCCAAACCAGGCGCTCGCCTCATAGCCCAACAGAAAATCGCCCATGGGCGGCACGTCCGGCAGCGCCTGCGCGCGCGCCGCGGTCCCCACCGCCAGTGCGTGGAGCCTACGCGCTCGAATGTACTCGACCAATGTTACCGGCGTGTCGAATATGACTTGAACTTGTCCGCCAAGGAGGTCGGTAAGCGCGGGAGCCGAACCCCGATAGGGCACGTGACCGATGTCGACGCCGGCAGTCAACTTGAACAATTCGCCCGCCACGTGAGCAGTGGTTCCGTTGCCGGGCGACGCGAAGTTGATCTTGCCCGGATTGGCCTTGGCGTAGGCGACGAACTCCGGCACGGACCTGGCAGGGACCGACGCATTCGCCACCATGACAATCGGAATGCGAATGATGCCCGCGACTGGCGCGATGTCGCGCATGAAATCGAAATTGAGCTTGTCATAGAGCGTCGCGTTAACCGCGCTAGCGGAAGAGACAAGGAGCAATGTGTAGCCGTCTGCGGATGCCTTGACGACCGCTTCGGTGCCGATGTTACTGCTGGCGCCCGGCCGGTTCTCGATGATGAATGGCTGACCAAGGCGGTCGGACAGCCACTGACCAATCAGGCGCGCGGCGAGGTCGCTCGGACCGCCTGGAGGAAAGTCGATGATGATCCGCACGGGCCGCGTCGGATAAGGGGCTTGCGCCCAAGCTAATCGCGACACGGTGGGCAGCGCGGCTGCGCCTGTGGCCAGATAGAGAAATTTGCGCCGGGGAAGTTTCATGATGTTTCCTCCAAGGAATATTGAAGGCCAAGTGCTGCTGCGCTTGCAGCTAATGGATTTCAATTTGCGAATGCTCGCCAGCCGTTGGCACTAAGGCTGCCGTCTGAAAACAACCGGGGGATTCGGCACGTCCCGTTGGCAGCTCGGGTCCCAGCCTAGATCAGCTCGCTCACGCAGAAAATGGGCCAATGTCGCTTATTGGCCTACCCGGACCGCGCGGCATGTCCGCGTTTGAGCCGCCGTTCGAGGCAAGGCGGACATTGCTCAGGACGACGAAGCTCGCCTGAGGAGGCTCGGCCCGGAAATTATTTGACTACAAGTCAATCACGACACCGGTGATTGCGGCAGCCGCTGCCTACCGGCAACAGCAAGCTCCAGCGGAAAGTGGGCGCACCTACCTTGACAACCGTGCAGCCTACTGGTGTTTTCACACCACCGCGACAGTCAAATCCTGACCGCTTGCAAGGAGCCCATCATGCGCAATCTCGCGCGTTTCCTGTCGGCCGCTTTGGTTATGACGCTGCTCTTTGCCCTGCCAAGCTCGGCTGCCGAACGTGCCCATCGCGTGGCGATCCAGGTGGACCAGAACGACCCCGACGTGATGAATCTGGCCCTCAACAATGCCAAGAACGTGCTGGAACACTACCAAGCACGCGGCAAGAATGTGTCGGTCGAGATTGTGGCCTACGGCCCCGGGCTCCACATGCTGCGCGCCGATACGTCACAGGTCAAAGACAGGATCAAGGAATTGGTCGGGCAATATTCCGCGAAAATCAAGTTCGCCGCGTGCAATAACACCAAGCAGGCGATGGAGAAGCGCGAGGGCAAAGTGCTCGCCATCATTCCGGAAGCCAAAATCGTGCCGTCCGGCGTCGTGCAGCTCATGGAGCTACAAGAAAAAGGCTGGAGCTACGTCCGCCCATGAGCGAAGCGCAATCCGCCAACTCCGATGCACCAAAAATGGCGGGTTACGCCTTCGGCTAACTAACCCGCCCTACGAGCTCCCGGCATTCAAGAACTTGCTCGCCCGGCAAACTTTGTTGGGTCGTAGCAGGCTTCACCAACTCCACCCTTTGGATGGCATCAACTGGCGCCTCCGGCGGCCCGCGGTATTAGGTGATCGTTCAGGGCAAGCAGCTGTGGGCGTGTGGCAACGCGCGCTCAACGGTTCCCAACGCTTGAGGGTATTCGGCAATTGGCTTCTTTACCTATAGGCGCGCGGCCAACGTTTTGTTGGCCGCGCATCGAATTGTACTCGCGAGTCGGCGAGCAACCAACAGCCAAGCCGCAACAACATCTGCAACCGATCAATTTTCCTCGTCTTCGTCTGCGGCCTGCATACGAGCCTGTTCCGCGCGATCTCTCAGTTCACGAACCACAATCACAGTGAGGAGGCCTAGCCGACGCCTCTGATCGGGCGTCAGGGTCTCGTAGAGTGGCTGCCACGCAGCAGCGAGCTTGTTGAGATCGGCTGCTCGTTGCACCAAAGCATCCGCGCGTCGTTTCAAAAACTCGACAGGACTGCGATCACGCATGACTTCGAGAGGACCACGGTCAGCCCGATCGGCCGCGCCCGTTGTTATATTTTCCAGCCGGGTTAGCCGGTTTTCCGCCCTGGCGCGGATAGCCGCTTCAATGGCCGGCCAGTACTTTTCTTGATCAGGTGTGAGCTGCAAGGCGGCCCTTACTATGGCGACACGCGCGTCTGTCAAAGCATTCAAGTCGGCTGCGGTTATGCGCTGCGATGGAGGTCCGGCAAAAGGACTCTGTGCATAAGCTAAGGAAGCAGTAAGGACTGCGACAGCAGTCATTCCGGCAGAGATCGTCTTTAGCATGGGAAGCTCCTCGATGTGCTATTGCACCTCGGTCATGCGTGAGGACCAGTGGTGATTCACCACCGACAACTATCTCAGAGCAGAGCAATGGCGGAATTGTCCTAATGGATGTGGAATTGTCCTAACGGTTAGTATCCTCCGTAGGGCGCTGTAGCCCGAAGGCCCACGGCAGTCCCATTTGGCCGTCTTATCGCTGAACCAGGTTGCGCGCGATCATCACCGCCGCGGCATCGGGGCTGCTGCCCTGAGTTGCTTGCATCTGGTCCTCGGCCTGAAGGAGGAGCTCGTTCATGACACGTAGAATCTGCTCGTCCGACTGGATCACGCCCGCGGCGTCGAAGTCCTTGCGAATTTTGCTGAACACGTCGCTGCGCTCAGGATCGACCGTGCCCACGGCGAGGTCGTTTGAATACGCCTCGGCGTCCGCGCCTATGAGGCCCATTAGTTCGGCAGCCCCCGCCTCACCCTACCCCTTCCGCTCCAGCCTTCGCACGATCTCATCGAGCTGATCGAGGCTGCGATATCTCACATGCACCACGCCGGCTTCGCCACGGTGATCGACCGTGACCTCGAGCCCGAGCGCGTCGGTGACGCGCCGCTCGAGCGCGACCGTGTCGGCGTCCTTGCTGGCGCCGCGCAACTTCCCGGGCGGGGGTGGCGGCGCCTTGCCGTTCTCCTTGCCGGCCCTGCCCCACTCCTCGACCTGGCGGACGCTGAGCCCCATCTCGACGATCTTCTGCGCGAGCTCCTCGGCGTCGGAGCGGCCGATCAGGACGCGGGCATGGCCGGCGCTGACCTTGCCGGAGCGCACCAGGGTCTGCACCTTCTCGGGCAGCTTCAGAAGCCGCAACGTGTTGGTGATGTGGACGCGGCTCTTGCCCACGGTCTTGGCGATCTCGTCGTGGCTGTGCTTGAAGTCGGCGATCAGCGCCTGATAGCCGGTCGCCTCCTCGATCGCATTGAGATCGGTGCGCTGCACGTTCTCGATGATGGCGAGTTGCAGCGCCTCGTCGTCGGTGACCTCGACCGAGACGATCGGCACGTCGTGCAGGCCGGCGCGCTGGGCTGCCCGCCAGCGTCGCTCGCCCGCGATGATCTCGAACTTGTCGCTCGAGCCGCGCACCGGCCGAACCACGATCGGCTGGATGATGCCCTTTTCACGCAGCGAAGCCGCAAGGTCATCAAGCTCTGCATCCGCGAAGTCGCGGCGCGGATTGCGTGGATTGCGCGTGAGGAACTCGACCGGCACGCGGCGCTGACTGCGCGAGCGCTCGGTCTTCTTGGTCTCCTCGCCGACATCGCCGATGAGTGCGGCGAGGCCGCGCCCCAATCGCGATTTACCCTCCTCAGCCATGGTCATCCCGTTGCATCACCCCGCCGCCCGCATGGCCTTCTCGCGCCGGATGATCTCGGTCGCGAGCTTCATGTAGGCTTCGCTGCCGACGCATTTGAGATCGTAGACCAGCACCGGCTTGCCATAGGACGGCGCCTCCGAGATGCGCACATTGCGCGGGATGACGGTGTCGTAGACCTTGTCCCCCATGTGCTGGCGCACGTCGGCGACGACCTGGTTGGAGAGGTTGTTGCGGGCGTCGTACATGGTCAGCACGATGCCGTGGATCTCCAGCGACGGATTGAGCGCTTGCTTCACCTGCTCGACGGTCTTGAGCAGCTGCGACAATCCTTCGAGCGCGAAGAACTCACACTGCAGCGGCACCAGCACCGCATGGGCAGCGGCCATCGCATTCACTGTGAGCAAATTGAGCGAAGGCGGGCAGTCGACCAGAACGTAGCTGAAGATGTCGTCGCCGGCACGATTGAGCGAGGAGAGCGAGTTGCGCAGCCGATAGGCGCGGTCACGCTCCCGGCTGATCTCGAGCTCGAGGCCGGAGAGATCGAGCGTCGAGGGCGCGATCGAAAGCTTGGGCACGGCGGTCGACAGGATGGTGTCGCGCAGCGTCGCGTCGCCGATGAGCACGTCGTAGGTCGAGTGATCACGGTTGCGATTGTCGATGCCGAGGCCAGTCGAGGCGTTGCCCTGGGGATCGAGGTCGACGATCAGAACCTGCTCGCCGATGGCCGCGAGCGCGGTGCCGAGATTGATCGCCGTGGTGGTCTTGCCGACACCACCCTTCTGATTGGCGATGGCGAGGACGCGTGGCCGCTTGGCCTTGTCGGCGCCGAGCGTCTCATTGTCGAGCGGTTGCGGAACGATGTCCGCGATCGAGTGGGGCTCTTCTTGCTCTGATATCATGGCTTCCGTCCGCGGGTTGGAGCGAATCGGATCACTCGTGGCTCACTACTGTGACGCGCGACTTACAACGCTTCAGCGCCGGGTCTTAGCGCTGACCTTGGCGCTAGCCTTGGCGCCGGTCCAAGCCACGCACCACCACGATGCGGGCGAGAGAATCAGTGCGGCTCGGGACCAGGTTGTAATCGATGTTCCAGTATTTGGTGGCCTCGGTCAATTCAACGGCCACATCCCGCCCCTTCGGGAAGAGCCCGAGGGCACCTCGGGACAGCAGCGGAAAGCTATTATTTATCAATAACTTAAATGGTAAAAGCGCGCGGGCGGTAATTGCGTCCGGGGCGGCCGGAAAGTTGGCCACAAATTTCTCGATGCGCATGGCCTCAACGACGGCAGGGGCCCCTGTGATTCGGACCGCCTCACGTAAGAAGGCAGCCTTCCGGTTGTTGCTTTCCACGAGGTGGACCTGGGCTCCCGATTTATCCGCCAGCGCACAGGCAATGACCAGACCTGGAAATCCGCCGCCCGATCCGAGATCGACCCACAGGCGGGCCTTGGGGGCAAGGTCGAGGAGCTGAAGCGAATCCGCCACGTGGCGGGTCCAAAGCTTCGGGATCGAGGCGGGCGAAACGAGGTGGGTGGTTTTCTGCCAGGCAAGCAGGAGCTCCACGAAGCGCTCCAAACGCTCCTCCGTTTCACGTGAAACAGGTGTGAGCGCGAAGGCTTCGGCCCGATCAGATGCCAGCGGAATAGGAACGACCTTTGCGGCCATGGACGCGGGCACCCCCTCGAACATGAGCGACCAACAAGGTCAAAGCCGCTGGCGTCATGCCATCGATCCGGCCAGCCTGGCCAATGGTCCGGGGCTTGATGACAGCGAGTTTCTGACGGGCCTCGTTGGAGAGGCCTTTGACCCCGGCATAGTCCAGGCCATCGGGAAGCTCGAGGCTTTCGTCCCGGCGGAAAGCCGCGATGTCGGCAGCCTGGCGGCTGAGATAGACATGGTACTTGGCGTCGATCTCAAGCTGCTCAAGGATCCTGCGAGGGAAGTTGCCCAAGGCCGGCCAAATGCCCTGAAGGGTCTCGATCCCGATGCTGGGGAACGAGAGCAGATCAAAGGCAGAGCGGCGCTGTCCGTCCCGATTGAGGGTGAGGCCATGTCGCTCGGCTTCGTTCGGAGTGAGCGAAACCGATCGGGCAAATTCCGTGGCGGCCCCGAGCGCGGCCATTTTCTCGGAATGCTTTTTCTGTCGCTCGGCTCCCACGCACCCCAGGGCAATGCCCTTCTGGGTCAGTCGCTGATCCGCATTGTCGGCCCGGAGGGTCAATCGATATTCCGCCCGCGAGGTGAACATCCGATAGGGCTCAGAGACCCCCTTGGTGACGAGGTCGTCGATGAGGACCCCAAGATAGCCTTCGGCCCGATCAAACACGATCTCCACACCCCCAGCCGCCAAGGCCGCGGCATTCAGGCCAGCGACCAGACCCTGGGCGGCGGCCTCCTCATATCCGGTCGTGCCATTGATCTGGCCGGCCAGGAAAAGGCCCGGAACCCGCTTGGTCTCAAGCGATGCCTTCAGCTCCCGCGGATCTACATGGTCGTATTCGATCGCATAGCCCGGGCGCAGGACCCGGGCCTTCTCAAGGCCCGGGATCGTGGCCACGAGGGCAAGTTGGACTTCCTCGGGGAGCGAGGTGGAAATGCCATTCGGATAGACCGTGTGGTCATCCAGGCCCTCGGGCTCGAGAAAGATCTGGTGCCCATCGCGATCCCCGAACCGAACGATCTTGTCCTCGATCGAAGGGCAATAGCGGGGCCCGCGGCTCGCGATCTGCCCCGAATACATCGGAGAGCGATGGACATTGTCCCGGATCAGGCGATGCGTGGCGGAGGTCGTACGGGTGATTCCGCATTGAACCTGAGGGGTCTCGATACGCTCGGTCAGGACAGAGAACGGCTCTGGGGGCGTGTCCCCCGGCTGCATTTCCAGAGCGGCCCAATCGATGGTCCGACCATCCAGGCGAGGCGGAGTGCCGGTCTTGAGACGCCCAAGCGCAAAGCCCAGCCGCGCCAGCGTGGCTGAAAGCCCGAGCGCTGGGGCCTCTCCAACCCGTCCGGCTGGGGTCTGCTTTTCGCCGATATGGATGAGGCCGCGAAGGAACGTCCCGGTCGTAAGGACCACAGCCCCGGCCTTGAGCTCCCTTCCATCCAGAAGCCGCAGGCTCGAGACCCGCCCCTCATTCAGGAGCAAATCGTCCGCCTCGCCTTCGATCACCGTGAGGCCCTGGGTTTCTCGGATCGCGGCTTGCATTGCGAGGGCGTAGAGCTTCCGATCCGCCTGGGCCCTTGGCCCACGGACGGCCGGGCCCTTGCGGCGGTTTAGGACCCGAAACTGAATTCCCCCCAGATCCGCCACGCGGCCCATCAGGCCATCAAGCGCGTCGATCTCGCGAACAAGGTGGCCTTTGCCCAAGCCCCCAATCGCAGGGTTACAGGACATGGCCCCTATGGTCGCGAAACGATGGGTCACCAGGGCGACTTGGGCCCCCATGCGAGCGGCCGAGGAAGCTGCTTCGCAACCTGCGTGGCCGCCCCCCACAACAACGACGTCGAATTTTGTGACCATGGCGGTTGCTTCTATCTCGCGGATTCAACGGGGTCAAAAGAACCGGCGCGGGAAAGGCCCCTCAGAGTGTTTCACGTGGAACGCCGAATGTCGTGGATCGGATTTTCCAGCGTTTCACGTGAAACGTGGTGAGAGATTTCTTAACAAACATGGTTAGTGAGCCCGTGTGGTCCGGAGGCCTTCTCGGCCTTTGAGTCGGTTTGCGCGGTCCTTTTCATTTCCCGACGCAGAACTCCCGAAAGATTACATCGAGCACCTCCTCCACATCGAGTCGCCCCGTGAGCCGCCCGAGCCCCGCGAGGGCATGGCGCAGGTCTTCGGCCAGAAGCTCGTCTCCCTCTCCGGCCCCACCGATCGCCCCGCGCAGCGCGGCCGAAACCTCCCCAAGCTTTTCCCGCTGCCGTTCGCGTGTGACCAGGGCCGGTTCGGATCGGCCGAAAGCCTCGCCCGCAAAACGAACCATCGCAGCAACGAGCTCTTCGACCCCGGCCCCGGTCGCAGCCGAAATCAGAAACTGATCAGGCGCCGGCAAAGTGCTTGGCTTCGGGTCGAGGAGATCGATCTTGTTGATGACCCTCCAGCGCCTCGCCCCCGGATTGAGCCCTGGCTGCTGGGCCGCTGAATCCCTCTCGGCATCTCGCGCGTCCGTCATCCAAAGGACGAGATCCGCCCGCCCCATGACGTCGCGGGCCCTTCGCATGCCTTCCTGCTCGATCGGATCTGCGGACGCCTCGTTGAATCCGGCGGTGTCGAGGAGGTTCACCGGATAGCCCTTGAGATCGAGGTGAACCTCGATCACGTCTCTGGTTGTCCCGGCATGGGGTGAAACAATCGCAGCTTCGCGCCGGGCCAGGCGGTTGAGCAAGGTCGACTTCCCCACATTGGGCCGCCCTGCAATGGCGACCCAAAGGCCCTCACGCAGACGTTCGCCCCGCCCGGCCCCGGCCAGAGTTTCGGCAATCTCACGCTCGACGGAGCGGGCGATTTCGATTGCCCTCGGGACCAGGTCCCTGGGGACATCGCCTTCGTCCGAAAAATCGATGCCGGCCTCGACCAGGGCCAACGCCTCGATCAGCCCTTCTCGCCAGGCCTCGGCCCGATCGCCCAAGAGGCCGCGGAGCTGGCCAAGCGCCTGGCGCCGCTGCGCCTCGGTCTCGGCCGCAACCAGATCCGCAAGACCCTCGACGGCGGTGAGGTCGAGGCGCCCGGCCTCGAAGGCCCGCCGCGTGAACTCCCCGGGCTCGGCCAGGCGAAAACCTTCAAGGCCCCCAAGCGCCCTGAGCACCGCCGAGATGACGGCCCTGCCTCCGTGCAGATGGAGTTCGGCCATGTCCTCGCCGGTCTCGCTCCCGGGTCCGGGAAACCAGAGAACCAGCGCTTCATCCAATACGGCGCCAGACGCAGGGTCGCTGACCTTGCCGAGGCTCGCCCGCCGAGGCTCTGGGATTCGGCCGATCATTTTTTCCAGCGCCACCCGGGCGGCTGGGCCAGAGACCCGAACCACTGCAATGGCGGCGGGAGGTGGGCCGGAGGACAAGGCAAAGATGGTGTCGGTCACGGGCCCGGCCCGTTGAAAGAGTAAGGATTCATTTCCTAGCACCCAGAGAGCAAAGGTCTGCTCTTAGCCATCTCTATCACCGCCGCATCCGAGCGGGACCGCCAGGCCAACATTGGGCGAACCATCATTGTATGGCGCTTCTGCCATTTCTGTATTACAGATTCCGGGCATGAAGATTCTCACCGTTCGGCTCCCGGATGCCCTGGTGGCCGAGATCGAGGCCGAGGCCCGCCGGCGCATGATCTCGAAATCCGATCTGGTGCGCGAGCGCCTCACCCGCCCGGCCGGCAAGCGCAGCGCGGCCACGCTCGACGCGATCTCGGACCTGGTCGGCTCGATCGAAGGCCTGCCGGCTGATCTGAGCGAGAGCAAGAAGACATGAGCACCAACGTCATCGTCGACGCCGGTTTCCTGGTCGCGCTCTTGAGCGGCCGCGACGCCAACCACGGCTGGGCCGCCGCGCAGGCCGCGCGCCTGCCGCCGCCATGGACCACCTGCGAGGCCTCGGTGGCGGAGGCGTTCCGGCTGCTCGGCCCCGCCGGCGCTCCCGGCTTGCGCGCCCTGCTCGAGCGCCGCGCCGCGACCTGCACGTTTCACGCCGGCAAGGAGCTCGCGCCCGTGCTCAAGCTGATGGCCAAGTACGCGCCGATGAGCTTCGAGGACGCCTGCCTAGTGCGCATGACCGAGACCCTGTCCGATCCGGTCCTGCTCACGACCGACATCGAGTTCCGCAACTACCGCAGGCTCGGCCGCAAGGCCGTGCCCTGCGTGACACCCGGGCAGATGGCGCGGACCACAGCGGCTGGGCAGGATGGCAAAGGCAATGCGGGCCTCGATGACATCCTCAAGGACGTCTCACGCATTTTTCGGGACTGAGGCAGCGAGCCGCTGACACGGGCCTTCAATCTGGCTCGGCCAAGAATTCCCTCAAGCCTCGAATGAATGTCGTGAAGGCGGGCTCATCAGTGAGCAACACATGATTTCCAGTTTCGAGCGGAACGAACCTCGCATGGGGAATCGAGGCAGCGACCAGCCGCCCCTGCTCGAACGGGACAACGTTATCGTAGCGGCTATGAAAGACGACGGTGGGCGTTCGTACCTTTGGCAGAATGTCGCGAATATCCGTTTCGTCGATGACCGTCCTGATCTTCACGGCATTGTCCGGGGATGTCGCCACTCGCTGCAGATCCGCGTAGGCCTTGACTTGCTCCGGCCTTCCGTTAGGCAGAAAAAGCGTGACGAAGGCGCGCATGAACGCGGAGTGCTCTTCGCCCCAGCCGCGCCTCATCATCGAAATCATCATATTGGATTCCTCGACGTCATTGGGCGAACCGCGCCTATTGCGGCCCAGCACATAAGCGCCATGAACGATGATCTTTGATACGCGATCCGGATGCTTGGCTGCGTACCTGAAGGCAATCGCAGCTCCCTGTGATGTGCCCAGCAACGCGAACCGCTTGAGCTGAAGTGAGTCGACAACGGTCTCAAGATCGACCTGAAGCGTCTCCGGCGAGATCACCGGAACATTCCGGTCGGACAATCCGACGCCGCGACCATCGTAGCGGACAAGGCGCGAGAACCCGGCAAGCGAATGCAGGAATGGTGCCGTCAGGGAGCTCTGCCAATCGTATTCGACATGGCTGAGCCAATGCGTCGTTCTGACCAGCACCGGCCCCTCGCCGGCGCTTGAAACTGCGAGATTGAATCCATCCGGCGTCCTGCAGAACGTGATCGCCTGCGAGCGCTGCGCCGTTTGGATCGATGGCTCGGTTCGTTGACCGCGCGCTTGCGGGCCACCATCGTCGCCCTGGGTAAGGTCCTCCCGCACGCGGCCCACGAAACGATGGCCCCGGCGCGGAAGGGTCGCGATCAGCCGCTGCTCGTCGCCCGTATCACCGATGGCGCGGCGGGCGGCGGCAAGCCTGCTGCTGACAGTCGAACCGGAGACCAGCCGGCCATTCCAAATTGTGGCAATCAGATCGTCGCTGCTGACGACGCAGTCACGATTGCGAACGAGATGCAGCAAGAGATCGAAGACCTGAGGCTCGACCGAGATCAGCTCCGGTCCGCGTCGCAATTCCCGACGATCGGGGTCAAGCGAATACTCATCAAAGACGTACCTCAACGGCGACCCCCGGAATCGTCTCTGCGCTCGAGACCCAAAAAACAGCGATCTCTCAGCAGAAAATCAACAATAACTCAAAGCAGGAGGACCGGCAAAATGGTACTAACGGCCGACTGGTCGAAGCTGGAGAGGGGAACCATGGACCTTCCACGCCGTCAGTTTCTGCAATTTGCTGTGGCCGGAGTTGCGCTGGGAGCCGCCCCGAGCGCAGCGCGATGTCAGACCTATCCAACGCGACCGGTGCGCTGGGTCGTCCCGTATCCAGCCGGCGGTCCGACGGACATCATCGCCCGCCTCCTCGGCCCATGGCTCTCGGACCGCTTGGGACAACAATTCGTCATTGAAAACCGGCCGGGCGCGACCGGCAACGTCGGGACCGAGGTGGTCCTGAGAGCCCCCGCGGACGGGTACACGCTCCTCTCGGTCGGCACGCCCCATGCGATCAACGCGTCTCTCTTCGAGAAGCTCAGCTTCGATGTCCTTCGTGATATCGAACCGGTGATCGGCATCATCCGCACGCCTCTCGTCCTGCTGATCCATCCTTCGATTCCAGCCAAGACGGTCCCCGAATTCATCGCCTATGCCAAAGCCAATCGCGGCAAGATCAGCGTGGCATCGGCCGGCAGCGGGACTCCGCAACATGTGTCCGGAGAGCTATTCAAGATGATGGCTGGCATCGACATGACCCACGTGCCATTCCGCGGGTCGGCGCCTGCACTCACAAGCCTGCTCGGCGGTCAGGTGCAATGCATGTTCGATACGACGCCAGCCTCGATTGAACATATCAGGGCAGGAACGCTGCGCGCGTTGGCAGTGACAACGTCGGCGCGCGCGGAAGCGCTACCGGACGTCCCGACCGTAGGCGATGCCCTGCCAGGATTCGAGGCCAGCGCCTGGTACGGCCTCGGGGTGGTCAAGAACACACCGGTTGAGGCCGTTGCAACGCTCAATAAGGAGATCAATGCAGGGCTTGCTGATCCGAAGATCAAGGCGCGGTTTGCCGACTTGGGAGGCTCGGTGCTCGCGGGATCGCCCGCGGCGTTCGGAAAGCTCATCGCCGACGAAACCCAAAAGTGGGCCAAGGTGGTGAAGTTTTCTGGCGCGAAGCCGGAGTAGCCTTGCGACCGGGCTATTCAGTGAAGCCTCGGGGAGTAGCGAATGGGAGGCACCATCATGAAACCTCCGCGCAGGCGATTTCTGCATCTGGCAGTGGCTGCTGCGGCGCTACCGACCGTGACGCGGCTGGCAAGGGCGCAGACATATCCTGCAAGACCAGTGCGCATCGTTGTGGGTTTTGCGGCCGGCAGTGTCACGGACATTGTGGCACGTCTACTGGCGCAATGGCTGTCGGAGCGCATCGGTCAGCAGTTTATTATTGAGAACCGGCCGGGCGCTGGGACCAATATCGCGACCGAGGCAGTCCTCCGTTCTGCCCCAGATGGTCACACCCTGCTGATGGTTAGTCCAGCCAATGCAATCAATGCGACGCTCTACGAAAAGCTGAATTTTGATTTCATGCGGGACATTGCGCCGATAGCTGGCGTCATGCGCGAGCCCAACGTCATGGAAGTGAATCCATCGGTTCCCGCCAAGACCGTTCCAGAGTTCATCGCGTATGCCAGAGCCAATCCGGGCAAGATCAACATGGCGTCCGGCGGCAACGGAACCGCAGCCCACGTATCCGGCGAGCTGTTCAAGATGATGGCCGGCGTGGACATGGTTCATGTTCCTTATCGCGGCGCAGCTCCCGCTCTCACTGATCTTCTCGGTGGACAGGTGCAGGTCTTCTTCGGTGGCATGAGCGCGTCGATTGAGCACATCAGGGCGGGCAGGTTGCGTGCCCTTGCGGTCACTACAGCCGCGAGGTCACCAGTCCTTCCGGACATTCCGACGGTCGGCGACTTCGTGTCGGGCTATGAAGCGAGTGCCTTTTATGGGGTAGGCGCGCCCAAGAACACCGCTATCGAAGTCATCGACAAGCTCAACAAGGAAATTAACGCCGGCCTCGCCGATCCGAAGATCAAGGCGCGACTTGCCGACATGGGCAGCATGGCGCTTGGCGGTTCAACGGGCGATTTTGCCAACCTTATTGCCGAAGAAACCGAGAAGTGGGCCAAGGTCGT
>Ga0066388_100000964_pt1 | contig 15191 bp, 6 predicted proteins | sample PanSoiMetaGPlot6_FD_64539 | JGI IMG/M metagenome (GOLD analysis project Ga0066388, IMG submission 64539) | Tropical forest soil microbial communities from Panama analyzed to predict greenhouse gas emissions - Panama Soil - Plot 6 (Hybrid Assembly) | ecosystem: Environmental > Terrestrial > Soil... | reverse complement strand
TGGCTGTCAGCGGCTGCGGCCTGCCTGGTCGCACTCTGTCTTGTTTTCTGCTTCTTTCTCGGTCAATCCAAGCCCAAAGCGCTGATCTCCAGCGACCTGATCGAGTACTACCGGGGCCATGATCGGCTCCAGACTGCCCATTCGGTAAGACTCAGCCCAGCTCAGATTGTCAGCGAAACTGGCCTTGAGCCGATCAATTTTCCTGGTTGGGCGCTGGTGACGGCTGAAATTTGCTACCTCGGAGATCAGCGGCAGCAACTGGTGCATCTTACCTACACTGCCGTGGTCGATGGAAAGGCACAGTCGATTGACTGCTTTGAGCTTCCTCGCGGGTCCTTCGATCCCCGCGGCCTATACAAGCAGCTGATTAACGGAAGAACTCTGTGTTGTGGGAGAATCGATGACCTATCGATTATCGAACTCCCTGCTGCTAAGCAAGACGACATACTGGTAAGCTCCATGCCCGAAGAGAAGCTTTTCTCACTGGCTCCAGGGATTTAGTAGCTGGACGCAGTCTCCCCGCGTGACGTTGTGGGATCGGTTTTGCAATTCATCGGCCGGTACATGGCACCCAGCAATGCGGCCCTCGTCTCATTAGCTGGATTTTAAGAAATGTAAAACAGCTCGGGAATAAACCTGAGCGCCCGGGCGTTTTATCTATTGAAATCCCCTAGAAAGCCGGGATTAGCAAAGTCACTTACCTGGCGGGTGGCGGTACTGTTCTGTCCAATTGCGATCGGCTCTTACTAAAGTCGATGGTCTTGAAACGCCTGCTGCTGACTTGCCCAAAAGCTTGCCAGCGTTCAGGCGGGAGACACAAGCGCGCTCAATATCCAGATCGAAACGGCACCGACCCAAGCCGAGGTTCATAAAAGCAACGATGACCATCGCATCGGCAGGCATGCTCGTCAGGCAATTCCGGAAACTCTGCAGGGGTGAAAGAACGGGAAATGAGCACTAACGGGAATCATCACGAAACAAATCACGTCGCCCAAGTTCCTCTTCTCGTCCTGGATAAGCGTGGCTGTGTTGTTCTGCTCAGCGCCAGTGCGGAACGCCTGTTTGGTTATCGTGCGGACGATCTTCTGGGCCAGTCAATGTGGTTGTTGTTTCCGGATGGTGAAAGCGAATCGGTCGCTGCGCAAGTGGAAAGTCTCCTTGACGACAGCGGCTGTAATACCACCATCCTGCGCATTGCACAGTGGGCAGTACGACAAGATCGAAGCGAGTTTCCCGCCCAGGTTCATCTCAGTCCGTTCGATCTGGATGGATGCCGCTTCGTTCTCGTTACCGTGCGCGACACCGCTTGCGGACAGCGGCTGGCGACTTACGAATCTCTGCGCGAGCAGTCCGCCAATACTTTGCATCAGGAGGCGCTTGTCGGAACCCAGCGCTTCATCTACTCGCTTATCTCTCGCGTGGCGTTAGTGACAGAAGCCGCAGGGCCAGAATCGATCAATTACTAGGCCTCACTGACCGGGGTGGCACCAGACTTGCTACCGCGACCATGATACCCTAAGCTCTGTGTAATGCACCGGGTGCTGGATCGATAAATTTTTCGCCCGCTGATCCCTGGACTCAGTGCCTAGCCGGAGGCCAACAGCGGCACATGAGCCTGAGTATATACTTTCTTCGCCATGGCGAAACCACCTATAGCCAGACTGGCAGCTACTGCGGTGATATTGACCCGGAATTGACCCCGGCCGGCCAGCGAATGGCACAGGCATTTGCCGACGCCTATCGGACTCTTAACTGGTCGGCTGTCTACAGCAGCCCGATGAGACGCGCGATCGCTACAGCAAAGCCACTGTGTCAGGCCATTGGTGCGGAAATTCATGGGCGAGACGGTCTCAAAGAGATCAAATACGGTGCCTGGGAAGGGAAAACGCTGGAGTACGTCAAGGAGCACTTCAGCGCGGATTATCTGAAATGGCTAGCAGAGCCTGGTTGGAATGCGCCAACAGGCGGAGAGACTGCGTATGAAATCGCCAATCGCGCGATGCCGGTGATCTTCGAAATCCAACAGCAGCAGCCTGAGGGTAATGTTCTGGTGGTCTCTCACAAAGCAACTATCCGCATACTTCTCTGCAGCCTGCTGGGCATCGAACTGGGACGGTATCGTGATCGAATTGCGGTCCCCGCCGCATCTCTGTGCGTAGTTAAGTTCGATGACCACGGGCCCTTGCTTGAGACGTTGGGCGATCGATCGCACATGACAGACGATCTGCGCCAACTGCCTGGCACATGAGCTGGTTGCCTCAACTCCGCGCCTGCGTGGCTGCCCGCCCCGGTGATTGACTCTTGTAAGATCATCGGCGCGTTTGCCCCATTGAATGCACCAGCTCAGCAAGCTGTCTGTGCATCGGCTCCGGCGGCTGCTTGACACGCTCGCCGTGTCCTGGCAGTACCCATTGGAAGCTGAAGTCCAGAAGTCTGGACACAGACTTTGCCTGCTCCGCCCATGAGTACCAGCAGTACTCACTGGAGGCGCTAAGGGTTCCTGTCTCCCTGTTCCACCACAGATGATCGCCGGTGAACAGGAAGCAATTGTTATAGAGCAACACACAATGTCCGCGTGTATGGCCCGGGGTGGGAATGACCAAAAAATCGGGAACAAGCCCAATTGGCTCTCGGCCATCGAGTACAATCTCCGCATCCGGCTGAGCTTCAAGCTCGTGTCGATGAATAATTCGCTTGCTCCCGAACTCGGCAGCAAACCTGTTAGATTCAGCCACGTCATCTCTGTGCGTCAGGAATATGTACTTGATGCCGCCAAGCCTCTCGAACTGTTGGACAAGATGAGGAATGAACTTGGGAGAATCAATTAGCCAGTTCCCCGACGGATGTTGAACAAAGTAGCTGTTCCCGCCGTATGACTTTGGAGAGTTGAAGCCTGCATAGTAAACCCCGTCCTCCAAGTGCAGTGGAAAGTCTGCCATCACCTCTTGCGCATTGTTCTTGCCGGTGGTTCCAATCGACCCGGTAGGACAGCAAAGAAGAGCCCGCATCGCCCGGCGGCGCTGCTCATCGGTCTCAGGTTGTGCGTAAACCGTAGAGTAGTCGCCTGACTCTTTAAAGACCTCTGGCGCCAGTTGCCGGCAAGTATCGCAGTTGATGCAGGTTGAGTCCACAAAAAACTCACCAGCAACATTGGTGGAAAGTCGCTTGCTCCTGTCGGCCATGCTCGTCACATCTCCCACTCTTGCTGCCCATCGAGGTCAGTCTGGACAATGCCCTACACCACCATCATACTGAATGGATGGATTGATCGTCCGTGCGTCCGGCAGCCGCATAAGATGTCCACATTCCTGGCCACAGTTGGTTCACGCCTCGGTGATGCGGTTATCGCGCTGCCCGTTCTTCAGTCGCTGATTTGCCAGGGCAAGAGAACGTTTCTCGTCTGCCGGTCCAGAGCACAGGAGGAGCTTGGGCGGGCAGTCCCTGGAATGTCCGGCGTTGTTCGCGAGCGAGATCTGCCGGCGATCCTCTCTCCAACTGACGACTACTAGGACCTGCTCTCCCATCCCATAGTGCAAACCTACAGCACAGACAGTCAGCTATTCGCCAGCCAGTATGCTGGATTCCGCTTGAATCACATTCTGCATGCCGCCTGCACTGAATATGGACTGGATGTGGACCTTGATCGCCTGGCACCATTGCCGTACACCATTCATAGTCAGGCTGCTGACACCGTCGTCTTTGTGCCCGGAGCAACCTCCAGTTCCAAGCGCTGGCCTACCAAGAACTGGCTCGCACTGAAGCGCGATCTTGCGGCAAGAGGCATCAGCGTCATCGTCCTCGGCCAGCCGCACCTGTCGGAGAGCGTTGCGGATCTGGCGGCAGGCGGTATCAAGTGGGTCCCGACAGCGAGCGTTTGCGATCTCGTAAACGCGGTAAGCAGTGCGCTCCTGGTGGTCAGCGTGGACACAGGTTTGATGCATCTTGCTGTCCATCAGGGCACACCCACCATCGCCCTCTTCAACCATCAGTCGATCTGGTTCCGTCCCTACCCCAACTGCTTTCCTGTCTTTGCCAAGCCCTGCCAAAGCGAATGCAAACAAAGATTCCTGGCAATCGAGAAACAGTGGGCTCAAAATCCGAGCCAGGACAGCGACTGCTATCAAGGCTGGTCAGGGCAAGATTACCTGCCCTGCTCCACGCCCGATGCGCCTGAATGTATGTCTTCTATCGACCCGGGCAACGTTGTAGAGTTGATAGAAAGGGACACGTTGCTAAACTAAGGGCACGAACCGTAGTCAAACCTTTCGTTGGCAGAATCGATGATCAGAGTAAGACGTTCAGCCGACCGAGGCCACACCCAACTGAGCTGGCTCGACAGCTACCACACATTCTCGTTCGACCACTATTACGATCAGCGCTTCATGAACTTTGGCCCGCTCAGGGTGATCAACGAGGACTATATTGAGCCAGGGCAGGGGTTTGGGACGCACGGTCACCGGGACATGGAGATTATCACCTACGTCCTGGCCGGCGCACTGGAACACAAGGACAGTCTTGGCAACGGTTCCGTAATCCGACCGGGTGAAATTCAGCGAATGTCGGCTGGATCCGGGATCTTGCACAGCGAGTTCAATCACTCAAGGACTGACAAAGTGCATTTGCTGCAGATTTGGATTGTGCCTGAGGTTCGGAATATGGAGCCGAGTTATGATCAGCGACCGTTCAAGCTGGTCCCCGGTCAATGGCAGCTGGTAGCAAGCAAATCTCCTGATCCGGACGCCGTTTGCATTCAGCAAGAAACGGATCTGTATGTAGCCACAGTAGACAAGGGTGCAGTCTTGTCGCGCTCGTTGCAACGCCCGCTCGCCTGGTTGCAGGTAGCACGGGGCAGCATATCGCTGGGCAGCGAGATGCTTTTAGCTGGGGACGGTGTGGCCATAGAGCAGGCAGAAAGCCTGGAGCTAGAAGGTCGGGATCGGGCAGAAATCCTGTTGTTCGAGATGGAGCGCCGCTAATCCGCGCCTGCGGCAAGTGTTGACGCCTTAACTCGTGCCCAGGTCGGCCAGTGGGGCGTTTCCTGCCCTTGAACCGCTCGATTAGAGACAGTTAGAGTGCTCGGCAGCCCCTGGCAGAGCGATCTCTTGCAGAACCAGGCTTGAAAACCCCCTGTTTTCGGGAATAATACAGGTGCTCCCCAGGAACATTTGGGCGAGTCAATAAGGAGACGCGGCGCTCTGCGAGCAGTAAAATCTAACTTGACAACTCGGCACTCTCGGTCCATGATTTTGTGACCCAGGTGCAACTAGTGGCAATCTGGCTTACTAATCATGTTGGTTCGAATCTGATCAATCGCAAAGCGCAGCCCTGAGGGGCGCATCATTGCTGTATCTCTCTTAGAATCCCGACCGCGTTCCAGCTGTTCAATCCGCATCAGCAAAGAATCTCCCAGGCAAGGTCCCGACCCTCTCCTTAACGGCATCCCATATTCTCGGTTACAACACCCCCAACCCCCACAAAGGATACTCAAGCAAGCCCTCCTTGGCGTTCCGACAAGCCCTGACCGAACCCCCTAGAGCTAGTTCCTGACACTTACCTGGATCCAGCTCGTGGGAAAAACAGGAAGATCTTGTACATGGCTGCTGAACTTGACGACCGACCGATAGATTCGTCCGACAAGAAATCGGACGTTCAAGAGAAGGACAAGCTGACCAAAGAAACCGGCGGTCTGGACGAGCAGCGCGACATCATGCGCTCCGAGAACGAGCGGAAGCTGGCCACTACCCAGCACGTTCTACCAACGGTAGAGCTTTTCGGGAGCGGCGACGATCAGAAGAGCCAGACTCCTCAGGATCAACTCCGCCAGCTGTTCAAGAATGTCGAGGCTCAGCACGACCTGAAGGCGGGCGAGGCCCCGAAGAATGGGGATGCCGGGTCGGTGACCAAGGATGGTGATCGAGCTACCGAGGTGAAATATCCCGATGGCGAGATTAAGAAGATCACTTACGACCAGAACGGTAACCCTACCGAGATTAAAAACGGCGACAACACCAGCTGGAAGAAGGACGCCGATGGCTGGAACCGCTGTGACGAAAATGGGCAGAAGATTACAGACGGTAAGAAGCTAGACCACGTCGATGACATCAAGGTTTCCCCGCAAGGAGACATCACCTATATCGCCAAGGACGTCGTCCCGCTTACGCTTCACCCCGACGGCAAGACCACTGAAGGGTCTCCTGACGGCTCCACCACCGAAAAGTGGGGCAAACGGGAATATGTTACCCACCCGGACGGCAGCGCTGACTACACGGTAAAGAAGGGCGACACGGTATCGGACGTGGCCAAGGAGGTGCTCAAGCACAGGCATCCGGACCATGAGCCAACGCACAAAGAGATTATGGATGAGGTGAAGCAGATTGCCAAAGCCAGCCACATCAGCGACGCCAACGTCATCCACCCGGGAGAGAAGCTCGTCATTCCGCCGGACAAGGACTTTGCCAAGGTTACTGAACTGCCCAACCACCACAAGGCAAAGGACTACCCGGACCACTCTCATGTGGAATTGGATGAAAATGGTCACTGCGTCTCGGCCATAAGCAAGGAGGGCAAGGCTCGCACCTTCCATTACGACGACAAGGGTCAGGTCGACGAAGTAACCGGCATGAACGGGGTCAAGTGGCACAAGACCGGTGAGCATACCTGGGCCAGCGAACAACAGCCACCCAGGACGTGGAAGGGCGATCTCAGCACCGACGAGAATGGCAACATCCACTACAAGCCGGAACACGGAAAGCCCTATGAACTGACACGCGAAGGTAAGTTCCAGGGCGAGGCGGTGACGCACCAGCCGGGCGGCGATCACCATCCGCATCATCCTCATCCGAAGCCTCCGGAGCACCCTGCTGATCAAAAGCCCGCCGAAAAGCCGGACGCACCAAAGGACACTCCGCCGGACAAGCCGGTTGAGGTCCCAGAAAAGCCTGTAGACAAGGAAGCGATGGGCAAGGCGGCAGACGCGGTCTACGATGCCTGCACCTGGCACGGCAACGACAATGAGGCGATTTACAAAGCTCTAGAAGGCAAGTCTCCGGCAGAAATAAAGGAGATGAACGATCAGTTCATGGCCAAGCACAATGGACAGACCATTGAGGCTTATCTGCAAGACGAGATGCACCGCCATCCGGCAGAGCTGGGAAAAGCTCTTGCATTGCTGCACCCAGAGAAACATGCAGAGCAGAAGCCTGCCGATCAACACGACAAGCCCGCCGATCACCCTGGAGATAAGAAGCCCGGCGATCAGCACGACAAACCGGCTGATGCCCATGGGGACAAGAAGCCCGGAGATCAGCATGATAAGCCGGCAGGCTCCCAGGCTGTGGACCAAGACAAGATTCACAACCTGGCGGACTCCCTGCACAAGGAAAGCGGGGCAGAATCCTGGTCCAAGTCGCTATCACATACTGACCGCGACAAAGTTTTTGAGCTCTTGAAGGGCACTAACGAAGCGGAACGTAAGGAGCTGATGGACTATTACCAGAAGAAATACGGTCACTCTCTGGACGACGAGTATAAGTTCCTGGATGGCTCAGATAAGGACAAGTTCAACTCTCTCCTGCACAAGAAAGACGGAGACATTTCCGGACAGGCTGCGGACAGGATTACCGCCGCCCTGAAGGAAGAGCACGAGCTGACCGGACGTAGCAAGGAAAAGTGCGAGCAGGACATCCGCGACACCCTGGCCACCATGAACTCGAAGCAGATCGATGCCATGCTGAAAGAGCATCCTGATCTGAAAGACAAGATCATGCACGACGATAAGGTCTCGCAGTCCACCAAGGACATGTGCGAGATCTATTTCAAGGGCATCGATAAGCGCACTGATGACGACACACAGAAGCTTGTTGAAACGGCTCTCAAGAACAAGGACATCAACCTCTTTGAAGAGTCAATGAGAAACGCGTCGCCAGAGTATCGCAAGAAGTTCATGGATAACGGTGGCGAAGCGGAACTCAAGAAGGCATTTGAAGGGCACTGGTATAACGCAATTGTCAGCAGCGGGTTCAAAGGTTCAGACGCAAATGTGACCGACAAAGAGCTGAACCGGGCCATGGATTATGCCAAGGAAGGCAAGCTCAGCACCGCCGATCAGATCAAGGACAACACAGGCTATCTCTTCAACAACAATGAGGCCGTCGAAAATGCGCTCAAGCGCATGACCGACGATGAGCGCAAGGAGTACGCGCGTGGCAAGGAGCTCACCAAGAACCACGAAGAGCCAAAGACAGAAGAAGACAAGAAAGCGCTCGAGTACTACAACAAACTGCATGGCGCTCTAGACAGCGTCCACTGGGTCTCTCACGAAGCTGACATGGCTCGCTGGGAGGACATGATTGCCCAGAAGGGTGGCGGACTTGTGGCAAGCATTGGGGCTCACCGCGGCACACTCTACAACGACAGCGCGGCCGATGTTCAAAAAGACATCGAGAACATGGACAAGAGCCAGTGGGAATACGCCAAGAAACATCCCGAGTATCGCGACGAGATCAAGCGGGCACTGGAAGGACTGCATGGGCCGCGCGTAACTGACGCTGACATCGAGAAAGCGCTCAAGGCATATGACGATAAGTTAGCAGCCAAGACCTTTGAGGACTCCAAGAACGTAGGTCAGCGTTCACTGGAGGACAAGCTGGGCGATGACACCCACTGGTATAAGAACGACCGCAAGGGGATGGCGGAAGACATCACCCACATGACCAAGGCGGAACAGGACAAGTACAGGAACGATCCGGAATACAGAGCCAAGATCGATCAAATGCTGAAGGACAAGCTTGGCGACTGCCCGGCGTACGATGCAGCTCAGCATTTGCTCAAGAAGATCTACGATCCGGCACATCCGGAAGCGCCGCAAGGCAAGCCTGAGCCTGATCTTGTCACCAAGATGGCCCTGCACGCGCAGGAGAACCAGGAGTCCAAGAATGCAACCACGGCCGGCGAAATCGCCCTCGGAGTTGTGTTGTTGCCAACCGGGGCGGGCCTTGGAATTCTAGCTGGCGCTGCTGTTGATCGTGGAACCGACAACTCGCTAAGTCAGGGGACCACCGACTCGCTATTTGGCTCCCATTCGGCCAGCGCCGTCCGGGATATGGAGGATGAGTTCAACAAAGATCCGGCGCTGCGCGAGCGGATACTGCATCCCAAGACAGAAGAAGATAAGAAGCTAGCTGCGGACTTTGAAAAAGCAGCGCGCCAGGCCATGGGCGACAGTGACTACGAGAAATATGCCAAGCCGCTGCTCACAGATGGGCATTTGCCGGCTGACGTGCGAATGGAGCTTAACAAGGGACTCCTATCCAACGACAAAGAGGGTTCCTTCAAGGATATCGTCAGCCTCGCCAACGATAAGTCACCGACTGCGCAAGCCGAAAAAGACAAGATCCTGCATGACAAGGCATATCAGGATAAGGTCCTCGGCTACCTGAGCGACGACGACCGGCAAGTCGCGCTCAATGCCCTCAAGCAGGGCCATATGAATCCCGAGGACACAATTCGGGCCAAACTCAATCACGTGGGTGGCTCTGACGACATCATGGCTGCGCTTCGTCAGATTCCCCCCGGCGATATGGATAAGGTGCGCGCCGATTACGCAAAGAAATATGGGAAAGACCTGGAATCCGATCTGATCGACAAGCTCGGGACTCAAGACAAGTCCGAGATGGAGCAGCTTTTCCGCAAGCATGCTAACGCCACCGAAGCTTACAATGATGCGCGCGATGATTACTACAAGAGCCGTGATGGCTTTGGCAGCAAGTTTGTAGATGGCGTCGGCAGTGGCACCGGCTATCAGCTTGACGACGTCATGCAACAGTACTCCAAGGAGATAGCCGAGGCTCACAAACAGTTCAAGGAGCTACCGCCAGAAAAGCAGAAAGAGCTCGAGGAGCAGTTTGCGGATGCGCTGAAGAACTTCAGGGAGTCAAAGTCGGCTGCTGCTGATTACACGGTGGACGCTGCCATAGCTGCAGTTGCAATTGCCAGCATGATCGCCACAGGCGGAGTGGATGCACCACTGGTCATCGGCCTGGCCGTGGCCGGCGCAGCCATGAAGGTTGGTGGCAAGGCGTTGATCGAAGGTGGGGACTATGATTCCAGCGGCTCAGCAATTGCCCTGGATGCCCTTACCGGCTCGCTATCGGCTGTAGCCAATGTCTTGGGTCCGGGAGAAATTGCGGCAATATTCAAGGTCGGAGAGACAGCAGCAATTGACGCTGCAGAGCTTACCCTCAAGGAGCTTGGCGAGCAGGGCGCCAAGGAGCTGCTCAAAGATGGCGGCAAGGCTGTGCTCGAGGACGGCACGAAGGATATCATGCGTGACGCTCTGGCACACGGAGCCAAGGAGATTGACGAGAAAGCAGTCAGGCAGCTCGCTGAAAAGGCGGTATCTGAGAAACTTACTGGCGAGGCCAGAGAAAAGGCGGTGAAAGAGCTCACCGATCAGCTCGAAAAGAACTTGAAGGACAGCTTCCAGAAAGAGACGGAGAGCTGGCTCAAGAACATGGCTCGCGAGGGTGCGCTCAACGCCGGAGCCGGCGGTCTCGGCGGCGGACTCTCGAGCGGCGTCGAAGCTGGTTCCAGATGGGATGGAAGCAAGAGCTTCCAAGAGAACATGAAGATGGTCGGTGAGAGCATCGCCATGGGAGCCCTATCGGGAGCAGCAGGCGCGGTAGTCATGACCGGGATGATGAAGGCCGGAGGCAAAGCCTGGGAGCACATCGCCGAGCATTTCAAGGTCAAACCCGGTGAGAAGCTTCCGCCAGAAGCGATAAAAGAGCTTGAGGGCGACCTTGGCCACGGCGCCAAGGTTACTCAAGACAAGGAAGGCAATCTGATCGTCACTGAGAATGGCGACCGCCCAGCAATTCTTCCGCCTGAACCGAAAGAACGGCCCACAGTTCCTGGCGATTCACCCAGTCAGCACCCGACCGTCCCTGGCGATTCGCCCAGTCAGCATCCAACACTCCCTGGCGATTCGCCCAGTCAGCATCCGACCGTCCCCGGCGATTCTCCCAGTCAGCATCCGACACTCCCCGGCGATTCTCCCAGTCAGCACCCGACACTCCCCGGCGATTCACCAAGTGAACATCCAACACTCCCCGGCGATTCGCCCAGTGAACATCCAACACTTCCTGGTGATTCACCCAGTGACCGCCCGACCGTGCCTGGCGACAGGCCCAGCGAACGCCCGACCGTGCCTGGCGACTCACCCAGCGATCGTCCCACTGTGCCTGGCGAGTCGCCCAGCGAACGCCCGACTGTACCTGGCGACTCGCCACATGATCGTCCGACAGTCCCCGGCGACACTCCACGGGGACGTGTCTCCAATGAAGAGCTCTTGAATGATTTCCCCAAGAACCTCGAAAACCTCTCCCCCGCCGAGAAGGCAGCGCTGCTTGAGCGAGTGTCCAAGGACCCGCTCTTCCAGCCCGAGGCTGTTGCAGGTTTCGCCGAAAAAGCCGAGAAGATGATGGCTGGCTGGGAAAACCTCAGCGCAGAGGAAAGAGGAGCCCAATTGCAAAGGCTCATGGACGAATTTGCCGAATCCCGTGGGCTACCAAAAACCAAGATCGAGGTGGTTGGGGAAAATGACCTGGGCGCAGCCGCGGGAGACTACGACGACGGCAAGATCAGGATTAAGGAATCAGAGCTGATGCAGTCCGGCCCGAAGGCACGCGCCGAGCTCATCGAACGCGCATACCATGAGTTTGTCCACAATGAGCAAGACACCCTGGTTGTTCGCAACCTGGCAGACGAGCTAAAGATCGGCAAGTCAGCTACACCTGAGCAAATGGAGCAGCTGAAGAGGCTTTATCATGAGCGAACCAGAGGTGATCTTGGTGACGAACATCTTAATAAAGTGCTGGAGGCTAGAGACGGGAAACCGCTTTCGCCGGCCGATGCTACTCGTGCCAAGGAAGCAGCCGATGCCTGGCACGATTATCCGTTCCGCCGGCCCGAAGTGCGGGAAGCCGGCGACAATCAGATTCTCGCCAACGAAGAGTTCAACAAACTCCTCAACATCGATGGCAAGCACCCAGATGCCGCTCGCGACCTGGTGGACAGGCTTTCCAAAGACGATGGCACGCTGACAAAAGCGCTATTCGGAAAAGATGGACCGCCACCAGAAGTCCAGAAGTTGATCGAGCAGTACAAGTCTCTCCCGCCGGAACAGTGGCCGAACGAAGAAGCACATAAGCTACTCAAGGACCTGCTCAACAAGAGAAGTGCTGAGCTGCACGACACGGTTGTTCAAGCATTCCGTGATTACCCGAAGAACATGAATGAGCAGGAGGCTCATTTGATCGGACACAAAGCTGCCCTCGAGGCGGGTAAAGCCCACGAGCAGGGATTGCTGGACGCAGCCAATTCCTTCCAACCCGGAGAGCGGGTCAAGGTGAGCGGAAAGGATGCCGAAGTGATAGGCCCGGTTGGAGAAACCGTCGTTGTGAGACCAGTCGGAGCACCGCCGCCGGAAGGGGCGGGAATTCCCGTCACAGCAGAACAGCTTCGCGATCCCAAGGGAGAATTCAAACAGGTTGGAAGCAGTGATTACTTCATGGACAAGGAGGGCAACTTCTACAAGCTTCGTGATGCCGGCAACGGGCAGAAAGAGCTAGTAATGGATTGGGATGCCGTAGCGGCAAGGCTAGACAATATTGAGTCGGCTGGCGACCGACCCACGGTGGTGGATCCAGGCACAGTTCATGATCGGCCGACAGTCGTCGGCGACTCGCCGCATGAGCATGACACAGTGGTTGGTGACCCGCGCCACGAGCATGACACAGTAGTTGGTGACCCGCGCCATGAGCATGACACAGTAGTTGGTGACCCGCGCCACGAGCATGACACCGCAGTTGGCGACCCGCGCCACGAGCATGACACGGTACCCGGCGACCGGCCCACCGTCACGCACCGCGGGCCGGTGGAGCGTGGCTTCAAAGATACCGGGTTGACCGATGATGAAGGCAACCGAATCATCTACCGTTCCGGCAACCATGACGTTCCGGGCAAAGAGCCAATCTTCATCGATCCGAAGAATCCCCCGGAGGGCATGACCGAGATCCGGATCGGTACTACGGCCGCCTATCGGGATGCTGATGGTAATGTCTACAGAATGTACCGCTTGAATGAAGGCTCATTCGAGCCGGGGGTTTATGTCCCTGACGGCAACTACAAGGTAGAGATGCCGCCGCGTGGGGAACCGCACGGAGATTCCATCCCACCGACCCTGAGATCAGCTTCGCACGACCAGGCAACGGTGTACGACAAGCCGACGAGTGTCCGCTACGACGAGCCGACAACGGTCCGCACCGACGGTCCTACCACAGTCCGCTACGACGGTCCCGCCACAGTCCGCGTCGAAGAGCCGACCACAGTTCGCTACGATGGTCCGACCACAGTCCGTTACGATGACCCGACCACGATTCGCTACGATGGTCCGACCACAGTCCGTTACGACGGTCCTACCACGGTTAAATATGAGGCTGGCACCACGGTCACCGTTGAAGGGCCGAATGGACCTACCACGATCAGATACGATGATCCGACCACCGTCCGCTATGACGGTCCTACCACAGTCCGCTACGACGGTCCCGCCACAGTCCGCGTCGAAGAGCCGACCACGATTCGTTACGATGGTCCGACCACAGTCCGTTACGATGACCCGACCACGATTCGCTACGATGATCCGACCACCGTCCGTTACGACGGTCCTACCACGGTCCGTTACGACGACCCGACCACCGTCCGCTACGACGCGCCGACAACGGTCAGGGAGAGACCGGCAGGCGACGACGAGCCGACAACGGTCAGGAAGAGACCGACAGGCGACGACGAGCCCACCACGGTCAGGAAGAGACCGGCAGGCGACGACGACCCGACTACCGTCAGGGAACGCCCAGTAGCGCACGATGACACGGCCATCACAAACAGGGGTGGGGACACCCTTCCTACGGAGGTCAAGGCGCACACCGTAGAGCTACCCAAGGAAGTAGGGGATAATCCGAATTTCAACTTCGCCGAGCTGTCACCACAAGAACGAGCCGTGATGCTGGAGCGTGCTCGCCGGAATGAGATGTACAAGCCGGAGGTGCTGGACGGCTTCGTGGACCGTTCGGCAGAGGTCACCTCCAAGTGGAACGACGTGTCGCACCTGGCCACGTCCTTCGACCGGGGTCGTCAGGAGCTACAAGGAGCGTTCGCGCAGTTTGACCGGGATGCGCAAAAGCCACTAGAAGCTGTTCTTCGACAGATGGGTAAGTCTCCCGAGGAGACAAGAGCGCTGTTGATGAACACTGAGGAGGTTCGAAAGCTGCTCAATAGCGAGGAAGTGCAAAAGTTGCTCAGGAGCGAAGAGATACAGAAAGCCTTCCCTGGTATGCCCAGTCATGAAGAGCAGATCAAGAGCCTGGATCAATATATTGCGAAACGAGAGGCATTTGCCAAGGAAAACCAGGCGCTGAATGCGGTTCTGAGTGAGCGCACCGAGCAACTTCAGAAAGTAATGGATGATTTTGCCGAGAAAAACGGCCTGCCCAAGGTTAAGCTCGAAGCGCTCCCAGAAAGCCACATGTATGGTGGGCAGGGATATTATGACAATGGAAAGATCGCGGTGGATCAGGCAATGGTTCTTTCCAATCGAGATCCCGCGGCGCTCGTGGAGACCATGTATCACGAGATGGTCCACAATGAGCAGGATGGCCTTATCATTCGTACCCTGGCTGACGAAAAGGGAATCACGCACCCGCCTAGCGCCGAGCAGCTAAAGGAGCTCCAGGCCCTCTATCTGAAGGAGACTGGCGGGAAGCTGTCCGACGAGCACGCAACGGAAGTGCTGCGGGCAAGTAAGGACAAGCCGCTGACCGACGACGACGTGGCCAGAGCGAATCACCTGATTGAGGGGTGGAAGAATAACGCTCCACCCGGGGAAGAGTTCAAGGAGCTTGGCAATGATCTCCGCGTAACCCAAAGCGAATTAGAGAAGCTCACAGCAGATCAGTCGTCACCGGTTGCATCTCACAACTTGATTGAGAAGCTGTCCGACGATAACGGAACGCTCACAAAACGACTCTTCGGCACAGAAAAGCCTCCGGAGGACGTTCAAGGCCTGATCGATATCTACAAAAGGATGAAGGCTGGCGAAGAGGTCTACTGGCCTAAAGATGCCAACGAAATTCTCA
>Ga0066388_100000962_pt1 | contig 15195 bp, 13 predicted proteins | sample PanSoiMetaGPlot6_FD_64539 | JGI IMG/M metagenome (GOLD analysis project Ga0066388, IMG submission 64539) | Tropical forest soil microbial communities from Panama analyzed to predict greenhouse gas emissions - Panama Soil - Plot 6 (Hybrid Assembly) | ecosystem: Environmental > Terrestrial >... | reverse complement strand
ATGAGCAAACGGACGACGTCCGCGGTCTGGGTGCGAAGCATCGTCGATATGCTCGCGGCCGAGGGGCTCGACGTTGCGACATTGCTCGCCGGGGCCGGGATCGACCCGGCGGTACTCGACGCGCCGGGCGCGCGGATCGCGACCGAGCAGCTCAGCCAACTGTGGGAGCTCGCGGTCGCGCGATCAGGCAATCCAGCGATCGGGCTCGCCCAGCACGAGGTCGTGCGGCCGGCGAGCTTCGATGTCGTCGGCTACGCCATGATGTCGTGTGCCGACCTGCATACCGCGTTCGAGCGCCTGATCCGCTACATGTTGATCCTGAGCGATGCGTTCACGATGACGCTCAACAACGAGCGTCGCGGATACCTGGTGTCATTCGAGTTGTTCGGCGGCAGCCGGCCGGTGCCGCGCGCGCGCATCGAGTACATCATTGTCACCCTGCTCTCATTCTGCCGCTGGATCAGCAGACACGAGGTAAATCCGCTGGCGATCGAGTTGCCCTACCCGGCCCCCGTCGATCTTGCGCCCTATCACGCGGCGTTTCACTGTCCAGTTTCGTTCGATGCGCCGACCTCGAGCCTGCTCTTTTCGCCCGCAGACATGACCGCGGCGCTGCCGGCATCGAACCCCAAGCTCGCCGAACTGCACGAGCGCTACGCCGGCGAGTATCTGCGCCAGTTCGACCGTGCCCAGATCAGCCAACGCGCGCGCGAGGTGATCATCCGGCGGTTGCCGGATGGCGAGCCGCGACGCAACGAGGTCGCCGGTGAGCTTCACACGAGCGAGCGCACGCTGCAGCGGCGGCTCGAGCAGGAAGGAACCTCGTTCCTGAAATTGCTGGACGACACGCGTCGCGAACTCGCCGAGCAGTACCTCGGCCGGCTGCACCTGTCGCTGGGACAAGCGGCCTATCTCTTGGGTTTCTCCGATCAGACCAGCTTCTTCCGCGCCTGCAAGCGCTGGTTCGATCAGTCGCCGGGCCGGTATCGCAGCCAACTGGACCGGCTTGCGGCGCAGGGTTCGGGGGCGCGCTAGGCAGCAGGGCGCCGAGCGCGACGCGACTCCGCCTTGTGTCGGGTTCCATTGCGGTCCGGCGATCACGCCAATGCCACGGCCTCGACTTCAATCTTAAAGCCGTAGTGCAGTTCCGGCACCGGAACGACCGCTCGGGCCGGGCGCGAGGACCCGATCCATTTTGCGTAGATCGCGTTGAACGCCGGCCACGATTTTATGTCGGTGACGTAGACCCGCACTTGCACCAGCCGATCGAGGGCGCTGCCGGCGGCGGTCAAGGCCGCCGCAACGTTGTGCAGCGTCTGTTCGGCTTGTCGTTCGAATGGTGCGTCGGTGAGCTTGCTGCCGTCGGGCGCAATCGGCAGCTGCCCCGAAACAAAGACGAACCCGTTCGCCGTCACAGCGTGACTGTAGTGGCCACCCGGTGCGGCCATGGTTTCCGGATTTGTAAGGGTGAGGACAGCCACGATGATGCTCCCAAGTTGACGAGCAGCGATGAAAAGGAGGTCGGTGCAGCGCCTATGCGCCGCACCGCGGGTGCGAAGTCCCACGCACGGCAGGCTCAGGGCGGCAGTGGCTTTCCCCTGGTCTCCGGCAGGAATGGTACAACCACGAAGCCCAGAATATAGATGAACGAGAACGCGACCGCCGTCTTGCTGAAGCCGCCGAGTTGCGCGATCAGCATCCCGGCGAACAACGGCCCCAGGAATGCGATAAAGCGCGGAGTGTTGAACGCGAAAGCTATTCCGGTGGCACGCATACGCGTGGGGAACAGCTCCGGCAACCAAACCGACATCCACGAATATTGCCCGAGCGTGAAGAACCCGTTGATCGCCGCTACCACCAGCAGGAGATGCAGGTCGCTCGTCCACAGATAGAGCACGGGCGTGAGCAGAAACGACGCCGCGAAGAAGATCATCACGATCGGCTTGCGGCCGAAAGTGTCGGCGAGGAAGCCAAGCCCGATATAACCGCAGATCGCCCCGAGGTTGTAACAGATGCCGGCGTAGCTCGCCCAAGTTTGCGCGGGTAGGCCCGCCTTTGCGGCGGCGGCGGCGACGAAGGGCGGTACCCAGGTCGAAATGCCCCACCACGCGAGCGTGGTCGTCAGCGACATCAGGAACACGATGACGCTGCGTCTGCGGATTTCCGGATCGGCAAACAGATCCGCAAAGGTGAATCGGGTGAGCGCCTGTTCGTGATCCGTCAGCTCGACCCCGCTCTTCTTTCGCGCCTTCGCGGATTTGCGCTTTTCATTGCTGTCCTCCCATCGCTTCGACTCCGGGATGCTGGTGCGCAGCCAGAGCGCGAACAGCGCCGGGATGACCCCGATGATGAACATGATGCGCCATGCGCCCGGGCCATAGCCGCTGACGAAAAGCCAGGCAAAGGACGCCAGAAAAAACCCGATGCCAAGCCCGCACTGCATCAGCCCGGCGCCGCGGCCGCGCGCGTGATCAGGCCATACTTCCGCGGTCAGCGACGCTCCGGTCGACCACTCCGACCCGATTGCGATGCCCACCGCAAAGCGCAGCAGGGCAAAGGACAGCCAATCCCAGGCAAACGCTGACAGGCCGGTCGTGATCGAATAGGCGAAGATCGCCAGAATCATCGTCCGCCGGCGGCCGATATAATCGGCAAGGACGCCCCCGACGATGCCACCGATGCCCCAGCCCAAGAGGGTGACGCCGATGACGGTGCCGGCAAAGGCCGGAATCTGGGGAAATTGCGCCGGATCGAGCAGATCGTGCAGTGCGGCGCCGACCACCAGGATCAACGCGAAGGTTTCGTAGCCGTCGAACGCCCAGCCGAGGTTCGAGGCTAACATGGTCTTCCATTGGTTCGCGTCCAGGCTGCGATACCAAGCCTGCGAACCGGCGACACTCGCCGTCGTCAAGGTCGTCTCCTCCTCATCTCGCGCGTGTGAGTTCGTTCAGCCGGTTGACCCGGCCTTGGCCTCTCGCGCGGCCATTCTGACCGCATTTACGATCTCTGGATAGGCCGCACAGCGGCAGAGGTTGCCGGCGAGATAGTCCCTGATCTGTTCGTCGTCGGGATCGGGATTCTGCCTGAGCAGCGCCTTGGTCATCAGCACGAAGCCCGGCGTGCAATAGCCGCACTGGAACGCACCGCATTCGACGAACGCCCGTTGCACCGGGTCCAGCTGTCCCCTTTCGCTCAGGTGCTCGATGGTGACAACGTCGGAGCCGTCGAGAAAGACCGCGAGCGAAAGGCAGCCCGACACCGGCTGCCCATCGACCAGCACCGTGCAACAGCCGCACAGACCCTGGCCGCAGCTCTCGCGCGCGCCGAACAGGCCGAATTGCGTTTGCAGCATTTCGACGACGTTGTGATGCGGCTTAACCTCGGCCGAAACCGACCGGCCGTTGAGGGTGAGGTTGATCGTCTTCGCGGCGCCGCTCATGTCATTCGCACCCCAGCGGCTGGTTGGCGTTGGCACGCAGCGCGCGGAAAACCGCTTCCGGGGTCAACGGCAGCTCCGTGAGCCGCACGCCGACGGCGTCGTCGATGGCGTTGGCGATCGCCGGCGAAACACCGAACGTCGCAAGCTCGCCCACGCCCTTGGCACCGAATGGTCCGTTTTGCTGAACCGTATCGACGGTTTCATTTTCCATCACCAGCGGCACGTCATGCATGCCGGGGATCTTATAGTCCGCGAGCGACGCATTGGTGATCTGGCCGCCATCGATTTGCATCTTCTCGAACATGCTGAATCCAAGTTGCATCAGCGCCGCGCCCGACAACTGGGTTTCGACGATCTTCGGATTGATCGGCTTGCCGACGTCCGCAACGTTGATCAGCCGGGTGATGCGCACGTGGCCGGTTTCGGTATCAACCTCGATCTCGACCCCGCTGCCGGCGACCATCCAGAACGGCGTTGCGTTCGTCGTCAAACCGGAGGCATCCGGTGGGATGTAATCCGGCTTGTATGTGCCCGTGCCGACGATGTTGCCGGCCTGCATGCCGTATTTCTTGAGAAACAGCTCGGCGAGCGGAGCGTTGCCGCCTTCGGGTTCGCCCAGTTCGCGCCGCAACGCCGTCACCTTGGCGCGCGCCTCCTCGGCGGCGAGGCGCACTGCGTGACCCATATGAAACAGCGAACGCGATCCTAGCGTGCCCATGTCGTAGGGCGTCACGTCGGTATCGCGCGGCACGATCCGCACCGACTCGGCCGGCATGTCGAGCACTTCGCCGACGATCTGCGCCATCGCGGTGTCGGAGCCTTGACCCATGTCGACGGTGCCGCAATAAAGGGTCGTACTGCCGTCGCCCGAGATGTTGACGATCGCTACCGACGTGGTCGGCGAAATCACCGCCTTCAGCGCAATCGCGAGCCCGCGCCCGCGCCGGACCGTGCCGGTGCCGCGATCGAACGGCTGCTTCCAGTTGAGCCGGTCGGCGATCCGATCCAGTACTTTTTCGATCGCGGCGTCCTTGAGGATGGTGCCGGTCGCCTGCGGGCGGCCTTCGCGCAGTAGATTCTGCTTGCGAAATTCGAGCGGGTCGCGCTTGAGCGCGCGCGCGATCATGTCGGTGTGGCTCTCGTAGGCCCAGACCAGTTGCGGAATTCCAAAGCCGCGCAATGCACCGGCCGGTGTCAGATTGGTGTAGAGCGCGTAGGAATCGATTGCGACGTTGTCGATGTCGTAGGGGCCGGAGGCGGTGAATCCCGATTTCTGCGTCACCCGCGGCCCGATGTCCGCGTAGGCGCCGCCGTTCCACCACACCTCGCACTTGCGGGCGGTGATGCGGCCCTCCTTGTCGATACCGCTCTTGATACACAAGGTCGCCGGGTGCTTTGTGATGGTGTAAAATTGCTCTTCCATCGTCAGCGCGATCTTGACTGGCCGACGCGCCAGCATCGACATCGCGGTCGCGAGTGCTTCCATCTTGATATAGAGCTTGCCGCCGTAGCCGCCGCCGAGATACGGCACCTTGATGCGCACACGATTTTCCGGCCAGCCAAGCAGCCGCGCGATCTCGGTGCGCACGAACGACGGACCTTGCGCGGCCGAGTAGATCGTGACGCCATCGTCGCGGAAATCCGCGATCGACGCGTAAGGCTCGAGCGCCAGATGCAGGACCTTCTGGGTCCGGAACGTGTGTTCAAAAACCTGGGCGGCGGAGGCGAACGCCTTGTCGACGTCGCCGCGTCGCAGCCTGAAATCAAGCGCGATGTTGGTGCCCCTGCGGCCCTTGAGATGCTTGAGGTCGGCAAATGTGCCGGCAGGTCGGAGTTCTTCGTGCACTAGCGTCGTGTTCTGCGCCGCCTCGACCTCGTCGAACACGGCGGGGAGTTCTTCATACTCGGCGACGATCTGCGCCGCTGCGTACTCCGCGACGTGCGGATCGGCAGCGAGCACGACGGCAACGGGTTCGCCGACATAGTGGACTTTGCCGACGGCCAGTATCGGTTGGTCGTGGAAGGCGGGCCCGTAATAGGGATCCGGAATGACTTTGAGCACGTCCTCGCTGGTGTAGACCGCGTAGACGCCCGGGACCTCGCGGGCGCCACTCACGTCGATTGATTTGATGTGGCCATGCGCCACCGTGCTGCGAAAAATCTTGGCGTGGAGCATGCCCGGCAGCGCCATGAGATGCGTGTATTCGGCGCGGCCGCTCACCTTCTCGCGCGCTTCGAGGCGGTGCAGCGAACGGCCGACTTGGTGGCCTACGCGGCCGTCGGGTGCGGTGGTGGTGGTCATGAGCTAGCGCGCTCCGCCCGCTTGCATCGCTGCGCGTACCGCGCGTGCCACATAGACGCGCAGCAGTTCGCGCTTGTAGGAGGCCGAACCGCGAACGTCGGCAAGAATGTCGGCTTCATCGGTGGCGATGTCGGCAACGTCCTTGAGCGCACGCTCGTCGGCGGTTGATCCGATCAGGGCTCTCTCTGCGCCTGTCAGGCGCGTGGCCTTGGTCGTGGCCGCGCTCACCGCGATGCGGACCGATTTAACGGTTGCGCTCCCGGTGGCAAGCGCGACTGCAACGCCGAGCGCCGGCCAGTCATCGGCCGATCCCGTGGTGATCTTGCAATAGACGGACCGTGCGGCGCCCGGCGCCGGAATGCGGACCTCAGCGATCAATTCATTCTTGGCGAGCGCGGTCTCGTAGTAGCCGGTGAGCAAGTCCTCGACCAGAATGGTCCGCTCGCCCGCAACTCCGACAACGGAAACCGAAGCGCCAAGCGCAATAAGCACGGGCGGCAGGTCCATGTGCGGATCGGCATGGGCCAATGCGCCGCCAATGGTCGCCACATTGCGCACACGTACATTCGACAGCCGTCGCATGGTGCGCATGATCACCGGCGCATGGCGCGAGACATGCGGCGAATGCTCGAGCGCGGACAGTGGCGTCATGGCGCCGATCCGCAATTCGCCGGAAGACGTCGCCGTGATGCCGCAAAGGCTGTCGGCGAACTTGCGCATGCTGATAAGGCGGCGCGGTCGGAATACGCCCGCCTTCATCATCAGCAACAGCGCGGTACCGCCGGCGATCACCCGCACTTCGGGATCATCGGGCTCCATGAGCCCGATCGCCTCTTTGACAGAATTAGGCTCGACAAGGTCGAACGGCGTCATGACGCGACGCCCGGTCCGCCAGCCGCGAAGGCAGCGAGCAGTCGCGCGGTAAAATGCTTCTCCATGTCCTTTGCCTTCGCCATGAGCACGGGTTGGCCCATGCTACCGAGTTTTCCAGTCAAGGTCGCGTCAATCTCATAACGGATCACAGTCTGCCCGCCCGCGTCGATCAGTCGGGTCGTCGCCGTTGCGGTGAGCCGTCCGACGATGCCCAGCGGCGTGCCCTCGATTTTGGCGTTGATTTCCTCGGGCGGTGAGAGAGAGGTGATCTCCACATTGGCCCTGAACGTGAAGCGCAAATACGCGACGCGGGTTTCGAGAACCGCGGTGTAATGTGTGGCGTCGATCGCCTTGAGGTCGCGCACACCCTCAATGCAAGAGGCGAAGAACGGCGCGTCGCTGAGCGCCTTGAACACCGCATCCCGCGGCGCAGCGACCGTTATTTCACCGGCGATTTTCAAAATACCGCGTCTTTTGAGTGCGGGAACCGCATCGTCGCGGGACGGAGTAATTTTGCCAACCAGCCCCTCCCGCCACGACCTTTGTTGTAGATTATTGACCTCGGCTGTTCCGTCAATTGCTCGCGGTTGTCATCACCGGCGCCGGGATCCGTCGCTTTTGGCGGTACTGGCGGCAATCATGACGTGCATTGTGCTTCTGAGCGGCACAACGGATTATATTCTGCCGGAGAGAGGTCGAGGATGACGCGGGCAAACTTTACCTGGGTTTCCTGCACCCCGCATGAAAAATGCCACCACATTCGATGATGCCTTCGTTGCAACAGCTTCGCCGTTTCGTCAGACCCAATTCCATTGGGGCCTACGTGTTTGCAGCTGTTTGCATCATTGTGGCCACCGCGCTCCGCCTTGCGGTCGGCTGGATAGATGTCGGCGCGGCGCCATTTACCATCTATTTTCCGGCCATCTTGATCATCGCATGGCTTTGCGGTGCCGCCGTGGCCCTTGTGGCCCTGGCGGTGATCCTCATTGTGGGGTGGTGGGCCTTCGTACCTCCTTACTTTGAGTTCGCGATCATTACGCCCCGGGCACTGCTGAATTTATCGCTCTTTGCCATCGTATCTATCGTGACGATCCTGTTTGCGGACGCTTACCGCCGGGTCGTCGATGCACTTCGCGTTGAGCACCGCGAGCGAGAGCTTGTAGTCGATGAGCTGCTGCATCGCGGCAGGAACACCTTTGCCATTGTGTCCTTCATCATCACAAGATCGTTGGATGACAATAAGGAACGAGCGCAAGAGATTGTCGAGCGCGTTAAGGCGGTGTCGTCGACCAACGATTTGATATCAGGTTCAAAGGCGCAAACGGTGGCTTTGAAACAGATTTTGGATCAGGAGTTTGCCCCTTATCCGGCCTCGCAAGTTACCATGAAAGGCGGACCGGTCGAACTATCAGCTAATGCTGGAAGGGGATTTGCTCTGGTGGCGCACGAGTTGATCACCAACTCTGCGAAATATGGGGCTCTATCACTTCCGCGCGGAGTCATCGAAATTGCTTGGTTCTTCGAGGGTGCCAAGATCAGGTTGAGCTGGATTGAGCGAGGCGGCCCGCAAGTTACTATTCCCGGGAAGCCGGGCTTTGGCTCGCGGCTTGTGGTCCGAACACTCCAGCAACTGGATGGTGAAATCACTGCAGCGTTCCCGCCGGATGGACTGGTGTGTGTTCTCAAGTTCAATCCAAAGAGGTGACTTTGTCCGGTTTTGACCGTATCTGCATTCGTCGATGACAGCCCAACCCACCCGTCACGCTCGCCTGCTCGTGGTCTGCGCAATGCTGTCGCTGCCGTGGGGGGATCCCGCGATTGCTGCTGATCCTGCGATCAAGCCGCCGATCCGCGGCCTCATCTCCATGGGAGCATACCGCTTTGTCGGCAAAGGCGGCGATCCGATCAATACGCTTGAGCCGCTCAACGCGAAGCCGGGGATCTTCGGTGCCCTGGTAATCATCGCGTCGTGGAAGCAGCTCCAGCCGACGCCAACCTCCGAGATTGGTGAGAGCAATGTGATAGATCGGGCCCTGGCGGACGTGGCCGCCTACAACGCGCGAAATCCCGCCAAGCCGCTCGCAGTCAAGCTGCGGGTGTGGGGCGGCTTCGAGGCGCCGGATTGGGTCATGCAGCTCGGCGGCCCGCCGATTGCAACCATCCACAACGGCAAGCAGCGGATCCTTGGCCGCTTCTGGAGCGACGCCTACCGGCAGGCGTGGTCGCGATTGCAGGTGCAACTTGCCGCCAAGTACGATGCAGCGCCGCTGATCCGAGAAGTCGCGATCACGTCTTGCATGTCGTTCACAGCCGAGCCGTTCTTCCTCCCAACGGAGCCGACGGTCGCGGATCCGCTGCGCGCGGCGGGCTATGTCGACGCGGCGCATCGGCAATGCCTCGAGCACGCCGTTGCCGACTACGCACCGTGGAAGGCGTCGCGGCTCGTGCTGTCGCTCAATCCGTTTTATGGGCTGACCCTCCAGTTCCCAGGCGATGCCGCCTTCACTGAGCAGGTCATGCGCGCCTGCCGCCAGGCCGTCGGGCGCCGGTGTGTCTTCGACAATCACGATCTTGACGCCAACCCGCCCCGCAGCCTGCTGCCGATCTACGCCGTCATGCAGAAAATGGGCCCCGAGCTCGAGTTCCAGACCTTGCACGAGACTCCCGACGATTTCGACGGCACGATCCAGAAGGGCGTGTCGCTCGGTGCGAGCGCGATCGAACTTTGGCAGGACTACCAGGGTTTTCCACTGGTGCCGGACGCCACTCTCAAGCAATGGGCTACGATGATCGAAGGTCGGTAGTCGGCAACTAAACTGTCGGACCGTCTCGGCCGCGCGCGCAGGAGGCGCGCCAGCCGGCGAGGGGAGGGATCGCTGATGCAACGCCTTGTCCTGATGATCGCGGCGACGCTTGCGCTGTGCGCCCCGGTTCGGGCGCAATCGGATTTTCCCAGCAAACCGGTGAAGCTCATCGTCGACTCCGCGCCGGGCAGCGCCACCGACGTGATCAACCGCCTGGTCAGCGAACGGCTCGCCCAACTCTGGGGACAGCAGGTGCTGACGCTGAACCATCCGGGCGCCGGCGGCTCGCTTGCGGTGACTGTGGCATCGCAGGCTCAACCGGATGGCACCACGTTTTTTGTCGGCAACGCTTCGGTGTTCATGGCGCTGAAAGGCGCGCCGGGAGTGGCGCCCAATCTCCCGGTCGAACTGCCGCGCGATTTCACCCCGATCGGTTTCATCGCGCAGCAACCGATGTTCATTGCGGTTGCGCCGCAGACCGGCATCACGTCGCTGCCCGAGCTGATCGAAGCGGCGAAGAAGCGGCCGGGGGCGTTGTCCTACGCGACCACCGGGCGCGGCCGTATCACCCACCTGACCATGGAGCTGTTGCAAAACCGGGCCGGCATCGAGCTGCAGATGATCCCCTACGCCGGCGGGCCGACGGCGGCCATGGCCGATGTTACGACCGGGCGCGTCGCCATCATCATCGAAGCTTATTCCGGGCTTGCCGGCGGTTTGCAGAGCGGCAGCATCAAGGGCATTGCGGTGACGTCCTACGAACGGCTGGCCGAGTTCATGGATCTTGCCACCGTCGCGGAAACGTTGCCGGGTTTCATCGCGGGCGGCTGGAACGTGCTGCTCGCGCCCCTCGGCACACCCCAGGCGATCGTGGACAAGGTGAGCGCCGACCTGACGAAGGTGCTTGGCGAACCGGAGATCAAGAACAAGCTCGCCACCCTTGGCGCCTACGTGCACCCGATGTCGCCTGCGCAGGTCAAGGCATTCGTCGAAGAGCAGCAACGGACCTGGCGGCCCATCGCCCAGAAGGTGGCGAGCGAAATGGCGCAGCCGGCCCGGTGAATATACGCGGCCTCGCCCGCAACCTGACGGAGAGACGCCCGACATGGAGCCGTTACCCAAAGGCGCAAACTTCATTCGTGCCAAGACTCTCTGGGAGATCGGGCTGCACATCGCCGGCAATCCGGCGACGCCCTATGGCGGCAATCGCGACATGGTCATCACGATCGGCAGCGGCTCCGGCGCGGCCTTCCGGCCGTGGCTGAAGCTCGCGACCGGTTCCGCCATTCTCGCCGAGGAAGTTGCGAAGGGTGACGGCGTCGATCTCGCCTTCGTCAATCCGTCGGCGCTGCTCACGCAAGCTTATCGCGGGGTTGGCTTGTTTCGCGCGCCGCTCCCCGTCCGCATCGTCGCGGTCTATCCGAGCTGGGATCGCTTTGTGTTCATGATCCACCCGCGAACCGGGATCCGCTCGCTGGCCGACATCAAGGCGAGCCGGTATCCGCTGCGCGTCTCGGTGCGCGAGGACGTCACCCATTCAACGATTGTCCTGATCGATCAAGCGTTCACGCTGCACGGCTTTGCGCTCAAGGACATTGAATCCTGGGGCGGCCGGCTCATCCGCTGCGGCGGGCCGGGCGACGTTCGCCGGCTCGAGCCGATGGGCCGCGGCGAGATCGATGCGGTGTTCGACGAGGGCATCATCCTCTGGCTTGATGCGGCGCTGGCGGCCGGTCTATCGCCGATCGAGCTTGCGCCGGCCGAGTTCGATGCGTTGAGCCGGCTTGGATGGCGAAAAGTCGCGCTTCCGACGTCCCGCTTTCCCGGCCTCGATCGGGATGTTCACACGCTCGATTTCAGCGGCTGGCCGATCTACGCGAGCGCGGCGCTTCAGGACGAGGTTGCCTACGACGTCTGCGGCGCCCTCGCGGCGCGCGAAGCGGAGGTTCCCTGGGAGAGGGGGACCGGCGGGACCGTCTTGCAGATGGGACGCGAGAGCGACTCAACGCCGATGGATGTCCCGCTACACCCCGGCGCGGAGCGCTGGTATCGCGAGCATAGGTGAGGAGCCCGTCGTGACCAACAATGTGAGACTAGGCGTGTGGGCGCTCAGCCAAAAGCGCCACGACGAGGAGCTGCTCGAAAATCTGATGAGCGGGAAAGTCCGCATCTCCGAGGATGACGGCTCCGGCCGGATGATCGACGTCACCCAGCAAGCGATCGACAACCTCAAGGCGTCGATCGCAACCTTGAACGAGATCCTCGCCGAGGACGGCGCAGGCAACAGGTCGATGCCCCTCGCTATCCCGGTCGACCAGCTCAACGCATCTAACGACGAGTGAATCGCCTGCGTCCCGCGTTGTGGCGCCGTTTGCAGGAAGTCTTGCAGCTGTTGCTTGTAAAACTTGGCATTTCCGGTGGTCAGATGACCGCTGGTCTGATCGCTCGCCGGAACGAGATAAAGCTTGCCGTTCTTCACCTGCTGCAGCGCGCGCTCGGTCACGCCGGTTTCGGGCGGGTTGCGTTCGTCGTCGGCGGAGTTGATCGCCAGCACCGATGCCTCGATGCGCGCGAGGCCGGGCGCCGCGTCGTAGTCGGCTGAGGAGTCCCACGCCCAGATGAAGTCGTTGGCGTCGGCCGTTGTCGGGGCGGCAAGCCTGGCGTCAACGATCTTGTCGGCCTGTTCGCGCGTCGGCGCCTGCTTCTGGTAGTTGAGTGTGCCGCCGGCGGTCGCGAGCCCGTAGAACACGCCGGCGAGCTTCAGAGAATGCGGTTGAGTCTGGTAATTGCCGCCATTGTATTCGGGATCCTGGCGGATCGATTCCAGCATCATCCGTCGCAGCATCCAGTTGCGGCTGGCCATTGCGGTCGGTTGCGAGGCCATCGGCACGGCGGCGTCCATAAAGGCCGGATATTTTTCGACCCATAACCAGGTTTGCATGCCGCCCATTGAATTGCCGATGATGAGCCGCAGATGGCGAATGCCGAGCCCTTCTGTGAGAAGCCGGTGTTGGGCTTCGACCATGTCGGCATAGTCGTAGTGCGGAAATTTTGTCTTGAGGCCGTCGGACGGCTTTGAGCTTTGGCCGTGGCCGATGCTGTCGGGAATGATGATGTAGTATTTGGTGGCATCGAGCGGCTGGCCGGGACCAAACAGCTCGCCGGCGAACCCGGGGCTGAGCATAGCGGCGGCCGATTGTCCGGTGCCGTGCAGGACCAACACCGGCTGGCCGGTCGACTCTCCGATCGTCGTGTAATGGAGACGCAGCTCCGGCATCACTTCGCCGGTGTGAAACTTGAAGGCACGCGCAACCCATTCGCCCTGCTTGGGCGCCGGATAATCCGCGCTCGCTGCAGTCATCGACCAGACAAGCAATGCGCATGCGCCGAATACGCCGCTGATCTTCATGGGTGCCTCCCTGGGTAGAGCTGCCGGCTGTGCTTTTGCGGAAGGGTATACGCTAGCCGAGAGACCGACCAGTAGTTAGCTGCGCGATAGGCGCGTTTGCGCCGCTCATGTCCGCATTGAGTCAATTGCGCTGGTCCAACAACATATCAACGCTTATTGTCGCTTGCGGAGGAACGCATGAGCGCCAAGGCTCCCAAGATGCGTGCCGGCATCGGCACGCTTTCGGTGTTGTCCGCAATATGGGGGCTGTTCGCTCAGCAGGCCGTCGGGCAAAGCTACCCGAACGGACCCATTCACATCATCGTGCCCTACGCAGCCGGGGGCGTTACCGATTCCCTGGCGCGGGTCACGGGTGAGCGGGTTGCGGAGGCGATGGGTTATCCTGTCATCGTCGAGAATCGGCCAGGCGCCAGCTCGATGCTGGGCATGCAGGCCTGCGCGAATGCGATGCCGAACGGGCAGACGATCTGCATCACCGTCCCCGACAGCCTGTCGTACAATCCAAATGTGTTTGCAAATCTACCGTACGACCCGGAAACAAGCTTCGCGCCGGTCATCAGGTTGGCCTGGACCAACAACTTGCTGGTGGCCAACGCCAAGGCGCCGTTCAACAGCTATCAGGAGATGATCGCATATGCGAAGGCCAATCCCGGCAAGCTCAATTGGGGCACCTGGGGTCCCGCGACCCTACCCGACGTCTATCTGCGTTGGATCTCGTCGCAGGCCGGCGTCGACATCCAGGCGATTCCGTACAAGGGCGGCGCCGCCCAGGTGAACCCCGCGGTTTACGCGGGCGAAGTCGACATCACCTACATGGGATTCGGCACCGCGGCGCCGCAGATTGCGGCCGGCGCGATCAAGCCGCTGGTGGCCGTGGGTCCCCAGCGCTCGGCCTTCATGCCGCAGTTACCCTCGCTCGCCGAAGTCGGCGTCGATCCCGGCCTGCAGAGCTATTTCGGCGTGTTTGCTCCGGCCGCGACCCCGAAGTCGATCGTGACGCAGCTCAACGCCGCGTTCGCGACGGCGATTGGCACACCGCAGGTGCAGATGTTCTACAAGAATACAACGCTCGTCGCGGAGGCCAACTCGCCCGACGAGTTCGCCGTGTTCGTCAAAGCGGACCGTGACGCCGCGGCCAAGATGTTCAAGCGCATCGGTATTACGCCGCAATAGGAGAAGCCCACGGTGGACATTCACAACCTCTATTCCGGCATTCTCAGCAACGTCCATATGGAACTGCCGCACAAGACCATGGGCAAAAAACTGATCATCAACGTCGCGCCCACTGGCTCGTTCATGAACAGGCAGCAGAACCCCGGCCAGCCCTACACGATGGAAGAGAACGTCAAGGCCGCGATCGAAGCCTGCAAGGCGGGCGCCGCGGTGTGGCATGTGCACGCCCGCGACAAGGACGGCACACCCAGCAAGGATCCGCATGTCTTGAAGGAAACCATTGCGCGGGTGCTGGAGAAATGTCCCGATATCGTCACGTCGGTCGTGCCGTACGCCGACTACGAACACCAGGGCGTGGATCTCATCAAGCGCACCGTGGACGTGTTGACGGACGCTGGTCCGGAGTATTTTCAATCCGCCGTACTGCTGATCCAGACGATGGGGTTCTCCGAGAAGTTCACCTACATCATCACCGAGAAGACGCTCTCCGAACAGGTCAGCTACCTCGAGGATCACGGTGTGCGGCCGGAATTTCAGGGTACGAGCTATCAGGGCATCAAGGATGTGATGGACTGGCTCGTCGCCAAGGGAATCGTCAAAGACCCGCCGCTTATGAACATCATGATGGGCTTTCACGGGTTCTGCCACGGTTCGCCGCTCGGGCCCGACCCGTGGAACTATATCTACATGATGACCATGCAGCAGACGCTGGCGCCGAACGCAGTCAAGGGCGTCTGTGCGGGCGGCCGCAACTGGTTGCCGTTCTGCACGCTCGCGATGATGCTCGGGTTCGACATGGTGCGCGTCGGGATGGAGGATACGGTCTACCTTTATCCGCACCGTGACGAGAAGATTGCGACCTCCGCGCAGGCGGTGCGCAAGGTGGTGGCGGTGGCCAACGAACTCGGGCGCGAGATCGCGACCCCGGCAGAGGCGCGCGCCATCATGGGAATCAAGCTGGGATCACGCAACGCGGACGCTGCAGCACCTCCACGGGCCCTGCGCCATTTAAGCTAACAGATCGTCTCCGGAAAGTTGCGTGCCGACCGAAGCATGCTGAATCACAGCACCGAGTTCAGCAAGCTTGGCAAAGAAGTTGGGGAAGGTCTTGCGCACGCACGCGGGGTTTCGCAGGCGGATTCCAGGCACCCGCAACCCAAGCATGCCAAAGCACATTGCGATGCGGTGATCGCCG
>Ga0066388_100000961_pt1 | contig 15200 bp, 13 predicted proteins | sample PanSoiMetaGPlot6_FD_64539 | JGI IMG/M metagenome (GOLD analysis project Ga0066388, IMG submission 64539) | Tropical forest soil microbial communities from Panama analyzed to predict greenhouse gas emissions - Panama Soil - Plot 6 (Hybrid Assembly) | ecosystem: Environmental > Terrestrial >... | reverse complement strand
GTCGATTGGGTGGCTGCCTCCTTCGTGCGTTCGGCCGACGATATCATCGAGGTGAAGGAGTTCTTGAAGGCGCAGGGCAGTCGAGTGCCGGTCGTCGCCAAGATCGAGCGCCGAGAAGCAGTCTACGGGCTTCAAGAAATTCTGGCCGTGGCCGACGGTGTCATGGTGGCAAGAGGCGATCTGGGAGTCGAGCTGCCGACCGAAGACGTGCCGCTCATCCAAAAGCAGATCATTCGCCAGGCCAGCATCGCTTGCCGGCCGGTGATTACCGCCACGCAAATGCTGGACTCGATGATCAATTGTCCGCGCCCCACGCGCGCCGAGGCCAGTGATGTGGCCAATGCCATTTTCGATGGTACGGACGCGGTGATGCTTTCCAACGAAACGGCTGCCGGTCGCTTTCCGCTCGAGGCAGTTGAGACCATGTGCCGGATCATCGACAAGACCGAGCAGATGGAGCGCCCCCTGCGCGAAACCGAGCCCGAGACTCAGCGCCAGCTTTCGGAAGCAATCACGGTGGCGGCGACGCACCTGGCTACCGAGATAAATGCGGCGGCGATAATCGTTCCTTCTTTCAGCGGAGCCAGTGCCCGTCTTGTCTCGAGATTCCGACCACGCTGTTTGATAATTGCAACTTCTGCCAGCTCGCCGGTCTGCAGACAGATGGCGCTTTTCTGGGGTGTCTACCCCCTGCGCCTGGAAGGGGGCAGTGCGGAGGAGTTGCACCCGGATACCATCTCGACGGCCATGGACAAGGGTTTGCTTGCCGGTGGTGATCTGGTCGTGGTGATGGAGACAGTGAAAGGTGCCGCTGGTCGCTCTCGAGGCGTGCGTGTCGAGATGGTGATGCGCTGATCTTTTCTCCGGCGCGCTTGACAAGGTCGACGTCCGGCCTTACGCTCTATGTGAAGGGCTGTCATTGCACGGCTGCCCAATCATAGCTATCCAATTTACTAGTTCGACAATTTCATTTGGCAACCGAAAAAGGAACCGCCGGCTGGTGCTGCGGGAGCGTTGTAGTGCTCAGGCAGGAGCGAGCTGGCAGGGTCTTCTCGGTACCTGCGACGCGCCAGCGTTTTCGTGAAGGAACGCCGACAGGTCAGCGTGATACTGCAGGCAGTATCAGCGCCTTAGCTTCGGCTTAGGGGCGGCTCGTCAGTATCTCGTGCACGCTCGCATTTGCCATGGTAATTCAAGTGAATGCGGAGGGAATGGAAATGGAAGGGGCGCAGGCTCTTCGCGATGAGGCGGAGTCCCAATTCATGCTCGGGCGGCCGAACGTCGGAATTGGCCAGGAGGAAGGCGGCAATATGTTACTTCAATGCAGCGCACATGGGGCACAGCCGGGCTCAGCTCTGCCTGGCGTTGGCTTACGAGCAGGGTGACGGAATCGAGCAGGATGCCGGGAAGGCCCTTCACTGGGCGGCCGTCGCTGCCGATCAAAGCCTGGCTGAAGCCGAATTCGTTGTCGGCTGTTTCTATGCTGTCGGCGTCGGCATCGTACCCAACCAATTGATGGCCGCCCTGCGTCTCGAGCGGGCTGCTGCCGGTGGCTACCTGCTGGCCAATGTTGTCCTCGGTTGGATCTATGAAAGTGGCGGCAGCGGTGTGGCCGCCAACCGCGAGCGCGCGCTGGCATTCTACGCTCAAGCTGCAGAAGCCGGCTCCAGCCGTGCTCTGGCCGAACTGGCCAGAATCCGGGAGAACGGTTTCCGCGCGTCGTTGGCGGAGGCGGAAACATGGTGGCAGATCTTGCGCGCGCTTGTGGTCAGGCGCGAGGGCCCTACCGGTAAATGGTGTCCGGGTCTGGCTGAGAGCCTGGACGCGCTCAGCCTCGATGACTGCCGGGACCTGGCCTCGATCGGACTGGGCGCCGCCCAATGGGAGCTGGCCGTCAGGTTTGAGCATGGGGTGGGCGCCGGAGCCGACCCGGATCTGGCCTTGCTCTGGTGCGGGCGCGCCGCCAGACAGGGGTTTGCTCGCGCCCAGTATGTGCTTGCCTGCAAGTACCTCGACGGCATCGGTGTCACTGCTGATCACGCTCAGGCATTAAACTGGTGCAGGCAGGCTGCCGGGCAGGGCCATGCCGGGGCTCAACTGCTAATCGGGCGCCTTTATCGAGATGGCATCGGCGTGCGCGCCAACAGCAAATGGTCGAAAAGCTGGTATTCGAGAGCATTGGCGCAGTGTATCCTCGGTCACGACCTGCAGGAGCGATTCGAGATCGATGCCGGCGCTGAAATTGTTGATGAGGACAGGTGTGGGGCTCTCTACAGGCTGGACAAATCCGACCCGCAAATTCTGGCCTTGAGATTGTGGGGGCGTGACGAAGAGGGCGTCCGCCCCCTGGATAGCTTCTATCTCATGCCCTGCCACCTGAGCACGGTGGCAATGGCCATGTCCAGCCTCTCTCGCTTGCGCGCTCGACTGGAAGGCACTGATGCCAGGGCGATCAGCGAAGACCAGCTCTGACACTACATGCGGCCGGCGGTTTTTCGAGGGCGGGCAATGGCGTAGCACCACATGGCAAACTCAGCCCGGGTGAGCATGGCCGTTGTGCCGGTCAGACCAGCGATGGCATCGGAGTCCCTGACGGCCTCTCTAACCATGATGTGCAGGGAAAGCTTGTCCAGTTGCGAGCGCTCGAACGGTTCGTCGGGGTTGAATGATCCGTAAGGTCCCGGCGACAGCAGTCCTTTATCTATGCAGAAGGCGATGGCGGCAGCGCTCTGCTCACCGGCGGGCAGGCGCCTGCGTCGCGCGCCGGCCAGGATGGCAAACAGGGCCTGGGCGACCTCCCCGCGCGACAGCGGCCCGTCCGGGTAGAAGTGCAGATGCTCTTTGGCACCGCTGACGATACCAGTTGCCGACAGGAACTGAATGGCCGCGAATGCCGGATGACTGGTAGGGACGTCGTCGTACCAGTAAAGCGGCGCGCCTTTCTGAGCCAGCCCGTCCTGCAGCTCGCGCACCCGGGTGGCGCTTTTCCAGAGACGGGCCGGCGTCAGGCGGCAGCTCAGGGCCAGCGCCGCCAGGAGACCGGCTGCTTCGCCTGTCGCCCACTCAACGGGATGGAGACGGAAAGAGCCGTTGGTGATGTGAGTGGTGCCAATATTCTTGGCGCAGGCCAGCAGATTGGATCGATTCTCCGAAATGAGAGCGCCCAGTGGAAGCTGAAAGGGGCGCGTAGCCTGTGCGGCCCCGGGGACGTCCTGATGACCGTGAATGTCGATCGGGTAGAAAGCGATGCCGACGGAATCGGGGAAGTGTCGCGCCCGCGCACCAGCATTGGTGGCGGCCGCTATGTCCTGCTCTACTACCGTTGTCAGGCTGCGAATTCGCCTGGATTCCCTGATGTAAGGGTATTTTGACAATCCGTCTGCGCTGCCCAGGACATCCCTTCTGAGCGCCAGCTCGTTGTAGCCGAAACCGCCATCGTCACGCGGGGCCTCTGTCTGAAGCCAGTAAAGGAATCCCAGACTGAGCGACTTGGCAAGCGCCAGCCGCTCAGCCACCAGTTGTGCCGGCTTGTCAATTATGTTCATGTCGCGCAGGTCGTTGCTGTCCCAGTTGATCAGGGACAGGTCATGATCGAAGCCGGCCTTGAAGATGTTGCAATCGATCAAGCGCCTGTATTCCCAGAAGGGAAGCAGCTTGACCACTCTGCCGTCCGCTTCCACGCGTCTGCTTTCGGCGAACATCTTGTAACCAAGAAAAGAGAATTTGCCTGCTGTTTTGAAACGGTCGAAATGGGCAGGGCGCTGGCTAGCCTGTGACTGGCCGCCTTGGAATTCGACTACGAACGGAAAGACAAAGTCCTGCACATTTTCGGGTTGGGCGGCTTCCGGAGCGTGCGGCTCGCCGGTCATGGCGGCCGACTCGGCGCCGCTTGTGTAACCTGCACCGACCAGCGGTAGCAAGTCCCCTAGCTCGGTGGCATCCAGGTAAAGGCGAGCACGAAATTCCAGCCAGGAGCCGTCATCGAGCTGCACCATCGAGACGGACTTGATCCGGCGCCCGGACACCGTGGCGTCAACGGGCTTCATGCGGTAGAACACGCGCAAGCTGTGATTTTCGATCAGCCCAGCCAAAAGATTCTCTATGGCTTTCCGTCCAACAGCGGGCTCGAAGGCCAGATATGCGACCCAGCACTTTCCAGGATTGAGGCAAGGATCGGCTTGCGCGTCAGCGCTGAGCTGGAAGTTTGTGCGGTAGTGCTCGCGGATCAACCAGCGCAGATGTTGGTACGCTTGCGTTGCTCCTGAGGTTTCAATCAGATAATTCTCGTCGAGGGCGGAGACGCCCTGGGCTGTCATCTGGCCGCCGAGCCAGTCGGTCTCTTCGGTCAGGCAGACCTTAAGTCCCTGTTCGGCTATGCGCATGGCGGCAGCAACACCGCCTACGCCGCCACCGGCAACCAGCACATCGCAGTCGATGACCGTCGGTTGCCCGGGTGGGGCGAAGGTCTTCACTGCGGCCTGCGGATCGCTGGCGTTCAGCTTGAGGATGTCAACAACTTCGAGCACGGCCCTTCCCGGGAGGCATTTCTCAAGGCGGGTGTCGCCTGTCGACACCCAAGCACTATATTTTCGCACCCGGATGGCCAGTAGCCGGAAGCTCTACCCAAAAGCGCCGCCGGCCAGTTAGCCCTGCCAGTGATTCTTCAACGCCTCGCGAGACTTATCAATCAGCTGCTCGAAAAGCTGCATGCAGAGCACTTCATAGCCAGCCTCGGTCAGCTCCTGTCCATCGAGCTCCCAGGTGACGAGGTCGCCTGTCAGCACGGCTTGCAGAAGGGAGATTGGCTCGTAGTTGGCTTCCGTGAGCGAAAGCGCTATCACCTTGTCGGGCGGCAGCAGGAAGAATTCAATCTTGTCGGCGCGCCCGCGCATCATCAGGCTTACGTGTCGCGTCGACAGGCGAGCCCTGTAATAGGTGTAGCTCTCGATTGGCTCCCTGAGCTTGTTGTATCGCATCACCTCCGTCACAAATTCGGGTTTGGTCGAGGTAACGTGCAGCTCCGCCCAACCGAGTGCCCGGTTGAATTGAAAGCAATAGAGCCTCAGTGAGTCGAAAAGACGCTCAATCAGGGAGACCATCGCCTGGTTGTAAGCCATCTCCTCGCGGATCGCCTTGTAGCGCTCGCCACGCTGATGGGCGAGAAACTCCATGGCATCTTTGGTGATCTTTTCGATGAATCCGGCACGGCCAATGTTGGACGTACCGACTTTGTAAGATACGAGTGTCTGTTCCATGATTGGTAAGCCTTTCTAAAGGGCCGTGCTTATGCGCTGCCGGTGACCGTGTCGCCGGCAGTTGCGGCCTGTGGTAAACGGGTGTCTTTTTCACTATAGGATCTGCGCGCCGCCGCGTGAATCAGCAGAATCGTATCAACGAAAACGCGTATAAGCGGACATCTGTGGTTTCCTGCTAAGCTCTTCAGACTGGCAAGAGGTCCGGACCATGAATGAAAGCACACTGGGCGAAAGCGTCTCGCAAGAAGTGCGCCGGCGGGCGGAGAAGATCAAGGTTTTGCTCATGGATGTCGATGGCGTGCTTACCGATGGCAAGCTCTTTTACATGGTCGCCGGCGCCGGGGGTGTCTTCGAGACTAAGGGCTTCAATTCGCACGACGGCTTAGGGCTGCACCTGCTCAATCATTTCGGGCTGGCCACCGGTGTAATCAGCGGCAGAGAATCCCCGGCTACCGTAGAGCGAGCACGCATTCTCAAGATGAAGTACGTCTACCAGGGGCTGCTTGCCAAGGAAGGAGCCTATGAAGAGGTGCTTGCTGATGCCGGCGTCGCTGCAGACGAAGTGGCCTTCGTCGGCGATGACTTCACCGATCTGCCGCTGATGATCCGCTCCGGACTTGGCGTCGCCGTCGCCAATGCTCGTCCGGAGGTGTTGCGGTCTGCCCACTACGTAACCACGGCCCGCGGCGGCGAGGGTGCCGTGCGTGAGGTGGCCGAGCTCTTGCTGAAAGCCCAGGGCCACTGGACGGAGACTCTCGAGAAGTATGGGCTTGCCTAGGCGATAGCCGGGCGACCAGCCTGGTTTGCTTCGATTTGCCTGAGAAAAGCGCCGGCAATTACGAGTTTCAGGCGCCCGGGCGAAGCACAGGCGCCCGAGCTGGGTATAAAGAGCTTGCATGTGGGGTCGGACATTTTTGGGATATTTTAAGGAGGCCGGCAGTGGCGAGACTAGACCGCAGAGACAAGCTGGCCCTCGACGAGGCCTATCGCTACTATCGCGCCCTGGACAAAAATGGCGAACGGCCCGACCTCTACCGGCTGGTGAAGTGCTTCAAGACCGTAACCGTGGCCCTGGCGGTCGCCGGTGACGCGCACCAGTTCAAGCTGACCCGCCAGCTCTGGCGCCGCATCCAGCAGGCGATGTTCGACAAGCTGATTACCTCGTTTCCTGGCTACGTGCTGGTTAGCAATGAGGGTGGCGAACAGGTGAAAGCCAAAGAGCATTTCCCGGATGAGGGCAGCGTCGAATTTCATCCTGATGGCTGCCGTCGTGCCGATGATCTTTTCCAGATGGAGATCAAGCATCTTTACCCAGCAACCCAGTACCGCCTGCAAAAGGTCTGGGAGCACAAAGGCGCCCGCACTTCCCCCGAGGACTTTCCCAATGAGCAGTGCAGCGCCGCCGGCTGCTTCATGAAGCCGGTTGTGCTCGGCGAAGAGGTCTTGAGCGAAGAGTCCGACTCGGGCAAGGAAAAGGCCTATCACGAGTGGTGGGATCTCTACCAGCAGGCCTATTGCACCAAGGACGAGCGCGAGAAGCACATGATCTACCGGCGCATGGACGAGCTGGAGTCTGTCTGGGGAAGTCTCTTCTATTAGTGATACTAGATATGGTGCTAGTTGCAGGCCGGCGCCGCTAGTTAGCCACGGGCTGCATTAAATAAGAACTTCTCGACAGCCAATCAACGGTAAACTTAAGACAGTTGGCTTTCTTAAGAAGGTGCGCATCATGCCTGAGGCCGTTGAAGTTTGTCTTAGTTGCAGCAACTTCCTGGAGTTCCTGAAAACACTAGCCTGGTGCAGACAGGGTGAAGACACGCTTATCGCTGTGCACAAGTGTACGCCCGAAATCGTCGAGGCGCTGCGCGTTCACGAAGTGAAGGTCTTTCCGGGCGGCATTAGCGTCAAGGTGAACAAGTCCTGGTTGTCGCATCTCGATGAAAAGGACAGGCAAGGCGAAGCAGTCCCCTGTCTGGTCGTCTGGAAACCGACTGTGGTCGAGGTCTGGTACCGACGGCACAAGAGCGAGGACTTTCCCTACGACATCTGGCAAGATCCGGCAGCGGCCGCCTACGAGCGTGAGCGAGCCATATTGCCCAGCGATCACTTTGGCCAGGACTACATTCAGTGTCACGCGGACACGCTCGGCAGGGTAAAGCCCTGCCCATCAGCCATTCATCTCGATTGAGGGTGCAAAGTTAGGACTGCGGTGTTCGGACCGGCGCGCTGGGCGGTTCGCTTTAACCTTTGCCCTGCGCCTGGGAAAGCGCCTGCAGGATGTTGCCCTGGCTGTCCTTGAGCCTGGCATACGCGTCCATGGAGCCGGCGTTGGTGAGGGCGGGCAACAACGAGCCCAACACTCCCAGTGCCGCTTGCAGGGCGGCAATGTCACCGGCAGCCGGGTTGGCTTTGCTGGCAATCGAGCTGGCTAAGGCATCGGCGTAGCTGGCGATGCCCGTGGTGCTCAGGCGCACACCCTCGTGATTGCTGCTCAATGTCTTACCGTCGGCGGAGACGACGTCACCGTCTTTATCCACCTCTGTGCCATCGTAGAAGCGGACGTTGCCTTCTTCGTCGATGTACGTGCCGTCGGGCAAAATAATCTCGCCGTTGGGGCCGACCTCGGTGCCGTCCCAGAGCTGGTCGCCTTTGGGGCCCATGATCATGATCGGATGTTCGCCATCCTTGGCATCCTCTACGCGCAACTGCCGAGTACGGCAGTTGTAGATGATCGGCTCGCCGTGGGATGTGGTGGTCGTCACCTCGCCCGAGTCGGGGTTTACTTTTGAAAGCTGCTTGCCTTTGTCGTCGGTGAGCGTGCTGGTGCCGTTGTCACCGGTTGAGACCTTGACTGATTTGCCGGTAGTCTCGTCTTTGACGGTGACGTCGCCAGTGCGGCTGTCGACCGTGTCGCCACGTTTTGTATGCAAACGCCCATCCGGGCCGATTTTCATGCCGTTTTTCAAGCAGATGTTGCCATCTTCATCTATGGTCAGCCCGGGCGGAAGCTTCTTTCGATCGAGCTCCTGAGGTTCGCCCGCTGCCTCGCGGACCCGAACCAGGCCATGCCTGTCAATGAGGATTTCCGGCCCTTCCTCCAGCCGGATAGACACAAGGCGTTTGGCTATGTTGACGCCGATCGTCGACCCGTCGTTGTCGCGGAAAGCTACACCGGAGCTGTTGGTTTCCACCCTGTCTGGATCATCAGGCGCATTCGGCGGCTCGCCCGTCTGGTCGTGACTGGTTCTTTGCCGGATGATTCTCTTGCCCCATTGCAGCCTGAACTCCTCTGGGCTCAACGTCTGCGTGTTGTTGTCGCCGTCGACGACGACAAACTTGCTGCCCTCACGCGTTATCTTCACATCGCCTACGGTGAACGTGCTGCTTCCGTTTTGTCCCTGCTCGTAGCTGACACCACGCTCAGCGTTTTGGGCCCGGACTTCGCCGGTCTGTTTGTCTTTGCTCGTGACCGTGCCGTCTGTACCGTTGACGGTAATGCGTTTATCGGTGACCTCAGTGCGGGTGCCGTCTCCGGCTACGTGGAAAACGCGTCCTTGCGAGATCTCCAGGGTTGCTTCTTTGCCGTCCTGATCCTTGTATTTGTGGATAATCGGCTTGTCACCGCTTGTTTCCGATAACTTTTGAGCTTCCGGCGACAACTGCACCCAGGAGCCATCCTTGGCTACTTTGCTGCCGTCAGGCAGGGAGATAGAGTCAGCGGCGGCGTCGCCTTTGGCGTCGGTGGCTTTCGTCTGGTCTTTGCTGTCGCTGCCGAAGATCTCGCGGCCAAAGTGGTGCAGCGCAGCCGTCAACTCGCCATCGCTCAGTTCGTCTAGCAGGCTCTTGCTTTCAGGCTGTTTGTCCTTTTCTGCCTCTGGCTTCTTGCTGTCGTCGACAACCGTCTTGCCACCGGAGCCGAAAACGTTGTCGAATCCCAGGCTCGACAACCAGCTGTCCGTGCTTTCGCTTTTGGCAGCATTGCTTTCGGTGCGTTCCTCTTTGCTCCAGCTGAACAGGGTCTTCCAGGTGGCTTTACCGTAGAGCAGGCCACCGTCTACCTCGTCGTCACCCCGGTACCAGACGTCGCCTTCCTTGTTTTCGAAGGCGCCGGCCTGTGCTTGCTCTTCTTTTTTGGCGGAGTCCCCGGAGCTGGTCTGGTCGCCTGACTTGTCGGCACCGTTTTGGCGGGCGCCATAAACTTCGCTGGCGCCTTTGCTGGAAGCATTTGCCGCTTCTTGCTCAGCCGACTGGGGGCTGGCGCCTTTTTCGACGCTGGCGGGCTTCTTTTCCGGATTCTCTAGGGCTGCATCGACCATCTCACCTACCTGGTACTACACGGGCAATCGAGAGACGAGAATAACCCAATGTCCATTGTCGGCTGGCACCCAGGCATTGTCAAGCAAGGGCCGTTGCCGTAAAGCCTCCCCGGCTGAGCCTTTGAGGCGCAAGTGGGATTACCAGGCAGCTGGCTGGGGCGGGTGAGTTCAGTCTCCATCGTCGCCTTTACTAAGGGAACACATGTTTATACACGCTGGTCCCGCGAGTTAGACACACTGTTTACACACCCTGGATTAAATCTGGCGCTAAGATGGGATTGGACGGCCGGCGAGATTCGAAGTGCCAACTGCGGCCGTCCAGGCTGGCGAGGTGGAATGATGAGCGGCTGTTGCGGTCCCGCCCAACCAGAAGGGCGCAGGCAGCGTCCTGCTGAAAACGAGGCCGTCCAACTCGAAGAAGAGCATTTAAGCGGGCTCGAACAGCTAAATGTATCCCAAGAGGAAATTCTGACGGCCCGCTACCCGGGGCGCTGGTGGCACCAGGTGGAAGGGCAGCGCCTTCAGTGCGACCTCTGCCCGCGCAGCTGTGTGCTCAAAGACGGCGACCGCGGCTTTTGCTTCGTTCGCCAGAACATCGATGGCAAGATGGTGCTCACCACATACGGATTGAGCACCGGATTCTGCGTCGATCCGATCGAAAAGAAACCGCTCAACCATTTCCTGCCTGGCACCAGCGTGCTTTCCTTCGGCACGGCCGGTTGCAACCTCGGTTGCCGGTTTTGCCAGAACTGGTCAATCAGCAAGTCGCGCGAGGTGGCAATCTTGAGCGAGCATGCCACCGCCGACGAGATAGCCGAGGCGGCGACCCGATTGGGTTGTCGAAGCGTTGCCTTTACCTATAACGATCCGACCATCTGGGCCGAGTATGCCATCGACTCGGCCAGGGCTTGCCACGAGCGCGGCATCCGCACGGTGGCCGTCACTGCCGGATACATCAGCCCGGGAGCGCGCGAAGAGTTTTACTCGTACATGGACGCCGCCAATGTGGACCTGAAAGCATTCACGGAAGTCTTCTATCAGCACCTGTCGCTTGCCCATCTGGAGCCCGTCCTCGATACTCTCAAGTGGCTCAAGCACGAAACCGACGTCTGGTTCGAGATCACAAACCTGATGATTCCGGAAGAGAATGACTCTGCCGAGGAAATCGAACGCATGTGCGACTGGATTTTGCACAACGTTGGCGATGACGTGCCGGTGCACTTCACGGCTTTCCATCCTGATTTCAAGTTGATGCACAGGCCGCCCACGCCGCACGAAACTCTGATCAGGGCACGTAAGCAAGCAGTGGCTGCCGGGATCAAATTCGCCTATGTCGGCAACGTCTACGATATCGAGAATCAGAGTACTTATTGCCCGCGGTGTCAAGAAGTGTTGATCGAGCGCGATTGGTTCGCTCTGGGGGCTTACCGGATCAAGGACGACCGCTGCGCATTTTGCCAGGAGCCGATAGCCGGAGTATTTGAGGCCGATAAAGGCAACTGGGGCCGCCGCAGGCTGCCCGTCATCATTGAGAAAGATGACGTCAAGCCCGGTCTGCCCCGCCGGCTCTCGGGCAGCCCCTGACCGGAGATGTCAGTTATATCTATGCGGTTTGAAACCGGCCACCTACAATTGAAGCAGTTGAACCAGATAGGGAAACGCCGATGTTCCAGCTGAAAATCGTCAAGAAGGTAATTACCTGGTGCATGACCGCCTTCGTCATGAGCGGGCTCTCTGGGCAGGCGCTTTTCGCCCAGGGGCAGGGTGCGGTGCAGTTGCCGCCCGCCAAGCCGAAGGTCGACCAATTGGGGCAGATGGAGGGCGTCGCTGATCCTGACCGCACCGGGCTTGTCGTCATGCTTTTCCTGCAGGTAATCGCGCTGGTGGTGGTGGCCATAGCGCTGGCTGGGCATCTCAGCTTGCCTACCAAGAAGAAGACACCGAAAGTCTGAGCGAGATGCTAATATCTGATAGAGTTTCTTGCATTGGCCTGGCTTCTCAATGACTAGATATAGAGCAGGACTGGGGGCTTTCTTATCGCTGACGATCTGTTTGTCGTTGGCAGGCTGCGGCGGCAACAGCCCCGTGCAGTTGCCGCAAATTGGCGAATCGTCGCTGCAAAAAGCCGTCGAGCTGTATCAGAAGGGCAAATTTGTCGATGCGGAGCTAGAGGCTGAAAAGGCCTCCAAGGACAGGCGTGATTACGGTTTCGCTTGCACAATTCTGGCAGAGGCGCTCTGCTCTCAGAATAAATTCTCCGAGGCTGAGGTGGCGGCCCGCGAAGCCGTGCGTTATGAGCCACGCGTCGCTAACAGCCATGCGGCCCTGTCGCGAGCGCTCATTGGCCTGGGCTCCTTCCAGGAAGCCGAGTACGAAGTCAGACAGGCGCTGGCGCTGCCGGAGGCGACGGCGACACCATCGTCGCGCTCGGCACAGCAGACGCTTCTGGCCTCCGCTCTGCAAGTGCAGCTCAAGATTCCGGCTGCCGAAGAAGCTTATCAAGCAGCATTACAGGCCGATCCCGGCTTCGGGCTGGCTTATTCTGGATACGGTCTGATGCTCGGCCTGCTCGGTCGTTCCAAAGAAGCAGAGCCGAAGCTCGAGCGTGCTATCCAGCTCATGCCCGACAACGTTGCCGCTCTCTCCGCCTACATTGGTACCTTGACCAATCTCGGCAAGTATCCGCAGGCGCTGCAGGCTTGCGAAAAGCTCGTGGCATTGACGCCCAAGGAAGCAAATCCATTCGTCCTCCAGTCGATAATTGCCTGGAAGCAAGGGCAATATGCCGAGGCAGAGAGCGCTGCCCGCAAAGCCATCAAGTTGAACCCGATGTACGGGCCGGGTTACACCTGCCTGGCAGCGTCATTGCACAAGCAGGGCAAACTTGCCGAGGCCGAGGCCGCCGGCGTAAAGGCTACACAGCTGGCACCGGCTGATCCCTATGCCTACTTCACCCTGGCGAAAGTGCTGGCCGATGAGAAGAAGTGGATGATGGCCGGGGCCGCAAACATGTACGCTTTCAACCTGAGCCAGTTGAACAAGCCACTCAACGACGAGGTAAAGGCCCTGGGCACCAGAATTCTGGCCAATGTGCCCAAGCCCCCCGTTCGCCACTGACCTTCTCTATGGACAGAATCGTTACGTTCGTGATCGGCGCCATTTTCATCGGCGGGGGAGCAATCTTCATAAAGGGAGCCTTCGACGCCAAGAACCTGATCGAATCTGCGATGTTCGGTTTGCTGGGTATCGCCACCGGATTGTTTCTCTGCATTGTCGCAATCTGTGGTGCGCCGGAGTGAGGAGGGAGATGAGGAAGACGGCATTCCAACGGCTGGCAACAGTCTTTGTTATCTTTGGTTTGGCGGTTGCCCCGGCCGTTGTCGCCGGCGAGGCGACCGGCGGCGGACGGTCCGGGCACTGGCGTCAAGCTGGCCAGGATGCGCCTTCACTCGATGCCTGCCGCCTACGCGTTGAGCGAGAGCCGGCCAATGCGGAAGCTCGCAACGACCTGGGTTGGGCCTTGCGCCAGCACGGCGACCTCCAGGCAGCGGAGACCTCACTGCGGGAAGCGATTCGGCTCAACCCGCGCCTGCCCCAGGCACATTCGAATCTGAGTGTCGTCGCCCTCGACAAAAACGAGGCGGCTGCCGCCGTCAAATCAGCAAGCGAAGCGGTTTTGCTCGACCCGAAGCAGCCGATCTACCGGGTGGTGCTGGCCAATGCCCTGGCCAAAAGCGGCGATGCCAAGCGGGCAATCGTTGAATATAAAGAGGCGATCTCCCTGCGCCCCGACTATGAAAATGCTCACTACAATCTCGGCCGCGTCCTCTTAGAAAGCGGGCAGGCCACAGACGCCAAGTTCGAGTTGAGCGAGGCACTGCGGCTCGACCCAGACGATGATCGAGCCTTGAAGTTGCTCGATGAAGCCACAAGCCCGCCGGCAAATAACAAGAAGTGATATGAAGCAGACAGCCGGCACACTCCTCTGGCGTCCAGGCGACAACGAGCCGGAAGTATTGCTCGTCCATCCCTCTGGAAACTACAACCGCAAGGCACCGTGGGGGATACCGAAAGGCGAGCTGGAGGGCGATGAGCAACTGGAGGCGGCCGCGCGCCGGGAAACATTTGAAGAGACCGGTGTTCAGGCCGGTGAGCTCGTTTCGATCGGGCACATCGATTACACGAAAAGCCGCAAGCGAGTTTACTGCTTCGCCGGACCGGCGCCGGACAATTGTGCTCCCCGCTGTGCTTCCTGGGAGATCGATTCTTGCCAGTTCTTGCCGCTGACGAAAGCCCGAGAGTTGATCCATCCCGACCAGGCGGCCTTTCTTGACCGGCTTGTGCAATTGCTGAAGCAGCCGTCAACCAGGGAAGGCTCTTCTCATTAGCTGGAGCGGTCTGCTGGCGAGCGAGAGGGCGCTGCTCCCTGGGCCTAGTTGCGCGCCGTGCTCGGCTCGATCAACTTTACGAAGTCGAGCTTGGTTAGCTCCTGCAGTTTTTTCATGTCGATCCGTCCAATTACGATTTTCGAGGTCTGATGCTGGATGATGATCTCGAGCCCGGCAGCTTTCAGCTTTTCAAGCGCCCGGGCGGAAAGGTTGGTCAGCCAGATCTTCACTGTGACCTTGCCGTTGCTTACATCCAGCCCGGATGTCTGGGCGCCGGCGCCGTGTCTGACCAGGTCTCTCAGCGAGGCAGCCAGCTTCTCTCCGCCGGCCGGCTCAGCGGCGGCGGGGCTGTCTTTCTTGGCATTGTCATCCGAGTGGGCGGGTGCGCTTCTGAGCGACGGTTCGGGGCTCAGGCTCTTGCCTGCCACCGCTGAGCCGGCCGGCAGGGCGCTCAGGTTGGCTGGCGCTGATCGGGTCGCCACCGGTGACGGTGCCGGCTCCGCCCCGTATAGCATGCCGCCACCCCCGTAACCTCCGGGGTAGCCGGGTCCACCCTGAACGCCTTTTGCCAGGAATAATCTGCCTCTCGCGGCGCCGGCCAGGCGGTTGGCCGTGCGCCCGGAGCCCTCGTCGCCGAAGACGCCCTCGTAGGAGACACCTTCGGGCATCTCTACGGGCACTGCCACGGTCTTCGGCTTGCCACCATCGGTGATGACCTTCTCTTCGACGGCGACGAAAGAGGTGTACTCAGTCATGATGTGGTGACTGAGTGCAGTTTCGATGATCTCTTCCTTGAGTTCCTTGTTGACGCTCCCTCGTTGAGCGCCGAAGTAGTCTTCAGACATCAGGCGATCCACCTTGGCCCGTGCCCAGACCGAGGCAATGGCCTGGTTGGCTGCTTCTTTGTCGGGCAGGACAATCGCCAGCTTTTGTGTGTAGGGACGCCCGCCGGCAAATCCGGATAAGGTGACCGTGCCGCTGCCTGCCCTGCTGTAGCGGCCCTCGATGTAGAGGGGTCGCTGCGCCCAGACGTCTGACAGCTCGTGCGGAAAGACTTCCTTCACTTGCAGTCCCTGAAAGTCGACTTTCACGTCAGTCAAGACCGGCGAGCAAATGCGCTCGTAAAACTTCTTGGCCACCTGGTTGCCCGGGCTATTGAGCAACACGTACTCGGCTTCGCCGCCACCTTCTTTAGCGATGCCGTCGATCAACATGCGATTGACACTGTTGCCGGTGCCGAA
>Ga0066388_100000960_pt1 | contig 15209 bp, 14 predicted proteins | sample PanSoiMetaGPlot6_FD_64539 | JGI IMG/M metagenome (GOLD analysis project Ga0066388, IMG submission 64539) | Tropical forest soil microbial communities from Panama analyzed to predict greenhouse gas emissions - Panama Soil - Plot 6 (Hybrid Assembly) | ecosystem: Environmental > Terrestrial >... | reverse complement strand
TCATCGGGAAGCGGGACGACGCGCACGCCCGGCTTCAGCTCGATCTGCTCCGCCCAGCCGCCGAGCAGTCCCTCGGTGGCGCTCGTGGTGATCCCGTAGACCCGGCGTTTGGGGCAGCGTGTGCCCGCCTTGGCGACCAGGCAGTGCCAGCATTCGCCGCACGTCCCGAACACGTCGTAGAACGTGACGAGACGCCCGGGGACGAGGGCCTGTCCCTCGACGTCCCGCAGCGGCCCGTTGGTCTCGAGGATGCGCCCGCAGTTCACGTGACCGGGGATGATCGGGTACGGGACGCCGGCCAGGCGGCCGTGGTGCAGGTGGACGTCGGTGCCGCACACCTCGCTGGCCACCATCTCCAGCACCGCTCCGCCCGGCTCCGGCCGGGGCGCCGCGAACCGGCGCAGCTCGAGGTGCTGCGCGGGCGCGGTCATCACGACGGCCCGCACCATGTCAGTCATTCGTCGATCCTCCGGATGGCGGTCGGGACTTGCGAAATGCTACTGCAAGCGCGGTCGGCGACGGGCGTGTACTAATTAGCCGTCTATCGCCCGGGCGGTTCCGTGAGCGCCGCCACCGCGTCGGCCGCGCGTTTTCCGCTAACCTTCCGCCGTGAGCACGTACTGTCCCCCCACCGACTCGTAAGCCTTGACACGCCTCCAAGCCTGCGCCGTCACGGCGTGTGGCGTTCTCTGGTTGGGTGGGATCGGCGTCGGGGCGAAGCTCATCTGGGATCACCAGACGACCCCCGGCGCACCGGGATCCCCTCCCCGTTCATGGCCGGCGGGCAGCCGCCTCGAGCGCGAGGCCGGCCGCGCGACGCTGGTCATGACGGCCCATCCCCGCTGCCCATGCACCCGGGCTTCGGTGGGCGAGCTGTCTTCGCTCGTGGGCCGTCTCGGCTCGCGGGCCAAGGTCTACGTGCTCGTCTTCAAGCCCCGTGATTTCCCGAGCGGCTGGGAGCGCACCGACACCTGGGACTCCGCCGCGCGCATCCCCGGCGTGGTCGTGCGCACGGACGAAGACGGCGAGGAGGCCGCGCGCTTCGGCGCCCTGACCTCGGGACAGGTCGTCCTGTACGACCCCGAGGGCCGGCTGCAGTTCAGCGGGGGGCTGACGAGCGCGCGGGGCCATCTCGGCGAGGGCCCCGGCGTCGAGAGGATCGTCGCCCTGGCGAGCGGGCGAACGGCCGACGCGGCGACGAGCCGCGTGTTCGGCTGCTCCCTGGTCTCCCGCGACACGGACTGACGAAAGGACGAGGAGGAGAAGCGATGTCGACCGCCCAGGCCATGAGAAGTGACGCGGCCCCCGTCGCCGGCGGCTCCGGTCGGAGGGCCTCCGACCGCGAGCGGATGATCGCCGCCCGGGCGGAGGCGCTCTTCCGCGAGCGGCGCGACCACGTCCGCCAGCGGCTGGACCGCCTCTTCCCGCTCCTGATGCTGGGGCAATGGTGCTTTGCGATCCTGGTCGCGATCGTCTTCTCGCCCTACGGCTGGGCCGGCAAGGTCAAGGCCGTCCACCTCCACGTCTACGTGGCGCTGTTCGTGGGGGCCGCGATCACCGCCCTGCCCCTCGCGCTCTCGCGGGCGAAGCCGGGATGGACGGGAACCCGGCACGTGATGGCGGCCAGCCAGATGCTGTGGTCCGCCCTGCTCATCCATCTGAGCGGGGGGCGCATCGAGACGCACTTCCACGTCTTCGGCTCGCTCGCCTTCCTGTCGTTCTATTACGACTGGGCGGTGCTCCTCACCGCGACGGTGGTGGTGGCCGCCGACCACGTCATCCGCCAGTTCTTCTGGCCGGAGTCGGTCTACGGGGTCGTCAACCCGGAGTGGTGGCGCTTCCTCGAGCACGCGTTCTGGGTTGTCTTCGAGAACACGTTCCTCGTCATGGCCTGCCTCGCCGGGCTGCACGACATGCGCAAGACGGCGCAGCAGCAGGCCGAGGTCGAAGCCCTCGTCGAGAGCGACGAGCTGAAGACGCTCGCGCTCGAGATGGCCATGGCCGAGGCCAGGCGCTAGGAAGAAGGGGGCATCGGGTAGGGTCATGGGTCTGAGCCAGGTCGCCGTTCCCAAGGGTGACGGTTACACCGTCATCTCGATCGAGGAGTTCGTCAGCATGCCCCTCGATCAACGCGTCAGCCTTATCCTCGAGCAACGGGTCCGCTTCTACGACGACAAGGGGGGCCTCATGTCCACGGCCGACGGGCTGCGGCTCCTCCGGAAGCTGAGGCAGCCGACCACGGCCTGATCCCGGGCCGGACACGGCCCCGCCGAGACCTCGTATACTTCGGGCGAGCCAGGAGGCCTGCCTCATGGTGAAGCCCCGACGAGGTCCGATCAGCCGCCGCCTCTTTCTGGAGGGCGCGGCCGCCAGCGCGGCGGCCCTCGCCGCGAAGCCCGTCGACGCGGGGGCCGGCTCCCCGCCCGCCCCGCCGCCCGCCGTCTCGCCGCGCATCGTCGAGCATCCGGGATCCGACTTCATGTTCGACGTCCTCAAGTCGCTCGGCCTCGAGTACACCGCGATGAACCCCGGCTCGAGCTTCGAGGGCCTCCACGAATCGATCGTCAACTACGGAGGCAACCGGCAGCCCGAGCTCTTGACCTGCTGCCACGAGGAGTCGGCGGTGTCCATGGCCCACGGCTTCGCCAAGATCGAGGGCCGGCCGATCCTGGTCCTGCTCCACGGCAACGTCGGCCTCCAGCACGCGGCGATGGCGATCTACAACGCCTACGCCGACCGCGTGCCCGTCTTCATGATCGCCGGCAACCACCTGGACGCCGCCGGACGGCCGGGCGGGGTGCCCTGGTACCACAGCGCCCAGGACATGGCGTCGATGGTCCGCGACTACGTGAAGTGGGACGACCAGCCGGCCTCGCTGGGCCATTTCGCCGAGTCGGCGGTGCGGGCCTACCGGATCGCGATGACGCCGCCGATGGCACCGGTGCTCCTGGTGGTCGATTCGGACATGCAGGAGCGCTCGATGGCGGGGCCCCCTCCGCGGCTCCCCCGGTTGACCCTCGCCTCGCCGCCCGCGGGGGACGCGGGGGCGGTGCGGGAGGCGGCGCGGCTGCTCGTCGCGGCCGAAGCGCCGCTGATCGTCGCCCAGCGCTGCGCCCGGACGGCGGACGGGATCACCCGCCTCGTGGAGCTTGCCGAAGCCTTGCAGGCGCCCGTTTGCGGGATCCAGGCCACCGGGGCCACCGTCTCCGACCGGATGAACTTCCCGTCCCGCCATCCCCTGTGCGGGCTGGGCCCTCCCGGATACGCGCCCGACGTCACGCTCGGCCTCGAGGTCCAGGACATGTCGGCGGCCGCCCGGTCGGCCTCCGCGCGCGGAGCGAAGACGATCAGCATCTCCGCGGAGGACCTGTTCCTCAAGAGCAACCTCCAGGACTTCCAGCGAATGGCGGAGGTGGACCTCGCGATCGCCGCCGACGCCGAGGCGACGTTGCCCGCCCTCATCGAGGAGGTGCAGCGCCAGCTCACGCCCGAGAGGCGGCGCATGGTCCAGGAGCGGGGGGTCAAGCTTTCGGAAGCGCACCGGAAGGCCCGCGCCGAAGACCGGGAGACGGCGGCCTACGGCTGGGACGCGAGCCCCATCAGCGTCCCGCGCCTGGCCGCCGAGCTGTGGCCGCAGATCCGGACCGAGGACTGGTCGCTCGTCTCGTGGCAGGGCTTCATCAGCAAGTGGCCCTACCGGCTCTGGAACTTCGACAAGCACTACCAGTACATCGGAGGCCAGGGCGCGGGCGGGATGGGCTACGGCGTGGGGGCGGCGGTGGGCGCCGCGCTCGCGAACAAGAAGCACGGCCGGCTGTCGATCAACATCCAGGGCGACGGCGACCTGAACTACGCGCCGGGCGTCCTGTGGACGGCCGTCCACCACCGCATCCCGCTGCTCACGCTCGTGCACAACAACCGCGGCTACCACCAGGAGGTGATGTTCGTGCAGCAGGTCGCGAGCGAGCGGAACCGCGGGGCGGACCGGGCGCACATCGGCACCACCCTGCGCGAGCCGAACATCGACTATGCGAAGATGGCGCAGGCCTACGGGATGCACGGCGAGGGGCCGATCGAGGACCCGAAGGACCTCGGCCCGGCGATCCGGCGGGCCCTCGAGCGCGTCAAGGCCGGCGAGCCGGCGCTCGTGGACGTCGTCTCCCAGCCGCGGTGAGGAACAGGGTGAAGCCACGGTGGTTCGCGGTCGTGGTGGCGATCGCCTCGACGGCCGGGGCGGCTCCGGACACGCCGGCCCCCCGCGCGACGGCCGCCGCATCGCCCGCCCCCGGCAACGTCGCGAGCGGCAAGGACGTGTACCTTCGGTTCAGCTGCTACGCGTGCCACGGCTACGCGGGTCAGGGGGGCGGCGGGCCGAGGCTCGTCCCGATGGGGCTTCCCGTATCCGGCTTCACCGCGTTCGTGCGCAATCCTCCCACCATGCCGCCGTATACCCCGAAGGTCCTCTCGGACGCGCAGCTCGCCGACGTGTGGGCCTACGTCAAGACGCTGCCCGAGTCGCCGCCCGCCCGAGACATCCCGCTGCTCAAGGAGCCATGACATGAGCCGCAGCGACGCCGAATGGGCCGACTGGGCCCGGCAGAACCGCGTGGCGTACGAGGTCGCCCCGATCGTCGAGTCCCGCGGGGGGGACAAGGTGCAGGTCGGCTTCACCTTCAGCCTCTACGCCGCGATCCCGACGGACAAGCCCCTGGGCCGCGAGCGGCAGAGAGCGGGCGAGCAGCTCATGGAGGAGATACGCGCGCTCGTCCAGCACGCCGCTCCTGCCGAGACCAATCCCGCGGGGGTGTCGCTCGAGCCGCCCCACCTCGCGGTGCTGCGGCCGGAGAACGAGCTCCGGCCGGAGGTCGGCCTCACCTGGCGGGCCGTCCACCCGGACGAGTACCTGAAGACGGTGACCGCCGAGGAGCGCGGGCGCATGGGCCAGTTCGAGAAGCGCCTCTCCGCGCTGGGACTCCGGCACGGCCACTGGTAGCCGCGCCGGGCCCGCCGCCTCCCCGGCGGCTACCGGCTCAGGTGGAATGGCACGCTCGTCACCACGGTGTTCGGCTTGAAGAGCAGGGCCCCCTTGATGAGGAGGGCCCGCTGGTTGTGGAGGAGGTGGTGCCACCAGCGGGCGGGGACGAACTCGGGGAGCACGATCGTGATGAAGTCGTCCGCGCGCTCCAAGTCGACGCGCTCGATGTATTCGAGGAGCGGCTCCATCAGCGAGCGGTAGGAGGACTCGAGCACCACCAGCTGCACGCCCTGCCCCCAGCGCTCCCACTCCCGGCGGACCTCCTCGGTGGCCTTCGGGTCCACGTCGACGTAGACGGCCCTCACGTCCGGGCCGAGCATCTTCGCGTACTGCAGGGCCTGGACGACCGCGCGGTGCACGCCGCCGATGGGGACGATCACGGTGTTGTGGCGGCGCGGCTCCGGCTGCCACTCCCGCAGCGAGAGCTGCTCGCCCACCCGGAGGTAGTGCTTGCGGACGGAGCGGAACCACAGGACGAGGACGGGAATGAGGACGAGGATGATCCAGGCGCCTTCGGCGAACTTGGTGAGCGCGACGACCCCGAGGACGATCGCCGTGCTCACGGCCCCGACCAGGTTGAACAGGGCGCTGCCCAGCCAGCCCTTGCCGCCCTCCCGGCGCCACTTCCGCACCATGCCCGCCTGGGACAGCGTGAAGGAGACGAACACGCCGATCATGTAGAGCGGGATGAGGGCGTGGGTGTCGCCCTCGAACGCGACGATGAGGATCCCCGCCAGCACGCACAGGACCAGGATCCCGTTCGAGAAGGCCAGCCGGTCGCCCTGGCTCATGAACTGCCGGGGCATGTAGCGGTCGCGGGCCAGGATCGACGCCAGGCGCGGGAAGTCCTGGAACGCGGTGTTGGCGGCGAGGATCAGGATGAGGGCGGTGGCGGCCTGCACCGCGTAGTAGAGGACGCCCCGTCCGCCGAAGACGCCCCGGGCGATCTGGGACACGACGGTCTCGTAGCCGGGAGCCCTCTCCTCCAGGGGGACGACGCCGTAGGCGTGCGCGAGCAGCGTGATGCCCAGGAACAGCGTCACGCACAGGGCCGCCATCGTGAGCAGCGTGGACGCCGCGTTGCGCGCCTCGGGCGGCCGGAAGGCCGGCACCCCGTTCGAGACGGCCTCGACTCCCGTCATCGCGGTGCACCCGTTGGCGAACGCCCTCAGCACGAGGAACGTGCTGAGGGCGGCCACGCCGGAGGCGGTGGGGGTCCCCGTGGCGACGACGGGCGCGATGCCGCCGGTGAGCGCCTGCCAGGCCCCGCCCACGATCAGCACGAGGACGCTCCCGATGAAGAAGTAGGTCGGCACCGCGAAGATGCGGCCCGATTCGCGGATGCCCCGCAGGTTCCCGATCGTGATGAGGGCCACGAAGGCGAGACCCAGCTCGGTCCGGCTCACGTGCCACTCCGGGAAGGCCGACACCACGGCCGCCACTCCCGCCGCAATGCTCACCGCCACCGTCATGACGTAGTCGATGAGGAGGGCGGCGGCGGCCACCAGCCCCGCGGTGGGGCCGACGTTCTCCCGGGCCACGATGTAGGCGCCGCCCCCGCTCGGGTAGGCGTGGATGGTCTGGCGGTAGGAGAAGGCCACCAGCAGCAGCAGGGCGGCGATGACCAGTCCGATCGGCGTGGCCAGGGCGAGGGTGGCGGCGCCGGCCAGCACGAGCGTGCGCACGATCTCCTCGGTCGCGTACGCGACGGAGGAGAGCGCGTCCGACGAGAGCACGGCGAGCCCGGTGACCCTCGAGAGGCGCTCGTGGTGCGCGAGGTGCGAGGGGATCGGACGGCCGACCAGCAGCTGCTTCAGGGAGCCGAAGGCGGAACCTTCGGACATGAGGTCCTTTCCAATCGCCGACGGGGTTAGCTGACGGGCTCGGGGTTGGAAATCCCCTACCGGGCCCACGGCCCGGATACGCCCCCCGGGCGCTCTCGTCCGCGCCCGCTCGGGTCCCCCGTACCGCTCGCGCGGTTTAGGCGCGAGGATGCTAAGTCCGGGCGGCGCGGGCTGTCAACCGCGCTTGACGCGTCAGGACTCTGTGCGTACCTTTACCCGCCGCGCCTGCCCGCCAAAGGAGAAGATCGATGCAAACGAGTCGCCGGCCGTTCGCATTCTTCGGAGCGATGGTCCTCGCCGCCGCCTCGGCGGGAGCCGCCGACACTTATACGTTCGACAAGGGCCACTCCGAGATCGGTTTCCAGATCCGCCATTTCGTGAGCAAGGTCCGGGGCCGGTTCACGGACTACGACGGCACGATCGTCGTGGACAAGGCCAAGCCCGAGGCCTCCACCGTCGAGATCACGATCAAGGCGACCAGCATCAACACCGACAACGAGAACCGGGACAAGGACCTCCGCTCGCCGAACTTCTTCGACGTCGAGAAGAACCCGGAGATCACCTTCAAGAGCACGAAGGTCGTCGCCAAGGGCGGCGACAAGTACGACGTGACGGGCAACTTCACGATGCACGGCGTCACCAAGGAGATCACCCTCCCCGTGACCTACTTGGGCGAGGCCAACGCCGGGCGGATGCAAAAGGCCGGCTTCGAAACCTCCATCACGTTGAACCGCAAGGACTACGGCCTCGCCTGGAACCGGAACCTCGATACCGGCGGCGTGATGCTGGGCGACGACGTGACCATCTCCATCAACGTCGAGGCCAACAAGAAGCAGCCGCCCAGCCCCTCGCCCGCCCCCTAGCGGGAATAGGGAGGGCGGGAGCCGTGTAGGGCCTTTCGGGAGCGGTCGACCTCCGGTCGCTCCCGGGAGGTACCGATGCGTTTACGGCTCGCGGCATCCTGGCTCCTGGCGGCCGCCGTCGGCGGCTGCGCCCCCGCTTCCGCGCAGGGTGGCTACGGCGGCGTCGGCTCGCTCGTCTCGGTCTCGCTCGAGGTGGATGGGCGCGTGGCACCCCTCTACCCGGCTCCCGACGGATCGGGCCGCTACTACGTCGAAGCCTGGCGCGGCTCGCGCTACGCGCTGCGCCTGTCCAACCGGACCGGGCTGCGCCTCGGTGTCCTCCTCACGGTCGACGGCCTCAACGTGATCAGCGGCGAGCCCGGCGCCCCCGGCGCGGGGGGAAGGATGTACGTCCTCGCGCCCTGGGACGAGACGGTCGTCCAGGGCTGGCGCACGTCGCTCGACTCCGTCCGCCGGTTCACGTTCGTCGACGAGGACCGCTCGTACGCCGTCCGGTCCGGCAAGCCCGCCGGGCGCCTGGGCTGGATCGAGGTCGAGGTCTACCGGGAGCGCGCCCCGATCGCGCGCCCGTACTGGCCGCGTCCGCCCTACCCGCCCTACTGGCCGTACGACCGGGAGCCGCGCGAGGAGGGACGCGACGCCCCGCCGATGGACGACGGCAAAGCGGAGAGCGACCCGGCGGCGGAGGCGCCGTCCGCCCGCGCCAAGCGCGAGGGCGAGGTCGAGAGCTACGGCCAGCGCGCGCCCGCGCCGCCGGCCTCCGCCTACCCGGGCACCGGCTGGGGGCCCCACGCCGACGACCCCGTTCGCATCGTCTCCTTCGATCCCGAGCCCTCGGCCGCCGAGCGGGTCACCCTGCGCTACGAGTACGCGGCGGCGCTGCGCGCCCTCGGCATCTACCCGCGGCCCTGGTGGGCCCGCGACCGGCTGCGCGAGCGCGAGCGCGGCGAGTACGGCTTCGCCAAGTCCCCGGCGTACTAGCGCTGGCCGTTCGACTCCCGCCGCCGGACGCGGTTGCGGACGAAGCGGGCGGCGAGCGACGTCCAGCCGGTCTGATGGCTGGCGCCGAGGCCGCGGCCGGTCTCGGCGTCGAAGAACTCGTGGAAGAGCACGAGGTCGCGCCAGGCGGGATCACGGGCCCAGCGGGGGTCGTCCCCGTGGCAGGGGCGGCGTCCCTGCTCGTCGGGCAGGAAGATCCGGGCCACGCGGCCGGCGATCTCGTGCGAGGCCTCCCTCAGGGTCCGCCACCGGCCGGACCCCGTCGGGCACTCCACCTTCAGGCCGTCGCGGTAGTAGTGATGGTACCGCTCGAGCGCCTCGACGATGAGGTAGTTCATGGGCAGCCACACGGGTCCGCGCCAGTTCGAGTTTCCGCCGAAGAGGCCGGACGTCGTGTTGCCGGGGGCGTAGGCGACGCGGTGCTCCTCGTCGCCCTCCTGGAGGACGTAGGGGTGCCGCTCGTGGAACTTCGAGAGCGAGCGGATCCCCCAGGGCGAGAGGAACTCGTCCTCCGCGAGCACGTACCGCAGGACCCGCTCCAGGCGCGCGCGGGTCGGGATGGCGATGAGCATGTGCCCGTGGGCCTTCCCCCCCGTCATCTCGCCATAGGAGATGCACTCGCAGAGGTCCGCCCGGTTGCTCAGGAACCACTCGAGCCGCTTGCGGAAGCCGGGCAGCTTCTCGACGGCGGCGATCTCCAGCACCTCGGCCGCGAACAGCGGCACCGCGCCCACGAGCGACCGCACCCGCAGCGGGAACCGCCGTCCGTCGACGTTGAGCTGGTCGTAGTAGAAGCCGTCCGCCTCGTCCCACAGCCCGCTGCCCCCCACCGTGTTCATGGCGTCGGCGATGGCCACGAAGTGCTCGAAGAACTTGCTGGCCACGTCCTCGTAGGCGGGATCCTCGCGGGCCAGCTCCAGGGCCATCGACAGCATCGTCGAGCAGAAGAAGGCCATCCACGCCGTGCCGTCGGCCTGATCGAGGTACCCGCCGGTCGGCAGCGGCTTGCTGCGGTCGAAGACGCCGATGTTGTCGAGCCCGAGGAAGCCTCCCGCGAAGAGGTTGTTGCCCTCGCGGTCCTTGCGGTTCACCCACCAGGTGAAGTTGATCATCAGCTTCTGGAAGACGCGGGCGAGGAACAGCCGGTCCCGGCGTCCCCGGGGGCCCGTCATCTTGTAGACGCGCCAGCAGGCCCACGCGTGGACGGGAGGGTTGACGTCGGAGAAGGCGAACTCGTAGGCCGCGAGCTGCCCGGAGGCGTGCATGTACCACTCGCGCATGAACAGGATCAGCTGCTTCTTCGCGAAGTCGGGATCGAGGTCGGCGAAGGGGATCATGTGGAAGGCCAGGTCCCACGCGGCGTACCACGGATATTCCCATTTGTCGGGCACGGAGAGGACCTCGCGGTTGTAGACGTGCGTCCACATCCAGTTGCGGCCGCCGAGACGCTCCTCCGGCGGGCGGGGCTGGGCGGGGTCGCCCTCCCGCCAGTCCTTGACGACGTAGTAATAGAACTGGCGCGACCACAGGAGCCCCGCCCACGCCTGCCGCACGACCGCCGCCTCTTCCGGCGCCGCCCCCGGGGGGATGCGCGCGGCATAGAAGGCGTCGGCCTCCCGGCGGCGGGCGGCGAAGATCTCGTCGAACTCGGCGCCGAGCGGATCGCCCGTCGAGGCCTCCCCCTCCTGGTGGAGACGCAGGCGCAGCGCGACCTCGCCCCCCTCGGCCACGAGGAGACGGTAACGGGCGGCCGCCTTGGTCCCCGTCTCCGAGGGATTGACCGCCTCCTCCCGGCCGTGGACGACGAGCTCGTGGAAGGCGTCCTTCACGTACGGCGAGGCGTTGGGGCCCTGGAAGAGGCGCGCGTGATTGGTCTCGTTATCCGTGAAGACGAGGCCCGGCGGAGCGCCCCCCGGCCCGGGCCCCACGCGCAGCCGGAACCCTCCCAGCGACGCATGCTCGGTGCGAAGCTGGCCTTCGCCTTCCTTCCAGATCCGCGGCCGGGGCCAATAGGCCTCGCCCGTCCGCCCCCACGACCAGGTGTTGCGGAACCACAGCGTCGGCAGGACCTCCAGCGCCGCCTCGCCCCGGCCGCGGTTCGCAACGGTGATGCGGACGAGGATGTCGTCGGGAGACGCCTTGGCGTACTCGGCGGTGACGTCGAAGTAGCCCTCGGCGTCGAAAGCGCCGGTATCGAGGATCTCGAACTCAGGCTCGTGGAGGCCCCGCCGCCGGTTCTCCTCGACGAGCCACGCGTAGGGGAACTCGGCCCGCGGGTACTTGTAGAGGGCCCGCATGTACGAATGCGTCGGCGTCGAGTCGAGGTAGAAGTACTCCTCCTTCACGTCCTCGCCGTGGTTCCCCTCCGGGTTGGTGAGGCCGAACAGCCGCTCCTTGAGGATCGGGTCGCGGCCGTTCCAGAGGGCGAGCGCGAAGCAGAGCCGCCCCTCGCGGTCGCAGATCCCGAGCAGGCCGTCCTCGCCCCAGCGGTAGGCGCGGCTGCGGGCGTGCTCGTGGGGGAAGTACGTCCAGCAGGAGCCGTCGGCGGAATAGTCCTCGCGCACCGTCCCCCATTGCCTCTCCGCGAGGTAAGGGCCCCAGCGCTTCCAGTTCTTCGCCTGGCGCGCGTCCTCGTCCAGCCGGGCGGCCTCGAGGTCCGCCGGCGCTCCCGGCCCGAAGGCGGGCGTCCGGCTCATCTCCGTCCCGCCTGCAGCAGGCCCTCCGCCAGCTCCATCGCGTCCACCGGCCACAGCGACGGCGGGCGGGGACGGCGGGCCCGGAGCGGGTGGGGTCGGCAGCTCAGGATCATGCTCCGCCACTGGAGCGGGACGGAGCTTCGACCGTGCACCGCCCCCAGCAGCGCGCCGGCCACCGCGGCGTTGGTGTCGGTGTCGCCCCCCCGGCGGACGGTGGCGACGACGCCCTCCTCGACGCCGGGCGCATGCAGCAGCTCGTGGAACGCGTTCTGCAGCGTGACCAGCACGAAGCCGGTGTGGCCCTCGTCGCAGCGGGGTGGATCGACGGCGGCCCGCTCGAGGGCTTCCACGACCGGCGGAACGGCTTCCGCCTTCGCCCACGCCAGGGCGGCCTGGTACGCCGCCTCGGGCTTCTCGCCGCGCGCGACCGCGCGCGACGCGGCGACCACGAAGGCGGCCACCGCGTCGCGGCAGACCGGATGGGGATGGGTCAGGCCGCTGTCGCGCCGGCCCAGCTCCGCCGCCTCGGCGACCGGCGCGGCATGGGCGTAGATCCCGAGGGGGCTCGCCCTCATCAGCGAGCCGTTGGCCTGGCTGTCCCCCACGATGTAGCCCATCAGCGCGGCGCGGGTCGTGGTGCCGACGTCGAAGGGCTCCGTGCGGTACCAGCCGCGGTACGCGGCGAGCGCCTTCGCCTCGTCGTAGGTCCCCGCCGCCTGGATGGCGCGGGCGAGCGCGATCGCCATCTCGGAGTCGTCGGTGGGCTGGCCGGCGAGGAGGCCCCACTCGCCGCCGTCCTCGAGACGGCGCGGCCCGTCGGGGTACCGCTCGGCCACCTGCGCCCCCGAGCGGAACTCCACGAGCGCGCCCAGGTTGTCGCCCGCGATCTGTCCGAGCAGGCACCCCTGGGCGCGGGAGAGCAGCCCCGGATCGGCCACCCCTCGGCCCTTCGCCGCCGGCGCCTCGTCCGCGCCCCCGGAGCGGTAGACGTCGGGCCAGGGCTGGCCGGCCAGATACGCGGCCACGGCGTTCGAGCCGGCGAAGGCGCGCCGCACCTGGCTGGTTCCGTCGATTCCGTAGACGACCTCCCGCCCGGCCTCGTCCACGAGCACGCCCCCCGCCCCCCGCAGCAGGGCATGGCCCGCCGCGTAGTCCCAGGCGCACGGTGCGAGCATCGAGGCGGCCGCGCCCGCCTCCCCGGCCGCGACGAGGGCCAGGCGATGGGCGATGCTCGGCACCGTCCGATAGCGCGCGGGGGACACGCCGCCCAGGTTGGCTTCGGGATCGCGGTCACCCGCGCTCGAGACGAGCACGACGTCCAGGGCTCCCAGTGTCTCCGGCAGGCGCGGCGCGAGGGGCTGGCCGTTGCGGCGCACCGGCCCCCCGCCTTCCGCCCATGCGAAGAGGTCGCCTTCGTCGTCGGGATAAGAGAAGGAGTAGACGACACCGAGGACCGGACGCCCTTCGACCAGCAGCCCGATCGACACCGCGCTGCCCCGCCGGCCGGCGAGATAGTCGCGGGTGCCGTCGTTGGGATCGACCACCCAGACGGGCCGTCCGGGCTCGGCAGGCAACCGGCCGGTCTCCTCCCCCAGGTAGCCCCATCCCGGAAACGCGTCGGCGAGACGGGCGCGGATCAGGCGCTCGGCCTCGACGTCGGCCTCCGCCTTGTCGACCGCGCCGCGCGCCCCTCCCGCCCGATGGAAATCGCGCCGCAGGGTCTCGCCGGCCGCCACCGCCCCGTCGAGAGCAGCTTCGAGCGGCCTCTGGAGGTCGGCGGGACCGTTCAATGATGATGGTGCCGGTGGGGCGAGGGAGACCCCGCCGAGGCGGGCGAGGGCGACGGTGCCGGCGAGGCGGCGCCATCGCCGTCGGCGTGGGCCTCCTCGGGCTCGTCGCCGTGATGGTGCTCGATGCCGGCGCCCGTCCGGAGGGTCTCGCGCTCGGCGTCGGTCATCTGAGACACGTGCCGGACGAAGGCGACGATGTCGCGGATCTCGTCGTCCTTGTGGTTCACCCCGAAGGCGGGCATGCCCGTCATGCGGATGCCGTTCTTGATCACCCAGAACAGCTCGGCGTCGGAGGACTGCTGCACGACGGGCGCGTCGATGCCGGGAGGTGTCGGGTTGAGGCCTTCCTGGAACTCGGAGGGGTCGACACCGGGCGCGCCATGGCAGGGCAGGCAGTTCTCGCGATAGTGGGCCATGCCCCGGGCGGGGGCCGCGGCATCCTTGGCCACCGGGTCGGTCACCTCCCTGGCTCGGCGCTCGAGGGCCTTGTCGAGCACCCAGGGCGCGAGCTTGTCCGTGAGGTCAGGCGGGGCGGTGGCGGCGACGTCGAAACGGCCGGTGGCGAAGATGAAACCGAAGACGGCCGCGCCCACGAGCAGCGTCGCGAGGACGCCGGCAAGGAACTTCATTCGGACCCTCCTCCGAGCAATGGTAGGACCTGATCAAGGGGTGCCGGGGGCAGGGTCGGCTCTCCTCCCTTCTGTAACATCTCTCACTCGTGGCCCGGTTTCAATCGGGTCGAGTCGGTTCCGCCGGGTTCCGGCGCCGGCCGGTAGGCCGCGCAGCGCAGCACCGGCTGCGGCGGATACGCGCGGAAGACGGGGCAGTAGAGGAAGACCGAGCCACGGTCGCTCGTCACGTACCTCGGGGGAGCGGCGCACGAGTGGCAGAGGCTCTCGGGGAACGGCCGCTCGGCGGTCAGGGCAGGCGCGTGCGGGGCGGCCTCAGCTCCGAACGGTGCCGGTCGCGCCGCGAGAGGACCTCGGCCGCGCTGCGCAGCGGGACCGAGTCTTCGTCCTGCAGTCCGTAGGCGCGGCCGATCTCGTCCACTCCATTCTGGTCGGGCGTCGGCGCGGTGCCCCCCGGCGTCTCCTCGCCCACGTACTGGTTGGCGAGCGTGTCATCGTCGGGGTCCCCGACGCGGATGACCTCGCCCTCGCCGAGCACCCTCCGCCGGCGCACGTCGAGGGGGACGGGCAGGATGCCGGTCCGCAGCGCTTCGGCCGCCACCGCGGTCGGGGAATTCCCCGGCCGCCGGACTTCCTCCACCGGCGGCAGGCGCGGCGGACCTACCGGGCGATCGGGCGCGGGACGACGGGCGGTTCCCACGCTTCTACCCTGCCCCGTTCGCTCCCCCGGCGTCAAGACCTTTTCGCGGATCGGCCTATCGCACCGAGAATCGCCGCTTCGCCGCCGAGACTCCGTCGAGGAAGACCTCGAGCGCGTAGGCTCCTCGGGGCAGGCCGTCGGGCTTGGAGATGTGGAATTCGCTGACCGTCGTCCCGGCCGGCGCGATGTCGAGGGAGGACTCCGCCAGCACGTCGCCGTTCTCGGACGTCCAGCGGACCCCGAGCGAGCCGCGGCGGGCCGAGCCTTCCGTCACGATCGAGGCATAGACCGTGTCCGCCGGCCCGAAGACGTCGCTCTCGTCGGCCACCCGCCGGTCGGGCTCCAGCGCGCGACCCAGGCGGACCGAGGTCACGACGACGTCCGGCCGGAGGGAGGGGCTCGGCGTCGCTGCGCCGTCACCCGGGACCCCTCCGGAGCCGCAGGCCGTAAGAACGGACAGGGCCAGGAGAACTGCCATTCCCTGCTTCATGGCGCGGCCCTTGCAACGAGACAGGCGTGGCGCTTCGCTACAAGGACGAGTTGCGCGCGGCGGCGGCGGTCCTCCTGGGCGTGGGCCTCGCGCTGGCGCTGGTCACGCGAGGCGATCCGCCGATGCCGGCCGAGCCGGAGGTACCCCCGCCGCCCAACGCGCT
>Ga0066388_100000959_pt1 | contig 15209 bp, 14 predicted proteins | sample PanSoiMetaGPlot6_FD_64539 | JGI IMG/M metagenome (GOLD analysis project Ga0066388, IMG submission 64539) | Tropical forest soil microbial communities from Panama analyzed to predict greenhouse gas emissions - Panama Soil - Plot 6 (Hybrid Assembly) | ecosystem: Environmental > Terrestrial >... | reverse complement strand
CCGGCCTTTACGCATATCGCCTACGACGACTTCCGAATTATCCGCTCAAACGTAATCGAGAAAACAAAGGCATCGACGCATAATCGCATTGTGCCTTATACGTTGTTTATAGATCCGCAGTTGGGCAGAGTCGGCCTGACTGAAACCGAGGCGCGTCAGCAGTACCGCAATGTTAGCGTCGCAAAGCTGCCGATGAACTCGGTTGCGCGTGCTCTGGAAGTAGACGAAACTCGCGGCTTTCTAAAAGCTGTTGTCGATGCTGATACAAAGCAGATTTTGGGAGCGGCGATCCTTGGCATCGAAGGTGGTGAAGTGATGGCAGCGGTGGAGGTGGCGATGATGGGGAAGTTGCCGTACACCGCTTTGCGCGACGGCATTTTCGCCCATCCCACTCTGGCCGAGGCTTTGAACAATCTACTTACAGCGATGGTAGTTGTAACCTGAATTCGGGAGCTTGGCTGAGTTCAAACCAAACGGTCGTAGTCAGCATGGGAGCCGATCCAAAACCAAGTCACCACCGACCCTTGGAGAACACCGAGAGCGCGGTAGCCAAGGCCGACGCGAACGGAATAGACGTTTTCGGTTTGTTCTACCTTTTTGAATCGAAGGCTGGGGTGAGCTGGATCAGCACGGAGGAGACGGTAAGCGCGACGTGCCTGCGTTTGAATCTCGTCCGGCAAAGCGGCAAAGCTCGTTCGAAAGGAGCGCGTGGTGCGCGACTCAATCACAACAGTTCATCGAGAGGACGGGTTTCGCCGTGCTCATCTTCTCGCTGAGCCTCCTCAGCGAGGCGGCGCAATTTTTCCGGAGCCCGCGCTAGCTTTTCCTTCCAGGCGGCTTCGTCCTGCAAGGTTTCGATAATCTGCGAGGCGATCGCGTCCTGCTCCTCCCGAGGAAGAGTGGCGACTTTCCGCAACACCTGTTCGAGCAGTTCCGTCATAGGCTGAGCGTAACAGTGAAAGAAGGGCACGGGCAATAGCGAACAGGTCACAGAGGTCGCAACGGACAAACGGTTGGCAAGGCGCTCGTATTCCACGACGCAAATGTGGATTGCTTCCGCTCCGGCGTGAACGCCTGGTGGGGTTGCCATTCGAGGGTTTACAAAGGTTCCAAACTGGCGTGATCGAGCAGGAATGAGAAGGTCGAAGCGCCACTGTATGAGATTGAAAACATTCAGCACGACAACCTAATCCCTTTTTCGGGAACAGAGTGTCGCAGCTCCTAGTCTACACTCACCTCTTTCTTGCCGCTCTAACTTTCGACCACCGTCCTTTTTGCGCTGCTGCAATCCGCCGACGAGCGGCGAACCCGAACAGCAGAAGCAAGTGAGCCATCTCCGACGTTCCTCTTGAAGGGTCGAGCTAGTTAGGCCTAAACTGAGTGCCCTCCCGCAGCTTCCAGCGCCGTGAGTGGCTCCGGACGACGCATGTGCCACCAGTAAACCTTGCCGTTCTCGTGCGTGATGTCGCAGCCCCTCCTCTGGTACCGGTATCGATTGTGAACGTGTTGCCATTCTTGCAATTGACCTGGGTCCGAGCTATCGATGCCACCTGTAACCTTTTCTAGACAGCAGCCCCAGGGCTGCTTCAAATCGTAGTTCTGGTTTTGCAGTTTGTCACTCAGGCGCCGTAGTATCCGATTGTTGTTGCTGCATGGCGACCGACGTAGGCCCTCTGCCGACAACGCTGGCTACACTGTTTCTGCCACGATCGCGCCTCCACTCTAATCAATTAGATAGGCTCGACGGAGGCAGGGTCAGGTGTCCAATTGGTGTCCAACTCGGGTTCAGGGGTGCTGTTCTCTAGTCTTGTCATGGCATCACGAACATCATCCGACGCACTCTTGATGTAGTAACCCGTGGTGGTGCTCACATTGGCATGACGGAGAGTCCGCTGAATCACGATGTCAGGAACTCCCAAGCGGTAAAGGTTTGAACCAAGCCCACGCCTGCACGCATGCCAGCCGTGCCACTCGGGAAGGGAAGCGTCACGTTTGTAGCCGTAAGCCCGAAGGCGAATGCGACCAAAAGACTGCGCACAAGGATGGCACAGCTGGCACGGCACATTCGAGTTGAAGCGCGAATTTGGCCGCAGAGATGCGGCCATTCAGGTCGCACCCGGCGTGATCTATTCGCACAGCGGCAAGGTTCGCGAGTTTGGTGTCGGTATACCGATCGGGCTGCGTGGTGATGCAGCAAGGTGGGGAATACTCGGGAAGATAACTCTCGAATTAGCCTCAGGCAGGTGAAGCCGCGCGGATGACCCACTCGACTCCGCCCGGGGCCTCCACTACTCCCTCGCGTACATCCCATCTCGCTGGTCGTCAGGCCGCGCTGCACTCTCTGTGATACCTTTTCACTCCGTGAGCAAGAAACGCATCGCTGTCATCCCCGGCGACGGCATCGGGAAGGAAGTCATCGCTCAGGCCATCAACGTCCTCCAGACCATCCGCGCTGCCGTCGAACTCACACACTTTGATTGGGGCGCGGATCGCTATCTCCAGGATGGAACCACTGCCCCCGAAGGCGGTTTTGCCATGCTCGCACGCGATTTCGACGCCATTCTTGTCGGCGCTTTTGGCGATCCCCGCGTGCCCTCGAACGTCCACGCCCGGGAAATTCTTCTCGGCATGCGCTTCCAGATGGACCTGTATGCCAACGTTCGTCCCATACGATTGCTCGACAGCGCGCTCTGCCCGCTGAAAGCAGTCGAGCCGGGCGACGTCGACTTCGTCGTGATTCGCGAAAATACCGAAGGCGTTTACGGCGATCTGGGCGGAATCTTCAAACGCGGAACGCCGGAGGAACTGGCCATCCAGGAAGACATCAATACTCGCAAGGGCGTGGAACGTATCATTCGTTATGCCTTCGATTATGCGACGACCCATACCAAGCTCGACGGCAGCCCGCGCAAACAAGTAATGCTGTGCGACAAGTCGAACGCAATGACCCATGCAGGCAGCCTGTGGCAACGCACATTCAAGGAAGTGGCCGCGCACTATCCCGCTATCACCACCGCTCACATGTACGTCGATGCTCTCTGCATGCAGATGGTTCGTGACCCTCGTCAGTTCGATGTGATCGTCACCAACAACATGTTCGGCGACATCATTACGGACCTCGCTGCAGGTCTCCAGGGGGGCCTTGGTATGGCCGCCAGCGGAAATATTCACCCGGGGAAGACATCGATGTTCGAGCCCGTCCACGGATCGGCTCCACCAATCGCAGGAAAGAACATCGCGAATCCCGCGGGCGCGATTCTTACTGCGGCCATGATGCTCGGGCACTTGGGCATGCATAAAGAAGCCGAGATGATCGAAGCCGCCGTGCTCGAGTCCGTTTGTCAGAAAAGAACTACAACCGACGTCGGGGGAAGCCTGGGAACAAGGGAAGCAGGGAAGTGGATCGCCGAACATCTGCGTTAGTGTGTCAGTTCCACATCGTCTGCAATCGGCGAAATGCCCCTAACGCCACGACGTACCTCTTGTCTTCCGCATACGCTTGGGCATAGCACTTCTTCGCTTCTTCCCATTTGTACTGGTGTTCGAACACGCGCCCCAGGTTGAAGTACGGGTAGCAGCGCGCTTCATAGCGTTTTGCCAGCATCGCCTTCTTGAACCACGGAACCGCATCCTCCCACTTGCCCTGCTCGATCAGGTAGGCCCCGATATCGTTGTACGGATTACCGAAGTCAGAGTCGACCTTAATCGCCTCCAGACACTCGGCAATGGCTCTGTCATAATCGCCTAGGAACGAATATGTCCAGCCGCGGAAGGTGTAAGCCTCGGCTGTGGGGAAAGCTTCAATGGAGCGGGTATAGAGTCTTATGGCCTCGTCGAAGTCTCCGCCCGTCTGGCGGGCATACGCCTGACGAAAATATTCGGCGGCCTCCGCTAGCCGATTGGACTCGGACATAAGCAAATTCTATGGGTAGACAAAACAAATTTCACCGAAAACTGGTTTTATATCTTGTCGCCTGTCTGCTCTTGTCATGTCTTGCCTGGACGCAGGCCCAAACCGCACAACAGGGACCCTCGTCCCCTACACAACCCACTCCGCAGGAAAACAAAGCTAAACCGTCGCAGTCTCAGAATAGTTCGTCTGCCACGAAGCCGCCTGCGGAAACACGCATCTCTCCGCAGGAAGCCGAAGAGCTCTTTCGCTCCGTCGACGAGATTCTAAAATTCGCCAGCCACGACACCGACTTGCCCATTCACGAGCAAGTGAAGCGCCGGTTGGTTAACCGCGACGAGGTCGTCGCCTACCTCGAAAAACACATGGCAGAGGATGAAGATGCGCAGCGCCTGAAGCGCTCGGAAGTCGTTCTCAAGAAATTTGGTCTCTTGCCCCACGACTTCGACCTGGGAAAATTCTTGATTGCTTTGCTGCGTGAACAGGTCGCCGGATACTACGACTCCACCACAAAAACGGTGAACCTTCTCGATTGGGTCGAAGCCGAACAGCAAAAGCCCGTGCTGGCTCATGAGTTGACCCACGCCCTGCAGGACCAGTCATTCGGCCTGGAAAAATGGATGAAGGCTGGTGTAACCAATCTCGCGCTCACCAAGCGCGATTTGACCCCGCGGGATATCGAAGACGATGAACTGCAGGATGCTCGTCAGGCTGTCGTCGAAGGCCAGGCCATGGCCGTACTGATCGATTACATGCTCGCGCCGACAGGGCAATCGCTTTTGAGTTCGCCCGAACTCGTAGAGGCCCTCAAGCAGGGCATGCTGGTGGGCGCAGCCGATTCAGTTGAGTTCCGCAATGCGCCTGTTTTTCTGCAGGAGGTTTTGACCTTCCCTTATCGCTACGGTCTCGATTTTGTAGGTCAGGTCATGGCCAAGGGTGGCAAAGACAAAGCTTTCGCCGCCACTTTCAAGAACCCTCCCCGCACGACGCGTCAAATCATGCAGCCGCACACTTATCTCTCAGGGGAGCGCATCGAACCCTTGCCGTTGCCTGATTTCACTCGCCTGATGAAGAACTACGATCGCTTCGACGTTGGATCGATGGGTGAATTTGATGTAGCCTTGTTGGTCAATCAGTACGCGGATCCCGATGCCTCTCACCATCTTTACCCCGAGTGGCGCGGCGGGTACTACTACGCCGCCCGCCCTAAAGGAGATCCCGGTGCGCCCCTGGCGTTGCTCTACGTTTCGCGCTGGGCCGCACCCAAGAGTGCCGCCGAATTCGCCGCCATTTACTACGGGTCGTTGAAGAAACGCTATCGCTCCCTGCGTGCGGTAGCTCAAACAGGCAAGGCGGCCGAATCACTTCCGCCCACGGTTCAGAGTCTTACCGGAAATCATGAATGGCTGACAGAGGAGGGCGATGTGGTGATCAGCGTCGAAGGTGAAACGGTCTTCATCAGCGAGAGCCTCGACGATGTCACAAGCAACAGCTTGCGTTCTGCGACATTTTCGAAGACTAAGGCGTTCGCTGCAGCAGGGAAATAGTGCCCTAGTTCTTCTTTTTCGCTTCTGCTTTTTTGGGTGCGGCATCGAGGAAGCGGTGAACCGTCGCTTTCACTGCAAATTTTTTCGCGTCGCGCTCCAGCGTTAATGTCCGCATATCCCCTGGCGACCCGCTCAGCAATGACCACACCTGTCCCATAGTCGCTCCGGTTGCCCTGGCATCATCGACCATCAGCAGCACATCGCCCTTTTGGACATCGGTCACGGACGGTTTGCCATTGAACTCAGCCACTCCCAGAACGCTATAGCGTTCGTCCCACTCCGGCCGAAGAACCAGCCCGATGACGTCCATATTTTGAATCTGAAATTTCCTGAGTTGCTCGAAGTACACCCTCCGGTTCGCATAATCGATGCCCACCTTGTAGTTCAGGAAGGCATCGGCTCCCACTACACCGCTAGACGAGGTCCCCGCACGCTTCTCGAACCAAGACATATCCTTGGTCGGGAATGCCGTGGTCAGCACGTTGGTCAGCATAAGCGGCCCATACGCGAGTTGCGGAATCCGCACCAGTCCCCAGGCAGGCTCAGTCTCGATGCCCCACAGGTTTGCTGGGCCTACGGCGCCTGTCATCGTCGGCCACTGCGGGTGTGCTTTGCGCCAACTCTCCAGAACTTCGCCCGAGATGAGAGTCACGGTGGCGCCTAGATCAAGACCCAGATTGCGGGTTTGGCCGTCCACCGTGCTCGGAATTTGGATGATTCCATTCTCGGGATTCACAAACGCTTTTACCGCAGTCCCGGCGAAGCGCACGCTGCCCGGCGCCGCGATCGTGAGCTGGCGGTTCGGATAGTCCACCACGACGTCATAGTTGCGCAGCACTGCGGCCGGCAAATTGATCTCCGCGCTCAGCCCGGGGGCGATGGCCTCGCCTTTTTGCTGCACCCTTGCTTCGGTAATCCCGTTTATGCGTACCGGCATATCACCGATCAAGAGCTCCCGCGGAGGCTTCACCGCCGGAACCTTCGGCCCCATGATCGTCGAGGCTTCTCCGGCCGTCTCCAGCCCCAGTTTCTTCGCGAGCCCCGGCGTGATCCATAGGTCCGTCGCGCCTGCCCCGGTGTCAACCCAGCCGCGCACGCGCGTTTTGCTTCCGCCGGGCTGCACGAAATAAACGTCGATGATGATCCGGTTGTGGTCAAGCGTGATGGGCACAGTCGCGGAATTTGGCACGGATTGGGCAAGAGCGATAGGCAGCATGAAGCAGAAGAAGAGGGCGCCGCTGGTGATATTCATGGCAGGAGATTGTAATGCCAGCTGTGTCCATCTCTCGCTTTTGTATAATCGAACGTTTGCCAACAGCTCGTTAAAGCTTTCTGGAGGATCTTTGTCGCAAGCCGAGATCGGAATCATCGGGGGCAGCGGCCTTTATTCCATGCCCGGACTGACCGACGTCCGCGAACTCTGTCAGCAGACTCCATTCGGCGACCCGTCCGACCCCTACGTCTTGGGTACGCTTGAGGGCCGCAAGGTGGCCTTCCTCGCGCGTCACGGTCGCGGACACCGCCTTCTTCCAACGGAATTAAATTTCCGCGCCAACATCTACGGATTCAAACAACTCGGCGTGGAACGTATTCTCTCGCTCTCTGCTGTCGGATCTTTGAAGGAAGAGCACAAGCCGCTGGATTTCGTGATTCCCGACCAGTTCTTCGACAGGACGCGTCATCGTGTAGACACGTTTTTCGGTGATGGTATCGTCGCGCACATTGCTTTCGCAGAGCCCGTCTGTCAAGAACTCGCGCGGGTTCTCGAAAGCTCCTGCCGTGAAGCCGGTGTCACTGTTAAGCGCGGAGGGACTTATCTCTGCATGGAAGGCCCGCAATTCTCCACGCGGGCAGAGTCAGAGATCTATCGCACCTGGGGCATGGACGTGATCGGCATGACCAATCTTCAGGAAGCCAAGCTGGCGCGCGAAGCGGAGATCTGCTACGTCACCGTTGCCATGGTCACCGATTATGACTGCTGGCACCCGCATCACGACTCGGTCACCGTGGACCAGATTATCGCTGTTCTGGTGAAAAATGCGGAGAACGCCGCAAGGGTAGTGCGCGAAAGCGTCGCTGCGATGCCGTCGGGACGCTCCTGCAAGTGCGGCTCGGCGCTTGGCCACGCCATCCTGACCGAGCGTGACAAGATTCCCCCGGAGACTCGACGAAAACTGAGTTTGATTCTCGACAAATATCTCCAAGGCAGAAATTCTTAATCGATGAGCATAGTGGCTGTAGGTTCCGTCGCCTTCGACACCATCACCACACCGTCCGGACACGTCGACGACGTCCTGGGCGGTGCCGTCACCTATTTCGCTCTCGCGGCCAGCCATTTCACTGATGTTCGTGTGGTCGCGGTGGTGGGCGAGGACTTCACCTCTGAGCACGAACAGGTTCTCAAGGACCATGGCGTGGATACTCGCGGTATTCAGCGTGCCCCCGGCAAGACCTTCCGCTGGGGCGGGCAATACATAGACAACTTGAACGAGGCAAAAACCGAGTTTACGGAGTTGAACGTTTTCGAAAACTTTCAGCCGCAGATTCCGGAAGCATATCTCGACTCCCGTTTCCTGTTTCTCGCTAACATCCACCCAACCCTGCAGGCCGCCGTGCGCCTCGAGTTGGATCACGTGCAGTTCACCGGTGGCGACACCATGAATTATTGGATTACTCGCACACCGAAGGAGCTCGCAGAAACCCTGAAGCTGGTGAACATTCTCCTCATCAATGACAACGAAGTACACATGCTGACGCACGAAAAGAGCCTGCTTCGCGGGTCCCGCAAAGTAATGGCAATGGGGCCGCAAGCGCTGGTGATCAAGCATGGGGAGTACGGTTCGACGATTTTCTTCCGAGAAGGCGCCTTCGGAATTGGCACGCATCCTTTTCGCGCGCCGGCCCTACCTCTTGAGGAGGTCAAAGATCCGACCGGCGCGGGAGATTCCTTCGCCGGAGGATTCATGGGCTACATCGCATCTCAAGAGCAGCTCAATCGTGAAGTCCTCAAGCGCGCTCTTTTCTACGGCGGCGTTATGGGATCATTCGCCGTCGAAAGCTTCGGAACCGAGCGGCTGCAATCGCTGACCCGCGAAGAGGTCGAAGCCCGTTTTCAGCTTTTCCGGGAACTCACTCACTTGGGATGACGGCTCAGCTCCAGCCCCGTAGGGACCCAGAGATAAGACTTGTCCTAACGCTTGCAACCTTCACAGCCTTATCCGCTTTTGCGTTTTATTTTCAGCACGGCTGCCTCTTGCTGTACGGTGATGCGGTAGCTCACATCAACATCGCTCGCCGCGTCTTTGATTCACGAACCCCCGGTCTGCTCCAGTTGGGCACGGTCTGGCTTCCCCTGCCGCATTTCTTGATCACCCCTTTTATTCTTTCGATGTCCTCGTGGAGCACAGGCCTGGGTGGATCCGTGCCCTCCCTCGCCGCCTACGTCGCAGCCGTAGTAGGACTCTTTCGCTTGGTCCGCACCTCGCTTGCCTCCGGCCCCACGCTGGATGCGCGAGCACGACTCACGGCATGGCTCGCCGCTGTCATATACGCTGCGAATCCCAATCTCATCTACCTCCAGGCGACTGCCATGACGGAGTCTCTATACTTGGCGCTCTTCGTCTGGTCTGTCGTCTTCTTCGCCGACTTCGTACGAGCCTTGAACACAACGGCGGGCTCACCCGCCAATACCATCGCGCGCTCCCTGTTGAAGTGCGGGCTCTGTCTGGCTGGCGCCGAACTGACCCGTTACGACGGATGGTTCGCAGCGGTTGTGATGGTCACGACTGCTGTGCTGATCGTCTTTCGCAAGAACCGCCATCTCGGTCTCAAAAGTTTGACGGTCACTCTCGCGACCCTTCGGCTATTTATTTTGTCAGCAGCTGCCGCTCCTACCATCTGGCTTATCTACAACGCGGCCATCTACCGTAACCCACTCGAGTTCGCGATCGGCCCTTATTCCGCCCGCGCCATCGAGCAAAGGAACGCGGTGCCCGGATACCCTCCCCACCCCGGGTCTCACGATCTGCGTGCTGCCGCCCAGTATTTCGTTAAGTCAGCCGAACTCAGCCTTGCCGAAGGCAACACACCAAAGCTCTGGGTATTCCTCGCGGTGGCGGGAGTTGCCGTGGTCCTCGCCCACGAGCGCCGACTGGCACCGTTTCTGCTGCTTTGGGTTCCTCTTCCGTTCTACGTTCTGTCCGTCGCGTATGCCGGAACACCAATCTTCGTACCGGTCTGGTGGCCTTTTTCCTACTACAACGTCCGCTATGGGATCCAGCTTCTGCCTGCGGTAGCTATCTTCGTAGCGCTGGCTTTCTCTTTCGTCGCCAGGCACGCTCAGAACAGGCAACTGAAGCTCGGTCTCGTTCTCGCAGCCCTCGCCTTTGTTGCCTTCAGTTATGCCGGAGTCTGGCGAGCCCAGCCTGTCTGTTTCCGCGAGGCCTGGGCAAACTCCCGCAGCCGTCTGGCTCTTGAGACGCAACTCGCGGCCAATCTGCGCCGTCTGCCCGCCAACTCCACACTTCTCATGTATCTCGGAGATCACGTCGGCGCGCTGCAACAGGCTGGCATTCCATTAAGGAGGGTAATTAATGAAGGCAATCACCGGACCTGGAGACAACCGACCGACCCCGAGGGTCTCTGGGAGCGAGGGCTTGCGGATCCGCAAAGCGTTGCTGATTTCGCCATCGGCTTCGGAAACGATCCCGTGTCCCAGAGTGCCCAGCGAAACCATTTGCAAAGCATCCTCGTCGTTGAGGCTATGGGACAGCCTCCCGCCACCATTTACTTTGCTCGCGTCCGATCAGGGGTAATCTCACAGGTTCGCTAGCCGCCCTCCGCAACCTCTCTATCATCGTTTTCGATGGTAGAATCCAGCCAAAACCGGCATCGTGGATCACCTTAACCACTTCATCCAGAACCTCGGCGGGCAGATGACGACTGTCCTGTCCACCTCGATTCTGCGCCTGTTCGTGGCGGCTGTCCTGGGCGGCGTCATTGGTCTGGAGCGTGAACTGCGTCACAAACCCGCCGGTCTTCGCACCAATATGTTCATCTGTTTTGGCGCGGCACTGTTTACTTTGCTCTCCGATCAGTTGGCAGGTGAACACACTGGCGACCATACGCGCATTGCCGCCCAGGTTATTCCCGGCATCGGTTTTATCGGCGCGGGATCAATCCTTCATTCTCGCGGATCTGTCACCGGACTCACGACCGCAGCCACACTGTTCGTTGTCGCCTCCGTCGGCATGGCTGCAGGCGGCGGTTTGTACATCACGGCAGTCTTCGCCACGGGTCTCATCCTGATAGCGCTGGCGGCTCTGGGCAGGCTGGAACGGCATTTCAGCCTGAAAACCGTGCTCGTTACTTACGAGGTTTCCGGCAAAGAAACCGAATCCGTCATCGCTGAAATCAACCGTATTCTCGACGCAGAGGAGAACAAGATGCAGGAGTTGCGCGTCGCCGGAGGGAGCGGTTACACGAGAGTCGTTTTCAGCGTCGATTCGTCACCGCAGGAGCAGGACGCCCTCGATGTTCAGTTCCACCGCTCCAGCATCTTTTCTAGTGTCAGCACTCTGAGCCGCGTTCAGCACGAATGACTTCTCCTGCCACAGCCATTCCTTTCATCAAGGCGAGCGCGTGCGGCAATGACTTCCTCGTCATTGACGGCATGCACGCACCCGCTGATATGCCTGGCTTTGCGCGAGCTATCTGTGACCGTCACCAGGGAGTTGGTGCTGACGGCATTGAATGGCTCTTTCCTGCGACCGACGCCGACATCCGCGCGCGTCTCTTCAATGCCGATGGCTCTGAGGCGGAAATCTCAGGGAATGGAACGCGATGCGTCGCCGCTTACCTGGCTTCCGAGCAGGCAAGAAAGTCTTTTACCGTTCGCACTGGCGCTGGCGTGAAGACCTGCACACTCACTAGCCGAAACAACCTGCTTTTCGAGTTCGAAACCAACCTGGGTGAACCTCAAGTAGGGGATGAATTCTCCGTCAAGCTTGCTTTTGGTGAAGTTCGCGGCACCCCCGTTTCGATGGGCAATCCACACTTTGTCGTATTTGTTTCGGAGTTCAACCCAGGATGGCCGGCGGAAGCCGCGGAAATAGGCCGCCATCATGACTTCAAGTATGGGATTAATGTTGAGGTTGTAACAGCTAAAAATACAAGTAGCATCGATGCGCGATTCTTTGAGCGCGGCGTTGGCGAAACGCGGTCCTCGGGCACTGGTTCTTGTGCTGCCGCCGTTGCTGCCATCGCCGCCGGCCTCGCCCAGTCTCCAGTCCGCGTGCATACTCCGGGCGGGACTCAGACCGTTCGTTGGGAAAACGACGTGTTCCTCACCGGACCGGCCCAGCTAGTCTGTCGCGGAGAGTTTTTCATTTAAGATGGGATTGCGCATGCCCGATCAGATTCCGCGCCTGAAGCCGCGCTCCCTCCGCCCCGGCGACACAGTCGGCATCATCGCACCCGCCAGCAACATCAAGCCTGAGCTGCTCGACGCCGGCTGCAAGGTTTTGCGGGACCTCGGTTACAAGCCCGTTTACTCCCCATCGATTCTCAGCCAAGACCTCTATTTCGCGGGGGACGTCGACCGCCGCATCAGCGAACTGGAAGAGATGTTCACCCGGGACGATGTGCGCGCCATTCTCTGTGCCCGTGGCGGCTATGGCTCAAACTATCTGCTGAACCGCATCTCACTGGATACGATCCGCACGCATCCCAAAATCTTTTGTGGCTATAGCGACATCACCAGCCTGCTTACGTGGTTCACCGACGCAGCCGGCCTGGTTACGTTTCATGGTCCCATGGTAACCAAGGATTTCGCACAACCTGACGGCGTTGATTTACCCTCATGGCAGGCCGCTCTGGGTGGACTATCCGCTTGGCATCTGGGCGCATCCGAAGATTCTTGCATCAGACCTTTAGTGGAAGGCTCAGCTAGCGGGATGCTCTACGGAGGTTGTCTCTCCATGTTGTCAGCATCACTGGGGACTCCGTATGAAGTTCAGACTTCCGGCACTATCCTCTTTATTGAAGACGTGGCGACACGACCATATCAAATCGACCGTATGCTGATGCAACTGAAGCTGGCGGGAAAGTTCGACAACGTGAAGGGGTTTGTCATCGGCGAAATGCTTGACTGCGTGCAAACTCAGAACCAGGGATACACGCTCGATGAAGTCATCCTTCGTGTGATCGGCGATCTGGGAGTTCCCATAGCTGCCGGGCTGCGTTCCGGACACGTGTCGCGTAGCAATGTAACTCTTCCGCTGGGCGTATGTGCTTCGTTCTCGGTCACCACGAATGGAATAAATCTCATGACTGAGGAAGCGGCGACTGCTCCCGCGGCAGTTTCGTCAAGTTCAAGAGCATGAGGAAACAGGGAAGACACATTCACCTCATTGGAATCTGTGGCACGGCGATGGCCTCGCTCGCTGGCATGCTGAAACATCGGGGCTTTCACGTCACCGGCTCCGATGCGGCCGCCTATCCGCCAATGTCCGACTTTCTGGCATCGCTAGGCATTCACGTGAGCCAGCCATTCGATGCCGCGAACCTCAAGCCTCAGCCTGATCTCGTCGTAATCGGGAATGCCCTGTCGCGCGGAAATGTTGAACTCGAACATGTTCTGGACGAGCGCATTCCGTTTTGCTCCATGCCCCAGTTGCTGCACAACGAATTCCTGCGAGGAAAGGAAGTGATTGTAGTCGCCGGGACTCATGGCAAAACTACTACCACTTCCATGTTGGCGTGGATTTTTCACAGCGCCGGACTCAACCCATCGTTTCTTATCGGAGGCATCGCAGAGAATTTCAGCAGCAGCTTCGGCCTGGGAGACGGCCGGCATTTCATCCTCGAAGGCGATGAGTACGATACCGCCTTCTTCGACAAAGGTCCGAAATTCCTCCACTATTTTCCTGACCGCGTCATTCTGACTTCGGTGGAATTTGATCACGCTGACATTTACAAGGACCTTGATGCTGTCGAGATTGCGTTCAAGCGTCTCGTCAACCTCGTCCCACGCCGCGGACAGGTCATCGCTTACGACACGGGCGAGAGTATTGGCCGCTGCATTTCCCGCGCATTCTGTCCTGTTGATAGATATGGAATGAGCCAAAGTGCGGCGTGGCGGATCGCCGATCTCAAACTTGAACCCAAGCGAACCATCTGGTCCGTCATGCGGGCCAGCAAGCTCTGGGCAAAGCTCGAGTACGCCTTGGGTGGGGAATACAACGTTTTGAACGCGACCGGCGCTGCCGCGTTGGCCGCCGGATGCGGCATTTCCTCCGAGGCAATTGCTGAAGCGCTGAAGACATTCAAGAGCGTGAAACGCCGCCTCGAGGTAAAAGCCGAAGTAAACAGCATCACGATCATCGACGATTTCGCCCATCACCCCACGGCGATAGCTGGAACTCTGAAGGCCCTGCGCTCGCGCTACCCTGGCTCGCGCCTTTGGGCAATCCTGGAACCGCGATCCAATACGCTTCGCCGCAATGTTTTTCAGAGCGATTTGGCAGGCAGTCTGTCTCTTGCTGATGAAGTCGTCATTGCCGGGGTTTTCAAGTCCGATGCCATCCCCGAGTCTGAGCGCCTTGATCTTTCCGCTCTCACTGCGGAGATGCAGCGTCAGGGCCACCGCGCGCGTGTCATCCCTGACGTCGACTCCATCATCGGGACTGTTGCTCCCGAGATGCGACCCGGGGATGTTGTCGCCATCCTGTCAAATGGCGGTTTCAACGGAATCTATGAGCGTTTGCCTCACCGCCTGAAACAGCTGGCAGCTTCCTCCGGATCTGGCGGCAAAAACTCACTCAAAAAGGAATCCGCCAAAGCGTGATTCCACTGCGCCGCTTTACCCAGGCATCTCTGGCATCAATCCTTCTGCTCGGCAGCGCGCTCGCCCAGAAAAGCGTCCCGACTAGTGCACCGATTCGCTACACGGTTTCCCTGACCCATGCGTCCGACCATCTCGTCGCGGTGGAGGTCAGTCTGCCGGATGGACCGAATGAACGCGTCCTCCAACTCCCGGTCTGGAATGGGCTTTATCAGGTCCGTGACTTCTCCCAATACATCAATCGTGTGAGCGCGAAGGATTTGCAGGGCCGCGCCCTTGCAACGCATAAGATCGATAAAACCACTTGGCACATTGCCGGTGCCACCCACGGAGCCACCGTCTCCTACGAAATGTTCGCGAATAACCCTGGTCCCTTTGGCGCGCAACTCTCGTCCGCGCATGCATTCTTCAACCTTGCCGAGATCCTTATGTATTCTCCCGACCAGCGGAACACTCCGGTGGAGGTCAGTTTTCTCGGGATACCGGCCAACTGGCGTGTCGCTACGTCGCTTGCCCAGTTATCCCCGGCTGCGTTCAAAGCTGCGACGTACGACGATCTTGTAGATGCCCCGGTCGAGATTGGTACCTTTGAGGCCACTTCTTTTGACGTCGCCGGCACGCGCTTTCAGGTCGTGGTCGATGCCGATCCATCCGATTACAACCTGCCGAATATCGTCTCCACCCTGAAAAGCATTGTGATCGCTGCAACCGGCTGGATGAATGACCGGCCTATGGATCACTATGTCTTCCTCTACCACTTTCCTCGCGGTCCGGCTGGCGGTGGCATGGAACATGCCTACTCCACGGCGATTGACATCAGCGCGCGCAATCTCGCTGAAAACCCACGTAGTCTTGGGGACGTCACCGCCCATGAATTTTTCCACTTGTGGAACGTAAAACGTATCCGCCC
>Ga0066388_100000958_pt1 | contig 15209 bp, 17 predicted proteins | sample PanSoiMetaGPlot6_FD_64539 | JGI IMG/M metagenome (GOLD analysis project Ga0066388, IMG submission 64539) | Tropical forest soil microbial communities from Panama analyzed to predict greenhouse gas emissions - Panama Soil - Plot 6 (Hybrid Assembly) | ecosystem: Environmental > Terrestrial >... | reverse complement strand
GCCGCCGGCCGGACCGACGAGGAGATCGCCACCAGGCTGCCGGACCGATTCGACTGGGACCGGTTGTCGCGTGTTCTGGACTACGCGCTTCGACTCCAGCTGCGTGCCGCGGCTCGGCGGAAGCTCACGACCGCCGATCCGGACACGCTCGGCACCGAGATCCTCGCCGTGGGCTTCGTCGACCTCGTCGGGTACACCGCGTTGAGCCAGGAGCTCGAGCAGGACGAGCTCGGCACGCTCGTCAGCCGGTTCGAGGAGCTGGCGTACGACACCGTGGCGGAGCATGCGGGACGTGTCGTGAAGACGATCGGCGACGAGGTGCTGTTCGTCGCGCCCGTCGCCGCCGACGCCGCCCGCATCGCCCTGCGGCTGACGGAGCGGTCCGAGGACGACCAGCTGCCCGACGCCCGCGCCGGGGTCTCGGCGGGCGCCGTCCTCGCCCAGGAAGGCGACTACTACGGGCCGGTCGTCAACCTGGCGAGCCGGTTCGTGGAGCTGGCCCGACCCGGCAGCGTGTTGGCGTCGAGCGACTTCCACGACGCGTTGGGCGACGATCCCGCGTTCCACTGGCAACGCCTTCGCAGCCGGCGCGTCCGCGATATCGGGCGGGTCGAGGTCTGGTTGCTCGAGCGGGCAGAACAGACCGTCGCCGAGGCGTAGCCGGCGGGCCGCCCGCAGGCGTGCGGTACACGCGGCGAGCGGCGGCTTTGTCGAGCGCCGCCGCAGAGCCGGAGCTTGCGACGGCGGCCGTAGACTTCTCGGCGCATGTCTGCCACCCCCCGCGACCACGCCGGCAACCCGTTGTGCCTGCTCGCCGTGCACGCGCACCCCGATGACGAGGCGTCCAAAGGTGCGGGCACGGTGGCCAAGTACACCGACGAGGGAATCCGTTGCGTGCTCGTGTGCTGCACCGGCGGCGAGGCCGGCGACATCCTGAACCCGGGGGCCGACACCCCGGACGTGCGCGACAACTTGCCCGCGGTCCGCATGGCCGAGTTGCGCGCCAGCGTCGAGGCGATCGGCTACGCGTCGCTGCACCTGCTCGGGTACCACGACTCGGGCATGCCCGACACCGAGACGAACGCCCGTCCCGACAACTTCGCCAACGCGCCGCTCGACGAGGCCGTGGGGCGTCTCGTCGCGGTCATCCGCGAGGAACGGCCGCAGGTCATCGTCACCTACGCCGACGACCGGGAGTTCTACCCCCATCCCGATCACATCCGCGTGCACGAGATCTCGGGCCCCGCCTTCGACGCGGCCGCCGATCCCGACCGCTACCCCGGGACGGGTGAGCCGTGGCAGGCGTCGAAGCTCTACTACATGGGTTGGTCGAAGCGCCGGGTCCTCGCGCTGCACGAGGCGTACCAGCGGCACGGACACGAGAGCCCGTTCGAGCGTTGGTTCGAGGCCGGGTTCCCCGACCACGACCACCGCTTCACGACGCACGTCGACGTCGGCGAGTACCTCGACCGGCGCCGCGCGGCGCTCCTCGCCCATCGCACGCAGGTCGACCCGGACGGGTTCTGGATGAAGCTGCCCGACGAGGTCGTCCGCGACACGTTCCCCTGGGAGGAGTACGTCCTGGCGCGCTCGCTCGTCGCCGGCGGCGTACCGGCGGGCGAGCCGGCCGAGCCCGAGACCGACCTGTTCGCCGGCGTGCGTGCCGGTGTCGGGACGGAGCGCGTGCCCACGGACCGGGGCCGCGCATAGCCGCGAGCCGATTCGGGTACGACCGCGGCTTACGTCCGGCTCCGAGGAGGCGCCATGCTCCAGGTCACCGAGAGCGCAGCGGCCACGCTGGCAGACACCCGATCGCGAATCGGGGTCCCCGATCACTTCGGCTTGCGGATCTACCGCGGCCAGACCGATGGCAGGTCCGCCTTCGCTTTCGACTTCGTCGAGGAGCCCCAGGACGGCGACCAGGTCGGCGAGATGGAGCAGACGCGTTACTTCGTGGCTCCGGAGGTCGCGACACCGCTTGCGGACGCGGTGCTCGACGCGGAGCCGACGGACGACGGGGCCCAGCTGACGCTCAAGCGCCAGGAGTAGTCCTCGGCCACCCGCGTAGCCCGCAAAACGACGCTTCCGGCGTCGGGTGACGCCGCGCGTCCGGTGCGGATAGCCTGACGCGCGCACCGAAGAGCGGGATAGGTGGCTCGGAACACCGTGGGACGCCGAACACGGCTGATCGTCAAGGTCACGGCAACGGCAGCTGTCATCGCGTCTGTCGTGACCGCCCGACTCATCTCCGACGACGACGTCGCGAACTTCGGAGTCGCTCAAGCGGCGCTGTTCCTCGTGTTCGGAGTCGCGTCGATCGTGTTGTTCGCGGTCGTCGTCACCGACTTCGACCGGTGGACCGAGACGCTTCCGCCTGTGCCCAAGGGCGTGGTGCGACGCGTTGTCGGCCGGGCGACGAAACGAGTTCGTGACGCCGGTGCAGTGGCGCTGGCAGTCTTCGGCGCCGGTATGACCTGGTTCTGGTCGAGAGTCGGCGCCGCGATCGGCACGGTGACCGCGGGCTCCGCGCGCCGGCTCACGCGCTTCTGGTCGTGGGTTGCACGCGCGGAAGGCGCACTGCTCGCGCGCGTCGGCAGTGGCCTGGCGTGGTTCTGGACGTGGGCCGTGCGTGGCGGCGTACGGGCGCTGATCGCGTACGGCGCCGTGATGCACCACTTCTGGACCGCGGTCGGCCACGGGTTCGCGTGGACGGCGGTCCAGCTGGGCGCGAGCTTGACGTGGTTCTGGACGTGGGCCGTGCGTGGCGGTGCGCGCGCGCTGGTCCTGTACCGCGCTGCGATGCAGTGGGTCTGGTCGACCGTGGCGCTCGCAGCCCGATGGGTTGCGACGCGCACCGCCACGGTGCTCAGGGTGATGTGGACGAGCCTGGCGCGTGGCGGGGAATGGACGCTTCGGCATTGCCGTTCCGCGCTCAGGCGGGCCTGGCTGGCGGTCGCGGGCAGGGGCGACGAGGTGACGCCGAGGCCGATTCGGCGCTGGTACACGGCGACCGTGGATGCCGCCTTCGGGATCCCTCCGGACGGGACGTCGGTCGACGTGTTCGGAGGCCGCGTCGCGCCGGTCGGCAGGGAGACCCGCACGAGCGAGCCGGTGGGCGCGCCGGCGCGGCGCACGCCCGAAGGCGCCGACGACGACGCAGCTCTATGATCCGCGCACCAGGACCAGAAAGGGGACCGCGCGATGGCCAAGTACCTCACGCAGGAGTGGCTGGACGAGGCGACGAAGCTGGCCGAGGGACAGCCCGAGCGCCCGGGGGCGTCGGCCCGGATGCAGTACGTGGTCACCGGCGGCCCCGACGGTGACATCAAGTACTACTGGGTTCTCGACAACGGCAAGCTCCAGGAGAACAAGCTCGGCGAGATCTCCGATGCCGACTTCACACTGACCTTGACCTACGACGATTCGGTGAAGGTCCAGAACGGCGAGCTCGACGCCAACGCCGCGTTCATGCAGGGCCGCATGAAGGTCACCGGCAACATGGGCAAGCTGATGCAGCTCATGCCGCTCACCAACTCGCCGGAGTACAAGGACCTGCAGGAGCAGATCCGCGCCGTCACCGAGTACTGAACGCCGCCGTCCGGGACGACGACCCTAGAGCGCCAGCTTGGCATTGCGGAACACACGGCTGACCGTCGCGCCCGCCTTGGCGTAGAAGCCGATCGGTCCCACCCAGGCGATGTCGGCGTCGCCGCGCCCCGCTTGCGCCAGCGCCGCGCACACGGCGGCGAGCAGCGAACGGCCCACGCCGCCGCGTTGGCGTTCGGGGTCGGACGCCATCGGCCCGATCCAACCGGCCCTGTTCACGGAGTGACAGGCGAACCCGACCGTCCCGCCGTCGCCGCGCGCCGCGTAGCAGGTCCCGGCGGCGACACTCCGCTCGACCTCGTCGCACCAGTGCGGGAAGCACCCGGCGGCCAGCGCCGTGGCGCCGTCACCGTCCTCGCGCTCGACGACGACCCCGGCCGGTGCATCGGCCCGGAAGGACGTCGTGATCGCCATGTTGCACGCGGCGCCGTACGGCTCGAAGCCCATCGCCTCGAAGAGCGCCAGCGCCGCGGTGAAGCGGAAGTCGACGCCCGGCCACACGTAACGTGGGATGGCGGTGCCGAGGTGCAGGTCGACGGCGCCGGACGTGCGGGCGAGGCGCGCGCACTCGGCTACGAGCTCCCGGGCGCGGCCCCGGCGCTGGTCGTCGGGATGCACGGCCAGGAGCACGAGCCACGCCGCGGTGAACGCGCCGGTGCCCTTCACGGTCAGCACGGCCGCGCCGTGCTCGTCGCCCACGACCTGCGTGTCGGGCCCGTAGCAGCAGGTCTCGAGGTCGTCGGCGGTCAGGCCCTCCTCGGGCAACGCGGCGGCGACGAGCTGTGCGAGCCCGTCGGGCGCCAGGGTCACGCGGCGCGCTGGAGCTCGCGGAGCTTGCGGTAGCCGACGAGGTGTACGTCGGCACGATCGATGAGGTCGCGCAGCGACGGGTCCTGGCACAGGTACGCATGGTCCTCGACCCGTCCCGCCCAGTCGCCGTACGAGGCGCGCAGCTCGTCCGTGTCGATGCCCGGATGCAGGTACACCTCGGTCACGCCCGGCCGGAGGTCGAACAGCACGCGCTCGATCCGCCGCCGCGCACCGACCGGGCACAGGACGAAGTGGTCGGGGAACACGACCCCCTCCTCCTCGGCGAGGCGCCGAAACGGGAACCCGACGACGCGTTCCGCGCTGGCGCCGGCCATGCGCAGCGGGAGCCGGAACTCGACGGCGAGCTCGAGGTAGACGTCGAAGAAGTCGGCGCGCTGCTGGAGCGTGCCCATGTGGCTGTCGACATGACTGACGTCGAAGCCCCACATGATGGCGCGCTCGATCTGTGCCCGGCACTCACGCCGGACCTCGTCGAGGTCGGCGTGGTCCCACGTGTCCTCGACCGTGCGCGGGAAGCCCCCGTCGCCGTCGAGCAGGCTCGACGACTGGGTGATGGGTCCCCAGCGATACGTCTCCCACTCGGAGTTGAGGGTGAGGTGCACCCCGACGTCCTCGCCCCGGTACTGGGCGGCCGCATCGCGCGCCCACGGGCACGGCACCATCAGCGATGCGCTCGTGGCGACACCGTTGCGCAGCGCGTCGTACACGGCGACGTTGGCCGAACGCGTCGAGCCCAGGTCGTCACAGTTGACGACGAGCACCTTCGCATCCGGTGCATAGCCGAGGCGCTCGGCGAGGTTGGCCACGTGGAGAAGCTACTGCCCGACGCGTCTACCCGAAGCGGGAGACGAGGAGCTCGCCGGCGCGGCGCACCGTCTCCGGGTCCGCGAACGGCATGTTAAAGATCAGCTCGTCGAGCCCGGAGTCGACGAGCGCGCCGACCTGGTCGACGATCGCCGCCGGCTCACCCACGTTGAACCGCTCCCCGAATTCCGCGCCGGCCGCGTCGCGGAGGAACCCGGAGGTCCTCTCCGTCTCCTCGGGCGAGGAGGTCAGGAACAACGATGCGAGACGGGTCCGCGTGATTTCGCCGGGGTCGCGGCCGACGTCGGCGCAGTGCCGGTCGAGCACGCCGAGCAGGTGGCGCACCGTGTCGGGGCTCCCGTTGACGTTACACATGTCGGCGTACTGCGCCACCAGCCGCAGCGTGCGCTTCTCGCCGCTGCCGCCGACCATGATCCTGGGACCATTCTCCTGGATCGGTCGGGGCACGTTCAGCGCCTTCTCGATGCGGTAGTGCTTGCCGGTGAAGCTGGGCGCTTCCTCCCTGAACATCGCCCGGCAGATCTGCAGTGCCTCCTCGAGACGGTTGAGGCGCTCGCCCGCGCCCGGGAACTCGAAGCCGAGGCCGTCGTGCTCCTCCTCGTACCACGCCGCGCCGATGCCGAGGATCGCCCGCCCGGCCGAGACGATGTCGAGCGTCGTGATCATCTTCGCCAGGAGCGCCGGGTTGCGGTACGTCACGCCGGTCACGAGCGTGCCGAGCTTCGCCCGGCTCGTGCGCGCCGCCAACCCGCCCAGCAGCGTGTAGCTCTCGAGCATCGGCTGGGTCGGCCCGCCGAGGGGCGGCAGCTGCCAGAAGTGGTCCATGACCCAGAGCGACTCGAACCCCGCCTCCTCGCCCGCTTCGGCGAGCCGGGCGACGTGCTCGAACATCTCGTTGTCGGGCACGCCCGCGAACGTGAAGCTCGGGAGCTGGAGGCCGAACGTGGTCATTGCTTCGTCCTTTCCAGGATCGTTCCGGTGCCGAGGCCGCCGCCGCAGCACATGGTCACCAGCGCGAGCGTCCCGTCGCCGCGCTCCAGCTCGTGGAGGGCGGTGGTCACGAGCCGGGCGCCGGTGGCGCCCACGGGATGCCCGATGGCGATGGCGCCGCCGTTGGGGTTCACGCGGTCCATGTCGGGCTTGAGCTCGTGCTCCCATGCCAGCACGACCGACGCGAACGCCTCGTTGATCTCGACCGTGTCGAAGTCCGACATCGCCAAGCCGGTGCGGTCGAACAGACGTCGCGTCGCGTCGATCGGCCCCGTCAGCATCAGCACGGGGTCCACACCGACGAGGCACTCGTCGACGAAGCGTGCGCGGGGTCGGAGGCCGAGCTCGCTCGCCTTGGCCGCCGTTGTCAGCAGCACGGCGGCGGCGCCGTCGGTGATCTGCGACGACGACCCCGCGGTGTGGACGCCGTCCTCCCGGGCGACGGGCTTCAGCGCCGCCAGCGCTTCGAGCGAGGTCTCCCGCAGGCCTTCGTCTCGCTCGACCCGGTGCGTCGTGCCCGCCGGCTTGCCCTCGTCGTCCAGATCGGGGGCGTCGATCGGAACCACCTCGCGCTCGAACCGACCTTCCTGCCACGCGCGTTGCGCGCGTTCCTGCGACGCGAGCCCGAAGCGATCGCACTCCTCGCGCGTGATGCCCCACTTGTCGGCGATGCGCTCGGCCCCTTCGAACTGCGACGTGACTTCGTACTGCGGGAAGTACGACTTGGGGATCGGCCTCCCGGGACCCTGCCGGACCGTGGTGCCGAGCGGCACCCGGCTCATCGACTCGATGCCGCAGGTGAGCACGACGTCGACGACGCCGCTGCGCACGAGCGCCGCGCCCAGGTTCGTCGCCTGCTGCGAAGACCCGCACTGCGAGTCGACGGTGGTGGCGCCGACGCCGATCGGGAAGCCGGCCGTCAGCCAGGCGGTGCGGGCGATGTTGAACGTCTGTTCGCCCGTCTGCGTGACGCACCCGGCGACGACCTGGCCGACCTCGGCCGGGTCGATGCCCGAGCGGTCGACGACCGCGCGCTGCACGGTGGCGAGGAGGTCGGCCGGGTGCATGCTCGAGAGCCCGCCGTTCCGCCGGCCGAGCGGCGAACGCGCCGCCTCGACGACGACGACGTCGGTGTCGGAGATCGGTGTCACCGTGAGCCTCCTTCGGTGCAGGCGCGGATGGCGGTGTCGGCCGCCGATTTGGTGGCGAGCCTCGCGCCCTTGGCCAGCCGAGCCATCTGCGGGGCGCGATGGGGGTGCTTGGCGAAGTACGCCGCAACGGCCTTCGGGTTGGTCGTGCCGTCCTGGTTGCTGAGCCGGAACACCTCCTCGTCGACGCTCCCGTCGGTGGCGCGATCGCTGATCACTCGGAACACCGCCCACGGGATGCCGCGCCGCTCACAGCTCTCGGCGATGGCGGCCGTCTCCATGTCGAGCGACACGACGCCCTTGGCGCGAAGGTCGGCGATCACGTCGGCGTCCGTGAGGAGCACGTCGCCCGTCCACATCTTTCCGTGCGGCTCGCCCTGGCCCATCGGGTCGGGTCGGTACTCCGTCCCGGTGGCGCTGTCGACGACGACCTCGGGGAGCACGAGCGTCCCGATCGGCGTCTCGTTCTCGACCGCCCCGGTGATGCCGACCACGACGACCCGGTCGACGGGGGTCGCGTCGAGCAGGCGCTCTGTGGCCTCCGTCGCGAGCTTCGTCCCCATCCCGGTGACGATCGCGACGACCTCGCGGCCATTGAGCATGCCTCGGTGGACCTCGACGCCGTCGATCTCCGTCTTGTGCAGCTCCAGCTTCTTGACCAGCGGCGACAGCTCCATCGGCATCGCGCAGATGAACGCGATCGGACCATCCTTCTCGGGTGTGCTCATCCGGCAAGCTTGCCGGATCGACGCAGTAGCGGCCAGATCCGTCGTGCGAAGCTCGTGGCGGAGCCGACGATGCCTGCACTGATCCTCTTCCGGCACGGGAAGTCCGACTGGGACGCCGGCGACGCCGCCGACGACAGCGCCCGGCCGCTCGCGCGCCGCGGCCGGAAGGCCGCCCGGCGCATGGGGCGGTTCCTGGCGCGCACCGGGCAGGTTCCCGATGCCGCCATCACGTCTCCCGCCGTGCGGGCGGACGACACGCTGCGGCTGGCAATGGAGGGCGGCCGCTGGAGCTGTCCCGTGCGGACCGTCGCCGCCTTGTACGGCGGGGGCGTGGCGGGCCTGCTGGCCGAGGTGCAGCGGGAGTCGGCGGCGACGGACGTCCTCCTCGCCGTCGGCCACGAGCCCACGTGGTCTTCCGCCGTGACCGCGCTCGTCGGCGGGGGCGACGTGCGTTTCCCGACGGCGGCGCTGGCGCGCATCGACTTCGAGTTGGATCGTTGGGACGAGGTGGCGCCGGGGACGGGCGTGCTGGCGTGGCTCGTGGTGCCGCGACTGCTCGCCGGGAAGCGGTAGCGCCGTCAGTCGCGCGTCAGCACGATCTTGCCGAGCTTGCCGCCGGCGAGGAAGCGGTCGTAGGCGGCGTCGGCTTCGTGCATCGGGTACGTGGCGGCGACCGGGACCTGGAGGCGCGCGTCGCTGTCGTCGAAGAGCGGCAGCACGTTCGCCTCCACGAGCTGGACGGCCCGGGCCTTCCCCTCGAGCGGGCGGGGGCGCAGCAATGACGCGTGGATGGCACCGCGCTTCGCCATCAGTGTCAGCAGATTCACCTCGGCGGTGCCGCCACCGCCGACGCCGATCACGACGATCCGCCCGTCGGGGGCGAGGGCGTCGACGTCGGCTTCGATGTTCGGCGCGCCGATGAGCTCCAGCACCACATCGAACGGGCCGCGGTCGACGAACTCCTCGGGCGCCACGACCGCAACCCGACCGGCGCGCGCTCCGATCGCGACGACATCGTCCCGCAAGTCCGGATTGCGCACGGTCGCGGTGACCCGAGCGCCGGCGTGCGCAGCGAGCTGCATGCCCGCGATCCCGACGCCGCCCGCCGCGCCGTGCACGAGGGCATGCTCACCGAGGCGGAGCTCACACTGTGTGAAGAGCGCGTCGTGTGCGGTGGTGAAGATCTCCGGGAACCCACCTGCCTCGGGCCACGTCAGCGCCTCCGTGACGGGCAGCGTGACGCGCTCGTGCGCCAGCGCGAGCTCGGCTTGTCCGCCGCCGCCGACGAGCGCCATGACGCGGTCGCCGACCGAGAACCGCTGGACGTCACGGCCCAGCGCCACGACCTCGCCCGCGAGCTCCATCCCGGGGATGTCCGGCGGGCTCCCGGGTGGCACGGCGTACAGGCCGAGCCGCTGCGCCATGTCGGCCCCGTTCAGGCCGGCGGCGCGCACGTCGATCAGGAGCTCGCCCGCGCCCGGCTCCGGATCCGGGTGCTCCCGCCACTCCAGGTGCCCGTCCACCACGGTCACGGCCCGCACGAGCCGGCACCCTAGGCGACCCGGCCCTCTGACCTGGGAAAACGGCACGCGAGTCGGGCCGGGCGCCGAGAGCGGTACCTTCCGGGCATGCCGCCCGCCGATCCCCACCCCTCCGAGGGCTCCCTGGCCGTCGTCGACGACGACGGCAACCGCGTCGTCCTGGATGCCGGTGAGGCGGTGCTGCTGTTCGGCCTGACCGACGCGTTCGAGGCGGCGACCGTGTCGGCGTGCCCGACGTGCCGGAACCGGGTCCTCGCCGTCGTCGCCGTCCTCGACGAGCTCGAGAACGGCCCGTTCCACCCGCGCGCGACGGATCTCACCGAGCTGGCGGAAGAGGCACCGACGCTGCACCTGTACGTCGAGGACCTGACGACCGACTGCGAGCACGACGAGTGGCTGGACCCCGGCTACACGGAGTGGTGCGACGCGATCGACGAGGTACCGGGCGTCCGTCGCCCCGCGCCCTAGCCGTCGTCAGTCAATCAACGTCGAGCAGCGCGCCGAAGGATTCGTCGAGGCAGTCGAGCAGCGTCGCGGGGTCGCTCACAGCGGCGGGGTCGATGTTGACCCCCATGTCGAGCGAGTCGAGGTAGCTCAGCAGGGTGACGTTCAGCGCGCACCCGGCACGCGGCCCCATCGGGTAGTTCGCCTCGATGCGCGCGCCCGCAAGGTACAGGTCGACCGGGCTGCCCTGCAGGTTCGAAGTGGCGAAGTCGATCGTGCGCGCCTGGCTGCGGGTGAGCGCGACGAGCATCGAAGTCGGGAGGGCCGACAGCAGACCCGCCAGTGATCCCGCGGCGGTGACGGCCGGCTCGTTCCGCAAGCCGTGCAGCCGTTCGTGCACGCGCTGGAATCGTGTCGCCGGGTCCTTGGGCTGCGCGGGGACGAGCACGCGCGCCGGCGTGAAGCTGTTCGCGCTCTCCTCGTCGTCTCCCCGCGTGCTGATGGGCATGGCCATGCGCAGCTCGTCGCACGGGACGCCCATCCGCTCGTGGTACAGGCCGAGCGCGCCGGTGACGCCGGTGACGTACACGTCGTTGACGCTGCCACCGAGCTTGGCCGCCACCGCCTTGGCGCTCGTCAGGGGAACGCCGAACTTCTCGAACCGGTGGGCGAGCGATCGTCGCTCCAGCAGGGGCGAGCGGGCAGGGTCGGTGATGAGCAGCTGCCGGCGCACGGACTCGCCGAGGCGGACGGCGTCGTCGATGCCGCGGCGCGCCGACTCCGGGCTCGCCAGGAGCTGCGTGGCGGACTCGAGACCGCGGCCGACGCGACCGAGCTGCTGGCGCACGCTGTACGCGACCGCCTGGCCGACGGCGTCGGCGGGCGAGATCCGGCGCACCGGGTCGGCCGAGGCTTCCGCCCGGCGTTGCGCCTCGGCGTCGGCGACGATCCGTTGGAGCGGCGAGGGCGCGGGCGGCGCCGGCGGGTCGGCCTCGAAGTCGAGCAGGCTCAGCGAGAGCTTCACGCCGCCGACGCCGTCGGTGATCGTGTGGTGGACCTTCTGGAGGAACGCCGCCCGTCCGCCTTCGAGTCCCTCGACGACCGTGAACTCCCACAGCGGGCGCGACCGGTCGAGGGGCGTCGCGGCCACGGCCGCCGCCAGATCGAGCAGCTGCCGCATGCCGCCGGGCGCGGGGACGGCGACGGTGCGGAGGTGGTAGTCGAGGTCGAGGTCGTAGTCCGGCACCCATTCGGGCGGCGCGAGGCGGAGCGGGGAGGGGACAACGCGGTAGCCGAGTCGCGGGATGGCCTCGATCGCTTGCTCGACCTTGGTGCGCACGCGGCTCGCGTCGGGCTCGGAGTCGAGAATGCTGATGTTGGTGAAGTCCGAGCGGAGGGCGGGGTCCTTCTCGACCGCCCACATGATCGTCTCGGCGTCGCTCATTCGCATCGGGATCAGGGTTTCGCGAGGTGGAGGGGCGCGCAAGCGCGAACGCGCGACTTAACGAGGGATTTGCGTGCGCTTGAACTCGTTGAAGCGGGTCCAGTCGAGCAGCTCGAGCGCCCGCTCGAGGTCGTCGACGCGGTTGCGCTCCATGAATCGGATGAACACGGCCTGGTCACCCTCGATGAAGGTTGGGACGCCGAACGTGTTGAACCGGTCGACCTGCTCGGTGTGCTCGGTGGCGAGCGTCTTGAGGGGCCGGCCGCTCCACGCCTCCTCGGCGACGGCGTCGACGTCGAGACCGGCGGAGGCCACGGCCTCGCGGACGACGTCCTCGTGGCCGAGCTTCTTGCCGTGGTCGTGGCGGGCGGCGAAGGCGGCGAGATGGAAGTCGTAGAACCCCTCGGGGAAGTGGTCCCGAACGGCAACGCCGTACAGCAGGGCCGTGACCCCGGTGCCCCACTCACCGGGCTGGCGTTCCCACACCGGCGGCTCGCCCTCCTCGACGTGCACCTGGTCGAGAGAGAACGGCAGGAACCTCACGTCGAGATCGGCGCCTTCCCGCAGCGCCGTGACGACGGCCTCGTGCGCGTTGCGGGCGAAAGGACACCGGTAGTCGAAGGTGACGGCAATCTCGCGGGGCACGGCAAACCTCCGGTCCGGAAGTCCGAGTGTTGGGGTCGACATCCACGGTACCCGCGCGATCGCGCCGCCGGGACCGTCAGCGATCGAGCGCCCGTTTGGCGATCTGGCCGAGCGCCAGGCCGAGCGCCGCGCCCGCCACCGTGTCGGAGGCGTGGTGCATCCGGACGTACACGCGGCTGGCCGCCACGAGGCCGGCGAGCGCAAAGTACGCCGGTGCGGCGCCGGTCCCCTCGGAGAGCAACGTCGCCGCCATGAACGCCGAGGTGGCGTGCCCCGACGGGAACGCACTGGTCCGGGGGCGGTGGAGCCCGTACGGCAGGGTCCCCGCCGGTGCGCTCAGCGGCCGGATCCGGCGAAACCCGAGCTTGATCAACCCGTTCGTCAACGCCGACTCGGCGCCGAGCGCAGCTGCGAAGCGCACTGCGATCGCAGGGTCACCCCGGCGCGCGGCGCGCAGCGCGCCGAGGGCGATCCACAACAACGCGTGGTCGGCCGCACTCGACAGGCCGTAGAACAGCGGGTCGAGCTCACGGCGGCGGTACCGGTCGACCCACCGGTCGACGGCGTCGTCGACGGCACCGATCTTGGCCAGCAGCGCGTTGCGCCGCGGCCAGCTCCGCACGCCGGCGCGCGCGGTCTCCGACGGAGCGGACGCCATGGCCCGCGAGGGTACAAGGGCTGCGGTGAAATGGTGCCGTGCACCTGGGGCCACGGATCGCCGTCGTGGGGACGAGCGGCGCGGGCAAGACCACGCTCGCCGCTCGGCTCGCCGGGCTCCTCCACTGCCCGCACGTGGAGCTCGACGCGTTCCAGCACGGTCCGAACTGGGCGCAGGCCACGGTCGAGGAGCTGCGCGAGCGCACCGACCGTGCCACCGCCGGCGACCGCTGGGTCAGCGACGGGAACTACGAGGCGGTGCGCGACCTGACGTGGGGCCGCGCCGATCAGCTCGTCTGGCTCGACTACGAGCGGCCGCTGATCATGGTGCGCGTCGTCCGTCGATCGGTGTGGCGTGCACTGACACGCAAGCCGATGTGGAACGACAACCGCGAAGACTGGCGAAGCTGGGCCGACGCCGAACATCCCATCCGTTGGGCGTGGTCGACGCACGGGGAGCGACGGGCGAAGTACCTCCGCCTGCTCCGACAGCCGGAGTTCGCGCACCTCGAAGTCGTGCGCCTGCGTCATCCGCGGGAGACGCGCCGGCTGCTGGCCGCGGCGAGCGCGAGCTCGTGAGCGTCTGGCTCAGGTGCCGACGCCGAGCGGCAGGCTCGGCTCGATGACCGTGCCCGGGCCGCGCAGCTCCGCCGCCTGCACGGGATCGCCGCCGAACGCGGGGCAGTACGGCTTGAACGTGCAGTAGTCGCACAACGGCCCGGGATGGGGCCGGAAGTCCTCGCGTTCGCACGCCCGCAGGATGGCGGCCCACAGGGCGTCGGCACGGCGCCCGACACCGGCGACGGACTGCGCCGTCGGCCGGGCGATGATCGCCTCCGGCCTCGACAGGTAGTACAGCTGCACCCGCGCCGGTCGCTTGCCCAACATCTGCTCGCACAGCGCGGCGTAGATGTGAACACCCGAGAGCCGGGCGTTCTCGGCGAACTCGCTCGGCACCGAGCCCGTCTTGTAGTCGGTGACGACGAGCTCGCCCTCTTCGTCGATCTCCAGCCGGTCGATGACCCCGCGCAGCGTGACCCGGCCGAACTGGGCGGTGAGCTTGAGCTCGAGGCCGTTGGGGCTCACGGCGCGAGGGTCCTCGAGCTGGAAGTACCGCCGCACGAGCTCCTCGGCGTCGGCGTCGAACGCGGCCCACTCGTCGTCGCTCAGCTCGAGGCCGACGAGCTCGGGGTCGTCGGCCATCTCGAGCCGGGCCGTCGCGAGGTCGGCGAGCGCGGCGGGGACGGTCCGGTCGGCCGGCGGGCGCAGCATCAGCAGCTCGAGCGCGCGGTGGACGAGCGTGCCCTTGGTGGCCGCGGCGCTGGGCGGCTCCGGGAGCCGGTCGATGTACGAGAACCGGAACGCGAGCGGGCACGACTTGAACGCCGACACCGAGCTCGGCGACAACGACGGCGGGAATGCCAGACCCATGTCCGGAGAGTAACGCCGGGGTATGACGGTCACGCGGATCTCTCGTAGCCTCCGCGACGGCGACCGCCGAGTCTCTGACCAGGGGGAACGATGCGAGTCGACGGAACGGTGATGACGGCCCGGCCGGAGGAGATGCCGGCGGCGGCCCGGGAGCTCGAGGAGCTGGGATACGACGGCCTCTTCACCGCCGAGACCAGTCATGACCCGTTCCTCCCGATCATGCTGGCCGCGCTCGAGACGACGCGCATCGAGCTCGCGACCGGGATCGCGGTGGCGTTCGCCCGGAACCCGATGTCGACGGCCGTCATCGGCAACGACCTGCAGCTGTACACGAAGGGCCGGTTCATCCTCGGTCTGGGCAGCCAGATCAAGCCGCACATCGAGAAGCGGTTCTCGATGCCGTGGTCCGAGCCGGCGAAGCGCATGCGCGAGTTCATCCTCGCGATGCGTGCCATCTGGGCGTGCTGGAACGACGGCGAGAAGCTCGACTTCCGGGGCGAGTTCTACCGCCACACCCTCATGACGCCGTTCTTCAACCCGGGCCCGAACCCCTACGGCGTCCCGAAGGTGTTCCTCGCCGCCGTCGGCGAGCGCATGACCGAAGTCGCAGGCGAGGTCGCCGACGGCATCCTGCTGCACGGATTCACGACCGAGCGCTACGTGCGCGAGGTCACGATGCCCGCCCTCGAGCGCGGGTGGGCCCGCGCCGGGAAGAAGCGCGGCGACTTCGAGCTGTCGGGGCCCATGTTCGTGGTCACCGGGACGAACGAGCAGGAGTACGAGGCGGCGCGCAAGGGCACGAAGCAGCAGATCGCGTTCTACGGGTCGACACCGGCGTACCGCGGTGTGCTCGAGCTGCACGGTTGGGGCGACCTCCAGAGCGACCTCAACCGTCTCTCGAAGCAGGGCGAGTGGGAGC
>Ga0066388_100000957_pt1 | contig 15210 bp, 10 predicted proteins | sample PanSoiMetaGPlot6_FD_64539 | JGI IMG/M metagenome (GOLD analysis project Ga0066388, IMG submission 64539) | Tropical forest soil microbial communities from Panama analyzed to predict greenhouse gas emissions - Panama Soil - Plot 6 (Hybrid Assembly) | ecosystem: Environmental > Terrestrial >... | reverse complement strand
ATTCCCAACATAAGCGACTTCCAGCGACAGATTCGGGGTGAATGCATGCTGTAAGCTCAGGTTCCACAACCCAACATACGGAGTGGTGAGATTGCGAGCCACAGTCATGATCGCGCAAGGATTTCCAAGAGCTGGTGAGTTGCACTGAAGATTTCCTGAGCTGACATTGCCATAGATCGGACCGTTGTCCCAAGGGAAGGTGGGAAAGACGATAATATTGCCAGTTGTGATCGTGCCGCCCCCTGTCGTCCCATCCAGAGTAGCTCCGGTTGGAACGCTGCCGAGACCGAACGCATTGTTGAACGCAATAAACGACTGCCAGTTCACGGTCTCGTACATCAACCCGCCGCCGCCACGCAGCACTGTACTTCCATTTCCCCTTACATCCCATGCGAATCCAACTCGCGGACCGAAGTTCTTGTGGTCGGGATTGTAGACGTTATGGAGCTGTCTCCCCACTTGCACCAGCCCCAGATTCGGATCGAAGTTGCCCAGTAGATTATGCGCTTCTTGAACAACCGTGCTGTATTCGTAGCGCAAGCCAAGGTTGACAGTAAGGGTCTTTGCCACTCGCCAGTCATCCTGGAAAAACGCCGCATAATCCCAATTGTGCAGCTGCAATCTCGGATTACCTACCTCAACAGAGGCCTTCAGCGGGGCACCGGCAAAGAAATCTTCCAGCGTGGTCGTGTTCAAGGTAGTTGCCGGGTTCGCGGGATCCGGGGTGTTTCCGCCGAGGAACGTGATACTGCCGCGGGCGTTGCCGAAAGCCGCATTGGTCACATCGTTGCGATGCAGTTCGCCACCAAAAATCATTGCGTGCTTGCCCGCCGTGTAGGAGATGTGATCGACGAACTGCTTGATGCTGTCGGGGCCTTGAAATTTCGGCCACTTGAACCCCCCCAACCCGGGGAAAAAGTAACCGCCAAAGCCAATACGGGGAAGACCGCCCGTGAAGGGCCCGGTCTGTCCGGTATTGAGGCCGTAGGAGGAGGCCGGGGTGTTGATGTCACCGGGCAGAGTCGGCTGGTACAGGCGGTTATAGCCGAAGCGCACCTCATTCACCCAACGCGCGCCGGGAGTCCAGATCCAGTTACCGCCCGCCACTTGCGCCCGCGTATGAATGTCCGACAGCCAGTTCTGCTGCAGCTCCGGGAAATCTTCCACGGTGCCCCGGTTGTTTCCGAAGAAGTACTTACCGCTGATGCTGTGGCGATCGTTCAACTTGTAATCCACCTTGCCAACGACGTCGTCCGCGTGCACGTTGTTATTAAATCCGTTGATGATGGCAATGCTCGGAGTGTTGTTGATGGGGAAACCTTTTCCGTTGCAGGTGACCGCAGAGCCCGAGAGAGCGCAGCCTGCAACCTGTAGGCTGGCCGGACTTATTGTGATCCCGGCTGCCTGAAGATCGGCAATAGCGTTGGGAATGCTGTCGGCGCAATCACCGCCGGTGAACAGGCAAGTGCCATTCGTGGGCATTGGAACCATCGACGGGCTGGTTACGCCACCGAACGAATTACCCACGTCATAACGTTGCCCTTCGTAGGACCCAAAGAAAAAGAGCTTGTCTTTGACAATGGCTCCACCCAGGCTGCCTCCGAACTGCTCCAAGGTCCTTGGTAATTTTGGGTTCGGCGCTGTGTTGAAAAAGTTGCGCGCGTCCATAACCCCGTCGCGTCCAAAGGCGAATGCCGTGCCATGTAGATTGTTTGTCCCCGATTTCAAGCCGACGTTCACGACCGCTCCCGGCTTCCATCCGTACTCGGCAGGAGGATTCTGCTGCAGATTGAATTCTTGTATAGAGTCGATGGGAAGAATGGTGGCCGAGTCCCCGGCGATGCCGGCGCCATTGACAATTGCCTGCCCCGAGTAGGGCTCGCTGTTGAACAGGCCATCAATCAGGTAGGCGTTGTCCTCGGCACGAAGGCCGTTGGCGCTTGTGGTGGAAAATCCGCCTCCCGGATAACGCATCACGCCGGGACGGAGTTGCAACAGGTTTTCATAGTTGCGGCCATTCAGCGGCAGATCATTGATTTCCTGGTTGCTCAAGGTTCCGCCCAAGGTGGCCGAGGTCGTATTGACCAGCGGGATATCTTCGTAAACAACAACGGTTTCATTCACCTGGCCCGGTTGCAAGGCGAAGTCTAACCGGACATCGGTCGCGACTTCGAGCTGTACGTTGGGTCGCTCCAGTGTCTTGAACCCCTTGCCCTCCGCGCGAACCCTATAGGTCCCGGGCTCCAGGTTTGGAGCCGCATACGCTCCGGATTCGTCCGTGGTGAAGGAGCGGGAGATCCCGCGCTGCACGTCCGTGATAGTCACGTTGGCGCCGGCCACTGCGGCGCCGCTTGGGTCCGTGATTGTTCCGAGAATGCGTCCGGTGGTGGACTGCGCCTCGACTGGGATGCGTAACCCAAAGATGGCGATCGCGATGACAAGCAACAGAGCAGACACAGCTAGAGTGCGACCGCAGGCTGCGGCCTGTCCCGCCTTGGGGCTCGACATGAATACCTCCACTTGTGGTCCGACAGCCATACCACCTTTAGCAAAACTGTGTCAAGAAAAATCCCTGCAGCATGGCTCACTCGGAGTACCAAGAATCTTTAAACGGCGTGCCCCGCATTGTACTTGAAGGCGGGTCGGATTTCCCCGCACGACTCAGCGCGACCATAGACAATAGCTTAATAGATTGAGGGGCCGCAACATGCCGGATTCCGATATCTATGAACCGATCGCTATCCAGACGGAAAATCATTTAATGTCCGAACCGGCGGGATTTAGTCGAAGCCGAGCCAAGCTTTGGCGCAATCGGTATCAGGGAGAGGGATCAAAGTACTCTTTCGCTGGAATATCCTGCCACATCGACAGCGGCAAGCAGTTCCGCAATGTGATCCGGGCCTTTGGTTTCCATCGTGATGTCGATGGCGGTTTCCCCCAAGTTCACTCCGTAGTAGGCGCGGTCGTACGAGGTTTCCACAATATTGGCACGGTGCTGAGCAAGAATTCCGGTCAGCCGATGCAGCGCTCCAGGGTAATCGGGGAGATGAACTCTCAGACGCACCAGCCTGCCGTCCTTCACTAACCCCCGTTCGATGATTCTTGAGAGCAGCGTCACGTCGATGTTTCCCCCGCATACCAGAACGGCAACTTTCTTGTTCACCAGAGGCAGCTTACGATTTAAGACGGCAGCCAAGGCTGCAGCTCCGGCACCCTCAGCCAGAGTCTTCTCACGTTCGAGCAGAAGGAGAATTGCATTGGCAATCTCCTCCTCATCCACCGTGACAATTTCATCGACATACTTCTGGACCAGGGGTAACGTGCGCTCTCCTGCCCTCCGGACGGCAATTCCATCGGCGATAGTCGCAGCGGCATGAATAGTGACCGGTTTTCCTTCGGCGACGGCGACTTTCATCGAAGGCAAACGCGCAGGCTGCACCCCAAACACCTGAATCCGCGCATTTGTCTGTTTGATGGCGCAGGAAATGCCGCCGATCAAGCCGCCTCCTCCGATGGGCACCACTACGGCCGCAATATCCGGCTGCTGCTGCAGCAATTCAAGGCCGAGTGTTCCCTGCCCCGCGATGATGGCGTCATCATCAAAGGCATGCACAAAAGTCAACCCTTGCTCGCTGGCTCGAATCAGCGCCTGTTCGCAGGCTTCGTCATAATTGGCGCCTACCAGGATGACTTCCGCTCCATAGCTTTTGGTCGCCGACACCTTGATCAGGGGCGTGGTCAATGGCATGCAAATCTCTGCCCGGACGCCATGCCGGCCCGCGTGGTAGGCAACACCCTGGGCATGGTTTCCCGCCGACGCGGCTATCACGCCTCGCCTGCGTTCCTCAGCGCTCATCGTCAGCAGCTTGTTGAGGGCGCCGCGCTCCTTGAACGCCCCTGTTCTTTGCAGGTTATCGAGCTTCAGATAAACGGTACTTCCCGTACTCTTCGAGAAGGTCTCCGATCGCGCACAAGGCGACAGGTAGATGGATTCCCGAACTCGTCCTAGGGCGGCCTGTATATCCGGGAGTTGAATCATGGCGAATTCAACATCTTACCTGAGCGAAATGCTTCCGTGATTCCGCGCTTCATGGTCCTTCGTGCCATTTCTCTCCTTTGTGCTGCGATCTTTCCGGACAGCAAACGGAAATCTGATCGATGTAGAGCAATCACCCGTGTATCTTCCCCAACGCGCAGACGCACGCCTGCGGTCCAAGGCACTAATAGGCAAGAAGGACCGACGAAAAGTTAGTTCCCAAGGTCCACTCTCGGCAAAATCATGCTTCTTGGGTCGCTCTGGAAATGCGCACACGGCCACTTCGTCTGGATTCATTGCCTCCTCTACCAGGGGCCGCACGAAGCCTATTTCGCGATTCTCGGACGAGTTTGGCGCTTGCTATCGCCATTCGGGGTTGCGCGCCGCGCCTAAATCATCCTTCCACCTAAATCCCTGGACGGCTCAGACATTGTGTTTCGAATGGAGAAGCACCTGTAGTGGACCACTTCACGCGTGACCGCGGTTGGCTTGAGCATTCCAGAACTCGGGGAGACTGCTTCGGACTCAACATTGATTCCTTTTCCGCCTCCCAACCTGTTCGCGGTGATCGGACGCAGGTGAGAATTCAAAATAAGTGAAAGCTCGGGGCTCAAAATGCTTGCGTCGCGTAAATGGCACAGTAAAGAGAAGATTGATAAAAGGATGGCGGCAAAAATTGAAAGGGCCGTGACATTGGTTACGCTCTAGCCGCCAGCTCCTGCGAGGAAGCTGACAGCGTGGAGACGTGCACCGTCACAGCCCTTGATGCGATCACTGCTTTCGCAGTTCCAGACCCCAACTGCTCCTCGCAGAGTCAGTCGGTTTTTTCGGGTCTGGCTCTTCGACGAGTTACCTCGCCGGACGAGATCGCCCAGCCTACTTCGGACTGGCTAAATTTTAATTTAAGCCAAGCCTTTCGGCCGTCGACGGTGCCCACCTTAAACGCTAACCCGATCACTGTCAATGCCGCATATTGGTGCAATCGCACTTTTCTTGGCATGAATAGTGTCTCTGAGGAAGGCGCTTATGCTCGCGCAGCTTAGATGGGTGCCGAGAAAATTTTCCATGCCATTTCCACCGATATTCCACAGACGTATTGCGACCAGTGCTGCGGTCGAACCAGATAAATCTCTTGACGGCAGCTACAATCCTGCTGCATGGTGAGATGAAGGGGTGGAATATTGGATTTGGTAGCCTATGTAGACGGTGGTTCGCTGGGGAATCCCGGGCCATCCGGAATTGGCGTAGTCATCGACCGCGGTGACGGAACCGTCATTCAGATCGCCCGTTGGATTGGGAGCCAGGATAACAATGTTGCCGAGTACATCGCCCTCCTCGAAGCTCTGCAGTGCGCCGTGGCGCTAAAGGCTCGCACGCTGCATGTCTACTCCGACTCTGAGGTGGTGGTTCGCCAAATGAAGGGCGAATATAACTGTCGCAGTTCTCGCCTATATTCGCTGAACTGGATCTGCCGAAAATTAGCCCGCTCCTTGCTATTTTCCATCTCCCACATTCCGCGTTCGAACAACGCCGAAGCGAACCGCCTCGCAAGTTCGGCCGCGCACAACCGCAGATCGCAGCCCTAGGCCCTGTGCTCGGGCACGTCGCGACGAATATAGTAACCCGGTTCGACTCCCAGCTTTTTGCCTCGGTTGCTGAATCTCGGCAGGCGCAGAACGCCTCGCTTCTGTAGAACGAACTGGAGCGAGGTGCCGAGGACTCCAAAGCCGTATTGGATACTTCGCCGGAAGTTGATGGAAGAGGCTTCTTCGAAATATTTGGTGGGGCAGGAGACCTCGCCGATGCGGAATCCAAAGTAAAGACACTGCGCAAGCATTTGATTGTCGAATACAAAGTCGTCGGAGTTCTCCAGCAGGGGTAGCTCATTGAGCACGCGGCGGCTGAATGCTCGATATCCGGTGTGATATTCGGAAAGTTTGGCATGCAAACAGAAATTCTCGAGCGCGGTAAGAAGGCGGTTGGCAACGTACTTATAGAGGGGCATCCCCCCCTGCCGTGCTTGGCCGCCCAGAATACGCGATCCCAGCACCACATCGTACACGTCGTATGCCACCATACTGGCCATGGCGGTTATCAACAGCGGAGTGTATTGATAGTCGGGATGCACCATGATAATGACATCAGCCCCCGCACCCAACGCTTCGCGATAACAGGTCTGCTGATTGCGGCCGTAGCCGTAATTCTTATCGTGAACAAAGGTGTGCAGGCCCAGACGCTGTGCCAATGCGACCGTTTGATCCGAACTGCTGTCGTCGACAAGAATCTTTGTATCCACCAGGTCCGGAATTTCGCCCACGGTAGCCTCAATCGTCTTTTCCGCATTGTAGGCGGGCATGACTACTGCGACTCGTTTGCCGTTGATCATTCCGAATAAGTTTACACAGGGATGGGCCACCACTGCTATCGACGGTCCAGGTAATGCCGCGAATCTACACTCCGCAGGTATTTGGCCGCAAGCTCTCGAGTCAGATCACGCTGCGGCTCGGCAAGCATCTCATAGCCCACCATAAATTTCCGAATCCTGTCGGAGCGCAGCAGCGGCGGATAAAAATGTGCATGGAAGTGCCATTCGGGGTGGGGTTGGCCGTCCATGGGAGCCTGGTGAAATCCCATAGAATATGGGAACGGAGTCTCAAACAGGTTGTCGTATCGCACAGTAATCGCTTTGAGAATGTCTGCCAAACCGGATCGTCCGGCAGAATCGAGGGTTCCGATATCGCGCTGGTGGGTTTTGGAAATGAGCATGGTCTCGAACGGCCACACCGCCCAGAACGGCACGAGGGCAGCAAAGTGATCGTTCTCACCAACGAAGCCCTGCCGTTGCTGCTGCTCTAAAGCAAGATAATCACACAATAGGCAGGTTCGTTTTTCTTTGAAGTACTCAAGTTGGGATCTCTGTTCTTTGCCCGGCTCATTCGGAATCTTTTCTGTCGCCCATATCTGTCCGTGCGGATGGGGGTTGCTGCACCCCATGATTTCGCCACGGTTTTCAAAAATCTGTACGTATCTGATCCCCGGACGCGCACCCAGTTCAGCGCACTCCGACGCCCACAGATCCACCACTGAAACGATGTCGCGGACATCCATCCGCGCCAGTGCCAGGTCATGTCGCGGCGAAAAGCAGACCACCCGACATATTCCCGCTTCAGTTTCCGCCACCAACAAACCACGGTGTCCCTCATCCCACCGCACATGGTCCCCCTCGGGAACAAGCGCGGCAAAATCATTCGTGAACACATAGTTCGAAATGTATTTGGGGTTGCGGCTTCCGCCGGCGCGCTCGTTTCCCGGACAGAGATAGCATGCCGGGTCATAGGGTACCGAGTGCGTCACTTGGCTGTGCTCGACCTGCCCCTGCCAGGGCCGCTCGATCCGCTGCGGAGACACCAGCACCCACTCGCCTGTGAGGGGGTTCAGCCTGCGATGCGGCTTTTCGATTAGATTCACAGGTTCTGCCGTGAAGGAGAGTCGGGTACCTCTTTTCTTGTTTTTTTTGCCGGCATGATCATCGCAAGTCTAAACGTCAGCAGACGGATTCCCCAAGCAAGATCGCATTGACCCCGAGCGAACGGGCGTAGTTCGCCCTCGATCCCGAACATCCCGAACATCGTTAGCAACAGACCGAGCGCAGTGAAAAAACAGTCCGACCGGCAGATGTACCAGAAAACGACATTGAGCGGGATCGCGAGCAATAAAACCACGGCAACCCAAACAGACCGGCCGCCGGTACAGGCGATCGTGCTCTTCCCCGGCGCCATTTGTCAGCCAATACGCCGGGCCGACCATTTCCTCCTTTTATGCCTTCCTGAAAGACTCACAAGCGCTGTCCGACAAAACAAACAAGGCCATGCCCAACTGCCGGGCCAGAAATTTTGGGGTTCGTTTCGCGCGTAACCGTACCGAGGCAACCATGCGGATCGCTTCCTAGGCACCCAAATTAGCGGAGATTAGGGCCAGGCCGCAGACCCATCGCGGCAGTCAGCACGAACAACTAGGAAGGAGTCCGTGCTCGTCTCCTGTTACGCTTTGATCGCAATATTGAGGCCAAGCATAAAAACTAAGTGCGGAACGCGATCGTCCAATCGAGGACAGTAAGCTGCAAAACGTGGCTCCTATCACTCGCTGGTTTCGCTGATGTCCGCCGCTGCACCGTCAGCGGCAGAGCAGATATAGATATCTGGCTGAATTCCGGTGGCCTTCGAGTAGTGTTCCCAAATCTGGCTGGCAAAAGCTTCGCTGTGCTCCGCCGCGACCAGGTTTACGGTGCAGCCGCCAAAGCCACCGCCTGTCATGCGCCCCCCATAATATCCGGGCAGGTCTTCCGCGAGTTTCACCATAAGGTCCAGTTCGCGGCAACTGACTTGATACAGTTCGCGCAGGCTGCGATGCGACTCGCGCATCGCTTCACCGAAGCGGTCCAAATTCCCCTTCGCAAGCAAACGGCTGCCGTCCAGCACACGTTCGTTCTCCTCGACCACGTGCCAACATCGCTTGTAGATGTCTGTCGGTATTTCTTTTGAATGGGACTCGAGCTGCTGAACGGAAACGTCGCGCAAGGCGCGGACTTCCGGATACCGCTCTGACAGAATCTTCACCCCGGCTTCGCATTCCGAGCGCCGGCGATTGTATTCTCCACTAGCGTGCTCATGCTTGACCATGGTGTTGCAAACGATCAGCCGGATGTTCATCGGCAAAGTGATTAACTTGAAGTCGAGGGACCGGCAATCGAGCAGCAACGCACAACCGGCCCTCCCGAAGCAGGCGGCAAAATGATCCATGATGCCGACGCGGGCCCCGACAAACTGGTTCTCGGCCCGCTGACAGAGCCGCGCCAACTCTCGCAAGGGATGGCGAACTCCACTCAAGCTCGACAACGCCAGCGCGCTTGCCACCTCCAGGGCTGCCGAGGAACTCAGTCCCGCGCCCATGGGAACTTCGCCGGCAATAAGCAGGTTAGCGCCGACAAGCGGACACCTTGCCTGCTTCATCATGTTGGCAACACCCAGAACATAATCAGGCCACAATCCCAGCCTTGCAGCAGGTAGCGCATTCGAATCAAACTCAAACGACTGCGGAAATTCTAGCGAGCGGATATGAATCTTGCCGTCGTGACGCGGGGCGATGGCAACTCGCGTCCAAAAATCTATTGCGCACGGCATCACAAAACCATCGTTGTAGTCGGTATGCTCGCCGATTAGATTGACCCGGCCAGGCGCAGAAAATACGGTGGGCTGCTGCCCAAAAACCGTCACAAACTGCTGCGCGATCGCTGCGATGGTGCTTGTTCGTACTATTGATCCTGAACGATTCATGGATAAGCTAAGCCAGTGCACCGAGATTTTGTGTCATAGCCGATTCCGCCCGAAACCACAAGGTAAAACATCGGTCCAGGTTGATTCCTACATATCAGCAGGTGCCTAAACCCGGCTCTACCCTCGCCCGCGTGCAATTTCGGGTGCTACAATCCACGACCTGCGCACCCTTATCCACTTGTTGCAGCAGCCATCCTCAGCTTTTCCTGATTTGTCGCTCGAGTCCCCGCCAATGGTCAAACCTGACAAAGCCAACCACAACAGTGCCCCCCTGGGCTTGAAAGCTGGAACGTGGGCTCCTGGATGTTCCTCTGCTGGCTGGGAAGGATGCTGGCAACATGTCAGCAGAAACGAAGCAGATACTTACCAATCGCGAGATGGTCGATCAGGGTCCGGAGCGAGCGCAAGCTCATCGTGTATGGCAAGAAGGCTACTGGAGATATGTGCAAGATGACTCCCGGTCGGACCAGGCAGTTTCCCGGCTCGCAGAATGTTGGACGGAACTGTGTATGATCAGGCAAATCGTAAATAGAACGCTTCTCGCTACTTATGGAGACGGTTGGGCTTTCCGACAAGGCCTGAATTGCTGTTGATTCACAAGCCTGACCGCAGCCTGTTATGGTCCGTTTTGGGAAGCGGGTGCGGTTTCGGACGCGAACCTGGCCGGCAGTGGACGATAACCGTTGCGAGTGCGAATGTGGTACTTCTTTAGGTGCTCGCCCACAAGCTTCACTTGAATCGTACGCCAGCCGCGGTTGGGATTGGCTTGGGGATAATAGCTGAGCGCATACAGATGTCCGAGGTCGTCACGAATGGAGGCGAAGGCTCGTTTCTCGTCTTTCCAGTTCTTGGCAAAGTAGGCTTTACCCCCGGTAGCAGCGGTCATACGCTCGAAAACAGTGCTCGAGATGGGCTCAATCTTCGCTTCCCTGGTGCTGATCATGTAGACAGGAATGCCAGTGGATTGGGCCAACTCGGCGACATCCTCGGGCGGGACCATGCTGGCGTTATCCGGACCATTGGAGAAAACTACTATGACCTTCCTTCCGGTGTATTGCGCCGCGTCCTTCACGGTGAGCAGAAGAGTGTTGTACAGTGCCGCATCGTCTCCAGCCACCGTGGTACGAACTGCGCGTATGACTTGCGTCCGGTCCGCCGTCAAGCGCGACGAGCGTGAGAGATCGCGACTGTAGGAATAGAATGCGATCTTATCTGCCTTATCCAGAGAGCGGACGAATTCAGCAATGGCATCCTGAGCAAACACGAATCCCCGGTACATGTAATTACTGGTGTCAAACAGGATGAAAACGTTGGCACCGGCAACCAGTGAGCCCAGCGTCTCCGGGGGGTCATTGGGGAGCAAGGATTGTTTGGCGGAGACGTCGCTTTTCAGATCCCCATGCGGAGACTGGTCATTCTCTGCAAGGTTCACCAACCTCCGGGTGGGTTCGTTGCCTTCGGAAAAGGTCGCGACTTTCTGCTGAATTCCATCTTCGGTGATCATAAAGTCTTGCGGACGCAGACCGGTTATATAGTTTCCGTTGTTGTGTGTCACCGCTACATTCAGTTGCACCATATCCACGAAAACGTGAATGTGGGGCTCATCTTTCTGAGCCCATATGCAAGTGGCCGTGACAGCGAATGCAGTCAACACAATCGAGAAGAACCGAACCCATCGATTTCGCATAGCAAGCCTTCTGAATCCCCCATTCAATTCCCGAAAGTCGAATCCGAGACTATCTAGTGTTGCGACGAAGCCGCCGTCATCTGCGCCGGGGCAAACTTGCCTTGGCGGAATTCGTTGCCTGTTTCGCGCAGTGCTCTGAGGATCGCCGGCCAATCCTCGAATTCGGTGGCAAAGATTTTTTCCACCATGCGGCGCGTCAGCTGTGGAACAAGATCATTCAGCGCAGCCGGTGCATAACCCATTTCATCCGCCAATCGCGCCCAATACAGGTTGCTCGAATCCCATGACTCCGCCAGAAGCCGGCTCGAGTACCCTTGAAATGCCGGAAATGGCTTTATGTTTAGCAACTCGCGGCGATAACTTTGCGCCAAAATGGGATGAGGAACTCCGAAATCGCGGGAGAGCCGCTGCCATGCGAGTTCATGGGGATACTTCTCGTACAGCTTCTCCAATTCCTGCGCAGCAGGCCCAACCGATGCGATAGCCCCTGGATGCCGGCGGCGAAATTCAGCCGTCAGATAAAAAGTATCCGCCGGCGTAACTCCTGGAAGAATTTCCTGCACACGCTTATCTGCCAGGCTACTGTCCAGCCGATCATATGCTTGAGGAATCATCCGTTCGGAAAGGATAGACAGAACCTTACTGCGCAGTTCGGGCTCATCTTGCGCCGCCGTTAACAGCTCCTCACCGGCTTTCTGATGTAGAGCGATGGCATGAAGTTCGTTCCAGCTCACATTCCACCAGCGCGGAACGGTTGCATTCACGAGAAATTGCGGCACCAATTCCCGCCAGATCAGGGCCTGCACGCTCTCCGGAGAGATAAAATCCTGCTCCATTTCCGCCAGAACATACGGCAATTCGGCCAGAGAACCTACCAGATGTGCGCCACCTCCCGCCGGTGAACCCTCGCCTACCAAATCCGCAGATAGCCAGACTCGTTTCTCCACACCAGCCAGCGTGTCCCCAGCGAAATCATGCGAACGCACCAGCAGCGGATTGCTGTGGAGCGCTTGTGCGCCTGGAGGTTCGTAATAGGCGTAATTCAACCCCACCAGCGTGTCACGCAGGAACGGCACTAACTGACCCCGTGCCTCTTCCAACTGCGCAGGCGAGCGCGGAGACTTGATGACTTTCGTTAAGTCAGTCCGCATTTGTATTTCGGTATGGGTGTTGTTGTAGGTTGCGCCGGACCATTCCGTCCGTTCTCCCCGGGTAAAAATTGGCCGGGGCATTTCGAATTCGCGCAGCTCCCCTGCGGCGGGAATCAAGGATTCCCCCACCGCTTTACCCTGCGCCATTTCCTGCAACCCCTGCCCCAGTGCGAGAACCGTATCGAGGGAAACGAGACGCTGGCCGTCCAAAACCGCACGCATGCGGTCTGCCAGCTCCTGTCGAATCCGCTCTGCCTCCACATCCGGCTGGTGAGGACCGGCGAGCAGGTCGATGATTTCATACTGCGAGTGGTTAGACTTTCCGCTTGACGCTTTTAGCATCTCGCGCAGCGAGTTCTGGCCGACATCGAAAAGTTGCACCGCTGAGCCGATCGTGGCAAATGGCCGCACTGTCCGCTGCCAGGAGCCGTTCAGTTCAGCCGCCGGGATTTGCCCTTGACGAGCCAAGATCTGCCAAATCCCGACCTCGGCTTGAAACATGCCCATGGCATTGCCGCGCAGGATATGGTCTTGAATTTTATCTAGAGCTTCGGTTGCATTCAGAAACTGCGCCACCGATGGGTCGTCCAATTCCGGAAACTCGCAGAAGATCAGGTACTGATCGCTGAATCGCGCCACCTTGCGCGCCAGCAGGCGCACGAGTTCAGGACTCAATCGTTGCTGGGAAGAGCGCCCGCTGTCGATCTCACTCAGCAGCAGATATGTCTCAAGGGGTGTGTCCCTCGAATCAATTCTCGAGAGAGCGACCAGGGCTTCCAGCAATTGTTCGGGACGATTCCAGTGACTGGCGCGCTTGCCCCATTCGCGGACAATTTTAGAGTCGGAAGGCAGACGGAAGATTTCTTTCCACACGGCGAGGCTTCCCGGAATGTGTGGCTGGTCATCAGCTTCCCACTGGAGCCGAGTCATCAGCAGCAACAGCCCGGGAGCTGGCCGAAACACTGCCCGCGCCGCGTCGGAAGATCCGTCAGGCGGGCGAAATGCCTCATATAAACGACGCAGGCGCTGAGGTTCGGTAAAATGCGCCTGTTCGGATTCATTCAGACGGCAGAGTGCATCAAAATATGCGGCCAGCCAGCCCCTATCCTTCGAAAGCAGGTGCTGTAGAAACTCCCCTGGATTGGCCGGATTCGCGCCAACCAGGCCTTTCCAGCTAGAGTCAGCGGCGGTGCCGCCAGGCACGAGTACCCGTCCAGATTCAATACGGAATTGGGTTCCGTAAAAGTCGATTACTGCGGCCGATGACGCCAGTTTTCGAATTCCCAGCGACGTTTGTAACACCGTACGGGCTTCGGGATCGAGCCGCGACAGCGCCCAATAAAGCCGCGCAATGTCAGGATCCGTCAAAACCACATCAATCACGTCCTTGGTATTAGCGCGGTCCTCTGTCCCAGCCGCGACCCAGTCGTGCTCGCTAAATACAATCGGTACTTGGGTTCCCGCGTAGTCGTACTCAAATGACTTTCCTCCCCGCAAAGCTTCCTCGAGCTGCGGCAGGGGGAATCCAGAGTCTGTGGTGACAAAGGCGCGCTCCGGCTCCGCAGTCTCCAGAAATGTCGAGTCTTTTCCACAATCGGGGTGCACTCGATAACCGAGTACTTTGAGCAACGGCTTAGCCTGCTGACAGTCACTGACCCGAAGGACTCCATGGCGGTCGGTCAGACTTGCCAACTCCCGTGCCTGCTGGACATAACGGCGCAAAAGAACCAAAAACTCAGTCGGCCGGCGACCGCTTTGCCAGCCCTCATATCCTTCGATGAACACATTGCGGGCCAGCAGGGGTAACACCTCACCCGGTGGGGCCTTCTGGCTGATGGCTGCCATGCGCATGAATGAGCGCAATGGACCCGGGATGGTGACCGCAATATCGGCGTTTGCTGCAGCCGTTGCCTGGTTGGCTGGTGCGGGGCCCGGACTAGCATGAGCGACACCGAGGTGTGAACTGAATAGAGCTGCTACAACGAGGAACGCCGGTCGAGGAAATTTCATGGGCTGGAGTCCTCTCTTCGAAAATCTACAGCCGGACAGCCGATGTTCGGGAGGCGCGAGGAAACCTGGATTTCACCCGGTAAACCTTGGTGGCCCGAGCAGCAGACAACTTAAAGCTGTTGCACCCTGTGTCGGCTTCCCTGTCTTACCCCGGGTCGCCAACTTCGTGTTCGACAAGATACGACATTCGCGAACATAATCCAAGAGGGTGTTTGAACCCGAGTTGAAGAAAGTTGTTGTATCGGTACAGACATACGGTGAGTCAAGATTGACTCTCTACTCTCGTCCCCGAATGCAGAACATTTGTACTTCCTGGAATAGCCGGTTTTACTGGTGGAAAAGGATTTGTCGTCCAACCTATTCGCTTGAAGCCCTTCGGCCAGTGGGAGGTCCATTATCCTGTATCTGAATTGCGCGGCACCCGGAAATGGTCTCCAATGTGACGTCACTGATGGCGAACAGGTTAGCAAGGTAGTTTACATCCGATTTCCACCGTCGTTCATCTAGTTCCTGTCCACGGACAGCTTCGATCGAGAGTCTGCCAAGGGCAACCCCAGGTGCCCATGCTGAGAGGGCTGAACGTCCCAGTAGCTGCTCGCAGGTGTGCGACGGGTAGTCGCCATCAGATTCCCGTGGCAATCGGTGCGGGCGTAAGCAGAACTTCCTTTCTTTGGCGTAGTGAAATCTTCCCATGCGTCGGCGAGAGACAACGGTACAAGAGTGCGATCGCATTTCAACAAGACCAGAGGCTTACGCCGGTTGACGTCGAAGAGCCGGCCGAGGAGATAGTGCGGTTAGTCGAAGCGAAACCGCAGCAGATCGAGGCGCTGCACGGCAACTTGGAACTCGGTTTTGCCGATACCGTGGTCTCCGGATCCCTGCCGGGATGAGCTCCCAGCGTTCCCGAAGAACTTCCAGCATTCTCCCAAGCCTCTGAGGATGCGACTGAACAAGCGGCAGAGAGCAGGAGCTCTCGACAACCGCTTAGTGCTG
>Ga0066388_100000956_pt1 | contig 15218 bp, 10 predicted proteins | sample PanSoiMetaGPlot6_FD_64539 | JGI IMG/M metagenome (GOLD analysis project Ga0066388, IMG submission 64539) | Tropical forest soil microbial communities from Panama analyzed to predict greenhouse gas emissions - Panama Soil - Plot 6 (Hybrid Assembly) | ecosystem: Environmental > Terrestrial >... | reverse complement strand
TCTTTGGGATTGCGCCGGGCGCAATGAGCACGATCGTGTCGATGGCGATTTCGTGCTCATTGGCGACCGCCTCACGGATGCAGGCCTTAATCTCTTCGATTTCAAGTCGATGGCGGTGCGTACGTTCCACCTCCTGTACCAACGCGATCTTTTCCTCGTTATTTTCGGTCAGTACCGAGAATGCGGCCCCGCAATGCCTTCGCAGCGCCGGATGGCTGTCGTAAACAGTGTTTTCGATGTCTTGCGGATAATAATTGATGCCGCGCACGATGATGAGATCCTTAATGCGCCCAGCAATGAACAGCTCTCCCATTGCGTCCATGAAACCGAGATCACCGGTACGCAACCAGTGTTCGCCGCCTTCGCCTACAATGCGCGCTTGAAAGACCAAATTTGTCGCTTCTGGATTTCGCCAATAGCCCTTGCAGACGTGGGGGCCACTAACCCACACCTCGCCAAGGCGGTTAGGTCCAAGTCGGCGGCAATTTTCCGGATCGACGATCGCAATTTGCTGACCGATAATGTTTCGACCGCAGCCGACCACACGATACGTATCCTCACTGCTCGCCGGTTCGCAAATCCGACGAATTTCAAATGCATCGCGACTGATGGTCCGAACAATTTGGCCGGCGCCCCTCTGACCAGATGAGATCAACAACGTGGCTTCTGCCATGCCGTAGAGAGGATACATCGCCCGCGGATCAAATCCGTAGGGCGAGAACGTCATGGCAAACCGTTCGATCGTATCCGCCCGGACCGGCTCAGCGGCATTGAAAGCCAATTTCCAGCATGATAGGTCAAGATGCTTCACTTGATCGGCGCGAAATCGCTGAACGCATAGATCAAATGCAAAGTTTGGTGCTCCCGCAACTTCGGCTCGATAGTCGTGGATTGCCTGTAACCATTTGAGCGGACGCTGGATGAAGGTGACCGGAGCCATCAACACACATAGCGTGCCGAGATACAATGATTGAAGCACATTCAAAATCAGCCCCATGTCATGATAGAGCGGTACCCAGCTCACATAGGTGGACTGCCACGTATTCCCAAGCGTCTGACGGATCATCTCGAGGTTGTCGACGAGATTGCCATGCGAGACCATCACGCCTTTCGGGTCGGAGGTCGAACCAGAGGTATATTGTAGAAACGCGATGTCCTCGCGACTGGGCGTGAGAAGCGGACCCCTATTCTCCGGTTGTTCAACGTGCTGATCGATCACAACCCATTCCATCCCAAATTGTTCGAATCGCTCAATGACGTCCGGCCGAGCACTGCTCAAATGCGAATTAGTAATCGCAAAACGCGGAGAACAGTCAGCGACGATGCTTGCAGTCGAGTCAAGCGAGCTATTGCGTCGCGGGAGCATCATTGGCACCGGGATGATGCCGGCGCAGAGACAGCCAAAATAGGCAATGATGAAAGCGAGGCCCGGTCCGAACAGCAGAAGCGCACGATCGCCAGGTCGTCCACGTTGAACTAGACGCGCCGCAACGACACCCGCCCGGTGGTTGAGCTCCGCGAATGTCAGAACTGCCTCTTCGCTACCACGCTCGGACAAGAAGATGTAGGCGCGATCATTTGGCTGCTCGGTCGCACGATGCCGAAGCAGATCGACGAGAGATGAGAAGATTGGTGGTCGCCACGTGTCCAACATTCAACCGATACGGCCTCTCGTTACGTCTTCTGTCAGGTAATGCTGGGCGATATGTTGTGAAAGCCTTGCGGGGGTTGGATAAGTGAACACGATCTCGGTTGGCAGCTCAATCCCCAACCACTCCTCCAGTTCCACGACGAAAAATACTGATGCTGCCGAGTCCATTCCGAGACGCGCAAATCTGGCGCTCGGATCGATGCGCTCAGCGGGCGTGTTGAAGGACTTGGCGAGATACGCCACGCACCAATTACAAATCTCAAGCTCAGTCGGATTCGATTTCACGAACAATTTCGTCCCACGCTGGAGCGATGCGGAATCATGATATCCTTGGGCGTTAAAAAGCGCGTTTTTCGAACCATTGCAAGAGCGACAGGTTGGTCGGAGAGGTGCGCCGAGCGGAACGACGCCTATGCCCTTTGCTGCCGCGCCTCGACCATCCATAGTGCTCTGAAGACGACCGCAAATGAGATCCCAAGGGGTGGCGTCGTACCGATACACCGTGCGCGTGGCCAATCTCTCCTACAGGAGAATGCTGATGCTCGTGTACGAGGGGTAGTATACAATAAGTCAGCATCAAGTTCTGGTCGTCCCTCTTGCAGCTTCAACGTTCAACGGAAGCGAATTCTGGTGCTGTCATATAACCTTGATGCTGCATTCACCCAATGGGTGGTGAAGCAAGGCCATCTGAAAGAGCCGTTTGTTCTCGTCGATGTTGGCGTTCAAGGGGGCGAGCATCGGCGATGGGAGCAGCTCGGCGATCGACTGATCGTCCACGGGTTCGACGCGATCGAAGAGGCCATCGATCAACTCAGGCAATATAGCACTAGCCGTCTAAATCGACACTTCCACGCAATTGCCGTGGGAGCAGCCGATGAAGAACGCGTTTTCTATTTCAATCCGGCTCATCCGACTATGAGCTCCATGTATCCGCGAGGTGAAAGTCGATACGAGGTCCTTGGAAGGCAGCATGCTCGTATTGTTCCGGTCCGCCGTCTCGACACGCTCCTTGTCGAAGGTGTGATTCCGCGAGCTGATTTCCTCAAAGTGGACGTCGAGGGCTTCGAGAAGGAGGTGCTCCTCGGTGCGCGCGCCCTACTTGCCGCCGGCGTGTTAGGAGTGGAAACGGAAAGCAACTTCGGCATCAGCCCGACCTACCCGAGAGGACACTTTGGGACGTTGCATGACATTCTTTTGGAGCACGGTCTGCTGGTCTTCGACGTCGACTTCAATCGAATCCCTCGCACCACTTTTCAACGCGCTCTTGAGCAGGCGGGCCGACGCGCCGCATTACGATCTAACAGCGTGGGCAAGCCCGCCACGCTGGAGTTTCTCTTTTGCCGCGATCCGATCGACGAGACTGATCATAAGGAAAATTATCCAGTGCCCCACCAACCGTTTGACCTCGATCAATTGATCAAGGCCGCCATCATTTACGAGTTGCACGGACTGAATGATATTGCGGTAGATACAATCCAACGTTTCGCAGACCGGTTCGCCGCGCGACTGGACATCGATTGCGCCATCCGACTACTCAGCGACCCGCATTGCCGACCGGGTCCATGCCGCTGGTATATCCGTCATGCCGTCCGAGTAGCCAAGCGACGGATGCGCGCCCTAATGCGAAGTCGGTAGTCTAGCGTTACGTTATTCTGCAAGGTTTCGGCACCTCTCCCAATCCACTCGGAAAGGCCTTGCCCAGAGCCTCTACTCTTAATCACGGAGCACTTCTAACTTGCCATCGAGGCGGCAAGTAGACGCCACAAGAAATGACGGCCATAGTTGCCACAGTTTTCGATGATCGGGGACGCGTGCGATTTGCGCCTTCAGCCCAGTAGATAATGTCGTCGCGTGATAGCGTTTGGTTAGCCGGCAAAGCAAGAATGGTTCCACACAGTTTTTCGGTGACGGAAAATTACCCACACCGCCAGCCAAGCGCCTCGGCGGCCGGCTGTAAATGAATCGGCGTGTTGTAGTGGACAATCGTGCGTGGGAATGAGCGGAAGGCGACAGAACAGGCCGACCACTGGAGGCAATCGCACGGAACTGGATGCGCGCACTGGGGTTGGCTTCGGCTGGTTCGCTACGCCGACGGTCCTTGCGTCGGCGAACCAATAATCTCAAGTGACCGGCTTAATTGCCAAGCGACAAGCATAGTCGACACGCTGAAGAAGCGGCTTGTCATCGACTTTTGATAGGTATTCATCGACGCCGCGACACGCGCCTTGATAGTGGCCGTAGTCATCCAGGATTAGCACCCCTTGCGGCGAAAGAATCGGGTAGAGATACTCCATCTCGTGCTTGGTCGAGGAATACCAGTCCGTGTCCAGGCGCAACAACGCAATCGAGGCCGGAATGGTTGCGGGGATGGTGTCCTCGACAGGGCCTTTCACGAATTTCACCTTGTCCATAGGATATCCGGACATCTCCATGACATTGTGGACTTCTTCGACCGGCGCGTAGGACCACTTAACCCCTCTCCGCTGGATCTCGGTCCAGTCATTGACCGCGGGATTCCCGGAGAAATCGACATCAAGCGTCGCGTTCGGCTCCGTCATTCCTTCAAACGTGTCGTAGAGGAACAGGGTACGGCTGGTGTCGCCGCGCGCGAGCAGAACTTGGGCCACGAGCTTCATGCTTCCGCCCCGCCAAACACCACATTCGACAACGTCGCCGGGAATCCTGTTGTCCGTGATGTACTGCACCGCCTTGTAGAGTGCGTAGAGCCTTTCCCACGAGGTCATAGTGTATTCTTGGCACTCCTCGTAAAGGGTCACAAACTCAGGCTCCAAATTTGACATCCCCAGGCGAAGCTGATCCTCCCCCATGAGCGCTTGATAGTTATAGCTTCGCTCGAGCTTGTATTGATATTCGGCTGCGATCTTGCCGAGATCGGTGAGCTTGCCTTCAAGTCGTTCTATCGAACCCTTGGCGGCGTCGAGCTGCGTCTGCAGTTCCTCGATTTCGTTGTACTTCTGCAAGAGGGCTGAAGACCTAACGAGCTCCGCGCCAAATAAGAACAATGCTGGCCTAATAAACGCGTCCAGGACAACGCGCCTAGTTCCTTTCAGCACTCTCTCGATTGCTCGTTGGAACGAGCAAATAACCAGTTTTGCTTTTATGATTGCATTACGTAGACTGACCTTCAATGGTAGGAGAATTCGCTTAGACGGTCGTCGCGCCTCCTGGAAGTTGGGCCAGTGATATTCCCATTGCGAATGCTTGACATGGGACGGAAATGGTGGCGCGTTCGCCATGACCTCGTCCACGAAGAGCCGCAGCTTGGCCCAAGCCGCGTCGATGTGAGGTGGTAAATCGCGATCGTGGAGTGTCAGTGGATATTTGAGAAAGCATTGCTGGTAAGGCGTGACCCAGGTAGCCATTTGTTGCGCGATGGCTTTCTTGCTGGGTGGGCCGGGAACGATCTGGTCCTGCGCAACATTCTTCTCCCGCAGCTCTAACATCATGAAATCGTCGGAATCGCCGATCACGCAAACGTCCGCATGCGGGCAATACTCTCGAATGAGCCCATAATCCCAATAAGAGTTGGGCTCCGCAACGTAGCGCTCCGGCCGCAATCCGACGATGGAAACCGGCATCTGAAATCCAATCAGCGTATCGTCGTCAACGAGCCAATAGAATTGGTCCACATAGCGCAGATGGAAGGCTGGCTTGTTGACCGTCTTGCCCTCAATGACGGCATGCCGATTCTGCAGCACGAGCCGCGCGAACTCGCGTGGCGGCACACTCAGGATCGACGTGGCAGGATCAACGCGCTTGCGGAGCAAGGGAGCCACATCCTCGGCGATCGTGCAATAGCTGGGTGCGGCGACAATTCGTTCTCCGCGCGCAAGCTGACCGACGACACTGCGCAGGCTTCCGTCCGCCAGAATGAAATCGGCATTGAGAAAAATCTGCCAATGTTCAGTCATCTGCTGACCAAGATCGCTGAATCCCCGATGTAGGGCATAAGTCAGCGTCATTCCGTACTTGTCCTTCGACACGATCAGGTCGTCGAGCTTGACAAGGCGAACCGGACAGACCTTTTCGATCCTGGCCATTGTCGAATGGCGCCGAATTTTGGAAAAAAATCGTCGCTCGGTGAGGATGATAAGCTCACATGGGACATTACCAGCAACATATGGCAAATTGCCCGGCGCAAGCAGCGCCGGCAGCGTCAATGTCAATAGCGTGTCGACGTACTTCTCGCCCCATGCATAGGTGATGACCCGCGTCGCGCGTTTTGTGGACGCAGACACGTCAGAGAGCGAGCCGCCGGCTGGCGCAAGTCTCTGCGGCTGTGGTGTGCTGGACATCTATCGATCAAAGCTACGCGATTGGTCGTTGCGGCGCGGCAGCGACAGCATCACTAGGGCCTGGAGCGGCCAAGCAGCATACTAGCCCGACGACGGACGCGGCGAGTCAGCTCATTGAACAGATACCGTCCTGGTACGCCGCTCAGAGCCGTCGTCCCGCTCTTGAGTTTCTCGTTCAATTCACTCAGGGTCGAAGCTGGCAGCCCATAGCGAAGATGATCCAGTTGGTATTTGGTCGCTGAAAGCTCTTGCCGCAGATTGTCAATTTGACCTTTGTACGCATCGATCCAATTATTCAAGCCTGCTATCTGGGTGAGGTACTCTTTAGCGAGCACGCTGTCCTTGGTGAGATATTTCACCCGCTTGCTGTCAAGGACCTCGCCGTCGACTACCATCGCATAACGACTGCGAACTTCGTCCGGGACCATGCCCTCATAAATTTCTTGAAATGGGACACAGAATTCTTTGTCGTACATCTTACGTTGCGCAACGACGAGCAGATGCGTCGTCTTGGCGTTCAGCGTCAGGAAGTCCAGCAGCATCGGATCCCAGGGCACAAAGCTCGCAAGTTGCCAACCGGGCCCAACCCAGATTCCTAGCGTGTCATATGAATTGTAGCGCGCCAATGCCTCGAAGAAATTAGGCTGATAATTGAAGAACCCGTGTTCTAAGTGGACGGTGAATGGCACCGCGTGGACGAATATGCCGCCAACGCGAGCGAACTCGTGCATCGACTTGAAGACGTTGAATTGATTGAGAATATGCTCGGATGTACCGTGATTGGTGACGAGGCCGTATTTTCCCTTGTGCGCATCCGGCACGGAATCGAAATTCAAATCCATGATGACCGAGCCGACGCGCCCGTCCACGTCGACACAGCCGTATTTGATGCCGAGCGCTTCGTACAGCAAGCGGGCGGGCTTCTGGCTATCGTTGTTAGTGTTGAGGAGCGCGGGGTCCTCGATGGTCTTGCCGAATGCCGTGACCAGCGCCGTCATAAGATTCTTCTGAGGGCACCAGAAGTCCTGCGAGCCGAGTTCCATGACCTCGGTGATGTCTTCAAAAGCGCCCTGCAGCTTGAGTTGTCGATAAAGTTCGATAACAGGCGGTCCAAGTCCCATTGATGGTCCCACGCAATAACGCCCGACCACTGCACTGAAGTGGCGACTCCTGAAAACATATGAACGATAACAAGTGTCGCGTCTAGATGCTGTTTATCGTGACGTGGCTCGCTATGCGATGGGTTGCTCCTCGGAGAGCTCGATCTTGCGCACTGCCGTCGTCTTCTCCCGTGTATAGCAGCTTGCGCTTGCTGAGCAGGCCGTTGTGCGGCTATTCCCGCGCGCCCCCCACACCTGGACGCCTTGAGCCGAAAGTCCCCTGGTCCACTAGATTGACCCGCAACAAGGATGACCAGCGCATGGTCGGGGATCGCCTGCTCGATTTCGGTCGAGGCCCGCTTTGGTTGCGGCCCCTCGGCGCGGGGCAGTCAATCAAAAGCCGTTTGGCCCGGTAAATCTGGAAATTTTGCCGGATCTCATAGAACTGCTAGCAGCTATAGCCTATCACCTTGCACGCGCGGCCGACGCTGGTGGGATACTGGGCGGGCCACCACAGCGATAGCTTGCGCCATGCTATCTTTTCGGTAGTGGTCATGCCGATCTCCCAAATCGGAGTTGGATGATTCTAATAACCTCGTCCTAAGCCCTCTCAGCATCGGCATCGCCACGCCCGGGCACGCAGGACCCTTGCGCTCGCGCGCCCGGGCCACGGATAACCATCTGTCAGGCGATTACGATCACTGGATAAGCAAGGAACTGCAGCATCATGATTCCGCAGAACTACCAATTTGCGATGGATGCCGGCGTATATCTTCTGGGGGTCGATTCTAGCGAGATCGGGACACGTATGCCGTTCGACCGTGGTGAAATCGGTGATCCGGCAGTGTTTCTCATCATGGGACAGTCAAATGGAGGAAACCATGGTGAGACCAGGCACCAGTCAGAAGGACGTGTGTTCAACTTCAATCCATTCGACGGTCTATTTTACCGCGCGTCCGATCCGCTACTTGGGGCAACGGGGACTGGCGGAAGTCCCTGGTGCCTTCTAGGTGATCATCTGATTAAGGCTGGCTTCGCGCGATCGGTTTTGTTCTTGCCGCTGTGTGTCGGTGGCGCGACAATCAAAGAATGGGCGCCTGGGGGGCCGTACCATCACCGGATGACATTCAGCATCGGGAGATTGCGTGATGCCGGCCTCTCACCGTCGCACGTATTATGGCACCAAGGAGAGGCCGATGTGCTCTGCGGGAGCAGCGCAGACGAATACGTCAAGTCTTTTTGGAGTCTTGTCGACTCTCTGCGTCGCTTCAATATCGATGCACCCATTTACGTTGCTACCGCAACATTTTTCGCTATACCCAAAGGCTATGAAGCACGACAGATGGTTATTCGGAAGGCGCAGACATCGCTAATCGACCCTAACAGGGGCATTTTTCGAGGTCCCGACACGGATCTAATCAGAGATCGATTTGATGGATGCCATCTGGGCGACCGCGGGCTACGCGACCACGCACGAGCTTGGGCAAAAGCCCTAATTCCAAGTTTGTCGACTGACAGCGAGCTTGCACCCGGGGCGTTAGACACCGAATAAGAAAATCCATCGAGCCTGAACTACCAAAAAACACACCTCCCAGAAGTTATTGCAACATTTTTCAGATACTTAAGGTCTTACTGCCGAATATGCTGACTACTCCATGGCGCCATAATGTAGTTCGTGAGCCTAGCCTAACGGCCGTTGTCACGCGCAGAATGGCATCCGTACTCAGCTGTTCGAGAAGGCGCGAGTTTAGGACTCCCCGTCCAAGTATTGCGACTGAACGCTAAAAGATGTTGCAAGTGCTGATCGTCGGCTTGTCTCCGTCATCCCGTGAGTGATTGTAACCGGTCGCGATTTTTGGAATCTGTTGATTTATCTTCGACTGTCGATGAAACCCAAAGAAAATTATGTTGAGGAGCTGCGCACCCATCGGGCGACAAAGTAGGGATGGAGCCAGTGCGAAGGTAGACGATTGAAGGCTCGCTCTACAACCATCAATGTTGGGCTGATGGCACGCTTCACCGGCTTAGGAATACGAAACAATAGACTCTGCGAGATTAGGAAATAGCCTGGACCGCCATAATAGGTAAGCTTTTCGAGGACAAACCGTGGGCCGGCCAGTGCAAGCAGCTCAGAATGGATAAGCGCTCTTTCCGTTGCTGCATCAAAATATTTATCGAGGTGGTACCATAGCCGGCGTGCTAGTTCGAGCACAAACGCCCGATTTGGCTCGAGCATAAGCAGCCGCCCTCCAGGCTTGAGCATCATCGCAATGTTGCTTAGTGCCGTTGGCAGATCAGTGACGCAGTGATGCAATCCGCCTACTACCATCACTGCATCAAATATGCCGGGATTTACGAGCGGACGCGTCAAGTCCACTTCAAAGCAGGGCCTACCGACATTCCGTTGATAGTCTTCGCACGCAGCGGTCGAAATATCGAAGCCAGTCAAAGCGGCGCGGGGAAATCGCCTTAGGAGTGCTAGGGAATTGTGGCCACTGCCGCAGGCCAGATCTGCAATCGCGCAGTCATTGAGATCGACACCATCAAATAAGGGGTCGTAGTAGAATCGCTCTCGGAAGGCCATCGATTGGGCATCATAATAGTGGTCCTCGTAAACGGCATGAATGTTCTGGTAATGCTGCTTTTGTTGGGTGCTGTCTACAGGCACTGCGGGCCTCAGTCTTGTCTTGAAGTCTGCGCAAGTTGCGTCAAACCGCGCATTCCGAAGCCCTCTAGCCAGGCGCATGACAAGCCAAGAATAACTTGTAACCCGACGAAAACGGCGTGCGCTCCGATCGCGAATGCCACCGCGATTGAGGTATCGACGCGCCAAACCGAAAGAGCAATGACTGCCATGAAATGGTAGACTCCGAGTGCGCCGGGGGAAGAGGGGACAACTGCCGCGAGATTGGTTGCCACCAGCACGAGCAGCGCGGCGGCAGGTGGGACGTTCAAGTTAAATGCTTTGATAAGGTTGATCGTGGCTAGTGCAAGGGCGCCCCATCCTAGACACGTTAGAAGAATGCTCATGGAGAACCGATTTAACGAGTAGAGAGTGCCCAATGCGGACGTGAATCGTGCCAGCCATTCGACGAAGAAACGTGCATAGATATGATTAAACAGCCTCGGGAACCTGGCTGTGATCGAGCCAATCGAATCCCGCCGCCAGCTAAGACCCAGTAGCACTATCATCAATCCGAGCCCGATCGACGCCAAGCCGTAAAGGCCAGACGCCACCAATGGCGGCAAAGTAACAATGAATGAGACCACTAGCCCCAGTACACAGATCGCGAACGCATCGAACAGGCGTTCCAAGACGAGCCCCGCAAACCCGTAGCTGATGCTGATACCAAAAGCTTGGCGCAACAGCACTGCTCGGATAATATCGCCCGGGCGCGCCGGTAACAGTGCATTGGTGAGATATCCAATCATGAGGAAATTGAATATCCGCCAAATCGGCGGCGGACGGTTGACCGCAATCAGCTGTTGCCAGCGAAGCGAGAATAGGCACCAAGTGCCGACCAAGCATCCCGAAGCGAGCGCAATCTGCCCGAGGCTTGCGCCTGCTATCACTTGAAGTGTCTCACGCCAATCAACAATGTAAGCGCCTAATGCCAGACAGGCGACTGTCAGGACGATACCGAAAATACGCAGTTGACGAGCAAAACTGGTCACACGTTCTTCAGCCAGATTCCTGACAATGGTCAAAGCGCCCTATCCTGCTGGGAGAAGTCTATGTGCATGGCTTAGTGAGAAGCACGGAAATACCGTTCGGATTGGCATCGTGGAACTTGAACCCTCTCACCCCCAGCGACCTCAACCAACCCTCGACTTCCTCAATCGTATGCTGCCAAGCATCGTGCGGATGATACCAATCGAAATTGATCATGTTGTTCGTTTCGAAATCAAAGGCGTCGTTCCAAAAGCACTTGACGAAATTGTAGTAGATTAGACGCTGAACGTCATGTGTCCCGCTAGGAATACCGAGAACGTCAACTGGTTGCGTTAGGATGATCGTTGCGCCGAGAGCGCTGAGTTCGCGGCCCATTGCGGTGAGCCCTCGGCACGCCGCAAGACATGCATCTGGCGACAATTTACTGAACTCCCTTCGAATATATTCGTCACAGAACTGTCGGGCCGGGCCCATCTTTTTGTAGACATAGAAGAAAAATTCGCCACCAGGTCGCAGCTTACGATAGAGCGCGCGCACTGCGGCTTCAGTATCAGGTGTGTGATGGAGTACGCCATCCGCGACAATGAGATCAAATAGTTGATCTGGAAACGGCAGGTCCATGAGATCGGCTCGAATGACAGCGCAATTCGCTAGATCCCGCGTTTTGCAGAAGGTCACATCCGCCGAATCCGAAATATCAACGGCAAACACTTTCCCTTTGCAATGGCTACTGATGAACCGCGTATTGAAGCCGGATCCCGAGCCCACTTCCAGCACGTGGTCCCGATTAGCATAGAACGCTGCTAGATCCTCATTTTCCCTCAATCCGAGCTTGCGCAGGTACCAACCGAACAGGAAGTCCTGCTCCTTGGTCTCATGGCCATAGTTATGGAAATTTGACCACTTGAACGAGAAGGTATCGGCCGTGGTCTTTTGGCTGGACCCTAAAAAGCCGTCGTAATGAGTAACGGGCAATCCATGGCGATCAGCGAATTCGCGGAGATCGGGCCTCAGTGCTCCCTTGAGGAAGCAAGGGACGCCGTTCAAGATCGGGTACCACTCGTCGCCTTCACGCAGATACCCCTCAATGATATGTCCCTCGACTTCGGTCACGACCGTTAGTTCAAAGGGCGAGAAAGCACCGTTGCTCTCCAGTCGCCCCAATAGTGGCGCCGACCATCGTTGCACGCGACTCCTCCTCGATCCTCGTTTCTTGCCCGACGCAGACAATGGGGACGGCGACGACAGTTAGTTTGTACGATGGCCGCAAGACGATCTGATAGAGAAACATCATGCATAGCACGCCAACAACGAAGATGCCCTGGGCCCAAAGTTGCAATTTCGGGAATTCCGCTTTCTCTTCCGCAAGGAAAGCTCCTACCCCAGACTATAGGCGCCCTCGTAATGCAAGAATTTCACTGAAGACGGCGATCGTCGTCCGAAGATTTCCGACCTTGGATTTGCTCATGTCACGGCGCGGATAAACCTCAATCGCAATCACTCCTAAGCGAGCTCCCGCCCGACTGGCCCTTATAAGCATCTCCATCACGTACATTCCCGAGCGACTCTCCATCTTTAGCGAATTGAAAATGGCCCGACGGATCATGAAGGTCCCTTCGATTTCCGGACGTTCTCCGAGGATCAATGCTACGCATGCCCGCCAGCCCCACGATAGAACCTTGCGGTAATAAGGCATCGGACGATGAGGGCATACACTGGTCACGATATCGGCGTCGCGAATTGCCTCGACAAATCGTGGCAGGTCGGTTGGATGGAATTCTCCATCTGCCGTTATCAGACCGATGACCTCCTTAGCTGCGGTACGCAGACCAGCATCGAGCGCGCCTCCATAACCCGACGGACGTGGGTTGTGAACCACGACGACATTGGAACAATTTACCGCCAACCCATCGGCAATGCGGCCCGTGCCATCGGTGCTGCCATCGTCTACGATGACGACCTCAAAATCACTAGTGATTTCGCGCAACACCGAAATGGTCCATTCCACAATGTACTGAAGCGTTGCTTCCTCGTTGAGAGCCGGGACGACGACGGAGACACTCGGGCGATACTGCGCGCCTTGGCCACCATCTATCGTGGTTGGCGCTTCCCTCATTGGTCTCGCTCCAAATCTAGCCACCACCAGGTGGTGAAAACATGCACTCAATCGGCAGCGAAGACTTCACGTGACGAACGTTTGATGTGATTTTGAGCTAGAGCGAGTCCATGCAGCGTGGTTGTTCGAATTCGGCTGGCAATTGAAAACTTCCAACAAATTCTCCAGATAAATGAGCGACCAGATCAACAGGCGCCGGTTCGAGATTCCTTGCAAGTGCTCCGCGACCAGCGCTTGTACCGCTTTCCGATCAAGAAAGTCGTAGATACGCGCACTGCGATTGTCCAGGAGACGCCGAACATAATCGATACTGTCCCCTTTAAACCAGGAGCCATCGGGGCCAGAAAATCCCTGCTTTTCTCCATCCGCTATATCTGACGGAACGTAATTTTTCATCATCTTCCGCAGCACTATTTTGCCGTCGCGAAAACGGCGGAAATATTGTTGACGTTTCTTCGAAATATCACTCTCGTTCAACTGCGCGAACTCGGCCACCTTACCAAGCTTCTGATTGACAGCGAGAGACGTCGCGAAGTCGACAAGGTCGTTGTCTAGGAATGGAACCCTTGTCTCAAGCGAATGCGCCATGCTCATCTTGTCTTCAACGACGAGGAGCCCATGAAGGAATGTTCGTGCCTCGAGGTAAAGCGAACAGTTGACGTAATCTTCCGGGCGCAAAGATTCTTGGCGTTGGGACGCCAGCACGTTGCGGAAAATGTCAAGGGTAGAGACGTGGCTCGCGCGTGGCCAGATGGGTCTAAAGATATCAGGCTTGCGATCATCGGAGATCAGACGCTGCCAGAAGTCATAGTATTGCGTAACGTAATGCTCGAAATCGTCGTTCCGAACCGCGCGGTAATAGCGCCACGGATAGCCCGCAAAAATTTCATCGCCGCCCGTGCCAGAGAGCACCACCTTGACAAACTTTCCGGCGAGCTTGGCGGCATAGAAGATCGGATAGCACTGGCCGACGCGTGGCTCCTCGAGGTGCCACACGAGTTTTTGCATCACCCGCTCCATGTCACCAGATTTGAGCACCATCTCGTAGTGCTCGGTCTTAAACTTATATGACATACGCTCGGCGGCGGCGCGCTCGTCAAAGCTCAATTCGATGCCGGATGCGGAGCTGAGATCGAAGCCGCAGGTGAATGATTTAATGTAGGGGTGGTGGGAGGAAGCGATTGCCGTAATCGCGCCAGAATCCATTCCACCGCTCAGGTAGGCGCCTATCTCGACGTCGCTAATGAGTTGTCGATTGACCGCCTGGCGAAAAAGATGGTCGAGTTCGGCAACTGCATCGCCTTCGGTTAGCAGGTTTGGACGCTCGCGAAAGTGATAATCCCAATAACGGCTGATACGAACCTTGCCTCCTCGTTCAATGCGTAGGACGGATGCCGCGGGAAGTAATTTGACGCCAGCAAAAATGGTCCGTTCGGTAAAGAAATTCTGGAAGGTAAGGTATTCAACCAACCCCTCTTGGTCGATGTCGACGCCAATAGTTGGCTGCGGCAGGAGCGCCTTAATCTCAGATCCGAACGCAAAGACTGAATCTGAATGGCTGTAATAGACTGGTTTGATGCCGTAGCGGTCTCGCGCCAGCAGAAGCGCTTGTGCCTTGCGATCCCACAGCGCTAACGCAAACATGCCATTGAAGCGAAGGAGAGCTTCCTCGCCCCACTCGGCTAGCGCACAAAGGACTACTTCGGAATCGCCAGTTGAGCGGAATTGATGGCCTCGCGCTTCCAGCTCAATTCGCAGCTCACGAAAGTTGTAGATCTCTCCATTGTAGCTCAAGACGTAACGGCCATCGGGCGTCAACATTGGCTGATGTGCAGCCGGGCTCAGGTCGATGATGGCCAAACGGCGATGGCCGATCCCGAAGACGCCGTCAATGAAATGGCCCTCGCCATCGGGGCCTCGATGGCGAATAGCGTCCGTCATGGCCTTCAAAATGAGCGGCGACGCGGGAGCGCAATCAAGGTTAAGGAAGCCCGCGATCCCGCACATCGACTTAGCTCTTAGCCGCAGCGGCGACACGGCGCTTCTGATCCGCGCGCCACGAAATCAACTTCTGCAAACCGTCGTTCAGTTCGACTTTCGCCGTAAAACCGAGTTCGGCCTTCGCCCGCTTCGGAGAACCAATGCGGTTTTTGACAAAGGTCAATCCGGCGGGCTCGTAACGCGGAGCTTGACGAAACTGGGTGAGCTCCATGACCATCTCGACCAGCTCCTTTATAGACGTGCGTATGCCCGTTCCGACGTTGTAGAAGCGATCGATACTTTCCGCCTTCATTGTAAGAATATTCGCCCGCGCACAATCGCCGACATAAACGAAGTCATAGGCCTGACTTCCATCCCCATA
>Ga0066388_100000955_pt1 | contig 15223 bp, 18 predicted proteins | sample PanSoiMetaGPlot6_FD_64539 | JGI IMG/M metagenome (GOLD analysis project Ga0066388, IMG submission 64539) | Tropical forest soil microbial communities from Panama analyzed to predict greenhouse gas emissions - Panama Soil - Plot 6 (Hybrid Assembly) | ecosystem: Environmental > Terrestrial >... | reverse complement strand
CGAGAGGCTCGTGCCGTCGGGCAGCTCGAGCGGCGCGTAGCCGAGGTCGATCGAGATCCCGCGCTCGTGCTCCTCCGGCAGCCGGTCGGTGTTCTTGCCGGTCAGCGCCTCGACGAGCGCCGTCTTGCCGTGGTCGATGTGGCCGGCGGTGCCGACGGTCAAGGGCATCAGAGGGGGCGCGCCTCGATCACACCCGCGCCGAAACGGGCCGCGTCCCAGTCCGCGGCCGCGAGGAGCTCGCGCCAGTCCGACTCCGTCCGCTCGCGGCCGCGAGCGATGACGAGCATGAGGAGATCGAGCCACTTCGCTCCCTGCGGCTCGTTCCCGGGCTCGATCACCGCGTCGAGCAGCACGAGCCGCTCGCCGGCCGAGGCGCGGACGGTCTTGAGGATCCGTCGCGCGGACTCGTCGTCCCAGTCGTGGACGATCGTCGAGAGGACGTGCACGTCGCCCGGCGGCACCGACTCGAAGAAGCTCCCTTCGACGAACGTACAGCGGTCGCCGAAGCTCGAGTCGTCTCGCACGGTCTCGGGCAGGTCGAACACGATCCCGCGCATCTCGGGATGGAGCTCGAGGAGTGCCCTGAGCAGCGACCCGTTGCCGCCGCCGACGTCCACGACGGTCTCGTCGCCGCGCCACGCGACCGTCTCCAGCCGCTCCAGCCGGCCGCGCCAGCCCTGCGCCATCGCGCGGTCGAACGCGGCCCGCTCGTCGGGATGCGCGCCGAGCCACGACCAGAACTCGTCGCCGAAGACGCGCGGGAAGGACGCCTCGCCCGACGCATCGAGCCCCATGACCGCGGCGAGGAACGGGCCGCCGAAGAGATGCGCGAAGTCGTCCCAGCCGTCCACCGTGAGCAGCTCCGAGGTCGGCGTGTTCCGGAAGACGCCCGGCTCCTCCTCCGCGAAGATGCCGTCGCTCGCGAGCGCACGGAGGAGGCGGTGGAGCGTTTCGGCGTCGGCGCCCGTCCTGGCCGCGAGCTCCTCGACCGGGCGCGGGCCGTCCGCCAGCTTCCGCGCGATGTCGAGCTCGGCGACGAGCCCGAGCGCCCGCGTGACGAGCGCGCCGCGCAGCGCGTCCCAGAGGGCTGCCTCAGGGGGGCGCTCGCTCACGGGCGGGCGGCGCGGACGGCGGCGGCTGCGTCGTCGGCTTCCGCGTCCGTCAGCGTCAGGCAGTCGAGCAGCAGCCGTCCGTCGCGGACGACGCCGACGACCGGCGGCTCGCCGGCGCGCAGCGGCTCCGCGAGTGACTCCTCGAGCGCGCAGGCGAAGCTCGGCAGCTCGGCGAGCGGCAACGCGCCGCCGCCGACGCGTCCGACCGTCTCTTCGAGCTCGCCGCCGGTCGCCGCGGCGAGCCGTTCCGCGCGCTCGCGCACGGCGGACGTCTCCTGCGCGAGCGTCCGCAGGACGGGAATCCGCTCCGGCGCCTCGAGGTGGAGCAGCAGCGTCCCTTCGAGCGCCGCGAGCGAGAGCTTGTCGATTCGCAGTGCCCGCTGGAGCGGGTGGCGGCGCAGGCGCTCGACGAGGTCCGCGTGGCCGAGCACGATCCCGGCCTGCGGCCCCCCGAGCAGCTTGTCGCCGGAGAAGCAGACGAGGTCGGCCCCGGCCGCGAGGGACTCGCGTGCTGTGGGCTCTGCTTCGACGGGCCCGATCGCACCCGAGCCGAGGTCGTCCACGAGGGGCAGGCCGTGACGCTGGGCCACCGCGGCCACCTCCTCGAGCCGCGGCCGCTCCTCGAAGCCGACGACGCGGAAGTTCGACTGGTGGACTCGCAGGACGACGGCGGTCTCCGGCCCGATCGCGCGCTCGTAGTCCGCAGCCCTCGTCCGGTTCGTCGCCCCGACCTCGACGAGGCGGGCGCCGGAGCGCGCCAGTACCTCCGGGATCCGGAAGCCGTCGCCGATCTCGATCAGCTCGCCGCGAGAGACGACGACCTCGCGGCCCTCCGCGAGCGCGGCGAGCGCGAGCAGGACGGCGGCGGCGTTGTTGTTGACGACGAGCGCCGCGTCGGCACCGGTCAGCCGGCGCAGGATCAGGGCCACGTGGTCCTGCCGCGAGCCGCGCTCGCCCCGGCCGAGGTCGTATTCGAGGTTCGAGTAGCCGCGCCCGGCGTCGACCACCCGCGTGAGCGCCTCCTCCGCGAGCGGCGCCCGCCCGAGATTCGTGTGCACGACGATGCCGGTCGCGTTGAGCACGCGCCGCAGTCGCGGCCGACGCGCGTCCGCCAGCTCCTCCCGCAGGCGCGCCGCGAGGTCTCCCGGCTCGCCGCCCGCCCGGATCTCCTCCCGCGCCTGCTCGATCACGGTGCGAGCCGCGTCGACGGCGAGCGGGTCGCCCGCCTCGCGCGCAAGCTCGTCCACCGAGGGCAGATCCCGAAGCTCCACGCCGGGGACGCTAGCGTGCCGCCGTGCCCGAGAACTACTTCGGCGAGGACGTTGCGGCGCGCTACGACGAGACGATCGGCGAGTGGAGCGACCCCGAACTGGTCGAGCAAGCGGTCGAGCTCCTGGCGGAGCTCGCGGACGGAGGAGCCGCGCTCGAGCTGGGGATCGGCACCGGCCGCATCGCGCTACCGCTCCTCGCCCGGGGCGTCCCGGTGCAGGGGATCGACCTCTCGCAGGAGATGGTCGCGCGGCTCCGCGCCAAGCCCGGCGGCGACGCGATCCCGGTCGCCAGCGGCGACTTCGCCACGACGCGCGTCGACGGCACGTTCTCGCTCTCGTACGTGGTCTTCAACACGATCATGAACCTGCGGACGCAGGAGGCCCAGGTCGCTTGCTTCGCGAACGCGGCCGCGCACCTCGAGCCCGGCGGCTGCTTCGTCGTCGAGATCATGCTCCCGGAGCTGAAGCGCCTGCCGCGGGGCGAGAGCTTCGTCGCGTTCTCCGTCGCCCCCGAGCACCTCGGCTTCGACGAGTACGACCTCGTCGGGCAGCGGCTCACCTCGCACCACTACTACCCGGAGACCGGCGACCACTCGACGTTCCCCGGCCGCTACATCTGGCCATCCGAGCTCGATCTGATGGCGCAGCTGGCGGGAATGGAGCTTCGCGACCGCTGGAGCGACTGGAGCCGCGAGCCGTTCACGGCCGAGAGCACGAAGCACGTCTCGGTCTGGGAGAGGCGCTAAGCAGCGTTATTCGGCGTCCGCCTTGGCGGCGGTGTGCGGGCTGGGGCCGTTGCTGCGGCGATACGCCTCGAGTACCTTCTCCACCGCGACCGACGGGTCGTCGGTCAGGGTGAGGAGCTCGAGATCGTCCGGCGAGATCATGCCCTCCGGAAGCGCCCGGGTCTCCCCCCACTCCCGCAGCGGCGCCCAGTACTCCTCACCGAGCAGCACGACGGGGAAATGGAGCACCTTGCCCGTCTGGATCAAGGTCAGCGCCTCGAAGAGCTCGTCCTCCGTGCCGAAGCCGCCGGGGAAGACGCAGAAGCCCTCGGCCGCCTTCACGAACATGGTCTTGCGGGCGTAGAAGTGGTCGAAGGTCAGGGAGATGTCGAGGTATTCGTTCATCCGCTGTTCGTCCGGCAGCTCGATCCCGAAGCCGACCGAGAGTCCGCCGCCCTCGCGGCAGCCACGGTTCGCGCCCTCCATCACGCCCGGGCCGCCGCCGGTCACGACCGCCCAGCCGGCCTCGGCGAACAGGCGCGCCGTGTCGCGCGCGAGCTCGTACGGCCACGACCCCTCCTTCACGCGCGCCGACCCGAAACAGGATACGGCCGGCCGGTCGATCCGCTCGACGGCCTCGAAGCCGGCGAGGAACTCGCGGCCGATCGCCACGCTGTGCTCCCGCAGCTCCTCCTCGGGGTGGTGGGTGCGGAAAAGGTCGCGATCCTTCACGGTCGCTAGAGCATCCCACTGTGCCGTGTGGCGAGCAGGCCGCCGACCAGTAGACCGGCGAGCATGGCGTAGAGCGTCGCGATGACCGCGGCCCGTCTGCGGTCCGGTGGGAGCGCCTCCATCGGGACGCCGTTCTCGTAGCGGATCCGCGGTTTCTGCCACGTGTCCGTCACGGCGCGCCACACCGTGCCGCCATCGAGGAAGCCGATCGGGAGCAGGTTGAAGGCGTTGAGCAGGAAGCCGATGTTCGCGAGCACGACGAGCCAGGTCGTGCCGTTCGATGCCCCAACCGCCCACACCGCGGCAGCGGCGAGCCCGCCGAGGAACGGACCGGCGAGCGAGACGAGCGCCGAGCGCCACGGCGGCGCGTTCCCGTGCCGCACCGTCACGTAGGCGCCGATGAACGGGATGAAGGTCGGAAGCGACACGGGGAGCCCCTGGCGGCGCGCCTCCGCGACGTGGCCGAGCTCGTGGAGCAGGATCAACAGCACGAAGCCGAGCCCGAACTTCCAGCTGCCGAACCAGAACGAGTAAGCGGCGAAGGAGACGAAGAAGGCGAAGAACTTCGCAAACAGGAACCCCCACTTGAGGGCCGCGCCGCCGATCACGATGGCACCGCCGGTCAGCCGCTCGAGCGAGCGCCGGACGACCCCGCGTTGTTCCGGTTGGGCCTGTGTGCTCACGACCCTCGGCCTATCCATTCCTCGCCGCCCTCGTAGACCTCTTTCTTCCAGAGCGGAATCGTCGTCTTGAGCGTCTCGATCGCCTCGCGGCAGGCGTCGAGCGCGGCGGAGCGGTGTGGGGCGGATACGGCGATCACCACGCTGGCCTGGCCGATCTCGACGCGTCCGAGCCGGTGGTGGATCGCGACGCTGCAGAGACCGTGCCGCTCGGTGAGCTCCGCTCCCAGCCGGGCGAGCATCGGCTCGGCCATCTCCTCGAACGCCTCGTACTCGAGGTGGAGCACGTCTCGCCCGCGCGAGCGGCGGCGGACTGTGCCGACGAAGCTCGCGACGGCGCCCGCCTCGGGATCCTCGACCTCGTGCACGACCGCGGCGACGTCGAGCGGGCCTGCGACGAGCAGGAACGACCCGCCGCTCACGGGCGGGATCAGCGCGACCTCGTCCCCGTCGGCGAGCTCCTGTCCGCGCTCGACGTAACTCCGGTTCACCGCGTAGAGGAGGCCCGGCGGTTCGGGCCCGAGGCCCAATGCGGGCCAGACGTCGTCGATGCGCGCGACATCCTCGAGCTCGACGCTCGGCCGCCCCGCGCGCTCGCGCAGGCCGGCGAAGAGACGGACCGTGACGCGCACGCCCTGATCTTGCCTGGCCGGCAACCGTGCGCAGGCCGGCCGCGGCCCGCCTCAGTTTGCAGGCGCGAGGGCCTGGAGCGCCTGGGCGAGCTTTCGCAGCTGTCGCTTTTTCCGCAGGTTCAGCATTGTTCTCGGCGGCCGCACGAGCGGCACCGACGGGATTCAAGGTAGCGGCGGCCAGGGCGGCCTCCCCCTTCGGAGGCATGCGAGCGAGAGATCACTCGCACGAGGGACGCCGGTCTACGATCCCGGCCATGGCGGCAGGTGGCGACCGGCGTACCGAGTCGGGCATCGAGGTGAAGCCGGTCTACACCGCGGCCGACGCGTCGCGCGAGCTCGAGCCGCCGGGCGAGTACCCGTTCACGCGTGGGCCGTACCCGGACATGTACCGCGGCCGGCCGTGGACGATCCGGCAGTACGCGGGCTTCGCCTCGGCCGAGGAGTCGAACGCGCGGTACCGCTACCTCCTCGAGCGCGGCCAGACGGGTCTCTCGATCGCCTTCGATCTCCCGACGCAGCTCGGCTACGACTCAGACGACCCGCGCGCGCTCGGCGAGGTCGGGCGCACCGGGGTGGCGATCGACTCGATCGCCGACATGGAGATCCTCCTCGGCGGGATCCCGCTCGGCGACGTCTCGACCTCGATGACGATCAACGCGCCTGCCTCGCTCCTGCTCCTGCTCTACGAGCTCGTGGCCGAGGAGCAGGGTGTGCCGCCCGACGCTCTCCGCGGCACGGTGCAGAACGACATCCTCAAGGAGTACATCGCCCGAGGGAACTACATCTTCCCGCCTCGGCCGTCGATGCGGCTAACGACCGACCTGTTCGCGTACTGCGCAGAGCGGATCCCGATGTGGAACACGATCTCGATCAGCGGCTACCACATCCGCGAGGCGGGCTCGACCGCGACACAGGAGCTCGCGTTCACCCTCGCCAACGGGATCGCCTACTGCGCCGCGGCCGTCGATGCGGGCCTGTCGCCGGACGATTTCGGGGCGCGTCTCTCGTTCTTCTTCAACGCGCACAACAACTTCTTCCAGGAGGTGGCCAAGTTCCGGGCGGCGCGGCGGCTGTGGGCCCGGATCATGCGCGAGCGCTTCGGCGCGACGAACCCGCGTGCGCTTGCGCTTCGCTTCCACGCGCAGACCGGCGGCTCCACGCTCACGGCGCAGCAGCCGGAGAACAACGTCGTGCGTGTCGCGATCCAGGCGCTCTCGGCAGTTGCCGGCGGCGCCCAGAGCCTGCACACGAACTCGTACGACGAGGCGCTCGCGCTGCCGACCGAGCACGCGGCGCGGATCGCGCTCCGCACGCAGCAGATCCTCGCGGCCGAGGGCGGCACGACGGACACCGCCGACCCACTGGGCGGCTCCTACTTCATCGAGGCGTTGACGGACGAGCTCGAGGCTCGGGCCTGGGAGCTGATCGAGCGCGTGGACGAGGCCGGCGGCGCAGTCGCCGCAGTCGAGTCGGGCTTCGTGCAGGAGGAGATCGAGCGGGCCGCGTTCGAGTTCCAACAGCAGGTCGAGGCGGGCGAGCGCGTGATCGTCGGCGTCAACGCGTTCCACGAGGAGGAAGCCGAGCGGATCGAGCTCCTCCGGATCGATCCCGGGGCCGAGCAGCGCCAGCTCGAGCGCACCGCGCGCGTGCGCGCCGAGCGGAACCCGGAGGAGGCGGCTGCGGCGATCCGGGCCGTGCGCGAAGCCGCGCACGGCGAGGCGAACCTCCTGCCGCCGATGCGTGACGCGCTGCGGGCCCGCTGCACGGTGGGCGAGATCTGCGAGACCCTGCGCGAGGAGTGGGGGATGTACGACGCCGTGCGCTAGCCGAGGCCGAGAGCGTCGTTCTTCCCCACGAGGACCGCGCTCCCGCCGAAGTCCTGTCGCGACAGCGCATTCACGCGCCGCACGATGTCCGCACCGGACGTCCGCCGCGGCACGCCTCCGACCAGCTGCACGGGGAGCAGCCGCCCGGAGTCGAGCGTTCCGTCGGCACCCAGCGTGACGACGAGGATTGCGCTCTGGCTGAGGACGCCGTCCATCGAGAGCGCCTGGCTGCACGTGGCGAAATTGCCGAGCGAGTAGGCGATCAAGGTGTCGTCGAAGAGCTGGAGTCCGCGCAGGACGTGTGGGCCAGAGGCGACGACGAGATCGGCGCCGGCGGTCACGAGCGCGTGTGTGAACCGCCGCTCGTCGCCACGATTTTCTCCGAGGTAGTACTCGGTGCCGTGCGGGACGTGCTGGTGGTCAGTGCCCTCGGCACCCGCATGGAGAACTGCGACCACCAGGTCGGCACGTGCGGCTGCCTTCCGCACGAGTTGCTGCGCCGCGGGGATGTCCGTCAGGCTCTGCGCCCACGGATAGGGCGCGAAACCGAGGATCGCCACGCGCACTCCGTGAGTCCGGAGGACCGTGATCTGATGCGGCCGGCCGCTCCAGCGCAGCTTGTAGCGGGCGAGCGCGCGCAACGTCTGTCGCTGGCCCGAGGCGCCGTAGTCGAAGGCGTGGTTGTTGGCGACGTTCAGGTCGTCGAAGCCCGCGCCGCGCAGCATGGCGGCCGACTGTGGAGGAGCCTGGAAGGCGAAGCACCCGGAGCTTCCAGGCGTGCATTTCGACGCTCCGCCCGAGCCCAGCGTTCCCTCGAGGTTCCCGATCGCCACGTCGGCCCGCCGCAGCTGCCCCCGGATACCTGCGAACAGCCAGGCGGGCGGCTGCCCGAGCAGCGCGATATCACCGGCGAAGGCAATCGTCACGCGGGCCGAGGGCGGCGCCGCCGATCGAGCCGAGGACGCGGGTGTCGGCAACTGGAGCACCGCCCAAAGTGCGAGGGCCGCGAGCCCGAATGTCAGAAAGGCGCCGCTGCGCACTCGGCGAGCATACGCCCCGAGGCCGCTGGATCCGGCCCGCTAGCCGGTCCACCACCCGGGCACGATCTCGCCGTCGTTCTCCTCGCCGATCGGCGCGCCGAACGCGACCAACGTGATCCCGTCGGGGCCGCCCTCGAGATTCCGCATCACCCCCGGCCCGATCCGGAGGATGTCCCACTGCCGAAGCTCGTGCACCTCGTCGTCGAGCTTGATCCGGCCGGAGCCCTCGGCGATTACATAGATCTCCTCCTGCGCCGAGTGCGTGTGGCCGAAGGGAGTCCGCACGCCCGGCGGCAGCTTCTCGACGCCGATTCCGCCGACGCTGCAGCCGAGGTTGCGCTTCGGGAACCGGACGTCCATGCCCTCGGGCATCTGGAACTTGGGGGCGACGTTCTCGACGTCGCCGAGGTTGACGATCGTGTAGTCGCTCATGGCCGGGAGGCTATGTCTTCGAGCAGCTCGTCGAGCGACGCGCCCGTGCCCTCGGCGCGAAGTTCCTCCGCGCGCTGCGGCCCGAGCGCCTCGACGATGTAGTTCGTCACGCGCTGCTGGGCCTCGGCCTCGTCCGGGCTGGGAATGGCGCCGACCTCGGAGAAGAGCTGCTGCGAGGCGCCCAGCAGAGTCGCCGCGCGTCCGGCGTCCTGCTCGAGCATGGCCACCTCGGCGAACCCGCCGAGGCAGTACGCAATCACCTCCCGGTACCCGAGTCGCCGGGCGATCGCGAGGCTCTCCTGCAGCGCGGCCAGCCCATCCTCGGTCCTGCCGAGGGCGAGCTCGGACCTGGCGAGGTTGTGGAGATTGACCGCGTTTCCATCCTCGTCGCCCGCCGCGCGAGAGGCCTCGATCGCCTCTGTGTAGTAACCGACCGCCGAGGCCAGATCGCCGCGCATGTGCGAGATCGTGCCGAGATTGCCGAGCGACGCCGCCACTCGGCTCAACCTCCCCTGGCTGCGGAAGAGCGGGACAGCCTGCTCGTAGAGCGCGGCCGCCCGCTCGAGATCGAGCTGCGCGATCGCCACGCCGCCGAGCTCGGCGGTGGCCCGTCCGAGCCCGTCCTCGTCGCCCAGCTCCCGGTAGAGATCGAGGCTCTCCTGCAGCAAGGAAGCCGCCAAGTCGTTCTCTCCCTGCCGGAACGGGAAGATCGCGCCGTGCACGAGGCCCAACGCGCGCAGCTCCTTCGGCTTTCCGCTCCGGCGCGCGAGGATTCCGTCGAAGACGCGGCGCCCCTCGCTGAGGTGACCTTGCACGGCCCAGTACCACCGGGCCGCGACTGCGAGCCGAACCTCGAGCTCGTACTCGTCCCGATCCGCCGCCCAGGCCAGAGCTGCCCGGAGGTTGTCCTGCTCCTGGTCGAGGAACGGGAAGAAGGACTCCTGCGGATCCTCCCCGGCGAACCAGGCCGCCGCCCGTTCCTCCGTCTGAGCCAGCAGGTCCTGGCAGTGGCGCCGGCGAAGCGCCTCCGCCTCGTCCGAGGCCTCGAGCAGCTCGGCTGCGTACTCGCGGATCGTCTCGAGCATCGTGAAGCGCGGCTCGCCCGTCGGACGGCGCAGCGGCCGGACGAGGCTCTCGTCGACGAGGGAGGCGAGCGTCTCGAACACATCGAGCCCGTTCTCGCCGCAGACCGCCTCGGCGGCTTCGAGCGTCCACCCGCCGGCGAAGACCGCGAGGCGCGCAAAGAGCCTGGTCTCGTCCTCGCTCAGCAACCCGTGGCTCCACTCGAGCGTGGCGCGCAGCGTCCGCTGCCGTCCAGGTAGGTCCTGCGCGCCTCCGACGAGAAGGTCGAGCGCGCGGTCGAGTCGCCGGTGCATCGTCTCCGGCGGGAGCAGCTTCGAGCGTGCTGCGGCGAGCTCGATTGCGAGCGGCAGGCCGTCGAGCCTTGCGCACACCTCCGCGACCGCCGCGACGTTGTCGTCGTCGAGCTGGAACTCGGGGTCGACGGCGCCGGCGCGGGCGGCAAAGAGGCGGACGGCGTCGTTCGCGGCCAGCTCCTCGAAGCTCAGGTCGCGACCGGGCTCCGGCGCTTCGAGCGGCGGGACGGCGTACTCGTGCTCGCCGGCGAGCCGGAGTGGCGTGCGGCTCGTGGCGAGCACGAGCAACCGAGGCGCGGCCGACAAGAGACGGGAGACGAGCTCGACGTCGGGTACGAGCTGCTCCATGTTGTCGAGCAGGATCAGCATGCTCCGGTCGCGGAGGTTGGCCTCGAGCACGTCCTCGACGGCCTCGCCCGTCTCGCTCACCTCGAGCGCCTGGGCGAGTGCGGATCCGAGCAGCTTGGCATCGTGGACGGCGGCGAGGTCGACGAAGACGGCGCCGTCGCGCAGCTCCGGCGCGAGCTCCGCGGCCGCGGCGATCGAGAGCCGCGTCTTGCCTGCGCCGCCGGGACCGGTCAGCGTCACCAGCCGCACGTCGTCGCGGCGCAGCAGCCCGCATACCGCGGCCACCTCGAGGCGGCGGCCGACGAGCGGTGTCGGCGGCGTGGGCAGCTGCAGTCGAACCGGCGCGGGCGCCTCCGGCGCCGCGAGCGCGGGATCGTGGCGCAGGATCCTGCGTTCCAGCTCCTGGAGCTCGGGGCCGGGATCGACGCCGAGCTCCTCGAGGAGCAGCTCGCGGGCGGCGCGGCAGGCGGCGAGCGCGTCCGTCTGCCGGCCGGAGCGGTAGAGCGCGAGCGCGTGCTGTGCTCGCACGTGCTCCCGGTACGGCTCGGCCGCGATCAGCCGTTCGAGCTCGGGGACGATCTCGTCGTGGCGCCCGAGCGCGAGCTCGGCATCGTGGAGGAGCTCGATTGCCCGTAGGTGCTGCTCCTCGAGCTGCGCCGCCTCCGTCTCGCGCACGGGCTCGTCCGCGAGGTCGGCAAGCGGCTGCCCGTGCCAGAGATCGAGCGCTCGTCGGAGGTCCTCTGCCGCGTCCGCCGCTCGACCGGAGGCAAGGGCAGCGGCGGCCTGGTCGACGAGGCGCTCGAACCGGCTGAGGTCGAGCGCCGAAGGATCGAGGTGGAGGCGGTAGCCCGTGCCGTGCCGTTCGATGCGCTCGCCTCCGAGCGCCCGGCGCAACCCGTGCACGTAGACCTGCAGCGAGGAGACGGCCGATTTCGGCGGCTCGGCCCCCCACAGCACGTCGACGAGCCGGTCGCGCGACACGAGGGTGTTCGCGTTCAGCAGCAGAAAGGCCAGCAGAGCGCGCTGTTTCGGCGCTCCAAGCGGGATCGGGCCCTCCTCGTCGACGACCTCGATCGAGCCCAGGATGCGGAATTCCATGTTTGCCGATCCCCTTCCCAACCAGGCGCCAAGCGGATCTTAAGCGGCCGGATCGATGGTGCTGCCGACCCCGGAACGAACGGAAGGAGCCCAAAACCATGATCCGCGCAGGAGACACCATCGAGAACCCCGTCACCGGCGAGCGCATCGTCTTCCGGCAGACGAGCCGCGAGACGAACGGCCAGGCGGTCGTGATCGAGACCTACGTGCAGCCGAACGGCTTCGTCGCCGCGGCCCATGTGCACCCGAGCCAGGAGGAGCGCTTCGAGGTGCTCCGCGGCAGCGTCGGCTTCAAGGTCGGCCGGAAGAAGCTCGTCGCCGGCCCCGGACAGCGCCTGACCGTCCCCGCCGGCACGCCGCACAAGTTCTGGAACGCGGGCGAGGAAGAGGCGCACTTCGTCTGCGAGGTGCGCCCCGCCCTCCAGTTCGAGGCGCTGCTGGAGACGATGTTCGCTCTCGCCGCCGACGGCAAGACGAACCGGAAGGGCATGCCGAACCCGCTGCGGCTCGCCGTGATCGCGAACGCGCACTTCGACACCGTCCAGCTCCCGTTCCCGCCCGCGATCGTGCAGCGGATCGGCCTCGCCCTCGGCGCGCCCGTCGGCCGGCTGTTCGGGTACGAGCCCGTCTACGTCCCCGCCGAGCCCGCGACCATTGCGGTCGCCTCGTCGATCTGATGCGCCGCCGCCTCTTCTTCACCGGCCTGATCGCCGCCCTGCTTGCGCTCGCCGCCCTCGGCCTCGTGCTGAGGGTGGCGCGCGTGGGCGCGGCGGCCTGAACCCGAAACCAAGGAGGACACCCGACCATGCACGACACGCCAACGACTCCGCTCCCCGGCTCCTGGCTCACGAGCCGGCTCGGCGTCAACGCTCGCGAGATCGAGGAGCTACGGGAGAACGGCGAGCTCTTCGCCGTGCGCGGCCAGGAGGAATGGCTCTACCCGGCCTGGCAGTTCGGCCCGGGCGGCTCGATCCCGGCAGGCGTCCGGAACGCCGTCAAGGCGGCCCGCGCCGTTGGGCTCGACGAGGCGCGCCTCGTCGCCCTGCTGCGCCGCCCGGTCGGCCTCGTCGGCGGCGGCCGGCTCCTCGACCTGCTCTTCGAGGGCCGGTCCGACTTCGTCGTCGACGCCGTCCGGAACGCCGCCGCGGCGTAGACCGGAGCTCGCCGCACGGGGCCGCGTACGCTGGCCCCGTGCGCATCCTGCTCGTCTCCCAGATGTACCCCGGGCCCGATGCGCCCGACCTCGGCACCTTCGTCGCGCAGGTCGAACGGGAGCTCGCGGAGCGCGGGCACGAGATCGACCTCGCCGTCCTGGACACCCGCTCGGGCGGGAAGCTTCGCTACCTCGAGCTCGCGCGCCGCGCTGCGGGGGCCGCGCGAGCCGAGCAGCCGGACGTCGTCTACGCGCACTTCCTCGTCCCCGCCGGGCTGATCGCCGCCCTCGCGGGCCGCGCTCCGCTCGTCGTTACCGCGCACGGGCGGGACGTACGGAACATTGGGGCGATTCCCGGTGTTGCGGCTGCCACCCGCCTGGTCGTGCGCCGCACGGCCGCCGTGATCTGCGTCTCCGGCTACCTGCAGCAGGAACTCGAGACGAAGCTGCCCGAGGCGCGCGGGAAGGTGGAGGTCGTCTCGAGCGGCGTCGACCGCGAGCGCTTCGCCCTCACCCAGCCCCCGACCGGCCGCGCCGGCTTCCTTTGTGTGGGCGCGCTGGACGAGCGCAAGAACGTCGTCCGGCTCGCCGATGCCTTCGCGCGGCTCGAGGAGGGGACGCTCACATTCGCCGGCGACGGCCCGCTTCGCTCCCTGCTCGAGGGCCGCGAGCGCGTCCGGCTGCTCGGACGCGTTCCGCACGACGAGATTCCGCAGCTCCTCGCCGAGTGCCGCGTGCTAGCTCAGCCGAGCCTCGTCGAGCCGCTGGGCCAGGCGCTGCTCGAGGCGATGGCGTGCGGACGTTCCGTCGTCGCCACCCGCATCGGCGGCCCGCCGGAGTTCGTGCCGCCGGAGGCCGGCGTCCTCGTCGACCCGCTCGACGTCGACGACCTCGCGCGGGCGCTCGGGCAGGCCGCGGCGCTCCCTTGCCCGAACGAGGCCGCCCGCGCGGCAACGAGGGAGCACGACGTTCGCCGCCAGGCGGAGCGGATCGAGGAAATCCTCAGCCGGGCGGCTGCTGCAGGTCGGCGAGCCTGACCTCGACGAGCGGGCGGATCCGCTCCTCGAGCCCGGCTTCTCGCGCAAGCTCGAGCGCCTGCTCCCAGCTCTCGCGCGCCTTGGCCGGGTCGACTCCCTGCTTGAGGCGGTTGTCCCCGGTCACGAGCAGCTTCTGGATCCGATCCCGGACGTCCCCCTCCACAAATCGACGCTAACAGGGCAGGATGGACCTGTGCGCAAGCGCAAGCAGAAGCCGGTCCGCGTCCTCATCGCGGACGACCACCGCCTGTTCGCCGAGGCGCTCGAGGCGATCCTCGGAGCGGACGAGCGGATCGAGATCGCCGGCCAGGCGAGTGACGGCGGCCAGGCGGTCGAATTGGCGGCGACGCTCGAGCCCGACGTCGTTCTGATGGACGTGAGCATGCCGGTGCTCGACGGCTTCGAGGCGACACGGGAGATCCGCGCAGCCAGCGACGAGGTCCGGGTCCTCATGCTCACCGGCTCGAACTCGCGCGCCGACGTCGACCGGTCGCGTGCGGTCGGAGCGTCCGGCTACGTCACGAAGGACCGCATCGCCTCGGAGCTCGTCGACGCGATCCTCGAAGTCCGCGGCCGGCGGCTACCCTAGGCGCGTGCTCCAGCTCCTCGCAGTCGTGCAGGTGCTCATCGTCGTCTCCATGACGACGCTGATCCTCATGCACTCGGGCCGCGACGCGGGGATGGGAGGGCTCGGCTTCACGCCCGCGTCGCAAGGCGGGACGCACATCGTCGAGCGCAACCTCACTCGTGTGACCGTCGTGCTCGCGGCACTCTTCTTCGCCAACAGCATCGCCCTCTTCCACTACCTCTAGCGGACATCACCGCTCGCTACACTGCGCGGGCTCTCGCGCTGGTGGCGGAATTGGTAGACGCGCTAGGTTGAGGGCCTAGTGGCCGCATAGGCCGTGGAGGTTCAAGTCCTCTCCAGCGCATTTCGGTAGGCCGCCCGCGGGCGGCCTTTCTGTTGACGCCGTCCGGAGGAGTCCGTACCCTGCTGTCGAACACGTGTTCGGCACAGTACCCGACCCCCGGAGCGTGAGATGCAGACCACAGCCGAGCTGACCGGCCGCCAGCGCGAGATCTGGAGCTTCCTCGTCGACTACGTCGACCGGCTTGGATACCCGCCCACGGTGCGCGAGATCGGCGAAGCGGTCGGGCTCGCGTCGCCCTCCACCGTCCACGCGCATCTCGCGAACCTCGAGCGCGCGGGACTGCTCCGCCGCGACCCGACGAAGCCGAGGGCGCTCGAGCTCGTCGGACGCGAGAAGAGGGCCGAACCCGTGGTCGCGGAGCTCCCGAAGCTGCCGCTGCTCGGTCAGATCGCCGCGGGCGGGCCGCTGCTGGCCGAGGAGAACGTCGAAGGCGAGATCGCGGTGCCCGAAAGCCTCCGCGGCGACTTCCTGCTTCGCGTCAAGGGCGACTCGATGATCGAAGCGGGCATCCTCGACGGCGACGTCGTCGTCGTGCGGCGGGCGCAGGAAGCGCGGGACGGAGAGATCGTGGTCGCTCTGGCCGGTGAGGACGAGACGGCCGACGAGGCGACCGTGAAGCGGTTTTTCCGCGAGAACGGCCGCATCCGGCTGCAGCCCGAGAACGCCGCCCTCGAACCGATCTACGCGCCCTACGTCGAGATCCTCGGCAAGGTCGTGGGGGTGTTCCGAGAGCTTTGAGCGGGATCGCGCCTTTCCATCGGACGCTCGAGCAAGAGCTCCTCGCCGTGCTGCGCGGGGCGTCGCTCGAGTGCCCGGTCTGCGGCGAGTT
>Ga0066388_100000954_pt1 | contig 15231 bp, 15 predicted proteins | sample PanSoiMetaGPlot6_FD_64539 | JGI IMG/M metagenome (GOLD analysis project Ga0066388, IMG submission 64539) | Tropical forest soil microbial communities from Panama analyzed to predict greenhouse gas emissions - Panama Soil - Plot 6 (Hybrid Assembly) | ecosystem: Environmental > Terrestrial >... | reverse complement strand
GGATCGGCTGCTTCACCGACTGCGAGGTGATCAGCAGCACCCGCCCCCAGCCTCCGGCGTGCAGGTGCGGCAGCGCGGCGTTGACCAGGGTGACCGCGGACAGCAGGGTCAGCTCCACCGCCTCCCGCACCGCGGGACCAGTCAGTGCGGCGGCGGTCCCGGACGGCGGCGAGCCGGCGTTGGCCGCCATGATGTCCAGCCGGCCGTGTTCGGCCGCGGTGCCGGCCACCCAGCTCCGGACCGCCTCGATCTTGGCCACCGCGGGGCCAGCCGGTCCGGTTCCGGCCGCAGATGGACACCACCCGCCCTCGGCGGCCAGCGCGGTGGCCACCGCCAGCCCCAGCCCGCTGCTGCCGGCCGCGACCAGCGCGACCCGGTCGGCCAGCCCGAGGTCCACCGGACCACCTCCGCCCCACCAGCCGGACTCAGGCGGCCGAGCCTACCGTGTGTGTCGGGGCGTGCTCAGGCGGCGGACAGCTGGTCGATGGACGGGGTGGTGGCCTCGCCGAGCCGGGTCACTGCCTCGGTGATGCGTGGCGCGCAGGCATTCCAGCGCAGCCGGTCCGGCACCGTCAACGCGGTCCGCCGGATCACTCGCAGCAGGGCGGTCGCGGCCGGCTCGGGCAGCCCGCGGTGGCCGTACAGGTCCTGTGCCCACCGCGGCAGCAGCGAGTACGCCACTGTGGACAGTTGGGTCCAGGCGAGTCGTGGGACGACCTGCCAACCGCTCGCCGGCGGGCGATGGAGGAACGCCATGACGTCGTGGGACTCCGGCACGGCGCGTAGCTGCGGGCGGATCCAGTCGAAATAGGAGTCCAGTTCGGACACCGTGCCCGGTACGTCGCGCTGGTCCAGGCCGACCAGCGCGGCGGCCCGGCGTTGCTCGACGACGTACCGGTCGGCCTGCTCGTCGGTCAACCGTAGCCCGGCATGGCGGACCACGGTCAGGAAGGACGAGACCTCGGCGCAGTGTACCCAGAGGAGCAGTTCGGGCAGGTTCAGCGGGAACCGGCGCCCGGTCTCGGGGCAGACGCCACGCAGCCGGCGATGGATGGCCCGCACCCTGGCGCCAGCCTGCTCGGCCTGCGCCGTCGTGCCGTAGGTGACGATGCCGACGAAGTCGCCGGTGCGCCAGAGCCGGCCCAACGGGTCCTGCTTGAAGGTGGAATGCTGGTACGCGCCGCGGACCGCCAACGGGTGCAGCGCCTGCAGGTAGAGCGCCCGCACCCCGGCGAACCACATCGCCGGGTCGGCATGCAGCTGCCAGGTCACCGAGGACGGACCGAACAAACCGGTGTCGGCGGGCATAGGGCACTCCCTCGTAGCGGCTGCATGTGCGGCAACTCTCCCTACGCCGCACGGCCGCTGCACCGGCCCGGTTCACGGCCAGTGCCGGTCGGCGCCGGCCTGGCGCCGGGCGGTCGGTCCGGCGCGGCCAGCGGTGCGCGTGAACGCCCCCGCCTTCCGCGAGATCAGCGATCGGACGATGCCGCCGGGCGTTTCGCCCTGCTGCCGCATCCGGTTTCGTCAGGCGTCAGTCGAAGTAGTCGAACTCGTGGGTGTTGAACAGCACCCCGCGCTCGTCGAACTGGGAGACCGAGCGCAGCAGCATCTTGAAGAACGCGCCGGTGCTGTAGTCGAACTCGTACCGGCGGCCCAGTCCACTGTCGAGGGTCACGTCGATGCGGCGCAGCCGGTCGGCCGTCACCCGCTTGAACCCGCCCCGCGCGTCGATCGTCTCGTCCACCCGCGGCGGCTCGCCCAGCTCACGGTCCCGGAAGAACGTCACCGCGTACCGGCCCTCGGAGCCGTTCTCCCCGGTGTAGGTGATCCGCTTCAGGTACAGGTTCCGGCCCGGCTCGGCACCGCCGTCCACGCCCGGGTCGTCCACCCGGACACAGTAGTACCGTATCAGGTTCCCGTTCGCGTCGCGCACCTCGCGCAGCGCCCACAGGTAACCGTGCCCGGCTTGGTCGCTCAGCGTGGAGTCGGCAGCCGTACCGTTCGTGCCAGCGTCACCGCCGTACAGCCAGTGGGCGGGGGAGGCCCGCCGGACGTCCGCCAAGGCCAGCGGTCCATACCCCGCCTCTTCCGGGGGACGCCTAGCAGATAGGGCGGCGGTCTGTCGAACGACTGTCCACAGGCAACGTCCCTATCCACAGATTTTCAGTCCGGGCTTTCCGGCCTCCCCGGCGACCGCCAGGCTCGATCGGGAGAAAGGAGGAGCGCCATGCGAGTCAGGACTGCGCTCGGGCGATACGGCGCGCAGGTGGCGGCCGAGCATCTGGAGGGAGCCGGGCTGCGGATCCTCGACCGCAACTGGCGGTGCGCAGATGGTGAGATCGACATTGTCGCCGCCGACGGTGACACCCTCGTGGTCTGCGAGGTGAAGACCCGCTCCGGACTGGGTTACGGAGACCCGGCCGAGGCCATCGTCGCGGCCAAGGCAGCGCGGCTGCGCCGCCTCGCGCTCCGGTGGCTGGCGGCCGACCCGTTTACGTGGCGGGACCTGCGGTTCGACATCGTGACCGTGCTCCGCGGCCAGGACGACCGGCCGCTGGTTCGACACCTGCGGGGGGCGTTCTGATGGCTCTCGCCCGCGCCTTGTCGGTGGCTCTGCTCGGCGTCGACGGTCAGGTCGTCGACATCGAAGCCGATCTCGCCGACGGGCTGCCCGGCCTGACAATGATCGGACTGCCGGACGCGGTGCTACAGGAGGCCCGCGACCGCATCAGGGCCGCGATCGTGAACTCCGGCGAGTCGTGGCCGTCCCGCCGGATCACCCTGGCCCTTCTCCCCGCCTCGTTGCCCAAGCGAGGCTCACTGTTCGACGTGGCGCTCGCGGTCGCGGTGCTGGCCGCCGCTGGCGTGGTGCCGAAGGAGCCACTCGAGCGCGTGGTGCTGCTCGGCGAGCTCGGCCTGGACGGCAGGCTGCGCCCGACGCGGGGGGTGCTGCCGGCGGTGCTGACAGCGGCGCGCGACGGGGTGCGCCGGGTCGTCGTCCCGCAGCCGAACGCCGGTGAGGCCGCGCTGGTTCCGGACGTGGACGTGCGCGGCGCGGAGCGGCTCACCGACCTGCTCGCGTTCCTCCGCGGCGACGGGAGCCGGATGGTCGCCGGTCGGCCCTGCGAGGCCGCCGACGACCGCCCCGTCAACGACCTCAGCGACGTCGTCGGACAGGCGGTGGGCCGGCGGGCGATCGAGGTGGCCGCCGCCGGCGGGCACCACGTGTTTCTCGGCGGCCCGCCGGGCGCCGGCAAGACGATGCTCGCCGAACGGCTGCCGGGCCTGCTGCCACCGCTGAGCGACAACGAGGCGCTCGAGGTGACCGCGGTGCAGTCGGTGGCGGGCACCTTGGCCCCCGGCGCACCGCTGGTGCGGCGCCCGCCTTACCAGGCACCGCACCATACGGCCAGCACGGCTGCCCTGGTCGGGGGCGGCAGCACTCTTGCGCGGCCCGGCGCGATCTCGCTCGCGCACCGCGGCGTCCTGTTCCTCGACGAAGCCCCCGAGTTCGGAATCGGGGTCATGGACGCCCTGCGCCAGCCGCTGGAGAACGGCGAAGTGGTGATCGCCCGGTCGGGTGGGATCGCGCGGTACCCGGCACGGTTCCAGCTGGTTCTCGCGGCGAACCCGTGCCCGTGCGCGTCCCCGGCCGGGGACAGCGGATGTACGTGCACCGCCGCCGCCCGGCGACGGTATCTCGGGCGGCTGTCCGGCCCCCTCCTCGACCGGGTCGATCTGCACGTCTGGGTCACTCCGGTGACGCTCGGCGACCTGCTCGGCAGCGAACTCGGGCCGGAGTCCAGCGAGACGGTGGCGAAACGGGTCTTCCAGGCGCGTGCCGCGGCGGCCCAGCGGCTCGAGGGCACGAGCTGGCGGACGAACTCCGACGTGCCCGGGACCGTGCTGCGGACACGCTGGCGACTCCCCCGCTCCGCCACGGTGCTCGCCGACGACGCACTGGACTGCGGATGGCTCAGCGCTCGCGGCTACGACCGGCTCCTGAAGGTTGCGTGGACCCTGGCCGACCTGGCCGGGCGGACGATGCCAGACCGCGCGGACGTGGACGAGGCGATCGGGCTGCGCAGCCGGGTGCCGGCATGAGGCGCCCCGACCCCGCCGAGGTGCGAGCCGCCCGGGCATGGCTGTCCCGGGCGGTCGAGCCGGGCGACGCGCGCCTGCACCGGCTTCTGTGTGAAGTCGGGCCGGTCGAGGCCCGGCGGCTGCTGCAGCACGGGGAAGGGCCACCGGACACGGCGAGGCAGGCGGCGGCCCGGCGAGCCGAGGACCATGCCAGCGCGGACCTGGCCACCGCCGCCCGCCTCGGGATCCGGCTGGCCACTCCCGAGGACGACGAGTGGCCGGCGGCTGTGCTGCACGCGATGGAGATCGCGGTCGCGCGGGGCTCGGCCGACCTTGCACCACCGCAGGCGCTGTGGGTGTGCGGCTCGCTGCGAGTCGACGAGGCCGTGAGCCGGGCGGTGGCGATCGTCGGAGCCCGGGATGCGACGGCGTACGGGGTGCGAGTGGCCGCCGACCTGGCCTACGCACTCGCCCGCCGCGGCTGGACGGTGGTCTCCGGCGGCGCGTACGGCATCGACGGCGCGGCCCACAGAGGAGCGCTGGCTGCGGACGGGACGACGGTCGCCGTGGTGGCCGGCGGGTTGCGCTCACCGTACCCGGCTGGGCATACGAAGCTGTTCGAACGCATCGCGGCCACCGGACTCCTGCTCAGCGAGTGGCCGCCAGACTGTGCGCCACAGCGGCACCGCTTCCTCATCCGCAACCGGGTGATCGCCGCCCTGGCGGCCGGCACCGTGGTGGTCGAGGCCGGCGCCCGCAGCGGAGCGGCCTCGACGGCGCGCCGGGCCCGGGAGTTGGGGCGAGCGCTGATGGCTGTGCCGGGCCCGGTCACCTCGGCGCAGTCCGTCGGTTGCCACCGCCTGCTCCAGGATGCGGACGCCCGGCTGGTCACATGCGCCGACGATGTGCTGGAGATGGTCGGATCACTGAGTGAGGACCTCGCGCCTCGCCCCCAAGGAGAGATTCGGCCACGCGACCGGCTCGACCCGCTCGCGCAGCGTGTGCTGGACGGCTTCCCCGCCCGCGGCACTGCATCGGTCGATCGCATCGCCGTGGAGTCAGGCGTTCCGGTCGTGGACGTCCTCCGCTGCCTGCCGAGCCTGGAGATCGGCGAGTTCGCGGAGCAGAGCGAGACTGGCTGGAGGCTGGGCCGGGCCGCCCGGCGCGACAGCGAGCGAAGCCCACCGGCCATGCCCAGGGAGTCCGCGACATCGGTGCCCGACCCAGCCGCAGCAGAGCACAGCGGGCGTGGAGCACCTGGGAGCCGAGCGGCCGACGGGTGAGCTCACCCCGGGCGCCTCACTTGCCATCGAACGGCCATCCGCGGCGGAAGTTGCATACGAGGAAGAGGCGGGCATGACGGACCGGTCCAGGCAAGCGCCGCAGGAGGGCCCGGCGGATCCCCTCCGCCGGGCCCGAGGCCTCGAGGCTCTCGATGATGCCGACGCCGCCGTCTACACGATCGGTCAAGCCGCCGAGCTGCTAGGTATCCCGGTCGCTGGGTTGCGGCGCCTCGACGACGCCGACGTGCTGATTCCGCACCGGTCAGCAGGCGGCCAGCGCCGCTACAGCCGGCGTCAGCTCGAACGCGCTGAGCGGTTGTCGGCCCTGATCGAGCAAGGCACTCCTATCGCCGCAGCGGGGCGGATCGCCGACCTCGAAGGCCAGGTCGCCGACCTCGAGGGGCAGGTTGCCGACCTGCGCGAGCGGCTCCCCGAGCCGCGGGCGACCATCGCGGGCACCGCTACCGGCGGCCTCACCTCCGGCACTCCCGCCACAGGCGAGGTGACCGTCCTCGGTTCGGCAAACGTGGCCGCCGAAGCAGCCACCACCGGGACCGCTCGTGCCGACGACACAACGGCCGACACCGCCAGTCCCGACACCGCCAGCGCCGGGAGTGCAGGGGCCGACTCGCCGACATAGCCGACCTGACCGGGCAGGACGACCCAGCGACCCGGGGGCCGGCCGGGTGCTTCCCTGCAGGCCACCGGTCCATCGCCGACGGCGCGCTCCGCCGCCGCGGCGGGTCGCCTACCCGTCGAACGAGTCGCGGTTGCCGGGCACCTCCAAGTCCGGCTTCTCCAGCTCCTCGACGTTGACATCCTTGAACGTGACGACTCGGACGTTCTTGACGAACCGCGCAGGACGGTACATGTCCCAGACCCAGGCGTCGCTCATGCGGACCTCGAAGTACACCTCGCCGTCGGCGTTACGCACCTGCACGTCCACTGCGTTGGCGAGGTAGAAGCGACGCTCGGTCTCCACCACGTACGAGAACTGCCGAACGATGTCGCGGTACTCCCGATAGAGCTGCAGCTCCATCTCGGTCTCGTACTTCTCGAGATCCTCGGCGCTCATCGAGCCGGCTCCCAAGCCACCGTCGTCCCACTGCTCAATGCCCGCTCCCCGCGCGCACTGTGCCTCCTGATCGGCTCGCTTCGCTCGCTCATGCGGTCACGCCTTCCATCGGCACATCATCGCGCACCGGTTCTGCCTCCATGCCGCCGACGTCGCTGTCGTCCGCGCCCAGCAGCATGACCGGGTCGAAGCCCACGGTGAGCCCGGGGCGGGCACCGGGATCGCCGGGCCGGCACGTGACCCGCCGGACGTTGACGTAGGAGAACCGGTGCTCCGGGCAGGGCCCGTGCTCGGCGAGCGCAGCAGCATGACCAGGCGTGACGTACCCCTTGTGGGTGGCGAAGTCGTACTGCGGCCACCGCTCGTGCAACCCCACCATGATCCGGTCACGGGTCACCTTGGCGATCACGGAGGCGGCCGCGATGCAGGCGATGACGGCGTCGCCCTTCGGGACGGCGAGCGTCGGCAGGCCGAGCCCGGCCACCGGGAAGCCGTCGGTCAGCGCGTACGACGGCCTCGGGTCCAGCGCGGCGAAGGCGCGGCGCATGCCTTCGATGTTGGAGACGTGCAGGCCGCGGGCGTCGACCTCCGGCGCCGGCACGATCACCACGGACCAGCTCAGGGCTCGCCGGACCACCTCCTCGTACACCTCTTCCCGGAGGGCGGGGGTGAGCGCCTTGGAGTCGGCCAGGCCCGGCACCAGGCCGCGCCGCCCGTCCGGGAGCACGCATGCGGCGATCACCAGAGGCCCGGCGCAGGCGCCCCGACCTGCCTCGTCAGCGCCGCCGACCTGCTCGAACCCGCGGCGGTGCAGCGCCGCCTCGCACGCCCACAGACCCGCGTCGCGGCGCACGACGGCCCGCGGCGGCCTCAGCATTGCTCCACCGGAAGCAGCCACCCCCGCCCGGCCGCGTACAGCGGCCCTGCTCGTGCCGTAGGACGCGGGACGAGGTCGAGTTGTCCGGTCATGACCGGCCCAGCCTACGGCGCCGCGGTGAGACCCCGCCGGGCCGGCCGTCACGCGCGCGACGCACCGCGGCGGACAGGAACAGCAGGGCGTGCTCAGCGACCACGTCGCCTGCGGCGCCGAGCCGCCGCCGCTGGCAACGCCGCCAGCCCGAGTGCCAGCGGCCCGACGAGCACCAGACCGCCCTTCATGGTGCCGGAGGTCTGGAACGTCGCCGGGCTGCCGAGGGTGGCCCACCGCGACGGCGGCCACACGATGACGAACGCCTTGCCGACCACGTCGTCCACGGCGATCGTGCCCTGGTCACCGTCGGCGATGTGGGCTCGCGAGTCGGCTGACTGGTCGCGGTGGTCGCCCATCACCCACAGCCGGCCGGCCGGCACGGTGACCGGGCCGAACGGCGTGGGACGGTAGCCCTGCGGGTCACTGATGTAGACATAGGGCTCGGTCAGGGCGCGGCTGTTCACCGTGACGCGGCCCTGCCCGTCACAGCACTGCACGGTCTGGCCGCCGACCGCGATCACCCGCTTGATGAAGTCCTTCTCGCCGGGGGGCGCCACGCCGACCGCGCTGCCCACGGCGCGGAACAGTCGCTGCACCGCGTTCGTCGGCTTGGCGAACTGGGCCTCCGGCGCCCAGGACTCCGGCCCCCGGAACACGACGATGTCTCCGGGACGTGGGTCACCGAACCGGTACGTCAGCTTGTTCACCAGCACGCGGTCGCCGGAACACCCCGGACAGCCGTGCAGTGTCTGCTCCATCGACCCCGATGGGATGAAGAAGGCCTGCACCAGGAACGTCTTGATGAGGATGGCCAGTCCGAACGCGATGACGAGCAGAACGGGCAGCTCGCGCAGGAACGACCCACGGCGCCGACGACGGCGCGGGTGGCGCGCCCGGGTGTCCTGGGCCGAGGCCTCGGCGGGCGCCTGGGCTGGGCCGGTGGGCGGCGGATCGGAGTCCTCGGGACGGATCTCGACCGGGCTGTCTTCAGGCATCATGGCCAGACTAGACGCTCGGCTCCGGCCCGGTTCGCAGTGCCCCGGCCGGGCCGCCAGAGAGGTGATCTGCTGGCCCCAGACGCCGCGGTCCGCTGTCACCGGGCGAGCAGCGCGAGGGCTGCCTGCATCGCCAGGCCGAGTCCCACCGCGACGATCAGTCCCGCGGTGAGCACCGGCAGTCTGGAGGTGATCGCCAGGGCACCGCGGGACAGGTTGCGCCGCTCCAGGAACCGGCGCCCGCGCGCCAGCAGCAGACCGATGCCCATCAGCGCGGCTGCCATGCCGGCGCCGTACCCGACGACCAGCAGGACCCCGAACCACGTCCGGCCGAGCGCCACCGCGCCGAGCAGCACGACGAGCGCCGACGGGCTGGGCACCAGGCCCCCGGCGAAGCCCATCATGAGAAGGGCCCGCCGCCGGATCGACGGCACACCCCCGGCGGGCGCGGCCTCGGCGGGCCCGGCCCGCCCGGGCTCCGTATGGTCCTGAGGCCGACCCCCGTGCCGGGCGGGCAGTTCGCCGCCGGCACGCGGATGCCGGTCATGGTAACTGCGGGTGGTGATGAGCCGGGCGCCGTCGGCGTGCCCGGGCGCACCGGCCAGGACCGGCACCCGTGGGTCGGCGCTCGGCTGGTCGGTTACGGCGAGGTCGGCCTCCTGCGGCTCGGCAAGCGGGTGGACATGCGGCATGTCGTCGCTGTGCCGATGGTCACCGTGACCGTGCGCATGACTGTGACCATGCGAGTGGCCGTGACCATGCGAGTGGCCGTGTGAGTGAGGGTGGTGCGGGCCGTCGGCCCGGGCGCGACGGAACAGGGTCACGCCCACTGCGGCCAGCAGGACTCCGCTCGCCACGCCGAGCCACGGGTAGAGCGTCTGTGGGGCGAGGACGACCGATGTGGTCAGGACCGTGCCGAGCACCAGCACGCCCGCCGTGTGGGTGGCGGTCACCGTGAGGCCGACGGTGAACGCCTGCCGCAGCGAGCCTCGGCCGCCGACGAGGAACGCCGCCATCACGGTCTTCCCGTGACCGGGGGCCAGCGCGTGCAACGCGCCCAGCAGCACCGACAGCAGCACCGCGAGCAGTCCGAACGCGACAGTCAACCTGCGCTGGCCGACCAGGTCGGTGAACTTCGACGTGGCGCGGTCCACGCCACGGGCCAGCGGCGCCGCGGGCTCGGCGCCGGCGGGCTCGGCGACCGCCCGCGCGCCACCCGGGCGGGCGTCGAGCTCTGCGCCCCGGACGTTGAGCGGGGAGGCGAGCAGGTTCGCCGGGTAAGCGGTGAGCCGGCTGCTGCTGGAGGTCGCCGGCACGGTGCTGGCGGTCAGCGTGGTGCCGTCACCGACCGCGACGACCTCCCGCCACCCGACCCGGTCGGTGTACGCACCGTTGCGATAGGACAGATGGACCGGGTGGTCGATGCGGGCTGCGGCGTGCAGCGTGCAGCCGAGCCGCAGCGTGACCAGCCCGGCCGCGCCGGGCGGGAAGGCGAGCGTGGAGCCTGTGACCACCACCGGCACGGCCCGCCCGCCGAGGGTGACGGTGACCTGAGTGGACACTCGCGCGCAGCCGGCCGCCCGCCAGCGCGCCTGCTCGGCCTGCGAGAGGGTGCCGTCGGAGTCGGCGTCGATGTCCTGGCTCCTGGCCTGGAACGCGGGGATCTCGGCCATGTCGAGCACGTAGTCGACCGTCACCCCGTCCGGCTGCACGCGCAGGCCGCTGTACTGGTTGATGGTGAAGTTGCCGAGCGGGTGCGCGGACGCGGCCGGCGCCAGCGCCAGCGACGCTGCCGCGACCGCGAGCACCGTGCCGGCCAGCACCCCGAGCCGCCGCACCCAGCCACCGCGCACCCAACGACCGCGCACCCAAGGCCCGCGCGCCGGACGCTGGCCGGTCACCGGGCACCGCCGAGTGGGGCACCGCCGAGGCGGGCGAGGGCGGCGCGGGCGCGTGGCGCCTGCACCCAGGAGAAGTGCGGGTTGATACGCAGCGCCTCGGCCAGGTGCCGCCGCCCGGCCGCCCGGTCGCCCAGCGCCGCCTCGATCATGCCGAGGTGGTAGTAGAAGGACGCACTGCGGGTGCCGAGCCGCAGCGCCGCCCGCGCGTGCGGCAGCGCCTGCGCGTCCCGGCCGTTCGCGTGCAGCGCCCAGGCCAGCGCATCCTCGACCGCCACGCTGCGCCGCGCCCCGTAGGCCGCCCTCGCCTCGACGAGCGCGCGTTTCGCTGCTCCGTGGTCGGCGTCGAACGCAGCGAGCTCCAGGTCGACGTTCACGCCCTGCCGGGCGAGCAGCCGCTGCTCGGCCCGCACGACCGCGTACTGCTCCGCCGCCGCGGCACGCTTGCCGCGAGCCGCGAGCAGGTCGCCGTACTCGATGAGGTAAGACGCCTGGGGCAGCCGCGCCACCACCGCGCGGTACCCGGCCACCGCGACCGCGTAACGGCCCTCGGCGGCGGCGATCCGGGCGCGGCCGACCAGCAGCGGCAGGTACTGCGGCGCCCGGCGCAGCCCGTCCTCCCAGCGCGCCCGGGCGGTGGCCACGTCCCCGGCGTTCCAGGCCAGCTCGCCCAGGTAGTAGAGGGCGAAGCCGGCGTCCGGCGCCGACGGCGCCAGCTCGAGCGCATCGGTGAGCAACTCCCGGGCACGGGTGAGATCGCCGCGCAACTCGGCGGCGTACGACGCGCGGGCGAGCGAGCCGGTGTCCGGGCGCAGGTCGAGCATGCGCTGCACCGCGGCCAGCGCCTCGGGGTAGCGGCCGAGCTCGACGAGCGCGTCGGCCATCACGCCGTGGGCGACCGCGGAGTACGGGTCGATCGCGGTGGCCTGCTGGCCGTACCGCAGCGCCGCGGCGAAGTCGTGCCGGGCGGCGGCGAGCGCGCCGAGGCCGGTCAGCGCGAGATGGTTGCCGTCGCGGTGCTCGGCCAGCGACCGGCGCAGCGCCCCTTCGGCCTTGGAGTAGTACGCCGGGTCGGCGGTGAGCCGGGCCTGCTGGACATAGGCCAGGCCGAGCCCGGCCCAGGCCGGCCAGTCGTGTGGAACGCTGGCCAGCCGCTGCTGCGTGCGGGCGATTCCGGCGGCGAGATCGCCTGCCACGCCGGGTGCTGCGCCGTCCGCGCGGCCGAAGGTCGTAAGGCCCGGCACGCCGGACCGGCCACCGTCGCGGGCGCCGTGGTCCGGGCCGGTGGCCGGCCGGAGCAGCACCGCGCCACCGAGCAGCGCGGCCACCGCGAGCGCCAGCACGACGACCCCCGCACCCAGCACGCGCAACAAGCCCCTGCGTGCTCCCGGCGGCCGGGCGGGCCGACCGCTCCCCGTACCACGTCGGCGACGTAAGACCGGGCCACGCCTGCCTGCGGTCAACGCCTCCTGGTCCAGCCGCAGCTGCGCCATCCGGGCCTCCCTCGCGCGCACGGTGCCAACGACCCGCATCGGGCCGTCGAGGCAGCGACACCCGGCGTTCGCAGCCGCCCCGCCGGCCGGTTCGCGCCGACACCAGGCCGATCGCGGCGACCGTCACGGCACCGCGACCCATCCGACCGCGGCCCGCCTCGCCACGCCCGGTCGGCGGCGGACCGGATCCGCCGCGCAGGTCGGTGTCGCCGTCCGCCCTCGTCGACTCCATCCCTGGACGCCGAGCCCGATCACCGACCCTGCTGGCCAATTCGCGGCCCGTCCGATCCCGGCAGCGCCCGATCCCCGCCGATCTCGAGGTTGCGCAGGTGCTCCGCGGCGTGCGGGGCGGTCTGACCTCGAGATCGGTGAGGCAGCCCGGCCCGGCAGCGCTCGATCCCATCCGCGGCCGTCACGCTGACCATCCGCATATGAGACGGTCGCCGGATCAGCCAATTCACGGCCGGGCCGATCCCGGTGCGCCCATCGCCGATCTCGAGGTTGCGCAGGTGCTCCGCGGCCTTGGTCTCCCGGCACAACCTCGAGATCGGTGAGGCAGCATCGCCGCCAAACGCGCGGTACGCCTCGGCGCTCGGCTCGCCCACGCCCCCCGGCGGGACGTGACATGACGGCGCACAGTCCCAGTAGGACGGTCCGGCAGTGGGCGGTCGGCCGGACGGCGACCCACGCCGCGACCCCAGCGGCAACCCGGCCCAGCCGCATTCCCAACCCAGCCGCATTCCCAACCCAGCGCAAGCCCGGCCAGCGCAAGCCCAACCCAGCGCAAGCCCGGCCGGCGGCGGCACCGCCAGCACTGGAGCACGTCTCGGCCTGGGAATCCGGCCGGAGCCCGACCGCGAACGAGACGGCGAGGACCAGCGCCGGTCCTCGCGGCTCCCGTCGGGTGTGCGGAGCGCCCGACGGGAGCCGCAGCCCGATGACCACGCGAGGAGGCAGGACCGCTACGGGGGTGGCGGCAGACTCGACGTCCGCACCGCGGACAGTCCAAATCGGACAGAGCGGCCGCTGCGCCGCGGCGGCTGCACGCCGTGGTCGAGGCCGCACGGACGAGGCGCGTCCGGATGGCGCGTCTCCGCGGTCCCGAAGGGGGACACATGGCACTACCACGTTTGTTTGGGGGTCGGCGACGCATGCTCGCGGGAACCGCGGTAGCCGCTGCCGCCGTCGCAGCCGCAGCCGCCCTCGCGCCAGGGGGCGCCCAGGCGTCCAGCCACCGCGAAGCGCCGCTGATCTCGGGCGACCCGGCGGCGGACAACACCGATGTCTACGCCTTCGTCAGCCCGGACAAGCCTGACACGGTGACACTGATCGCGAACTGGTGGGGTTTCCAGGAGCCGAACGGCGGCCCGAACTTCTACCAGTGGGCCCCGAAGACAGCGTACGACATCAAGATCGACAACAATGGCGACGCGCTGCCGGACATCACCTACCGGTTCCGGTTCAACACCTCGTACCGGAACAGGAACACGTTCCTGTACAACACCGGCGTCGTCACCTCGCTCAACGACCCCGACCTCAACGTCCGCCAAACGGTCGAGATGCAGATGATCACCAGGAACGGCGCGCAGACGCTGGTCAGGGGGGCGCCGGTGGCGCCGTCGAACGTCGGCCGGGCGTCGATGCCGAACTACGCGGCGCTGAGCAACGCCGCGGTCACCTCACTGCCGCGCGGCATGAAGATGTTCGCCGGCCAGGCCGACGACCCGTTCTTCCTCGACCTGCGCGTGTTCGACCTGCTCTACGGGGCGGACTTCTCCGAGGTCGGGCAGAACACGCTCAAGGGCTACAACGTCAACACCATCGCGCTGCAGGTGCCGAAGTCGGCGCTCGCGCTGAACAACGACGCGACCCGCAACCCGGTGATCGGCGTCTGGAGCACGACGTCGCGGCCGCAGGTCAAGATCTACGGCAGGGACGGCAGCCAGACCAACGTCGGCGACCTGGTCCAGGTCTCCCGCCTCGGCATGCCGCTGGTGAACGAGGTCGTCATCCCGGTGGGCAAGAAAGACCGGTTCAACGCGTCCAAGCCGAAGAACGACGCGCAGTTCCTGCCCTTCGTCACCAACCCCGAGGTGCCGAAGCTGATCCAGAAGATCTACGGGGTCCCGGCGCCGGCCACCCCGCGCGCGGACCTGGTCCAGGTGTTCCTCACCGGGGTCGCCAAGGCCACCGGGCCAGTGCAGGCGGACCTCAACTCGCAGCTTCTCAACAAGGACGTGAACCCGGCGAGGTTCCGGCCGGCGGAGATGCTGCGGCTGAACATGTCCATCCCGCCGTCGCCGAACCCGAACCGGCTGGGCGTGGTCGGCGGTGACCTCGCCGGCTTCCCGAACGGGCGGCGGCTGGCCGACGACGTCATCGACGTCACGATCCAGGCAGCCGAGGGCGTGCTGCTGCCTGGCCACCCGAAGGCGGTGGAGGGACTCGGCGACGGCGTGAACGCCAACGAGGTCCCGTTCCGCAACGTGTTCCCGTACGTCGCGATCGCGAACAACCGAGCGGTGAACACCCGATAGATCACCATCCCGGTGGTGTGGTCCCGGGCCCGGTCTGGGGGCTGGGCCCGGCCCATGCCGCCCCGCAACACACTCTGACGTGGGAGGAAAGCACCATGCGAACGAAGACCACCCTGATAGCGGCGGGGCTGGCCGCCCTGGCGCTCGCCGCAGCCGGATGTGGCGGCAACGACGAGAAGCTACTCCGGCCCGGCCGCGACCAGTTCCACACCGGAACCTGCTACGACGCGGCGCCGGCCATCCTCGCCCTCGGTGACACGGCCATCCGGCTGCGCGGCGCCAGCGAGGTGTCTACTGTAGACCGAGCCACACTGGACGCCGGCCAGAAGGAGCTGCGCAAGCTGCGCACCTCCGCCGAGCTGGAGAAGCCGGTCAAGAACCTGGTGACGGCGATCGGCTTCGTCCGGCTGCGGACGGACAGCAACACCTACGAACCCAGGCTGATGGACGACCTGCTCACCGCGGAGCAGCAGGTCGTCAAGGGCTGCATCAACGCGTGAGCGGTGATCTCGGGCCGATGATCTCGGAGTTCAGCCGGCCTCCGGCGGCAGAAGTCCGAGATCATCACGCCGTCACGCCGCCGAGCAGGCCCGGCCGCCGGACAGCGGCGCGGTCGAACGCCTCGCCGTTCAGCCGGCGCTCCGGGCAGAAGTCCGAGACCATCACGCCGTGGTGCCGCCGAGCAGGTCCGGGCGCCGGGCAGCGGTGCGGTCGAGCGCCTCTTCCCGGCGCCACCGGGCGATCGCGCCGTGGTCCCCGGACAGCAGCACCGCAGGCACCTCGTGCCCCCGCCACACCGGAGGACGGGTGTACACCGGGTACTCCAGCAGGCCCTCGGCGTGTGACTCCTCGGCCAGCGACTGCGGGTTGCCGAGCACCCCGGGCAGCAGCCGG
>Ga0066388_100000953_pt1 | contig 15239 bp, 7 predicted proteins | sample PanSoiMetaGPlot6_FD_64539 | JGI IMG/M metagenome (GOLD analysis project Ga0066388, IMG submission 64539) | Tropical forest soil microbial communities from Panama analyzed to predict greenhouse gas emissions - Panama Soil - Plot 6 (Hybrid Assembly) | ecosystem: Environmental > Terrestrial > Soil... | reverse complement strand
TGCAGCAACATCAAGCGGGTCAACGAGAAGGCCGGCATACAGGGTTTCCACATACTTTAATAACCAGCCAATAGGAATAAGGGAGCAAAGAAATGAACAGACTTAAGGACAAGGTGGCAATTGTAACGGGAGCGTCAAAAGGGATTGGCGCCTCTATAGCCAAGCAGCTGGCCGCGGAAGGCGCGGCGGTTGTTGTCAACTATGCCTCCAGTAAGGAGGGGGCCGAGCGGGTAGTTGCCGAAATCGAGGGCAATGGGGGTAAGGCCATGGCCGTGCAGGCAGATGTCGCTAAGAAGTCAGATATCGAGCGACTCTTCAGGGAGATGAAAAATGCCTTTGGCCAGCTCGACATTCTGGTCAATAACGCTGGCGTCTATGAGTTTGCACCGCTGGAGGGCGTGACCGAGGAGCACTTTCACAAACAGTTTAATCTCAATGTCCTTGGCCTGATCCTCAGTACGCAAGAAGCGGTCAAATACTTTGGCCCGGGCGGCGGTAGCATCATAAATATCAGCTCAGTGGCCAGCACCCATGCGCCACCAAATGCGTCCGTATATAGCGCCACCAAGGCAGCAGTTGATGCCGTCACCAGGTCACTGTCCAAGGAGTTAGGCCCGCGCAAGATTCGCGTAAACTCAATCAATCCAGGCATGGTTGAAACCGAGGGCGTGCATGCCGCCGGTGTTGCCAATAGTGATTTCCGCAAGCAGATTGAAGCGCAGACTCCGCTTGGCCGCATCGGTCAGCCGCAAGACATCGCCCCCACCGCGGTTTTCCTGGCCTCAACAGATTCTGCCTGGATAACCGGCGAGACATGGGCCGTTTCTGGCGGATTTCGCTAAGACGGGATAGGCTGCTCAGCATTTGAGCAAGAGGGTATATGCCCTCAGCATCGACTTCGGGGGGTATATGCGAGATACTGGTGGAGTTCAATTCCTTGAGGTTGAGCGGCTTGAATACCCCGGGCTTAGTGCTGTTTGCCATCTGCGGAACCATCAATGTTGCGCTTGTTTGCTTTGATCTCTTTCAGACGATCATCGTGCCTCGCGCTACCTTGCGACGTGTGCGAATTGCGCCCTATCTGATTGGCCGAGTACTCTGGCCAGCCTATCGCGCCCTGGTTAGGCGCCTGCCTGAGTCATGGCAAACCCCCTGGTATGAGGCTTTTGCCCCACTGGTTTTTGTCGTATTGCTCGGCGTCTGGCTGTCGCTCTTGATTTTGGGATTTGCTTTTCTGATGATCGCATTCGGCCAGCACATTCAACCGCCGATCACGCAACTTTCCGATGCCCTGTATTTTGCCGGAACGTCGGTGCTAACTCTGGGCTTTGGAGACGTGGTGGCCTCCCAGTGGCCGGCTCGTGCGGTGGTCCTCGCAGCTGCCATGATTGGCTTGATCTTTATGGCGCTTGAAGTTTCCCTTTTATTTTCCATGCAAAGCTACCTGCAGCAGCGCGAGCAGATAGTCAATACATTGACGAGCAGAGCCGGCATGCCGCCGTCTGGCCTGGTCCTTTTGCTAAGATACCGCGAGCTCAACATTGTTCCCAGCTTGTCCACCACCTTCGTACAATGGGAGTCCTGGGTGGCATCAATTCTGGAGAGCCACCGCGCCTACCCACTGCTCACCTACTTCCGATCGAGCTCAAGCCAAAACTCGTGGCTGGCAGCAATCGGAGCAACTCTCGATGCTGCTGCCCTGCTTCTGACAGCAATCGACGGGGACTGGGTAGGGGAAGCCGATCTATATTATTGGATGGCCGTATCGACCCTGAAGTCCATTTGTGCCAACTTGCCGTTAGCCCCAGTTGAAGGGGATACGCTTACGTATTCGCAATTCCTCCAGGGACTGGATTTACTCAAGGACATAAATTACCACGTGAAAGATAATGAGCAAAGCTTCCGAGACTTTCTAGTGCGTCGCTCAGCTTACGTTCGTTACTTGGTGCCTCTGTCCACGTGTTTCGAGCTACCGCTCAATGTCTGGCTTCCTGATCTCAAAGTCAATTCCCTGTTACCGACAAAATAAAGGAGAAGCACAGCTGAAGCACCAGGATTGTCTGGGTTACGGCTTCAGCCCGGGCGTGGCGGCGGTTATGCCAGAGGAATTGTTGCTACAATGGGATACATTGAGCCTCATTAAAAGCGCGTTCTTGCCAGGTTGTGATGGAAGTCTCCCTGAGAAGCACTGCCTTGTGGGCGGCCACGGTTCTGGCTGTGGGATCGGTGCCGGCACTGGGCGCGGCAAAGAAGGATACCCACGGCGGTCCTCCGTCCGGTGGTGGCTTGGTAAAGCTAACCAGTCCCACCCCGCGGACTCCCCTAGAGCACAACAATCGAGGCGTAGAGCTGGGAAGCAAGGGACTCTGGCCGGATGCAATCCGCGAGCATGAGGAGGCGCTCCAGGCCGATTCGGACAACAAGGAGTTCAGGACAAACTTATCGGCTGCGCAGTTGCGATTCGGTGACGTGCTCGCCAACAAACATGATTATTCCGCGGCAATCAAGCAGTATCGTGGCGCGCTATACGTCGATCCCGACAACGCTCCGGCAGACGAACACCTGAGTGCGTCGTTAAGGGCGATAAAGAAGAATCCCGATGATATCAATGTCCGTATGCGCATGGGTGAAGATGCTGAGTTGTCGGGCGACTATGAAACGGCGATAGTCGAATATCGAAAATGCATCAAAATGAGAGATGATGGACCCAACTATGCACGACTGGGGCGAGTGTTCTTGAAAGCCGGCAAGGTGGTGGATGGCTTTGATGAACTGAAGACCGCCGTGGGAAAGGGCTGGGAAACTAAGGATAAGCTCGAGCTCGGAGCCTGTCACCGGCAACTGGGCGACATCCTGGCGAAGTATGCCGACATAGCCTTTCGCCAGGGCCGAAAGATGGAGGGTATGCAGCGCCTGCTCAACGCCGGGATAGAATACAGGCGTGCTGTCACCATCAACACCTCGGATGCTGATGCGGCGCGAAGTCTGGTGAAGGTAGCTCGCGAGGCGGTGGCCTTTAAACCGAGCTATGACAACCACATGACTCTGGGCGGTGCCTATCAACTTGTCGGAGACTTCCAGCACGCGAAGATGGAGTATGAAGAGTGCGGGAAACTGAATCCAAATGCAGCGGATTTGGCCACCGCACGCGCCAGCTATCGCCTGGCTCTAGATGGTAGGAGCGCTGCTACGTCTCAAGAGGACAGCGGCAAGGCCTCAGACAATGCGACAAAGTCCGAGCCTCCAACAGAGGACGGAACGGTCAAAAAGTTGATGTGCTATGCGGAGATTGAGGGTAAGTTACGCAGCGGTGACATTGATGGGGCGCAAAAGCAATCGGAGGAGATTCTGAAGAAGGATGATAAGCAGGGACATGCCTGGCTGCTTCTCGGCAATGCACAGGAAAAGAAGGGTGAACTGGATAAGGCTGCGGTATCGTACCGCATGGCGATGCTGCTCAAAGATCCCGACGGAGCAGCAGCATTGCGAGGCGTGGACACCAGTCGAGTTCAACCTCTCTTGAAGGAAGCGGACAAGGCGATGAGCGAGAATAATCTGGAAGCCGCGGCTGCAGCGCTTCGCCAGGCTGTCCAGATGGCGCATGAATTACCTGATCTACATCGAAGATATGCAGAAGTATTGCGTAAGTTGGGCAATAATGCTGATGCGGACCTCGAGCTGCAGAAGGTAAAGGAGCTCGAAAAGTGATTTTGCTGCTTGGGGGCAAGGTGCAGCGAGGACGACTCGGTTACAGTCTTCGCTGTCTGAGAAGAGTCTTTATCCTTAAAAATGCAGGGCTGTTTCCAGTCAGGGTATACTGAACATCCTCCCTGACCGTTAGTCGCATGGCTGAAGCAAGATGAATAAACTAAGTTCCTCTGGCAACCACCGGACAGAGCTCGCCAACTCACTGCAGCGCTGGCGAGTGATGTTGATAACCGTGCTGTTCCTTCTGACAAATTGGATGTCGCCAGGTGCGCGTGCGGAGGGCACTACGCTTCCGGAGCCGCAACCGCCATTCACGGGCATCGCTAACCGCACGCTGGCAGGCTCAACACCACAGTGGCCGACTCCGGTGCATGCACCGAAAGGCGCACCAAACGTTGTTTTGATATTGGTTGATGATGCCGGCTTTGGCAATCCGTCTGCATTCGGAGGACTGACAAACACCCCTAATCTGGAACAGCTGGCTTCAGAAGGACTTCGCTACAATCGCTTTCACGTCACAGCATTGTGCTCGCCTTCAAGAGCGGCCTTGATCTCAGGACGCAACCAGCATTCCATTGGCTTTGGTTCAGTCGCTGAGTTTGCCGGCGGTTGGCCCGGATACAACGCTCACTGGCCTACAAGCGCCGCTTCGATTGGGAGAATTCTGCAAGGCAATGGCTATGCAACCGCCGCCTTCGGGAAGTGGCATTTGACGCCGGCTAACGCGTTTGGTCCGGCCGGTCCGTTTGATCTCTGGCCAAATGCTCTCGGATTCACGTACTTCTGGGGATTCCTCGGCGGCGAGACGGATCAATTTTCACCATTATTGTTTGAAAACAACAAGGTTCTAGGACCACCGAAGGAGAAAAATTTCTACTTCAATACCGCCCTGGCAGATCACACCATTAATTGGATCACGCAACACCAGTCCATTGCACCAGATCAGCCGTTTTTCATTTATTTTGCGACCGGCTCCAGCCACGCACCGCACCAGGTGCCGGCCGAGTGGGCCGACAGATACAAAGGCAAGTTCGATATGGGCTGGGACAAATATCGGGAAGTGGTCTTCGACCAGCAAAAGCAAAAGAGAATTATCCCTGCGGACGCGAAGCTGACACCACGTGACCCGGCATTTCCGGCATGGGATTCGTTGCCGGATGATCAGAAAAAGCTCTATGCCAGGCAAATGGAAGTCTACTCGGGATATCAGGAAAATACCGACCATGAGATTGGTCGCGTCATTGACTCCATCAAGAAGCTTGGCATAGCAGATAATACTGTCGTCATCTGGATATGGGGCGACAATGGTGCCAGCATGGAAGGAACCGAGACCGGCTCATTCAACGAAATGACTACGCTAAATGGGATTCCGCTGTCAGCAGAACAGCAGTTGGAATTGATCAAACAGTATGGCGGACTTGAAGCCTGGGGCGGACCCTCGACGGAGCCTCACTATGCGTGTGCATGGGCGTGGGCCGGGAACGCACCTTTCCAATGGGGCAAGCAGGTGGCATCCCACCTCGGTGGCACTCGTGATCCGATGGTGGTATGGTGGCCAAAGGGCATCCAGGACAAAGGCGGCATGCGGAGTCAATTTACCCATTTGATTGACGTGGCTCCGACGATACTGGAACTGGCGCACATTCCTGCTCCCACCACCGTGGATGGTGTGAAGCAAATGCCGATGCACGGAGTCAGTTTTGCTTATACCTTTGCGGATCCCAAAGCAAAGGAGCGCCATACCCAGCAATATTTTGAAGTGTGCGGCAATCGGGCAATGTACAAGGACGGCTGGTGGCTAAGCTGCCGCACGCCGCGGATTCCCTGGAAAATGGACCCAGCAACCCTGGCGCATTTTGCCCCTGGGGTGTGGGATCCCGACAAAGATCCGGTCGAGTTGTATAACCTCAACACCGACTTCTCACAGGCAAACGATCTCGCGACGCAAAATCCGGCAAAGGTAAAAGAGCTCGAGGCACTTTTCTGGGAAGACGCCAAGAAATATCAAGTGCTCCCGCTTATGGCCGGCATGTCTATCTACCTCGGCGCGCAATTTGCCTCGCCGCAGGCAGAGCAAACCCACTTCGAATATCTGCAGGGCACTGAGAATATCCCTCCGACGGTCTGCCCGCAAATCTATAAGCATTCCTATACAGTGTCGGCTGATCTCAATGTCCCTAGCTCAGGCGCTGACGGTGTGATTATGGCCAATGCGGATTATCTGGGCGGGTATGCGCTCTACATTGAAGACAAAAAGCCGAAATTCACCTATAGCTTCATGGGTATCACGATTAGCACTGTCACTTCCTCCGAAGATCTGCCCTCTGGCAAAGTCAACCTGCGCTATCAGTTTGTCTCCGATAAGCCGGGTGCGCCTGGTGCAGGCGGAACCAGCAGGTTGTTCATCAACGGCAAGCAAGTCGCTGAAGGTCGGATCGAACACACGATGGCGGTGCTGACCACCTCCTATGCGGGATTCGACATCGGCAAGGACAACGGCCTGCCTGTAAGCCGATCCTATGAATCAAAATCGCCTTTTCCTTTCACCGGGAAGATTGAAAAGGTGGTCTTTGATCTGGGTAAACTCTGAAGGGATACACATGGCACTCTCGGCCCAGATGTTGGTTTTGCTTTGCTCGTAAGCATCACAGCCATTGCACACCATGGAGAAAACTGAGGCTCCGACTCTAAAGCAGCGTTACCGTGGCTGTCTAGTTGGATTGGCCGCAGGTGATGCGAAAGGCACCACGGTGGAGTATGCCTCTCCTGGAAGCTTCTCTCCTGTCACTGACATGGCTGGTGGCGGCCCTGCTCTCCGAGCATTACACTATCGAGCCTGGCTATTGGGAGCAGGCCGGTCGAGAGAGACGCCCGGCTGTGGTCGCGATCAGGGTACATGCTTATACGTGCATCTTGTCAGGGCGTCCAGGATAATTGTGTAGTGCCTCTTCGATTTCTGCTGAGGCGGAGCTGATGAACACGTCCTGTGGAATATGTGCAGAGTGATAGATCACGACGCAGGCGGCGCCGACATTTATTCGAACGCCCTCGACGTTATTCAGCGACTCCAACAACAGTTGCAGGCGAGCAGCAAAATTCACATCCGTGCGCAGACGCGGAATTCCCAGGCGGACGCGCCCGCTCATTCTATGGAGTATGTTGATTTCAGCAGTTTCGATGGCGATGGGGTAGTCATCGGCTTCCCTTGCTCCTACCCTTTGGCGCTCACCCACGTGGATGCGAATCTCTTCCTCTTCCTCGAGATAAGAGCACAGGTCTACAAGCAGATTTTGCAGCGCCGCGAGACGTTCGTGCCCTTCAAGCGCATCCGGTCTATCAGCGCGATCGATGGCCGCTAGTGTAGAGCGAACCGGCTTGCTACGATATAGCTTGGCTCGCTCGCTCCGCTCGTCGCAGAGATCCTCCTCGAACTCGTATCGGGGCACGGACACAAACGAAGGCGTGGACCCGGTCTCTCCGACCTGCTTGAGCGCACCTTCCGCAAGGCCATGCCGATCGCTAAGGGTGAAGCGGAAGGCGTCGCCTGGAAAGTGAGTTCGGCTCTCCAGGACGTCGCCAATCTGCGCCATGATCGCGATCATCCCGGCATCTCTGATGTAAGGACCGTAACGGAGGGTCATCAGCTCCCACCCAAAGAACAGGCTCAGGGTGTGGAGGAGATCGATGGCCGGTGGAGAGGCGGGATCGTATGGCTCGGGATATTCCGCCCGGTAATAAGCGAGCTCGTCTTCCTCGAGTATTCTGTATAGACGCCTCTGCAGCTCCTGGGCAGTGAGGAGCAACGAGGTCACAAACAGTGCGGACATCTCGTCCCGCTTGAGATCCCGCTCTTTCTGCCGCTCGGACTTCCACGTCCAGACCGACCAGGCTGCGGCCGCCAGTGCTGAGACAAACGAAAGTACGGTCGTGTTCATAGAGGGAAATTATGGCAGATTTGCGCCCATCGGTTTGAATGGTCCGGGCTCATGTTTCGTTGCTGTAGCGAAGATTTCAAGGACCGGGGAGCGAGCCACATTTCATCACCACCTTCTCAAGGACGACGGCACCGTGAGTGGTGACACTTAGGCATTACAGGTTATAGGCACAAGGCCGTGCTTACATTGTCGGCGGAACGGGCTCAAGGCTAGCCTTGCTCACTGTCCCAGAACAATTGTCCGGGGAGCACCTCTGGTATTGTGAGATCCCCACTGGTTTGGATTCATGCCGTTCCCTCCCGGTAATTCGAGCGAAAAAGCTCTTGGTCGCGGTCTGCGCCTGGTTACATTGGTTAATAATGGCACTCACCGCGGGCAAAGGGGGGTGGCGGTTTGCACCATCGGATTCCAAAGCCGTGGACACTAGTCCGCATTCTCCCTTGACAACCGTGCCGGCTTGTGAAGGAATAGGGTCAGGATAAAATCGAGGCGGAGGATGCGGATAGGTAGGCACTGTTCGGCGGGGTTCCAACCTGTCATGATGATGGCGGTCTGGAGGGAGACTCCGTGCCTGGAAGGGGCCAGGTTCAGGAAGAAGGTAAGGGGATCGGAGAAGCTTACCAGTAAGTGATTGGCTGGGTCTCGGCGATTTGGACAATTTCGAAAAGTCGCTGCCTCTGAGAGAACTGGATCAGGAGGCAGATAGGGAAAGGCGTCTTCCGGCGCCGATGCGTGCACAGTTTACTTTAGGCATCAAAAAGCAGCTTTGCGTGAGCTCGACAGAGTAGGGGGATCCTCTGGCCGACTTCGGTGTTTGGCAGATCGGAGGGTGGATCATGACTTACTCGTGTACGGGCCCGGGTTCAGCTGCGACCCGCAGGAGATGCACTTTCTGGTTGCTTACTCTTCTGATTAGCCTCCAATTGTCCCTGTCAGGACTAACTCCCACGCATGCCGCTCAATCACACAGGTCACCGCCAGCTCAATCCGGCAGTGTGACCTCCAGTGTTGCAAGCAACGCAATCGGGCTCGACCTCGGCTCCTCGATTCGAGCGCTCAGTGTGGGCTCCCAGCTAGGTCGGTCTGTAAGCATCCGGGAGGGAGGCACGAGGCGCATAGTCAGTGCCTCCGACCTGCTTACACCGGCTGAACTAGTAGCGCTTCAGCAAGTTCTATCCACAGGCCATCAGACTCTCCGCCTGGGACCCTCCGGTACTGCCATCAGCGGTTCCTTCCAACTGACGCCAGACCTGACTCAGCAGCTATCCAGTCTGGCTGTCCCAAAGGGGGTCACTGCAATTGACGATTTTGCCAGGAACGGCAATTTGAGTCTTTCCGGGGATCTCAGCAATGCTGGTAAGTTCTATGCGGTCTCATCAAGCCCCACAGTCACCGCTGCCTCAATCAGCGCCGCCAACATATTCAATCAGCAAGGAGCCGTGCTCACTTCTGTTTTGCCCAAATCCGGATTGTTTGGCATGGGCAATTTGATCAGCAATCTGAGTCTCAACTTGAATGCGAGCAACAATGTCGGTAACGCCGGGACCATCTCCAGCGCCGGCAGGCTGACGGTCACGGCCGGCGGCTCCATCACTAACGCGCTGCCGGCTGGAGCGACCGGAGTCAATCCGGTGATGCAGGGGATCAACAATGTAAATTTGCAAGCACCCAACATTGCCAACGACGGGCTGATCGCCTCTCAATTGGCTACAGTCAATGCTAACACCGCACAGCTAGTCAACTCCGGAACGATGCAAGCGCCTTCAGGCAGCATCCAGATTGCGAGTCTATCAGGAAATACACTCAGTGTCGACAACTCGCTTGGCACGATTAGCGCCCAGGACGAGGTCCTTTTCCAGACTCTTGGTACCACCCAGCAATCCAAGGCCGAACTGTCGGTCGTGGGTGGCACTATCTCTGCCAACACCGTCTCCTTCGTGAGTCCGCAGGGACGGATAAATGTGGCAGTGAGTCGCATAAATGGGAGCGTGGACGTATCCGGCGGCACTGCCATGATTGACGTTCAGCAGGGCAATCTTGACCTCGGGGTGGTTCATCTGACCGGTGATCCCATATTTTTTGCGCAGGGCGGGAGCCTGGATCTCAGCGGGCTGTTTACCAGCAATTCAACCTTTAGCACCGCCGGAGGTGATTTCGTAGCCTTAGCCACCGGGGACATTACAGCCACAACGGCCCCACCAGCCGCAACAGTGGATGCCAGCAGTGGAAGCGGAGGTGGTTCCATCGTGCTGGCGGCTGGTGTTAACTTCACCGTCGACCCATCTCAAGCCGCATGCAGCGCATGCTCGAATGCTTACTCGATCGGCGGACCAAGTAACACTGGTGGTAGCATTAATCTTCCCACTGTCAGTTTTCGGACTAATAGCAGCACCTCCTTAACTGCGACCGGGTCCGTCACTGCTGCTTCGATCCAGTCCGGCAATGTAAATGTAAATGCCGGTGGCGCCTTTTCCGCCACAGCAGTCAATGCCAGCGCTGTCGGTAGTGGCAACGGTGGCTCAATTTTTGTAAGTGCCCAGACAGTGCTGGGAACGCAAGCAGGTCCGCTCACCCTATCTGCTGACGGCGCCGGCACGGGTAATGGTGGCTATATCAGCATTTTTACAAGCGGTGACTTAGCGCTCCGGTCCGGAGCCGGTGGTGTGATCATCTCAGCCACCGGCGGTTCTTCTGGATCATCTTCTGGCGATGGCGGGTCTGTGCAGTTGTTTGTGGGCAACCTCACAGTGGTTCCAGCATCACTGAATGTGTCGCCTCTAGGAGTCAACGGTAACGGTGGTTCAATTTCCATAAGCGCGCAGGCGTTGCTGGGACCGGGGGCAGGTCCCCCCACCTTCTCTGCTAATGGCGCCGGTACGGGTAATGGCGGTAATATCACCGTTTTTACGAGCGGTGACCTGGCGGTCGGGTCAGTTGCCGGCGGTCTGATCATTTCAGCCACAGGGGGATCTTTTGGATCATCCTCTGGCAATGGTGGGTCCGTGTTACTGTCTGCGGGCACTCTCACGGTGGTGGATTTAGCATCACTGAATGTAACGCCGCTAGGAACCAGCGGCGACGGTGGTTCTATATCTTTATCTGCCAACGGAAACTTGAAATTTGTCAACGGAAGCGTCATCGATGTCAGCGGCGCCATCAATGGCAATGGCAGTGGCAATGGCGGCTCAATTTCGCTAAGTTACCAAACGTTGCTGGTACCATCAGGAGTTCCGCTTACCCTGTTGGCTAACGGCGCCGGTACGGGTAATGGCGGTCATATCACTGCTTTTACAGGCAGTGACTTGATGGTCGCTTCCGTAGCCGGCGGTCTGGTCATTTCAGCCACAGGGGGATCTTCTGGATCATCTGCTGGCAATGGCGGATCCGTACGATTATCTGCGCGCAACCTCACGGTAGTAGATTTAGCATCACTGAATGTAGCTCCGCTAGGTAGCAACGGCAACGGTGGTTCTATATCTTTATCTGCCAACGGGAACCTGAAATTTGTCAATGGAAGCGTTATCAATGTCAGCGGCGCCATCAATGGTAATGGCAATGGCGGCTCAATTTCGTTGAGTTGGCAAACGTTGCTGTTACCGTCAGGAGTTCCGCTTACCCTGTTGGCTAACGGCGCCGGTACGGGTAATGGCGGTGATATCGGCGTTGATACAAGTGGTAACTTAGCGGTCGGGTCTGGAGCCGGTGATCTGATTGTTTCAGCCACAGGAGGATCTACCGGATCATCTTCCGGCAACGGCGGCTCCATTTCGTTGTTTAGTTTTTCCGGCAACCTCACAGTAGTGGATTTAGCCTCTATTAATGTAGGGCCGCTAGGAGTTAACGGTAATGGTGGTTCTTTATCTCTAGCAGCTTTTAACGGAAACTTGAGATTTATTAATGGAAGCGCTGTCAATGTCAGCGGTGCCGTCAATGGCAATGGCAATGGCGGCTTTATTTCGTTAAGTGGCCGACCGTTGCTCGTACCGTCAGGAGCTCCATTTACCCTGTTGGCTAACGGCGCTGGTACGGGTAATGGCGGAAGTATCAACGTCGTTACAAGTGGTGACTTAGCGGTCGGGTTCGGAGCCGGTGATCTGATTGTTTCAGCCACAGGAGGATCTTCTGGATCATCTTCCGGCAACGGCGGCTCCATTTCGTTGTTTAGTTTTTCCGGCAACCTCACAGTAGTAGATTTAGCATCAATGAATGTAACGCCGCTAGGAGCCAACGGTAACGGTGGTTCTATATCTTTATCTGCCAACGGAAACTTGAGATTTGTTAATGGAAGCGTTATCAATGTCAGCGGTGCCATCAATGGCAATGGCAATGGCGGCTTTATTTCGTTAAGGGGCCGACCGGTGCTGGTACCGTCAGGAGTTCCATTTACCCTGTTGGCTAACGGCGCCGGTACGGGTAATGGCGGTCAAATTGGGGTTTCTACATCCGGGAACTTGGCGGTTGGGCCCGGGGGCGGTGATCTATTCATTTCAGCCACAGGAGGATCACTTTCTGGCGATGGGGGTCACGTATTCTTGTTTTCCAAGAACCTAACATTCGATCCAGCATCAGTCAACGTAGCGCCGCAAGGAGCCAACGGCAACGGTGGTCTTGTCAATGTACGTGCCGACGAATTCTTCGGAAATGTGGATATCGTCAACCCTGGCGTTATCAATGCCAACGGCGTCGGCAATGGCAATGGCGGTGGTATCTTTTTTGATAGCGCAACGCTGACGTTACCTTCAGCGGGTCCTGTGATTCTGTTTGCCAATGGTGCCGGTACGGGTAATGGCGGTAACATCAGCGTTACCGCACCCAATAGTAACTTAGCAGTCGGGTCGGCAGCCGGTAATCTAAACATCTCAGCCACGGGGGGAACTCATGGATTATCTTCTGGCAATGGCGGAGGCGTGCTGTTGTGGACGGCCAACCTGACGTTAGATCTAGCATCACTGAAGCTGGGGCCGCTAGGGGTTAATGGTAACGGTGGCGGTCTAGTTCTAAATGTCGAGGGAAGCTTGAGTATTGTGAACGGGCCCGTTCTTAATGTCAGCGGTGTCGGCAATGGCAACGGCGGCGGTGTAAGGATCATTTTATCGGGGCTTAATGCGGGTCTGGTCGTGGGTTCTGGAACCGGTGGTTTGGTCATTTTAGCCACGGGTGGAACATCTTCTGGCAATGGCGGGTTTGTAGACTTGTCTACGATCAACCTCGGAAACATCACGATAGATTTATCATCACTGAACGTGGCACCGCTAGCAACCAGTGGTAACGGTGGTAGTGTGTCGTTATTTACCAATGGGTTGAATATTGTCAGCGGAAGCGTTATCAATGCCAACGGTCGCGGCAATGGCAATGGCGGTCGTATCTCCTTAACTAGCACAACGCTGCAGTTACCTGCAGGGGGTCCTGTTACTTTGTCTGCTAGTGGGGCCGGCACGGGTAGTGGCGGTACTGTTTCCGTTACCACAAGTGTTAGTGACATAACGGTAGGGTCCAAAGCTGGTGGTCTAATCATTTCAGCCACAGGCGGATCTTCTGACTCACCTTCAGGCGACGGCGGGTCCGTGAAATTATTGTCTGGGGGCAGTATCACTGTAGATTTAGCATCCCTGAACGTGGTGCCGCTAGGAGCTAACGGTAATGGTGGCAGCATAACTTTATTGGCTCTCAACGGAAGTTTGAATATTGTCAGTGGAAGCGTTATCAATGCCAACGGTGCCATCAATGGCAATGGCGATGGGGGGTCTATCTCCTTAACTGGCCAGACGCTTAAGTTACCCGCGGCGGGTCCTGTTACCCTGTCTGCTAATGGGACCGGGTCGGGCTTCGGGGGTTCCGTTTCTGTGCAGACGACAAATAGCAGTGCCAGCGGTGGTGACCTGGTCATCGGACCCCAAAAGGGCGATTTGATCATTTCGGTCTCAGGGGGTTCCCAGGGCGGACAAGAAGGAACTGTAAACATTAACTCCGGCGGCAACCTCACATTTGATGAGGGACGGAAGACTGTGGTTTCGCTTCTCAATCCATTTGATCAAATCATTACCGGCGGAAACCTGACCTTTAACGGCGCCTCTTTTGATAACGGAGGAGCCATTCAAGTGGGTCAGGCGTTTAATGCTACAGCTAATGGTGGTTCCATCAGCTTAACTAATTCGAGCACGGGCAGCATTTTTGCAGCGTCCCTTTCCATGACTGCCTATGGTGGCTCGGCAAAACTGACCAATCAGGGCACTATCATTATTTCCGGCCAGGTCCAACTAACCAGTACTGGTGGCTCGAGTGTAATCACTGATGGTGGCAGCCTGTCTGCGGCGGGAATCAGCGTGACGAGTAATGGTGGTGCGGTGGATGTCAGCCAGGGTAGCATTTCGGGATTATTGACAGGCAGCGCCAGCTCCTACTTCAAGATCACCACCTCGTTTTCAGGAATCACAGTAGGCAACATTACTGCCCGTTCTGTTTCGCTTGTGGCCGGCACAGGAGTTTTGAGCTTGGCTGACGGCTCTGCGCTAACAGCAACCAACGGAAATGTCATCATGCAAAACCTGGATAGTAGCAATGGCTCCATTGCCATTGGCAACAGTGCGCAAGTAATCGCTACCGGCTCGATCAACCTCAATACGCCTGGCTTGAGTAACAGCGGTGCAATTCAAGCGTCTTCGGGCAGCATCCAGATTGCGAATCTTTCGGGAAATACACTCACTGTCGACAACTCGCTTGGCATGATTACTGCCCAGAACGAGATCCTTTTCCAGACTCTCGGTAGCACCCAGCAATCCAAGGCCGAACTGTCGGTGACGGGCGGCACTATCTCTGCCAACACCGTATCCTTCGTGAGCCCGCAGGGCCGGATAAATGTGGCAGTGAGTCGCATAAATGGAAGCGTTGACGTATCAGGCGGTATTGCCACGATTGGTGTTCAGCAGGGTAATCTTATCCTGGCGGTGGTCAATCTGACCGGTGATCCAATATATTACGCGCTCAACGGCAACCTCGACTTGAGTGGACTGTTTTCCAGTAGCTCCACCTTCAGCACCAGCGGACAGGACTTCGTCGCTCTGGCCAGCGGAAACATCACCGCAACTCGTGCTCCCAGCAATGCTGTGATTGATGCGACGACCCCAGGAGGGAATAACGGCGGGGCAATAACGCTAGCCGCTGGTGTCAAATTCACGGTGAATGACACCACAACAAGCCCAATTGCATGCAATAACTGCTCCGGGTCATTTTCCATCAGCGGACCGAGCAACACGGGTGGAAATGTGAATCTGCCCTCAGTCGGCTTAAGCTCTCTTGCGAATAACATCAGCATACAGGCAAACCCTGGTTCCACCTCCGCAGGTTCGGTCGCGGTTGGAAATGTACAAACTTCGGGCAATCTCGCAATAACCACTACCAACCTGAAGCTCGGAGCTGCGAGCTTGATGAGCGCGACCGGCTCTGCATCAACAGTAGCCATTAGCTCCCCAGCCGGCTATGGACTGACTGTTGAACTGCCCTCCGGTTCCTACGCCACGATACAGACGGCCGGGACCAAGGTCTCTACCAATGGCTTCAGTTTTGGTGACGCTCTTAGCAATCCGGCCGGCAGCATAA
>Ga0066388_100000952_pt1 | contig 15239 bp, 13 predicted proteins | sample PanSoiMetaGPlot6_FD_64539 | JGI IMG/M metagenome (GOLD analysis project Ga0066388, IMG submission 64539) | Tropical forest soil microbial communities from Panama analyzed to predict greenhouse gas emissions - Panama Soil - Plot 6 (Hybrid Assembly) | ecosystem: Environmental > Terrestrial >... | reverse complement strand
TAGACCGTAAAAAAACGCAGGGACACCGTCGGCACGCCGAACGCCTTCCAGTAAAGATAACAGAGATGCTCCGCGGCCAGTTTACTCACCCCATAAGGAGATACCGGTCTTGTTCCGCCGCCCTCCCTCATCGGCAGATCGTCGGTATCACCGTAGACGGAGGAAGACGAAGCATAGACGAATTTTCTGACCTTGACCTGCTTGCAAGCTTCCAACAAAACCTGCGTCGCCAGTATATTGTTGTGGGAGTAATGAGAGAACTCCGCCCCCCAACTGGAGCGAACCCCAGGCTGGGCAGCTAAATGAAACACATATTCCGTTTGAAGGAGGAGCTGGCGCAAGTCAATGTTAACGAGGTCGTCGTTGATGAATTTAAAGGACGGATGATTGACGAAATGCGCTAAATTCGAATCTTTGAAGTCGCGTGCGTAATTGTCCAAAAACTTGTCTACGCCCACGACTTCGTGCCCCAATGCAAGGAGCTTCTCGGCCAAGTGAGAGCCAATAAAACCGGCGACCCCAGTGATCAGTGATCTCATTGAATGCCTTTCCCAAAAAATGCTATTTCCCGGCTAACCCTAGAAATCCATCGGTTAATCTCACGGATGTTCGCAACTTCCGAACCGCTCGATCGGGTACCGAACATTTTAGTTGTTTTGGGATTTCTTTTGAATGCCATCGACAACGGCCTGAATGAGAACGTTGCCGTTTTCGACAGCCATCGCTACTCGCAGCGCCAGCAACCTTTCCCTCCCGAATGGGAAACGGATCAGCTTAAGAATGTCCTTCTCGGTGGTAATGATCAGATCCGCGTTGCGCCCTGCTCGGTTGATTCTTTGCCAATCTCGCAAGGAGTAGTTGTGATGATCCTTGAATTCGAGCACATCAACGATCTCGCCCTCCCAGTCATGAATGATCCGATAAAAGGGCTCCGGATTTGCAATCGCCGCCACTGCAACAATTTTCCGTCGGCCCAAGAGACTCAAGGGGTACTCCTTCCAACGCCGGGACTCAAACCCTATCAAAGCCAGTGGTTTAAGCCCACCATGAAAAACCAGCTGATGGTCGGTTCGGGGGATTACACCTTGCCACTTGTCCTGCGCATCGGTAACCAGGACGAAGTCGGCCCGAGTGAGCGCTTTCCGGGACTCGCGAAATGGACCGGACGGCAGAACCCAACCTTTTGAATCCGAACCCAGAAGTACCAGATCGAGATCCCGCGCTAGTTGCCGGTGTTGAAAGCCATCGTCCAGAATGAAAACGTCCGCCGAAGCATTTTTCATCGCCTCGAGCGCGCCCTTGTAACGCGAGCTTGAGACCGCAACCGTCAAGCCGAAAAGTTGGGCCATCATTGCCGGTTCGTCGCCAAAAGCATCGACGTCACCCGGAGCATTCGCAGTCAGCAGTCGAGGCGCAGTGCCTTTTCGGTTATAACCTCGACTGAGCACAGCGATTCTAAAACCACGCTGCTGTAATTCCTGCGCTACCCAAACAACCGTAGGCGTTTTCCCCGTGCCGCCCACTGTCAAATTGCCGATACTGAGGACAAAGGCATCGAGAGTTTGACTTTTCTTCCACCCAAGCGAATAGAGAACGTTACGAATTTGCACAGCCGACCAATAGAGGCAGGATACCGGTAAGAACGCAATCCACAAAAGTTTTCCCAAAAACCCACGACGTTCCCAAACTCGACGAATCCACCGACCATTCATCTAACTCGGATCACAGCTCTAACTTGCCGATTCCTCACGCTTGAAGATAGCGGGACAATAATTCGGTGGTCCGCTCACTGACACGCTGTTCATCAGCGGCAACTCGATAGGCGTTCTTGCCCATGGTTCGACGTTTATCCGCGTCGTTCAGAAGCGCAGTCAGCTCGCGAACGAGGTCCTCGACGCCTCGAATTTCAATCCCGCCGCCCTTTTTTTTCATCTCGGCGGCCATCGCCGCGAAATTGGCCATGTAGGGACCAAATAGAAGAGGTCGACCGGCACGAGCGGGCTCCAATAGATTGTGTCCACCTGCGTCGACAAGACTTCCGCCTACAAAAGCAATATCTCCGAGCGCATAAAATTCGACAAGATCTCCCAGGGTATCCAAAAGGCAAATGTCCTGGATGAGAACATTTCGCCCATGGGTTTGGCTCTTCTTTTCAAACTCCAAGCCGCTCGCCGTGAGCAGCCTTTCGACCTCCGAAAAGCGCTCGGGATGTCTGGGTGCCAATACCATTTGAAAGTTAGGGAAACGCTGCTTCACCGATCGAAAAGCCTCCAAAAGAATTTCCTCCTCGCCGCGATGCGAACTCCCCGCGACTAACAAGCACTGTCCATCGGCTTTCCTTTCGGGATGAAGCGGCCCGACAGTCGCGGGATTATGAGGGGAATGATTCCCCAACCCCGCAAGCTTCAAATTACCGGTGACGAAGACCTTTACCGGATCAGCCCCAATCCTCACCGCGCGCTCGGCGTCTTCGTCGCTCTGCATTCCCATAGCGGAAAACTTTCCCAGTACGCCACGAAAAAAATGGGATAGCGAACCATACCTTTCAACCGATCGCTTTGAAAAACGCCCGCTTAAAAGCAAAATAGGGGTTCCTCTCCGATGTAACAGACGAAGCATATTGGGCCAAATCTCTGTCTCCAAAAATACCATCAGTGATGGATCAAAGGTAAACAGCGCACGCTTGACAATCCACGGATGATCGAGAGGAAAAAAGATCACGGAGCTGTCCGCAATCATCCGCCGCGCTGTCAGATAGCCCGTGTATGTGAATGCCGAGACCAAAATCTTTTGGGAAGGAAAATGTTTTCGGATTTCCTCTACAAGGCGACTCGCAGATAATATCTCTCCCACCGAGGCGGCGTGGATCCACACCGGCCGACAACCTTTAACGGTGCTTGCAATCTCGCGACCATAGAACCCAAGCCGCTGGCTCAATCCCATGCTGTATCGCCTCCCTAATAGGTACAGCATCGGCAAAAAAACCATACCGGTCAGCAACAATAGGGTCGCAAGCGCGTTGTAAAGCCAGTAAGTCACCTGCTTTTTACAGAGATCAATGAAGAGTCTCGGGGTTGAGCGAGCTTTCTTCCTCCAACATCTGTAACGAATAGAGCCGGCTGTACTCGCTCTTCCGCGCCAATAGCTCTTCGTGGGTTCCCTGTTCGGCAACGGTTCCATCAACCAAAACCACGATACGGTCCGCGTTCCTGATCGTGGACAAGCGATGGGCGATAACCAACGTGGTTCGTTCAGTCATCAAACGTTCCAGAGCTTCCTGAACCATTCGTTCCGAGTCCGAATCGAGCGCCGACGTGGCTTCGTCAAGAATTAAAATCGGTGCATCTTTAAGGAGTGCCCGCGCGATCGCCAGCCTCTGCCGCTGCCCACCTGAAAGCTGCATTCCCATCTCACCAATTTGAGAATCATATCCGTTGGGCATAGACCTTATAAATTCGTCGGCATGAGCGGCCTTGGCTGCGGCAATGACATCGTCTATACCGCGCTGCGGATCGCCATAGGCGATATTGTTTCGCACCGTATCGTCGAAGAGAAACGTGTGTTGGGTTACGATGCCGATTTGCGAGCGCAGCGTGGCCAGACTTACGTCCCGAATATCGATCCCATCAATCGTAATTTGCCCCGCGCTCACATCGTAGAAACGCGGAATCAAATCGGCCAAAGTGCTTTTTCCGGCCCCGCTCATGCCCACCAAGGCAACCACCTCACCCGCTCGGATGGTTAGATTAATGTGACTCAGCACCGGCTTTGCCCCGTAGGCAAAGCTCACGTCATGAAACTCGATCGCCTTCGCAAAGCGCGGGGCAATTGTAGCGTCTTGCTTGTCTTTGATGCTCGGCGGTTCGTCAAGGATCTCAAAAACGCGCTCTGCTCCCGCAAGTCCCTGGTGCAGAACCGTATAGGTTCGGGTCAGGTTTCTAAACGGCTGGTACATGAAGAACATGGCTGCCATAAAGGCCATGAATTCACCGGGCGTGCGGCCACCTGCGACGACGCTCGACCCGCCGTACCATACCACCGTGCCAATCCCAAAGGCCGCGACCAACTCCATCATCGGCGTCACGATGCCTCTGATACGGCTTGCTCTCAAGGATTCTTTGAACAGTCGGAAATTCTCCTTGCCGAATCTTTGGACTTCATAATCTTCCATGCCGAAAGCTTTGACGATTCGATTGCCTTGAATACTCTCCTGTAAAAAGACGGTTAATTTCCCGGTACTAATCTGCCCGCGCCTGGCAAATCTTTTGATTTTTCTACTTAGCCGCATCACCGGCAACACGGAAGCCGGAAAAACCACAAATGCCAGCGACGCCAGAAACCAATCTTTGATGAAAGCCACTACGACCAGGACGATCAGCGAGGTCGTGTCTTTCAGAATCGACGCCAACGCATCGGTCAAGGCCGAACGGAGTAGAGTGACATCGCTAGCGACCCTGGAAATCAGCATACCGCTGGGGTGACGAGAAAAAAAAGACAAGGACATGAATTGCAGATGCCGGGCAAGCAGATTTCGGACGTCCTGAACAATGCGTAGTCCGACATAATCGCTCAAATAACCTTGGCCAAAATTCAGCAGGCCTCGGATCAAAAAGATTACAATAATCGTCGGTGGAAGGTAGTAGAGCATGTCCACGTCCCTTTTCACGAATACGTCATCCATCATCCATTGGACCAAAAAGGGCATCGCTCCCTCTGTGGCGCTGTAGCCGACCATGCACACCATTGCCAACACGAAGTAAGGCCAGACGTAGGGCTTCAGGTATTGCAGTAATCGAGCGTAATTCTTCAAAGGAATCTCCTAGAGCGCAATCCCAGGTCTTTTAGCCGTCATGGACATGGCGATATTAGCGACCCGATCGGCCGCCCCAGGCGTGCCCAGTTTTTCTCTCAGCGATATCAGTTTCCTAACGACTCTTTCCCGCTGATCTGGGTTCTCTAATAAGGTTCGCGTTTCTTTTACCAGTCGTTCTGCCGTAAAATCCGCCTGGACGAGTTCGGGCACGACTTGCTTGCCCGCCATTATATTCACCATCCCAATGTGCTTGACGTTCACCATCATTCGGGCAAGTGCGTAAGTGAGCCATGACAACCGATAGACAATGATCATAGGTTTCAGCAGCAACGCGGTTTCTACGGTGGCAGTGCCCGATGCCGTCCACGCCAGATCACACGCATTTACTGCGTCGTAGCGTTCGTCGTCAATGATGGGAATTCTCAACGCAACACGTCCCAACATTGATTCGAGCTCTCGACGATCTACGGTGCTAGCCCGAATGACAAAGAACTGAACGGCTAAGTCCTGACTGAGACGCAATGCCGCATCCAACAACACCGGGAGGTGATATGAGATTTCGCCCCGCCGACTGCCCGGTAGAATAGCGATCGTTTGCTTCTTCGCATCCAAGGCGAGTTGTGCCAAAACCCCCTCACGAGACTTTCGTGAGCGAACGATATCGAGGAGGGGGTGACCGACAAAGCTAACGTTGACTCCCCATTTTTCATAAAGGGGAACTTCAAACGGAAAAACCACGGCCATATGATCGACGCATCTGGCGATTTGCCGAATTCGACCTCGTCGCCATGCCCAAATCTGCGGGCTGATATAGTAAAGCACCGGTATCTTCAGTCTCTTTGCGAGTTTTGCCAACCGCAAATTGAATTCCGGAAAATCAATCAATACCAATAGATCAGGCCTTCGCTCGCGCATGGCTTGGCGTAGGGTGTGATTGGCCCGCCAAATGGCACGTAGGCTACCCGCGAGTTCCACAAATCCCATGCCAGCGAGTTGTGAGACGTTGAAAAGCACCTCAAAATTAGTCCGCTCGAGTTGCTCGCCCCCAACACCAAAAAATCGCAGCGTCCGGTCCTTACCGCTGAGAGCCCTAACCAAATGGGCTCCATGAATGTCTCCGGACGCTTCACCCACGACCAGCATCACTTGTTTTGATTGTGTTGTCACTTGGAACCAGATGATGAACAGCATCTTATAGTTGTCCACTAATCATCGAGGCGATTTCCAGGGCGCGTAATCCCTCGGCACCACTCACCAAGGGGTGCGATCGTGTTTGGACACAATCAAGAAACGATTCGATCTCGTCGGCCAAGGCATCGCCTTCTTTGATCTCGATGGTTTCGCTCCGAATGTCCATCCAACCTCCGCCGAGGGGCGGTTTGTGAAAGATTTGCGCCCGACGCTGATCATAGTCGATGGAAAGATAAGCATCCGGCTGAAAGAACCTGATCTTGCGTTCACGTTTTATGGACACCCGACTCGCAGTCACATTAGCGATACAACCGTTTGAGAATGTGATGCGTGCGTTGGCTATATCGGGCTTGTCCGTCAGCACCGCCACGCCGACGGCTTCAACTCGCTCCACAGTAGAGTGCACCAGGCTGGCGATAACATCGATATCGTGGATCATGAGATCCAAGACCACATCGACGTCGGTGCCGCGCTCGACAAACGGCGCCAGTCGATGACACTCGACGAATCTCGGCTCTTGAATGGTACTTTCGAGGCGTCGGATCGCCGGATTGAATCGTTCCAGATGTCCTACTTGGAGAATGAGTCCTTTGGCACTCGCCAAGTCCACCAGCTCTCGCCCTTGCTGTATATCGGCCGCGATAGGCTTCTCGACTAAAACGTCCACGGCGCGCTCCAGAAAATAACTCGCAACTTCGTAGTGCAGGCGGGTTGGAACGGCGACGCTGATGCACTGCACTTGCCCGAGAAGGTCGCGATAATCCGTAGATGCTGCGACCCCTAGTTGCGTCGCGACCGATTCTGCCCGCTCTTTGTCAATATCCACCACGGCTACCAGAGTGGCTTTTGGCGAATCTGCATACTTTTCAGCGTGGAACTTTCCCAAGTAACCCACGCCTACAACCGCTGCCGCGATTTTCGACTGATCAACCACTGCCGGCACTTCTACCCGTCGCGTAGCGCGACCACGGAGATACCTAAATCCTCGGCCTCCCTTAGGAGCGCCTCCTTCTCGAGGAGAATCGTCTTCCCCGCCTCCACCGCCAGTACCGTCCCACCCGTTTCATGGAGTCGCCTGACGGTATCCACACCGACGGCGGGTACATCGAAGCGAAGATCCTGCTGCGGTTTGCTGACTTTCACCACAACAAACCCTGGCCTAGCCAGTTTGCCGCCTCTCTCAATGGCGGCATCCGTTCCTTCCAAGGCTTCAACAGCGATGATCATTTGCTTCTTGACCACGAGCGTTTGTCCGATACCCAGGCGACCGACTTCCTTGGCAACGCCAAAACCAAATCGGACATCTTCCCACTCCGTCGCTTTCGGCGATCGCCTTGTCAAAACTCCCTCAGGCGCAACGATCTGGGATAAACAGAGGGTGGAATCCAAAATCTTGATTCCCTCGCTTTCCAACTCCTCGGCCACACCTCGAAGCAAGGCGTCGTCGTCCTTGCTCTTCATCCGGGCCAAAAACTTTGCTCCCCGCAGATCCGGGCGAAAATTCTCCAAAAATTTCACTTTTTTAATTCCACCCGCCATCGCCGCTTCTGTAATGCCAGCGCGATGAAACGTCCGAATTATCTTCCCCAGCTGGCCGACATAAATCCACGTCACGTCCTCTATAAGCTCCTCGATGGCTCTGAGCGTTTCACCTCGATGGGCAACGGCCACCAGGGAAAAACCTTCTTTTCTTGCCTGTTCCGCAAGAATAAGAGGAAATTTTCCGTTGCCCGCAATCAGCCCTAATTTTTTCACAGCTGAAGGAGTACGCGTAAGGAGACCTAGGACAGAGACTCGAGATTCGCGTCAACGGCAGATGCCACGTTGTGAGTTTTGGACAAAAGTCACGAGTTGTTCCACTTCGCTACAGTCGGCTAACCCTTGCTGGACCTTCGCTATCGCATCGCTAGTCTTCAATCTTGATCGGAACATAATTCGATAAGCTTTTTTCAGCGCTTCAATTTTTTCTTTTCCGACCCCTCGCCGCCGAAGACCTTCCAGATTCAACCCATGAAGCCTAGCGCGGTCTCCGGTCACGTTACAATAGGGAGGAACGTCCTTGGAAACCATCGCGCCCGCACCGACGAGGGCACCGCTGCCGACTTTCGTAAATTGATGTATTCCAGCGAGCCCACCGACGATCACATAGTCTTCGATTACGACATGACCTCCCAGGGTAGCGCCGTTAGCAACGATATTATGATTACCCAACACACAATCGTGAGCGATATGACAATACATCATCAAAAGGTTGCGATCGCCGACCCGGGTGACCATGCCCCCTCCGGTCGTCCCCGGATTGAGAGAAACGAACTCTCGAATGGTGTTGTGGTTGCCGATGACAAGCTCGCTCCGCTCTCCTTTGTACTTCAAATCCTGCGGCACAGAACCTACCGTAGCGAACTGGAATACAACATTTCCTTCGCCGAGGGTGGTCCGTCCCTCGATCACGACGTGAGACTTGATGCGACAGCCTTTGCCGATCTTTACAGATGCACCGACGATTGAATAAGGCCCAATCTCGACATCAGAATCGATCTCCGCACATCGGTCAACTAGGGCTGTCTCGTGAATCCTCGTCATCGTCCCAACTGACCCGTGGCCGACGCGCCTAGAGCATTTCTATTTCCATCGCGGAAATTTCAGCTTGCGCAACAACTTTTCCATCGACGGTAGCGACGCCCTGCATTTTCCAGAATGTGCCGCGCCGCTTCAAACAGGACAACTCTAATCGCAGTTGATCACCGGGTTCCACCGGCCGCTTAAACCTCACACGCTCGAGACCGGTGAGGACGAAGACTTTGCCGCTGTCTGACCCGCCGCGCGCCTGGTGCGCAAATATCGCCCCTACCTGTGCCATCGCCTCGCATATAAGAACGCCAGGCATGACCGGGCGGGAAGGAAAATGGCCCTGAAAGAAGGGTTCATTGAAGGAAACATTTTTGATCCCTACGATTTTCTCTTCCCCATGAATCTCGACAATGCGATCTACGAGCAAAAATGGGTAGCGGTGGGGAAGATATTTGAAAATCTCTTTGACGTCGAGCATGTCTTCACGTTTCCTTTTTACATGACTTGACCAGCTCAGACACTTTCTTCTCCAAATTCCGTACGGTGCTCCACAATCTCGGTAGTTGCGGCAAGAGGGTAATCACCTTCAGCCATTCGCGATGAGGCGCGGCGTCGAGACCGCTCGAACGTGTAACTCCAGGTGGGACCGACCGAAGGATTCCCGATCCCGGTCCAATTTTAGCGCCATCCCCGATAGTAAGGTGATTGATGATTCCAACAGCCCCACCCAGCATCACGTCCTTACCAATTCGGGTACTGCCGGCTATTCCTGCTTGGGCCGCGATAACTGAATTCTCGCCTACAGCCACATTGTGTGCGATCTGGACCAGGTTGTCGATTTTGACCCCCTTCCCAATGGTCGTTCTTCCGAGAGTCGCTCGGTCGACGGTCGTATTGGCGCCGATCTCCACGTCGTCGCCCACATCGACGATTCCCACTTGTGGGATCTTAACCCGCTTCTCACCCTCCCCCGCATAGCCAAACCCATCGCTTCCTATAACCACGCCGGCATGTAGCACTACGCGGTTGCCCACCCGACACCCGTCACGAACAACCACATTCGGATGGAACACACAGTCCTCACCAACCTGAACCTGTTCTCCTAGAAATACACCCGGATAAAGAACAGTCCGAGCTCCGACAGACACTCCCCTACTCACAAAGACATGAGGGAACACCGTTACACCAGCAGCCAAATTGGCTGCTGGATCGATACTCGCTTGCGCACTAATCTGCTCCCCAGAGCTCGGCGACGGGTTAAACAGCTGCAAAATTTTAGCGAAAGCAACGTAGGGGTCCGCCGCTTCCAGATAGTCCCTGGGTTTCTTGCCAGAGGGAGACTCAGGAACGATACCGGGGCCTATGATAACCGCACTCGCCTTGCAAGAGGCTAGCAAAGGCAGATAACGGGGATTTGCGAGAAACGTAATTTCACCGGGGCCAGCTTCTTCAATCGACGCAACCTTTCGGATCACGATTTGACCATCGCCGATTACTTTCCCGCCAACCTGTTGGGCTAGCTCAGCTAGAGTTTTGCCTGCCGCGGTCACTTCGACTTACTTCGCGCATTGTAAGCTTCGATCACACGGTTAGTGATATCAATGCCTTGATCACTGTAGAGGATTTGTGAGCGCTCCAAAATCAAAGTGAACTTCTCCGCCTTTCCCACTTCATTGACGATTTTCTCCAACTCTTTGAGTATATCGCCGGTCATCTCACCCTCTTTCTGACGGAGCTCCTGCTGCTGATCTTGCATGCCCCGTTGGTAGTTAACATAGCGCCGCTGCAAGTCGGCCTCGAGGTTTCGCCGTTCTTCCTCTTTCAGCAGCGCCCCTTTCTTGTCGAGGTCGGCCTTTAACCGTTCGATTTCTTGTTTTTCTTTGAGCAGATCGCCTTCAGCTTTCTTAACCTGCGCTTGAAACCTTTCCTTAGCCCGCTTTCCGGCTTGCGACTCGCTGATTGCACGCTGAACGTCGATGAAACCGATCTTGACCTTGTCTTGCGCCCAAGCGACTCCCGTACAGAGAAAGAAGCAAACAACGACTAGAAAATATCTCACTTGGATCCTCCGAATTGCTACGATTTAGGCAGGTGAAAAATGAAACTGCGCGCCGCGTTATGGCAGATTGCCGGCTCCAAACCCGAGCACCGAAGTGTCATCGCCAGGTTTCTTGTTGAGCGGGAATCCCAGTTCCACTCGCAGGGGCCCAAAAGGCGACATCCAACGCGCGCCGAATCCAACAGACCTACGGAACTCACTCCAGCTTATATCCTGGGACGAACCAAAGGCTTGGCCCATGTCAAAAAAAGCTACGCCACGCAACCCATATTGCTCCGCGATTGGAAATAGCAGTTCGACGTTCATGATGGCCTGTCTATCACCACCCACAACATCGCCGTTTTCCTTGGGACCTAGACTCCTATCAGCAAAACCCCGCACGGAGTTAATCCCGCCGGGGAAGTACCGCTCAAAGAGGGGCAGATCGTGACCACTGCTTGAATTTGCGTATCCCACGCCATAACCCAACGCCCCACCCAAAGACAAAACGTAGGATCCCCCCCAATTGGGATTTTTGAGCAATGGATAATACCAGCGGGCACCGATGTCGGTTTTTACAAAACGGCTGTCGCCACCCAACCCAGCAATCTTGACAGCGAAGAGGGACTTAGTTCCTTCCGTCGGATTGAAAAAGTGATCGCGGCTGTCATAGGTAAAGCCCGGTATCACCGCGCTAGTCAGCGAACTTCCCGCGGCCTCTGTTATGGAACTGGGTGCTCCTGATTGAATGTGGTTGATCGTGTCTTTGGTAAACTCATAGCCCACCGTACCCCGCATGTAGTCCCAGACGGTTAGCGGCGCGTCGCGATTTAACTCGTCGCTCCCTTTCGGTACTTCGTTCTTTTGCTCCCCCCAAAACGGAAAAGCAAAGCCCCTTAACGGATAACTGGTAGTCACCGCCGTGCCGAGTTTTCTCTCATTAAAGTCGGGATAGTCCGTCTGGGTATTAAAGGCCGTCACACCCAAAGCGACCTTCGTATCATTGAGATAGGGCTCGTTATAACTGACAACGAAATCCTGCTGTTTGGATCCGATAGCAAAAGTTCCGTTGAGACTTTGCCCGCGCCCGAAGAGATTCTTTTCCGAAACTCCCGCGTTGAACAAGAAACCACTACCACCGCTGAATCCCGCTCCGATGCTGAAGGTTCCGGTGGGTCCCTCTTTCACATCCACCAACAGATCAACGGTATCCGGTTGAGAGGTTTTCTTCGTGGTCAATTGAACGTCTTCAAAATAGCCGGTCCGCTGAAGGGAGTTACGGCTCTGCGTAATCTTGCTGCCGGAATAGAGCTCTTGCTCCGTCGCCTCCAGCTCGCGACGCACGACTTTGTCCCTAGTCTTGGTATTCCCAGCAATCAAGACACGATTAAAATAAACTGGTGGCCCTTTGGTGATTACCAATGCTACATCGACCTTTTTCTCCGGCGCGTTGATTTTTGTCACCGGGTCCACCTGGACAAAAGCGAAGCCCTTGTCAGAATACATATCCGTAATAGTGGTTATGTCCTCGCGCAAACGGCTCCCCCGGAAAATCTGCCCGGTGGTCAGCTTCACTTGCGTCAACATTTGCTTGCCGTCTTGAAGGAGATCCCCGCCGATCTCAACCTTGCCCACACGATACTGCTGTCCTTCATCGACCCGAATAACCACTTCGAGCCCGTCTCGATCTCTCAAGATAATGGGCTCATCGATTTTATGATCGATGTAACCATGGTCGTAATAGTGATTTGCCAAGATCGCCATATCATTCGTTAGAATATCCCGGTCCAAAACTCCGCGGTTTGTTATGAAGGAGAAAATCCACTCTTCTTTGGTGGCCATTAATCCCCTGAGTTCCCCCTCGCTGAAGGTTTTATTACCCTCAAAGGAGATCTTCTTGATCAGAAGCCGATTCCCTTCAATAATATCCAATACCACAACCGCTTGATTGTTAGACTCTACGGAGAGCGCGTAGTCCACTTTAGCGCTGACGTATCCTTGCTCGTTATAAAGTTTTCTAACTTTGTCGACTCCCTCCGCCACTTTCCCCTGGTCGAGAATCGTTCTCGGGGTTATTCCAAGGGCTGTTTCGATTTTGTCGCGGGAAAGTTGGGAATTGCCTTGTATTCTGACTTCGCGGACATATGGTTTTTCCTTCACTGTATACGTCAGAATCCCATCCGGAGAAATTTCCGCTTGAACATCATCAAAGAAGCCCATTCGGTAAATAGCCTTGACGTCCTGCTCGACGACAACTCGATCGAATGGCTCGCCTGGACGATTCTTGATGTGCAAGCGAATCCCATCTTCCTCCACCCTCACGTTGCCGGTAATCTTTACCTCTTTTAAGATCACCTTCTCTTGCGCGGTCCCGGTATCAATGGAACTGACAAGCGCGATTAAGGTAAGGAGAAGAACAAAAGCGCGAATTCGATGGAATTCTGTGCGGGTTATCATGACTGGGAGATAGCCATGCGAACTGAGCTAAAGTTCCTTTTTTGTAACAAATTCACGTACTTTTGTAAAGCTAATTTTTTGAATTGAATCTCATACAGGAACCAAGCGCCCAGTCTGAAGCTCCACCCGGCGACCAATTTTCTCGGCAAATTCCCGATTATGAGTGGCGACAATCAGAGCTATACCCTTTTCTTCATTCAAACGAAACAGCAGATCTTGGACCTCCGCTCCTATCCGTAAGTCCAACGAGCCCGTAGGCTCATCCGCCAAAATAAGTTTGGGTTGCAAGATTACTGAGCGCGCCACAGCAACCCGCTGCTGTTCCCCGCCCGACAACTTTCCAGGGCGGTGATGCACACGATCTTTCAGACCGACCTTTTCCAGCAACTGCTCCGCCTCGCGCTTGGCACGTTGCACTTCAATGCCCTGAATCAGCGCTGGAAACATAACATTCTCCAATGCCGTAAAATCCGGCAGCAAGTAGTGAAACTGAAACACGAATCCTATTTCCCGATTCCGAAAATGGGATAAGGCGGTTTCGTCATCCATCGGAATATCCTTGCCTTCATACAAGATCTGGCCTGCCGTTGGACGGTCGAGGGTACCAAGCACATGCAGTAACGTGCTCTTTCCGACGCCGGACTCACCAATCACGGCCAACCGTTCGCCGCTTTTCAGATCAAGGTCTAACCCGCGCAAAACCTTTATCTCTTCACCACCCTCGACAAACGACTTGTGGAGATTTCTTACTGAAAGGAGGTTACTCATACCGGATGATTTCAACCGGGTCGAGTTTTGCCGCTTGCCGCGCCGGATAGATGCTGGCGATCAGGCATACAAAAAGCGAGGCAAACCCTACGAGCAAGAAATTGCTGAAGTAAATCCTCACGGGCACGGTAGAGATGAGAAAGACATCCTTGGGAAGCTCAATGAAGCGATACTTTTGAATCAAAATGCAAATCGCCAATCCCAAAAACACCCCCAGCAAGGTCCCGACAACACCGATGACACAGCCTTTGATCAAGAATATTTTTCGAATACTTTCTCGAGTTGCACCCATGGACTGGAGAATTGCAATGTCCTTGCGTTTCTCCATGACCACCATGATCAACGTGGATATGATGTTAAACGCGCCGATCAGGACCATCAGCAGCAAGACTAAAAAATAAACCGTTTTTTCGAGTCGCAGAGCAGAAAACAGGTTGGGCCAGAGACGGGACCAGTCTTCGGTCAGATAAGGAAATCCCAATCGCCGTTGAATATCTTGCGCGACACGTTGAGCCTGGTAGACATCTTGCACCCGGATTTCAATATTAGTGACCGCGTCTCCGAGCTCAAAGAACGTCTGTGCGTCCTTCAAATTCATGTAGACCAAGGTCGAGTCAATCTCGCTCATTCCGGAATCAAAGATCCCGACAACCACGAAGCGGCGGACTTTCGGGATAACGCCGATCGCGGTTGGGCTCCCGAGAGGAGAGACCACTTGAATCGGGCTGCCAAGGAAAACCCCGAGCTGGTTTGCGAGCCTAATCCCTATGATCACTCCAGGCAATAGGACCGTGCGACCCTGGATCTGAAGAGGTTGGGGCTGTTTGAGGCTTTGAAGACTGCCCTCTCTAATGTAACGCTCGATATCCACGACCTGATTGACTCTGTCGGGATCGACGCCGCGAACCACTACCCCGGATACTCGCGGTCCCGACGTCAACATGACCTGTCCATAAATAGATGGCGACGCTGCCACCACCCCTTTCGTTTGCCGCACTTGCTCAAGAAGCTTTTCATAATCCCTGAGTTGATCACCGGTTTTAACCAGTGCCACGTGTGCATTGATTCCAAGCAACCGGTCGCGCAAAGTTTCCTCAAAACCCGTCATAACCGCCATGACCACGTTCAAAGTCATTACGCCAATCATGACACCCAACACCGAAATGAGGGTAATGAGAGAAATGAAGGTTTCACGGCGTCGCGCGCGCAAATATCTAAGGCCGATGAAGAGCTCGTATCGCATCAGGGGATCTCGCTGTGGTGTCAGCGTTGGGGCCGGAGCAGGGGAAAAAGAATAACGTCTCTAATGGAGGCGGAATTCGTAAACAACATGACCAGGCGATCAACGCCAATCCCTTCACCGGCCGCTGGAGGCATTCCATATTCGAGAGCCCGTACATA
>Ga0066388_100000950_pt1 | contig 15248 bp, 12 predicted proteins | sample PanSoiMetaGPlot6_FD_64539 | JGI IMG/M metagenome (GOLD analysis project Ga0066388, IMG submission 64539) | Tropical forest soil microbial communities from Panama analyzed to predict greenhouse gas emissions - Panama Soil - Plot 6 (Hybrid Assembly) | ecosystem: Environmental > Terrestrial >... | reverse complement strand
CGCACCTTCAATCCCGAGTTCATCAACCGCATCGACGAAATCATCGTCTTCGAGGCGCTCGGCGACGAGGATCTGCGCCGCATCATGGGTCTGCTGGTCGCACAGCTGAACGAGAACCTGGTCGACCGCAAGCTCAAGATCGCGCTCACGCCCGAGGTGATCGACTGGATCATCGAGGTCACGTGCAAGGACCGGTCGTACGGCGCGCGCCCGCTGCGCCGCGCGATCCAGCGCTACGTAGAAGATCCGCTGTCGGAGGAGCTCATCCGAGGGCATCTCCGCGGCGGCGATATCGAGGTGTACCTGGATGCCGGGCAGCTCGCCTACCGGCCTGCCGGCGAGCTCGAGGCGGGTCGCAAGCTGGCCTGAACAGGCCAGCCGCCCCGCTCCTCAGTCTAAAATACCCGGAATGCCCCCGTCTGTGCGCGCGGCCGTCGCGGCCGCGCTCTTGTCCGTCGCGGCGCCGCTGGCCGCGCAGACGCCCGCTCCCGCAGCCTCCGCCGCGCCGTCGCCGGCCGCCGGCGGTCAGGGCGACGCGTTGGCGCCGATTCCGTTCTGTGGTCAGCAGGCAGCCGCGCCGCGCGCGCAGCCGCCGGCCGGCTCGCCGCCGATCGTGCTCGCCTTCGGTCCGTGTTTCGAAGGGCAGGGCGGCACGTCGGTCATCGAACCGCAGACGTATCTCTACTACATCCAGCTGAAACAGAGCCGCCCGTCGGAAGGGGTCTGGGTCGCGTACGACGAGAGCAGCGAGAAGACGATCGAGGAGGACTTCCACCGGCTGTGGAACACCAACTTCCTCGACAACCTGTTCGTCGAGGCCAACGACTACAAGTTCCCCAACGGCACCGTCGGCAAGGTCGTGACCTACAACATGGAGGAGCGGCAGCGCGTCAAGATCGTCGACTACATCGGCTCCAAAGCGGTCGAGACGTCGAAGATCGACGAGAAGCTCAAGGACGCGAACGCCCAAATCCGCCTCGACACGTTCATCGATCCCAGTCTCATCCGCAAGGTCTCGGGCATCGTCCGCGACATGCTGCGGGAGAAGGGCTTTCAGTTCGCCGAGGTCACGCCCGACATCAAGGAGATTCCCGGCGGCCCGAAACTCGTGCACGTGACCTTCAACATGGACGAGGGGCCGAAGGTCAAGATCCGCAGGATCGACTTCGTCGGCAACAAGGCGATGAGCGACGGCGCGCTCAAGAAGCAGCTGAAGGACAACACCGAGCGCGGATCGTTCGAGGACTTCATCCACTTCCCGAGCTGGTTCATGTCGCTCATCGGCGAGCACGGGACGTATCAGGAACAGAAGTTCGACGAGGACGCCGAGAAGGTAGTCGCCTACTACCGCGACCACGGCTACCTGCGCGCCAACATTGGAGTACCCGAGCTGAAGACGATTCAGGACGCGACCGACAAGAAGACGCGCTGGATCGAGCTCAAGATTCCGGTCACCGAGGGGCCGCGCTACAAGGTCGGCGCGTTCGACGTCGCCGGCAACACGGTCGTGAAGAGCGAGTTCCTCAAGCCGCTCTTCAAGATGAATCCCGGCGAGTACTACGGCGAGAAGCGGATCCGCAAGGGCCTCGAGAAAGCGCGCGAGATCTACGGCCAGGGCGGCTACATGGACTTCACCGGCTTCCCCGACTACAAGTTCCACGACGATCCGAACCCGAACGTGCCCGAGGCGCCCGAGGCGCTGCGACCGCCGACCGAGACCACCAAAGCGAAGGAAGGCGAGGCGCCGGTGGTCGACGTCACGATGCGGATCCAGGAAGGCGACCGCTTCTTCGTCAACCGCATCACCTTCGTCGGCAACACGACGACGCGCGACAACGTGATCCGGCGCGAGATGCGGCTGGTGGAAGACGCGCCCTTCAATACCGAGGCGCTCAAGTACAGCGTCAAGCGCCTCAATCAGCTCGGCTACTTCAAGGCGCTCGAGGGCGGCAAGGACGTGGACGTCCAGAAGGTGCCGAACACGGCGCCCCCGAAGGTCGACGTGAAGCTGAAGCTCGAAGAGCAGAACCGCAATCAGCTCACCTTCGGCGCCGGCGTCTCCGAATTCGAAGGCTTCTTTGGCCAGCTCTCATTTCAGACCGCGAACTTCCTCGGCCGCGGCGAAAGCCTCACGCTGTCGCTGTCGGCCGGCTCGCGCGCGCAGAACTACTCGCTCGCCTTCCAGGAGCCGTTCCTGTTCGATCGCAACATCACCGGCGGCTTCAACGTCTTCCGTCAGGACGTCCGCTACATCGGGCAGTTCACGCAGCGCTCGACCGGCGCCGTGACCACGTTCGGCTTCCCGCTCAGCGGCTTCTCGCGGATGTTCGTCAACTACAGCTACGAGCGCGTGCGCGTCACCGAGATCGCCGACGTCTACCAGGACCCGACCGTGCTCGCGCGCAATCCGTTCCTGCGCGATTCGCTGCTCATCGGCCAGTCGGGCGAGCGCATCATCAGCAAGGTCGTTCCGTCGTACGTCTACAACACCGTCGATCAGCCGATCTTCCCGACCCAGGGCAAGCGGCTCACCGCGTCGATCGATCTCGCCGGCGTTGGCGGCAACACCAACTTCTACAAGCCGCTGCTCGAAGGCGTCTGGTACATCAAGCAGGGCAACCGGCTCACGCTCGGCATGCGCGGCCAGGCCGAGTACATTCACACCTTCAGCGGCTCGCAGGAGCTGCCGATCTTCGAGAAGCTGTTTCAGGGCGGCGAGTACAGCGTGCGCGGCTTCGACATTCGCACCATCGGCCCGCAGGATCCGATCAACGGCCTGGTGCTCGGGGGGAACAAGAGCCTGTTGTTCAACCTCGAAGAGCAGGTCACGATCGCCGGCCCGGTCCGGTTGATCGCGTTCTATGACGCCGGTCAGGTGCAGGCCGGACCGACGCTTCAAGGGCCGCCTGCGTTCGTGCCGCTCGGCGGGTCGATCGATACCGTGGTCGTTCCCGGGAAGAGCTTCGACTTGAAGGATTGGAAGACCTCGACCGGTCTCGAGATCCGCTTCTTCATGCCGGTGCTGAACGTGCCGTTCCGGCTGATCTTTGCCTACAACCCGCAGCGCGCCGGCGTGCTCGACAACACGCTGCAGCCGCAGAAGGCGTTCCAGTTCCGCTTCGCGGTGGGATCGACCTTCTAATGATGTAGAATCAAGGACTTCCAGTACAGTCGAAAGGATTCTGAAGGATGAAAGGTTCTGCCATTGCCGCGTCGCTCGCCTGGGTGCTGAGCGCCGCCCCCGTGTTCGCGCAGACACCCGCGCAACAGCCGAAGCCGGCGCAGCAACCTGCGACCGCACAGCCGAAGCCGGCGACGCCGCCGGCGCAGCCGCCCGCGCCGGCCCCGACCCCCGCACCGCAACCCCCGGCGCCGTTCCCCGCCGGCGCGAAGATCGCGTTCTTCCAGCCGGAGGTCGCCTTCCAGAACTCAACCGAGGGCAAGGCAGCGCTCGCGCGGGTGCAGGCGCTGGTGCAGAAGAAGCAGACCGAGAACCAGGAAAAAGCCAAGCAGCTGCAGGCCAACCAGCAGAAGCTCCAGACCAGCGGCAGCGTGATGAACGAAGCCGCGCGCTCGCAGCTCGAAAAGGAAATCGAGCGACAGCAGAAGGACGCCGAGCGGTTCCAGCAGGACGCCCAGGCGGAGATCAACGAGCTGCAGCAGGAAGTGCAGAACGACTTCGTGAAGAAGCTGACGCCGATCATCGACCAGCTGGCGGCGGAAAAAGGGCTGCACCTCGTGTTCAATGCCGGACAGTCCGGCATCTCCTGGGCCGCCCCCGGGCTCGACCTCACGGGCGACGTGATCAAGAAGCTCGACACCAAGGCTCCGGCGGCTGCGCCGCCGAAGCCTTAGCGTCGTCGCCCATCATGGCTGATGGCTGATGGCTGATGGCTAAATGGATCATGGCAGATGGATTACCATCGACCATCGGCCCTATGCCATTAGCCCTCAGCCATCAGCCATGACGCCGTCCCTGAACATCCCCATCCTCCTCGACCGGTTCTGCTACCGGTATCCGTCGCCGCTCGTCGACGCGATCGCCGAGCACGACCAGGGCCAGCGGCTGGTCGCCGTCAAGAACGTTACCGTCAACGAAGAGTTCTTCCAGGGACATTTTCCCGGCGTTCCGCTGATGCCGGGCGTGCTGATGCTCGAAGCCCTGTCGCAGGTCGCGGCCATCCTCCTGCTGCAGCGCGCCGCGGCGCCGCCGAATACCCGCGTCTACCTGCGCGGCGTCAATCACGCCAAGTTCCGCCGGCAGGTGGTGCCGGGGGATCGCCTCACGCTCGAGGTCACCATCGCGCGGCGCCGGACGACGCTCGCGCGCGCCCGCGCCGTGGCCCACGTCGGCGACCAGATCGTCGCTGAAGCCGAGCTGCTGCTCGGCGTCGTCGCCGATCGCACCCAGATCGACGCGGCCGCACTCGTGCATCCCGGCGCCGAAGTCGGTCCCGGCACGACGGTCGGACCACGCGCCATGATCGGTCCGCACGTCCGGGTCGGCGCCAACTGCCGCATCGGCGCGTCGGCCATCGTCGATGGCTGGACCGACGTCGGCGACGACTGTGAGATTTATCCGTTCGCGTCGATCGGCGAGGCGCCGCAGGACCTGAAGTACCGCGGCGAGGAGACGCGGCTGTCGATCGGGCAGCGCAACATCTTCCGCGAGTTCGTCACCATCCACCGCGGCACGCAGGGCGGCGGCGGCGTGACGACGATCGGCGACCACAATCTGTTCATGGCCTACGTCCACGTGGCGCACGACTGCCACGTCGGCCACCACACGATCTTCGGCAACATGGCGACGCTCGGCGGCCACGTGACGGTCGAGGACTACGTCAACATCAGCGCCGGATCGGGGGTCCACCAGTTCTGCCGCGTCGGCCGGCACGCGTTCATCGGTGGCTACTCGGTGGTAACCAAGGACGCGCTGCCCTACGCGCGCACGGTCGGCAGCCGTCCGGCGCGAATCTACGGCGCGAACACGATCGGTCTGATGCGCCGCGGCTTCACCCAGGACGTCGTCACCAAGCTGAAGCGGTCGCTGCGCTATCTGCTCCAGTCGAAGCTGAACACCACCCGCGCGCTGCAGCAGATCGAGCAGGATCGATCGCTCGCGTGCCCCGAAGTGCAGTACGTGATCGACTTCATCCGCTCGTCGCCGCGCGGCGTCATTCTGCGGCGGCCATCGCGTCGCGCCGAGGAAGTCGTCGCTGATGAATAGCGTCAATGGCTGATGGCTGAGGGCTGATGGCATATAGATAATGGACCATTGCCCATCGACGATATGCCCTTAGCCATCAGCCCTCAGCCCTTGACGAGCGCCACGGCCGAGCCATGACTCGCCTGGGCCTCATTGCCGGTAACGGACGATTTCCGTTTCTCGTCCTCGACGCGGCCCGCGGCGCCGGCCACGACGTCACTATCGTCGCGCTGAAGGAAGAGACGTTTCCGGAGCTCGCAGACGCGGCGGCGCGGCCGCCGCAGGCGGCCCTCCACTGGATCTCGCTCGGCCAGCTCGGGACCTGCATCGCGGTGTTGAAGGCGGCGGGCATCACGCAGGCGGTGATGGCCGGGCAGGTGAAGCACACCAAGCTGTTCGACATCCGGCCGGACCGGACGCTGGGCCGCGTGCTGATGCGCCTGGCAACCAGGAATACCGACTCGATCATTTCGGGCGTGGCCGACGTCCTGCGCGACAACGGCATCGAGCTGTTGCACTCGACGGTGTTTCTCCGGCCGCTGATGGCGCGCGACGGCGTGCTGACCTCGCGCGCGCCGACCGATCAGGAGCGCGCCGACCTCGAGTGCGGCTACCGGGTCGCGGATACGATTGCCGGCCTCGATATCGGGCAGACGATTGCGGTGAAGTCAGCCGCGGTCGTCGCCGTCGAGGCGATGGAAGGCACCGACGCCGTGATCGCGCGTGCCGGCCACCTCGCCGGCGAGGGCGTCGCGATCGTGAAGGTCGCGAAACCGAATCAGGACATGCGCTTTGACGTACCGGTGGTCGGCGTCTCGACGATCGCGGCCATGAGATCCGCCGGCGCGACGGTCCTGTCGGTCGATGCCGGCACGACCCTGATGATCGACGGCGAGGCGATCGTCCACGCCGCCGACGAAGCAGGAATCTCAATCGTCGGCCGCGCAGCCGGATCACGACTGTGAAAGGACGCGCCGTTCCCACGCAGACACGAAGCACGCGAAGGTGCACGACGAGCCTCCTGGACAAAGAGATCTTCGTGGCTCTTCGTGTCTGCGTGTCTTCGTCGGCGCCCTTCTGACGATGCTGCGAATTGCGGTCATCGGCGTCGGTCATCTCGGCAAGCATCACGCGCGGATTCTTGCGTCGCTGCCGGAGGTCGAGCTGGTCGCGGTCGTGGATACGAATCGCGGCCGCGCCCAAGAGATTGCCGCGGCGCATCGGACGCGCGCGCTCTTCGATGCGCGCGATCTCGCCGGACTGGTCGACGCGGTGACCATCGCGGTTCCGACCGAGATCCATCGCGACATCGCGCGACCGTTTCTCGCGGCAGGCGTTGCGGCGCTGGTCGAGAAGCCGCTGGCCCGCACGCTGGCCGAGGCCGACGACATCATCGCCGCGTCGGCGCAGGGCGGTGCGGTGCTCGCGGTCGGTCACACCGAACGGTTCAATCCGGCGGTTGACGTCGCGAGACCGCTGCTCGTCGATCCGCGGTTCATCGAAGTTCACCGCCTCGGCACCTTCCCCGAGCGCAGCCTCGACATCGACGTCGTGTTCGATCTGATGATTCACGACCTCGACGTAGTGCTGTCGCTCGTGCCGTCGGACGTGGACGCGATCGACGCCGTCGGCGTACCGGTGCTCACCGGCCGCGTCGACATCGCCAACGCGCGGCTCCGGTTCGCGAACGGCTGCATCGCCAACCTGACCGCGAGCCGCATCAGCCGCGATCGGGTGCGCAAGATTCGCTTCTTCCAGCCGTCGGCCTACCTGTCGATCGACTACGCTGCGCAGAAGGTCGAGCTGTACCGGCTGGAACAGGGCGGCGGGCCGATGCCGACGATTCAGGGCGGCGACCTCGACGTCGCCAACGAAGAGCCGCTCCAGCGTGAGCTCGCTGACTTCGTCGACGCGGTCGTCAGTCGGCGCGCGCCGACGGTCACCGGTGCCCATGGCCGCCGCGCGCTCGAGGTGGCACAGCAGATTACCGACAGGATCCACGACGGACGGAAGCTCGAAGGCACGAAAACGACGACAATCGCCAAGACAACTTAAGATTGGGCCGCGTGTTCTTCGTGTTTCTTCGTGTCCTTCGTGGTTCCGGCACTCGTTATGTACGCAGACCTGACTGATTTTCTCGCCGACCTCGATCGCCGGAAGCTGCTCGCCCGCGTCAAGGAACCGGTGAGCCCGGACCTCGAGATCGCCGCCGTCACCGATCGCGCGTGCAAGTCGGCGAATGGCGGTCCGGCGCTGCTGTTCGAACAACCCGGCGGCTTCGCGATGCCGGTCGCGACCAACGTCTACGGCTCGTACGATCGCATGTGTCTCGCGCTCGGTGTCCGGAGCCTCGACGATCTCGCCCGGGAGATCGACGCGCTGATGACGCCGCAGATGCCGGCCGGCATCATGGACGCGATCAAGATGCTGCCGATGGTCGGCCGGCTGCGTGACCTGATGCCGCGAACGGTGAAGGACGCTCGGTGCCAGGAGGTCGTCGATCGCAACGCGACGCTCGACGCGCTCCCGATCCTGAAGTGCTGGCCAGAGGATGGCGGCAGGTACATCACGTTCCCGCTCGTCTTCACCAAAGATCCCGAGACCGGCATGCGCAACATCGGCACTTATCGCATGCAGGTGTTCGACGGGCGATCAACCGGCATGCACTGGCAGCGCCACAAAGGCGGCGCCCAGCACTATCGCGTCGCTGAACGCCTCGGCCGCCGCCTCGACGTCGCCGTTGCGCTCGGCGCGGAGCCGGTGCTCCCGTATTGCGCCACCGCGCCGATGCCCGAAGGGCTCGACGAGCTCCTGCTCGGCGGCTTTCTCTCGCGCAAGCGGATCGATCTGGTCAAGTGCATCACGGTCGATCTCGAAGTGCCCGCGAGCTCGCACATCGTCCTCGAAGGCTACGTCGAGCCGGGCGAGCGCCGCCGCGAGGGACCGTTCGGCGATCACACCGGGCTCTACTCCCAGCCCGACGACTTCCCGGTGTTCCACCTGACGTGCCTCACCCAATGCAGACGTCCGACGTATCTCACGACGGTCGTCGGTGTGCCGCCGATGGAGGACTACTACCTGGGACTGGCCAGCGAGCGCATCTTTCTGCCGATGATCCGCAAGACGCTGCCCGAGATCCAGGACATGCACTTTCCGGCGGAGGGGATCTTCCACAACCTCGTGATCGTGTCGATCGACAAGCGCTACCCCGGGCACGCGCGCAAGATCATGAATGCGTTCTGGGGCCTCGGTCAGCTGATGTTCTCAAAAACGATCGTCGTCGTCGACAAGGACGTCGACGTGCAGAATCTCAGCCAGGTCGCCTGGATCGTCGGCACGCACATGGATCCGCTGCGCGACGTCCAGATGACCAGGGGCCCGGTCGACGATCTCGACGATGCCGCGGATCTGCCGGCGTACGGCGGAAAAATGGGCATCGATGCGACGAGGAAGTGGGCGTCGGAAGGCTACACGCGCAGCTGGCCGGCACGCGTCGCGACCACCGAAACCGCCGGCCGCCGCGCGGCGGAGATCTGGCAGCGTTTTACCAGAACCTAGCGCCGCGGCTGCCGCCTTCGCTGAAGCGGACACGACAGCCGCGCGGCCGTCGAAGTCTCCGTGCAGCACCGTGCACAATGACGGTCCACGCGAGGTAATCTACGCGTCGCATTCCAGCGATACTGGCGAGAGGCCAATCCATGCACAACGATGTGATCGACCGCTCCGCCCGCCGCGGCTTCGGCGCTTTGACGCTCTTCCTGCTCGTCGTGTTCGGCCTGATGGTGTTCGCCCTCGGCGGACCGTTCCGGACGGTGCCCGCCGGACACGTCGGCGTCAAGGACTTCTTCGGCAGCGTGTCGTCGTCGACGCTGTCGCCTGGCATCAACGTGGTGATGCCGCTGACCAGCGTCGTGAAGATGTCGGTCCAGACGCAGGAGATCAAAGAAGTCGCGGAGGTGCCGTCGCAGGAAGGGCTGATCCTCAGCCTCGAGACGTCGCTGCTGTTCCAGCTCGATCCGACGAAAGCGGTCGATATCTATCGCACCGTCGGAAGCAATTACGTCGGGACGATCGTGGAGCCGCAGTTCCGGTCGGCGATCCGCGAAGTCACGGCGTCCTACGAAGCCAAGGCGCTCTACTCGGCGGAGCGCGACAAGATCGCGAACGAGATCTTCACGCTGTTCCGCCGGCTCGCGGGCGAGCGCGGCATCCAGGTGCAGCAGGTCCTGCTGCGCCGCATCGGTCTGCCGCCTGTCGTGGCCAACGCGATCCAGGAGAAGCTGCGCCGGGAGCAGGAGGCCGAGCAGATGAAGTTCGTGCTGCAGAAGGAGCAGCAGGAAGCGGAGCGCAAGCGCATCGAGGCGCAGGGCATTGCCGACTTTCAGCGAATCGTCGCGCAGGGGATCAGCGCCCAGCTGCTCGAGTGGAAGGGCATCGAGGCGACGGAAAAACTCGCCGGCAGCACCAACACGAAAGTCGTCGTCATCGGCAACTCGAAGACCGGGCTGCCGATCATCTTCGGCGAGAAATAGTCCATGACGCGTCCGCGACTGGCAGTCGTGCTGGTACTCGCCGCGGTCGGCGGCCCCGCGTTCCGTGCGCAGACGCCGCCGCCGGCCGCCTATCGCTTCCAGCCGATCGTCCCCGGCGTCTACAGTGCAATCGGCACCGGGACGCTGAACGTCGGCTCGAATTCCGCGGTCATCGTCAATCGCGACGATGTGCTGATCGTCGACTCGCACATCTCGCCGGAGTCAGGCCGGGTGATGCTGCAGGAGCTGAAGGCGATCACCGACAAGCCGGTGCGGTTCCTCCTCAACACGCATTTTCACTTCGATCACGTCAACGGAAACCAGGCGTTCGCGCCGGCCGTGGACATCATCGGCCACGAATACACGCGGCGAAGGCTGACCGGCGACATCCTGCAGAAGGGGATGTTCGCGGACATCCTTCGCGGCATGCCGAAACAACTCGAGGACCTCCGTGCGCGGGCCGCCAGCGAGCAGGATGCGGCGACGAAAACGCGTCTCGATCAGCAGCTGCGCGTCCAGACCGCGTACGCCGAGAGCCTGAAAGATCTCAAAGTCACGCCGCCGACCGTGACGCTGGACGATCGCATGACGCTCATTCGCGGCGACCGCCAGATCCGGCTGCTGTTCCTCGGCCGCGGCCACACCGGCGGTGACGTCGTCGCGTACCTGCCCGGGGAGCGCCTGCTGTGCACCGGCGACTTGCTCGTCAACGGGCTGCCGAATCTCATCGACGGCTTCATCAACGACTGGCCCGACACGCTGGAAAAGCTGAAGGCCCTCGACTTCGACGACGTGATTCCCGGACATGGCGAACCGTTCAAGGGAAAGGCGCCCATCGACTGGCTGCAGGCCTTTCTCAGGGATTTGTGGCAGCAGGCGAGCGCGCTTCACGATCAGAAGGTCTCGGTCGCGGACGCCGCGGCGCGGATCGACATGACGCGGCACCGGCCGCACTTTTCGACCATCCCCGACCGTCCGGGCATCGCGCCATCGACGATATCCCGGTTGTACGAGCTCATCGAAAAGCGCGCGGAATGAAAACTGGCCAGTTCCGGCGAACCCGGCTGTAGCAGGCTCCTTGCATAGGGCTGCCGTATGGACACCACAACTGCGCCGTCGACGGGTTTCGTGATGCGCCTCATTGGCGCCGTATCTGTCGATCCCATGACCTTTGAGGAGGTCGAAGCCGATCGGTCGGCGACCGGACAGGCGTTCGGCGTGATTCTCCTGTCGAGCCTCGGCGCCGCCATCGGCGCGCGAGGGTTCGGCAGCGGATCGCTGGAGACCATGGTGTTCATCACCGCGCTTGCGACGATCGCGTGGGCCGTCTGGGCGGTGATCACCTACCAGATCGGCACTACCCTGATGCGCGAGCCGCAAACGAAGGCGGATGTGGGGGAGTTGATACGGACGGTTGGCTTCTCCTCGGCGCCCGGCATGCTGCGCGTGTTCGGTGTCGTACCGGCCGCCGCCCTGCCGGCGTTTGCGATCACCGCCGTCTGGATGCTGATAGCGATGATCGTCGCCGTCCGTCAGGCGCTCGACTATACGAGCACGGCGCGTGCAATTGCCGTGTGCCTTCTGGGTTGGACCATCGCGCTGGGCATCGCGCTCACGCTCGGTTTGATGTTCGGTCCCACCGTGTCGTAGCCTCTTAGCGCTCGGGCGCTGCCATACTTTCTTCACGGCTCAGACGTCATAATGGAACCATCTCTCGCTATGCGATCGCTTTTTGTTTGCCTTCTTGCGCTCTCGCTCGCCGCTGAGGCGAGCGCCCAAGACTCGAAACTCACCAGCGTTCTCGCCGATCTGGCTCGTGCCTCCGCGGCATCCGGCTCACAGACCGCGCTCTCGATGGAGTCGATGCCGCAGTCGGTCCAGGACGCGATGCGCAGCCGCCGCCTCCGGATCGACGCGAACAACGAGGTGCAGGTCTACATCCTGCTGTCGGCGGTCACCGACGACACGGTGAAGCAGCTCACCGACGCCGGCGTCACGATCGAGATTCGCGATCCCGACCGCCGCCGCGTGCAGGCGCATCTGCCGATCGCGAAGCTGAATAGCGTCGCGCAGCTGGCCATCGTCGACTCGATCCGGCTGCCGACCTACGCCAGGCGGCGCGTCGGCAGCGTGACCACCGAAGGCGACACGATTCTGTTTGCCGACGCCGTCAGGCAGCAGATGTCGCTCGACGGCACCGGCGTCCGCGTCGGCGTGATCTCTGACGGCCTCAAAGGCGTCTTCGCGACCGGCTGCACGAGCCAATGCGCCGGTGTCGGCGGCGGGCCGATCTCGACCGGCGATCTTCCGTCAGCCGCCGGGGTGCGCACCGCGAGCGGGGTGCTCACCAGCTCGAGCGGCGGCATCGTCGGTCGATCGTTTCAGGCGAACAATGATCTCGAAGGATTGCCGCCGGCGACGCCGGCCTGCACCTTCCCCGGCGCCGGAGCGGAGGGTACGGCGCTGCTCGAGATCGTCCACGACCTCGCGCCGGGGGCGCGGCTCTCGTTCGCGAATTTCGACACCGATCTCGCGTTCAACCAGGCCGTCAACTTTCTCGCGGCCTCCAACGACATCGTCATCGACGACATCGGGTTTTTCGGCGAGCCGTATGACGGCAGCAGCGGCGTCTCGCGGAACACGGCCGCCGCGTTGAACAACCCCGACTTTCCGATCCGCGCGTACTTCACGTCGGCGGGCAACGACGCCGACGAGCACTACATCGGCACCTACGTGAGCTCGGGCGTCGACGGCGCGAGCATCAGCGGCGTCGCCAACCCGGGGCGGGTGCACCTCTTTCAGCGGACCGGCGACACCACCGACGTCCTCGGTCTGGGGCCGCAGCCGTACAACGTGGTCGCGCTGCCACCGAACGGCGAGATTGCGATCTTCCTCAGCTGGAACGATCCATTTGGCGGGTCGACGAATAACTACGATCTCTACCTCGTCCAGCAGAGCACCGGCCGCGTTGTCGCGAGCAGCACCGACGTCCAGAACGGCCGGCAGGATCCGGTCGAAGTGATCGACTACGTCAATCGCACCGGTCAGCAGGACTTCTTCCGCATCGTCGTGCAGAACGTGCGCGACGCCGCGCAGCCGCGCGATCTGAACATTTTCTCGTTTCAGCCCGAGTGCGCTGCCGCTGGTCCGCTGGTGCTGGCGCCGCCGCGGCATGAGCGGCACAACTTCAACACCGCCACGCGCAGCGTGTCCGCGCAGAGCGATGCCGGCGGGTCGCCGGCGAGCGTGATCTCGGTCGGCGCCATCTGCTCGGCGTCGGCCAACGCCGCCGCGTTCGCGAATCGCGTGCCGAACGAATCGTGCCTCGACGCGACGAATCGCACCGCGGAGTTCTTCAGCAGCCGCGGCCCGACGCTCGACGGACGTCAGAAGCCGGACATCGCCGCCATCGACGGCGTCACGATCACCGGCGCCGGCTCGTTCGGCTCGACGTTCTTCGGGACGTCGGCCGCGGCGCCGCACATGGGCGGGATCGCCGCACTGCTGCTCCAGGGCGCGCCCTGTCTGCTGAACCGCTCGACGTCCACCATCGGCGCCACGGCAGCGCGCACGTCGGTTCGCAATCTGCTGCTCGGGAACGCCGTCAAGCTGTCCAGCGACAATCCCGACTACGTTTTCGGCGCAGGGCGCGCCGACGCCTTCGCCACGTTGCGATCGACGCTGCCGGCATGGCGTGGCCCGGGCACCACGATGACCTTCGACGCCAACTCGACGTTCGGCGTCGCGCTGACCCCGGCGCAACTCGGTTTCAGCGATCCGAACAGTTGCTCGCTGACGGCGCTCAGCTGGAGCGGCGGCTGCGGGACGTCGCCCGGCACGACGATGACGTGTTCCCCCGGCACGTCGGCGGTCACGGTATCGGCGTCGAACAACAACTTCGCCTTCGGCTCGACCGCGGATTTGCAGATCGTCGTCACCGACTTCGCCATCGACGTCTCACCGCCGGCGGCGACCCTGACCGCCGGCGCCTCAAGTACGCACGTCGTCACGGTGACACCGCAGAGTGGCGCGTACAACACCGAGATCACGTTGAGCTGCGCGAGCGGCAACCTGCCACCGCAGACGACGTGCGCGTTCAATCCGCCGACGGTCACGCCAGGGCGAAGTGCGGTCCGCTCCACGTTGACATTGTCGACGACTGCCCGCACGGCTTCGTCGACAACGTCGGCAGTTGGTGTTCCGGCGGCGCCGAAGGCGTTCACGCCGCTCGCCGCGGGATCCGGGCTCGCACTCTTCCCGGGGACGCTCGGCTTCAACACCCAGACGATCGCGACGACGTCGCCGCCGCAATTCGTCTCGCTCACGAACATCGGAACCGGTGCGCTGGCCATCACCTCGATCACGGCCAGCGGCGACTTCACCGGCGTCAGCAACTGCGGATCGACGGTCGCGGTGGGCGCGTCGTGCTCGATCGCGGTGACGTTCACGCCGACGGTGACCGGGGCGCGCACGGGCTCGCTCTCGGTCGTCGACGACGCGACCGGCAGTCCGCACACGGTCACCCTCAACGGGACCGGTCAAACGGCGCCGAGCTCGACGGGCGGGACACCGGCCGGCAGCTACACGATCGGCGTCAGCGGCTCGGTCAGCACGCTGTCGCATTTCGGCAGCGTCATCCTCACAGTGCAATGAACGGGTATCATTTGAAGACGATGAAACGGCTCCTGGCCGGCGCGCTTTGCGCCGCGCTGTGTACGATCGGCTGCGGCGATCCCGTCGCTCCAGCGACGCCGACACCGGCGACGCCGACGATTCCCGAGACCTTCACCGGCACAGTGCTTCCGCTCGGCACCAGCATGAACACGTTCACCGTGCAGCAGATCGGCCTGATTCAGGTGAGCCTGACCGGCGTCACGCCATCGGCGTCGGTCGGCATCGGCGTCGGCACGCCGAGCGGGGCAAACTGTCTGTTGCTCGACAATCTCACGGTGGTGGCTGGCCCGACCGCACAGATGTCGGGCACCGCGACTGTCACCGGCACGTTCTGCGTCGCGGTGTTCGATCCCGGCAACCTCGTCGAGGCCGTGAACTATACGGTCGTCGTGCTGCACTCCTGATGGATCGCCGCTTCCTCGTCGCGATTGCCTCTGCGCTCGCCCTCAGTGGGTGCGGGAACAACTCGACCAGCGGCACCGTCAGCACGCCGACGGTTACGCGAACCACCGACACGTTCTCGGGCACCGTGCAGGTCGGCAGCAGCAACTTTCACAGCTTTCCCGTCGCGCAAGCCGGCACGACCGACGTCACGCTGACCGCGGCGAGCCCGCCGGCCAACGTGGTGATGGGACTGGCGGTCGGCACGACAGGCGACGGTGCCTGCACACCGCTCGCCGGCGCCGCGTCGAACGTGGTCGCCGGCTCGACGCCGCAGATCACCGGGCTCACGACGTCGGGCACGCTGTGTGTGCTGATTCGCGATGTGGGTCAGGCGACGGCTCCCGTCAGCTACACGATCACCGTCACCCATCCGTAACGCTCGGCCAAAGTAA
>Ga0066388_100000949_pt1 | contig 15255 bp, 16 predicted proteins | sample PanSoiMetaGPlot6_FD_64539 | JGI IMG/M metagenome (GOLD analysis project Ga0066388, IMG submission 64539) | Tropical forest soil microbial communities from Panama analyzed to predict greenhouse gas emissions - Panama Soil - Plot 6 (Hybrid Assembly) | ecosystem: Environmental > Terrestrial >... | reverse complement strand
ATCCGGCGGGCGTTCATGCAATTGCCGGAGAAGAACCAGGCGCTGTTCGACAGTCTCTACGACGGGCAGAAGCAGCCGTGGCAGCCGGTCGACCGCGCGGCCTACGAGCCGACCATCGAGTTGATCAAGTTCGTCGACGATCTGCGCAAGAAGAAAAGAGGACCGTAGCCGTACCGAGCGAAAGGGTCCGCGTGTCCATGGACCTGCAAGAACGCGCGCTCTACGGCCGCGGGCACGCGCCGTCGCCATGAGCCGGGTCATTGTCCCGCTGCCGCCGCAGCAACTCGCGCGAGCGAGAGCAGCCTATAGATCCGCGGCGGCGACGCGGCGGCTCCATGGCGCGTGGGCCGGCGCGTTGCTCGCGGCATTGATCGCGATCTCGGCGGTCTTCGGCGAGGTCGATGTCGTCAAGCTCGCCACCAACCTGCATCGCCTGCTCGACTATTTCCGCAGCATCACCCCGACGCTGACCTGGACGCACCTGGCGGACGACGTGGCGGACTGGTTCTGGAACCTCGATCATTGGGCGAGCCTGCTCCTGGAGACGCTGCTGATCGCCTATCTCGGCACGCTGCTGGGCGCTGCGGGCGCGTTCACGCTATGCTTTCTCGCCGCCCACAACCTCGAGAAGCGCGCCTGGGTGCGGTTCGCTGCACGGCGTTGCCTCGAATTCTGCCGCGCCGTCCCTGAGATCGTCTTTGCCTTGCTGTTCGTCGTCGCATTCGGCCTGGGGGCGCTGCCCGGCGTGCTGGCGCTCGCCGTGCACGGCACCGGCGCACTGGGCAAATTGTATGCGGAGGTGGCCGAGAGCATCGACCCGAAGCCGATCGAGGGAGTCATCTCGGCAGGCGGCGGATGGTGGACGATCCTGCGCTTCGCCGTGCTGCCGCAGGTGCTGCCCAACTTCGCCTCCTACACGCTGTTGCGATTCGAGATCAACGTGCGCGGCGCGGCCGTCATCGGCTTCGTCGGCGCCGGCGGCATCGGCCAGGATCTGATGGAGGCGATCCGGAAGTTCCGGCCATGCTGGTGATGATTATCGCCACCGTCGTCATCGTCGACCTCGTCACCGAGCGACTGCGTCACCGGCTGATCGGCAGGGAGCGCCTGTGATGGACTGGCTGAAGCGGCGGGCCGCGGAGCACCGCGCCGCGCTCGCGGAGCGCCATCACGCGGTGTTTCATCCGGCGCCGTGGGCGCGCCTCGCCCCAGCCTTGACGGTGATCGCCGTCATGGCGGTTGCCGCCTTCGCCATCTGGCGCCTGGACTTCTCGCTCGCACGCCTCGCGACCGGCCTGGGTCACCTGATGAAATTCCTGTCACTGATGTTTCCGCCGGCAACGGGCGGGCAATTCGGCACCTTCCTTCAGGCGATGGGCGAGACCCTCGCCATTGCCTTTCTCGGCACGTTGATCGCCGCGGTGCTGGCCGTCCCGTTCGGCTTCCTGGCCGCGCGCAACGTGATTTCCGGTCTGTTCGCCCATCTCGCCGTGCGCCGTTTCCTTGACGTCATCCGCGGCGTCGACGTGCTGATCTGGGCCCTGATCTTCATCAACGTAGTCGGATTGGGCCCGTTCGCTGGCATCCTCGCCATCGCGGTGGCGGACCTCGGCGTGTTCGGCAAGCTGTTCTCCGAGGCCGTGGAAGCCGCGGACGGCACCCCGACAGACGGCGTGATCGCGGCCGGCGGCACGCGGCTGCATGTGATTCGCTTCGGGCTAGTGCCGCAGGTGCTGCCGGTGATGCTGAGCCAAGTGATGTACTACTTCGAGTCGAATACCCGCTCGGCGACGATCATCGGCATCGTCGGCGCCGGCGGCATCGGCCTGCAGTTGGCCGAGCAGATCCGTCTCTACGAGTGGGACAAGGTCGCCGTGCTCATCGCCGTGATCCTCGTCACCGTGGCTATCATCGACTCGATTTCGCGGCGCCTGCGCCTCGCCGTGATCGGGTCGGTGTCGGTCCCGCTGTGACACCGGCAGTGGCGAAAGCCTGCGGGCAACCGCAACATCGCCTCGCTCACACCCTGTTTCCCGCGCTCCAGCTCCAGAAATCACGGCCCTCGTCGCGCATGAAGCGAGCCAGCACCATGTTGTGCACCTCGGAGGCGCCATCGACGAGCCGCGCCTGGCGGGCGTAGCGGTAGATCCATTCCAGGATCGTGTCCTTGGAATAGCCGCGCGCGCCGTTGAGCTGGATGCCGACGTCGGCGGCCTGGTGCAGGGTATCGGCGACGTGCACCTTGGCCATGGAGACTTCTTTCCGCGCACGGTCGCCCTGGTCGAGCTTCCAGGCGGCGTGCATCACCAGCAGGCGCCCGATCTGGATGCGGTGGGCGACCTCGCCGAGCTTGATCTGCACGCTCTCGCGATCGGCAAGGCGCACGCCGAAGCCTTCGCGCTCCGCCACATAGGCCTGGGCGATCTCCATGCAGCGCTTGGCGAGCCCGAGCCAGCGCATGCAGTGGGTGAGTCGAGCCGGGCCGAGCCGGATCTGCGTCGCACGCAGGCCGTCGCCGACCTGCATCAGCACGTTCTCGTCGGCCACCTCGAGCCCGTCGAACACGAGCTCGCAGTGGCCGCCATGCTCCTCCGGTCCCATGATCGGGATGCGCCGCACGATCTCCCAACCGGGCTGGTCGCGGTGGAAGAGAAAGGCGGTGAGGCCGCGGCGCTCGTCGTCGGAGGTGCGGGCAATCAGAATGAAATGATCGGCGATGCCGGCGCCGGTGATGAACCACTTGTGGCCGCGGATCACCCAGCCACCCGCCGTCTTTACGGCGCGGGTCTTGATCATGCCGGGATCGGAGCCGCCGCCGGGGGCAGGCTCGGTCATGGCGAAGGCCGAGCGGACGGCGCCGTCGACGATCGGCGCCAGCCATTTGTCCTTCTGCGCGGGCGTGCCGGTGAGCGCGAGCAGATTCATATTGCCGTCGTCGGGCGCCTGGCAGTTGAAGGCGAGCGGCCCGAAGATCGAGCGGTTGGCCTCCTCGTACATCGCCGCCCAGCCGACCACCGGCAGCGCCATGCCGCCGTACTCCTCCGGCGCCTGCGGCGCCCAGAGCCCTTCGTCGCGGGCCTTCGCCTGCAATGTGCGCAGCACGTCGAGGCGGAGGTTCTCGTGGTCGTCGTAGTTGGTGGGATCGGCCTCGAGCGGGATGACATGCTCCTCGACGAAGCGGCGCGTGCGCACGCGGACATCCTCGATCTCGGGCGGCAGGGTGAAGTCCATGGGGAGCTTTCCTCGGTGTCCTTTCGGGTGTGAGCGGCGAATAGCGAGTAGCGAATAGCGAATAGAAAGAAAAAAAGCGCGCGCTCCCTATTCGCTACTCGCCATTCGCTACTCGCTATCCCCTAATCGCCACCAGCTGGCCGCCGTCGACCACGATGGTGGTGCCGGCGATGAAGCGGCCGGCTTCGGAGACGAGCAGAAGGAGCGCGCCGTCGAGGTCACGTTCCTCGCCGAAGCGGCCGACCGGAATCTCGCGCTTGATGGCGGTGCCCTGCTCGCTCAGGAGATAATCGCGGTTGAGCTCGGTGACGATCCAGCCGGGCGCGATGGCGTTGACGCGCACGCCCTTGAAGGCGAGCTCGAGGCCGAGCGCCTTGGTCAGCTGGATGACGCCGGCCTTGGCCACCGAATAGGCCACGGTGCCCTTGGACACGCCGAAGCCGAGCACCGAGGCGATGTTGACGATGGCGCCCTGCTTGCCGGCGGCGAGCATCCGGCGCGCCGCCTCCTGCGCCCAGAAGAACACGGCGTCGAGATTGGTGCCGACCACGCGGCGCCATTCCTCCTCGGGCAGTTCGACGGCGCGATTCGCATGTGCGACGCCGGCGTTGTTGACCAGGATGGTGACGGTGCCGAAGGCTTTTTCCGCCTCCTCGAAGGCGCGCACCATGGCCTTGCGGTCGAGCACGTCGGCCTCGATCGCCACGGCGCGGCCGCCGGCCTTCTCGATGCGCTCCTTCAGCGCGGCGAGACGATCGGCGCGGCGCGCCACCAGGGCGACGGCGGCGCCCTCCCCGGCCAGCACCTCGGCGAAGCGCAGCCCGAGCCCGCTCGAGGCGCCGGTGACCAGCGCGACCCGGCCCTTCAGGTTGAACAGTTCGGCGGCGGTCATGGTTGCGATTCCGATGCAGGCCGTCATTCCGGGACGGCCCGAAAGGGCCGGGCCCGGAATCCATAACCACGGTCCTGGGTTATGGATTCCGGGCTCGCGGGCTAAAGCCCGCGCCCCGGAATGACGTCACCCCCTAATGACATTACCCACCATAAAGCCTGTGCGGCAGGGCGGTCGCAAGCCCCGGCGCGAACCAGAGGACGAGCAGCGCCAGCAGCTGGATCAGCACGAACGGAATGATGCCGACGTAGATGTGGCGGGTGGTGATCTCGGGCGGCGCGACACCGCGCAGGAAGAACAAGGTCGGGCCGAGCGGCGGATGCATGTAGGAGGTCTGCAGGTTGAGCGCCATCATGATGGCGAGCCACACCGGATCGACGCCGGGCAGCTTGAGCAGGGCCGGCGCCACGATCGGCACCACCACGAAGATGATCTCGAAGGCGTCCATCACGAAGCCGAGAAGGAACATCGCCAGCATCACCACGATCACCGCGCCGGCGGCGCCGCCGGGCAGGTCGTCGAGCGCACGGTGCACCATGTCGTCGCCGCCGAGGCCGCGGAAGACGAGGCTGAACAGGGTGGCGCCGATCAGGATGACGAAGATCATGCTGGCGACCTGGGTCGTGCGCGCGACGACCGGCGCCAGCACGGCGGCGAACTCCTTGCGGCCGAGCTTGATGAGCGCGAGCAGGATGGCGCCGACCGCGCCCACGGACGCGGCCTCGGTCGCGGTGGCGATGCCGCCGAGGATCGAGCCGAGCACCGCGAGGATGAGGAGCACGGGTGCGATCAGCGCCGCGGTGAGCTGCCGGGCCAACGCGAGGCCGCGCGGCGCCGCAGGATCGGCTGACAGCGCGGGCGAGCTTTTCGGGCGCAAGACCGCCATGGCGACGATATACGCGAGATAAAGCGCGACCAGCGCGAAGGCGGGAACGATGGCGCCGGCAAAGAGATCGCTGACGGTGACCGAGCGCGGCGCGAAATTGCCCTGCGCCAGCTGCGCGGCCTGATAGGCGTTGCTCATCTGGTCGCCGAGCAGCACCAGCACGGTGGCGGGCGGAAAGATCTGCGCCAGCGTGGCGGTGGCGGCGACGGTGCCGGCGGCGAGGCGCGGATCGTAGCCGTGCCGCAGCATGGTCGGCAGCACGATCAACCCCATGGTCACGGTGGTGGCGCCGACCACGCCTTTCGCCGCCGCCAGCAGCACGCCGACGATCAGCACGGCGATGCCGAGGCCGCCGGGCAGCGCCCCGAACAGGCGGCCCATGCTCTCGAGCAGCTCCTCGGCGACGCGCGAGCGCTCCAGCATCACGCCCATGAAGATGAACAGCGGAATCGCCAGCAGCACCTCGTTGGTCATGACGCCGAAGATGCGCTGCGGCAGCGCGCCGAGCAGCGCGATGTTCATGGCCCCGGTGAAATGCCCGATCAGTGCGAAGGCGAGCGACACGCCGCCGAGCGTGAGCGCGACCGGATAGCCGGCAAACAGCACGACGCAGACCGCGACCACCATCAGCGCGGCGAGCAGCTCGGGGGTGATCGTCACGAGCGCAGCACCAGCGCGGCGCGGATCGCCTGGGCGATGCCGGCGAGCGCCATCAGCAGGGCGAACAGCGGGATCAGCGTCTTGAGCAGATAGACGAGCGGCAGGCCGCTCGCCTCGCGCGAACGCTCGAGGATCGCCCAGGAGCGTGCGACGTAAGGCAGCGCGAACCAGGCGATGACGGCCATGAACGGCAGCAGCAGCAGGAGCGCGCCGAGCAGATCGACCAGCGCCTTGGCGCGCGGCGAGGCGTCGGCATAGAACACGTCGACGCGCACATGGCCGTTCGCCTGCAGCGTCCAGGCCGCTGCGAGCATGAACAGCGCGGCGTGGGCGTAGAGGACGGATTCGGAGAGCCAGATCGAGCCGAGGCCGAAGGCGTAGCGCAGCCCCACCACCGCGAACTGCAGCAGCACTACGGCGAGCGCGAGCCACATGACGGCGCGGCCGACCGCGGCGATCAGGCGGTCGATGGAGTCGGCGATGGTGGCGAGGTGGCGGGGCATCAACGACAGCTTAGCACCCTCGACTTCATTCGCGACGCGGACGATAATTGTCCTGTGCCAACAAAATGAATGAAGGTCCCCATGGCCCACGACCACGATCACGACCACGAGCACGGCTCGGAGCTCTCGGAGACGCAGCTGCGCGTGCGCGCGCTGGAGACGGTGCTGACCGAGAAGGGCTACATCGATCCGGCCGCGCTCGACGTCATCGTCGAGACCTACGAGACCAGAGTGGGCCCGCGCAACGGCGCGCGCGTCGTCGCCAAGGCCTGGAGCGATCCGGCGTTCAAGAAGGCGCTGCTCGAGGACGCCTCGAAGGCGGTGCGCACGCTCGGCCACGAGAGCCGGGTCGGGGATCATCTGGTCGCGGTCGAGAACACGCCCACCCAGCACAACATGATCGTCTGCACGCTGTGCTCCTGCTATCCGTGGGAAATGCTGGGCCTGCCGCCGGTCTGGTACAAGTCGGCGCCCTACCGCTCGCGCGCGGTCAAGGATCCGCGCGGCGTGCTCGCCGACTTCGGCATCAAGCTGCCGAAGGAGACGCAGATCCGGGTGTGGGATTCCACCGCCGAGACCCGCTTTCTGGTGCTGCCGATGCGACCGGCCGGCACCGAGGGCTGGAGCGAGGACAAGCTCGCCGAGCTCGTCACCCGCGACTCCATGATCGGCACCGGCTTCCCGAAGAAGCCTCAAGACATTGGCTAGGGAGCTCATCTGATGGACGGCGTGCACGACATGGGCGGCATGGACGGCTTCGGCAAGGTCGAGCCCGAGCCGAACGAGCCGGTGTTCCACGCGCCCTGGGAGGGCCGCGTGCTGGCGATGCAGCGCGCCATGGGCTACGCCGGCGCCTGGCACATCGACATGTCGCGCTTCGCGCAGGAGCGGCTGGCGCCGACGACCTATCTCACCGCCTCCTATTATCAGCGCTGGGCGCTCGCCATGGAGAAGAACGTGGTCGAGCGCGGCTACGCCGGCGCCGACGAGCTCGCCGCCGGCCACGCACTGCGGCCGGGCAAGCCGGTCGTGCGCAAGCTGACGCGCGAGGTGGTGCCGGGGCTGACGCGCGGCTCGTTCTATCGGCAGTCGCAGGGGCCGGCCCGCTTCAAGCCGGGCGACCGGGTGCGCACCAAGAACCTGCATCCGGCGACCCACACAAGACTTCCGCGCTATGCGCGCGGCCATGTCGGGGTGGTCGAGCTGGTGCACGGCTGCCACGCCTATCCGGATTCGGTCGCCATCGACCAGGGCGACAATCCGCAATGGCTCTACACCGTGGCGTTCGACAGCCGCGAATTGTGGGGCCCCGACGCCGACCCCACGCTCACGATCTCGATCGATGCCTTCGAGCCCTACCTCGAGCCGGCGTGATGCTCCGGTTGCGGGAATCCCCCGCGACGCCGACGGCCCCGTGTTTCGCGAGCCGTGGGAGGCGCAAGCGTTCGCGATGACGCTCGCGCTCTACGACCGTGGCCTCTTCACCTGGCCGGAATGGGCGGCGACGCTGGCCGACGAGATCAAGCGCGCGCAGGCGGCCGGCGATCCCGACACCGGCGAGACCTACTACCGGCATTGGCTCAACGCGCTCGAGCGCATCGTGGCCGAAAAGGGGGCCGCGACCGGCGAAACATTGCGTCGCTACCGCGACGCTTGGGATCACGCCGCCGACCGCACTCCGCACGGCAGGCCGATCGAGCTCAAGCCGGAAGACTTCGCGGACTGATTTGAGGCGCATTCGCGCCCGCGGCGAGGACATCGGGCGTGTGCACGTGCTCCGGCCGCACGCCAATGCCGATGAGCCGGGCCGGCAGTCGGCGCAACCAGGGGAAGCGCGAGAAGAGGCGCAGCGGCAGCGGCGCCTCAATCGATTTGCCGGCGCCGAGCGCGACATCGACCACCTTGTTCTGCACGAACACCTGCATGCGCTGGGTGACGCGGGTGGGAAATTCCCGGCGCTCCTGCACGTCGTCGAGGTCGTCCTCGCGCAGCGTGCCCTGCTTGAGTGGCCGCCACAGGATGTTGGCGGCGGCGACCGCATCCTGCACCGCGAGATTGACGCCGACGCCGCCGACCGGCGACATGGCGTGCGCGGCGTCGCCGATGCAGAGCAGCCCCGGCCGGTGCCATTGCTTGAGCCGGTCGACCGCGACGGTGAGCAGCTTGACCTGATCCCAGTCCTTGAGCTCGTCGACCCGGTCGGCAAACGCCGGCATGATTTGCGCAACGCTTTGCCGGAACACCGGCAGGCCCGCGCGCTTGGTCTCCTCGATCGCGCCCTTGCGGATCAGGAAGGCGCACTGCCAGTACTCGCCGCGATCGATCAGAACGACGATGCGACCGGCGGTGAAGCGGCCCATGCTCTCGATCGGATCGCCGGCCTTGCGCGACAGCCGGAACCAGAGCACGTCCATCGGCGCGCCGATGTCCTCGACCTGCAAACCGGCGCGCGAGCGCACGGTGGAATGGCGGCCGTCGCCGCCGACGGTGAGATTAGCCTTGATCTCGAACGCGCCATCGGGTCCATCGGCGCGCACGCCAGCGACCCGGTCGCCGTCCTTGATCAGGTCGATGGCCTCGGTGCGCATGTGCAGGTGGAAGGCCGGATAGCGCCTGCCACGATCGGCGAGGAAGTTGAGAAAGTCCCACTGCGGCATCAGCGCGACGAACTTGGCGCGGGTCGGCAGATGAGTGAAATCGGCCAAGGCATATTCCTTGTCGCCGAACCAGGCGCCGATGGTCGTTGCTTTCGTATGCGGCAGCTTGAGGAACTCGTCGAACAGCCCAAGCTCGTGCATCAGCTGCAGGGTCGAAGGATGGATGGTGTCGCCACGGAAGTCGCGCAGAAAGTCGGCGTGCTTCTCGAGCACGACGACATCGACGCCGGCGCGCGCCAGGAGATAGCCGAGCATCAGCCCGCAGGGGCCGCCACCGACGACGCAGCAGCGCGTGGAAAGTTGTTGGGCAGCCATTCCTGTGCCTCCGGTTACGCGGCGAACATCATCCCGTCGCTGAGAGGGAAACCGCTCAGGAGAACGCACCACAGATAAGTTAAGAATACCGGAACTTCGAATTTTTTGGTTTGAGCATGATCTTTTCCGAAAACCGGAACCCACTTTTCGGGATCATGCTCGTTAGTTTCGCGTCAGAGGCCGACCCCGCGCTCGGCGACGATATAGCCGGCGAGCAGCAGCGAGCCGAAGGCGATGATCACCACCGAGGCGCCGACCTCGATGCCGCGCATCGCCAGCATGCCGTAGCCGGAGCGCGTTTGCGCAAAATGCCCAGCCCAGGCCTTGGCGCCGACCGCCACGGTGGCGATGGCGGCGACCGTGATGGCGGTGCCAAGCCCCATCACGAAAGTCGCGACCACGCCGGCCCAGAACAGGCCCTGCGCCAGCGCGAAGACGAGCACGATGATGGCGCCCGAGCAGGGCCGTGCGCCGACCGCAACCACCGCAGAGAGGCCGCGCCGCCAGCCACCCGGTCCGGCCAGCTCCTCCGGCTCCGGTGCATGGGCATGGCCCCAGGCCGAGGCGTGGTCGTCGTGATCGCAATGGGCGTGGCCGTCGTGGGAATGATCGTGCGCGTGGTGATCGTGATCATCGTGCGCATGGTCGTGGTGATGGTGGTGATCGTCGTGGTCGTGATGGTGGTGGTCGTGCGCGTGGTGGTCGTGAGCGGCGTGATCGTGCAGCTGATCGGCCGGTGTCACGGCGGCGCCGACCGCGGCCGGACGATGCAGGTTGCGCGCCGCGTTGATGAAGGCGCGCCCCTTCACCCAGAGGAGCCGCAGGCCGATCAGGATGATCAGCGCGTAGCTCGCGGTCTCGATCACGTTGACGGCGCTGCGCATGGTTGCCGCGGTGGCATTGAGCAGCACCGCGGCGATCCCCACCAGCGCCACCGCGACCAGCGCCTGGATCATCGCCGAGGCGAACGACAGCACGACGCCGCGCCGCCAGGTCTCCTCGTTGGCGACCAGGTAGGAGGAGATCACCGCCTTGCCGTGGCCGGGCCCGGCGGCGTGAAACACGCCGTAGAGGAACGCCAATCCGAACAGGCTCCAGGCGGCGCTGCCGTCGGCCTTGGCGGCGCGAATGAGGCCGGAGAACTGGCGATAGAATTCCGCCTGCTTGGCGAAGATCCAGCCGAGCACGCCGCTGGTGGGCGGCGCCGGCGCGGCGCCGCCGCGCGGCGCGCCGAACGGCCCACCCTGCGCGAATGCGGCATCGAGCACGCCGGCGAGCAGCAGTGCGGCAGCGATGAGGAGAGCGATATGAATAACCTGTCGCCCCCCGACGACGGTTTTCACGGGCATTTCACCACGAGCTTGTTGGCGAATTCGTTGCCGATGGTCAGGCCGGGATTCCTCTGATCGGGACCGATCTGCGAGAGCTGCTGCGACAGCGCCGCGTCCATCTGCTGCGGGTTCACCACCGAGAGCTTGCATTGCGCGGGCGCGCCGACGAGCTTGGCCGGGTTCTTCTCGTTGAAGCTGAAATCGACGAAGAACTCGCGGTCGTAGACCTCGACGCTGAGGTCCTTGGCCTTCACCGGCGTCTTCAGCGGCAGCGTGAAGTGCAGCGTCAGCACGGTGTCCTTGGGATCGAACTCGAGATAGTAGCCGGCCGGCGGCTCCTTGAACTCGACGTCCTTGCCGTTCGCCTTGGCATAGGTGAAGAAATCGTACTCCTTGAGCGAGGTGACATTGACCTCGGCGAGCGGCGCCAGCTCCTCGCGGGTGAACTCGCCCTTCTTCTTCGAGTCGATGCCCTGCGTCGCGAACACCGAGAACATGTCGTCGAAGGTCCACGTGTGGCGCACGCCGGTGATGGTGCCATCCGGCGCGTAGACCAGCTCGCTGTGCATGGTCACCCAGACGTGCGGATGCGCGGACGCGGCGCCGGCCGCGAGCGCGAGGCCCGCGCAGGCGGCGAGGACGGAACACAAACCGGAACAGATGCGGCGGCGGATCATGGTTTTGCTCGCGAATTTGGCCGGCGCAGATGCGAATTGGGTCGGCACCATATCACGGACTGCGGCGGATTGGAGGCGCGGGTTTCGCGTTGGCTCCAAACGATGACGGAGATTTTACACACCATCGGCGCCGCCGTCGGCGCGCGGATCATGGGCACCTTCGAGCGTGCCGTCTGGATGCAGCACGACGGCGCCGGCATGGCCCATGAGATCGGAATAGGGATCGCTCAACAGCTCGACGTCGTGGCCGGCGAAGAGCAGACGATCGATCAGGTTGCCGTCGAAGCGCGACTCCATGCGCAAGTTGGTGTGCGTCGAGCCCCAGGTGCGGCCGAGCAGCCAGCGCGGCGCATCGATGGCGCGGTCGAGCGGCTGGCGAAAGAGCACATGACGGGTGAACAGCGCCGCCTGCGTCTGCGGCTGGCCGTCACCGCCCATGGTGCCGTAGGCGATGACGCGGCCGTCGGCGAGTTCGGCGATCGCGGGATTGAGCGTGTGGAACGGCAGCTTGCCGGGGGCGAGCGCATTGAGCGCATCAGGATGCAAGGAAAAGCTGGCGCCGCGATTCTGCATCAATACGCCGGTCGCCGGCAGCACCACGCCGGAGCCGAACTCCCAGTAGAGCGACTGGATGTAGGAGACGACGAGGCCGGTGGCATCGGCGGCGCCCATCCAGACGGTGTCGCCTTCGCCGTAGGGCGCCGGCCACTTAGCGGCCTTGCGGCGATCGATCCTGGCGACTTCAGCGTCGAGAAATCCGGCATCGAGGAAACGATCGAGCGGCTGCGGCACGACATCGGGATCGGCGATCACGCGGTCACGCACGCGGAAGGCGCGCTTGGTCGCCTCGACGAGGCCGTGCACATGATCGAAGCCGTCGGCCTCCTTGACGCGCAGCCGTTCGAACAGCGCCAGGATCATCAGCGAGGCGAGACCCTGGGTCGGCGGCGGCGTGTTGAACGCGGTGCCGGCCTCGAGCGCGACCGACAGCGGCTCGGCCAGCGTGGCGCGGCAGCGCGCGAGGTCGGCGCGCGTCACCGGGCTGCCGACGCGCTCGAGATCGACGGCGATCTCGCGGCCGACGTCGCCGCGGTAGAAATCGTCGAGCCCGGCATGGGCGAGATGATCGAGCGTCGCCGCCAGCGCGGGCTGCTTGAGCGTCTTGCCGGCCTCCGGCGGCTTGCCGTCGACCAGAAAAGTTTGCGCGAAGCCGGGCACGTCCTTCAGCTCGCCGAGCTTGTCCGCGGAGAGCCGCGCCTGGCTGCGCGTGACGACGTAGCCTTCGCCGGCGTGACGGATGGCGTGGGCGAACAGCTCGCCGAGCGGCAGCCGGCCGCCATGGGCCTTGGCGGCCTCGAGCGCCAGCGCCCAACCGGCGATCGCGCCCGGCACGGTCAGGGCCGCGAGCGGCCCGCGCGCGGGAATCTCCTCGAAGTCGCGATAGAGCTCGCGCCGCGCATCGCTGCCGGCGCGACCGGCGGCCAGCAGCGCGCGCACGCGCCCCGACGGCTCGCGCATGAGCCAGAAGCCGTCGCCGCCGACATGGTTCATGTGCGGATAGACGGCGGCGATGGTCGCCGCCATCGCCACCATCGCCTCGAGCGCGTTGCCGCCTTCGGCGAGCACGCCGCGGCCGGCCTCGACCGCGGCACGATGCGGCGCGCAGACGACGCCCTGGCGATGTCCGGATGTGTGGAGGTCCATGCTGGCAGCGGTTTAGCCGGTCTGTGGCCGGTTAACAAATCCCTGCGCGGAAACGGCGATTTTGAATCGAACTGCCAACGGGATCGAAGACTGTTGCTGCTATTCAGTTGCCCGACCGTGGGTGTCGGGGGACACGATGCGTCAATCCATCAGCTATCTCGCCGCGATCGCCATGATCGCGGTTTCCTATCGCGGCACGATCTCGCCAGCGGCAATGCTCGAACTGTCGGGCGTGCTCAACAAGCCGGTGCTCGGACCGATCGACAAGTTCGTCGATTGGCTCGAAGCGACCTACGGCGGACCGATCGGCACCGACAAGGATTCTGCCGGCGCGTAGCCGATCTCACTTCTGCGTCTGCTTGAAATACCGCGGGTCGGGCGGCGGCTGGTCCTTGTGGGTCGGCATCAGCAGGCCGTCGGCACTGAGGAAATAGTTCTCCTTGCCGACGGTGACCTGGGCGTTGTTCTCGGCGCAGATGAACTCCGGCCAGTCCGCCCGCAGGTCGGGGTTGCGGACGTAGCGCTTGTCGACGGTCCACGGCCGCGTCAGGGCGTGATCGATCACGGTGATCTGGTCGTGCAGGGTGTCGGGATCGGCCTTGTCCAGGAAGATGCGCTCCTTGAACACCGACTGATTGTCGAAGTGCAGCGGCAGGCCGGTGGCGTCGAGCGCGCGCGGACCCTTGAACGGGCCGCGCGTCTCGACCTCGAGCACGTCGTAGCGGCCGTCGCCGTCCTCATCGATCCATTTGCCGATCGAGTAGCCCTGGTAGGTCGGCTCGGTCTCGGCGGGCCAGTCGCGACCGTCGGTGAAGATGCGGCGGTAGTGGTCCTCGCTGCCGATCAGGATGTAGGTCGTGTCCGGCGTGACCACGAATTCCAGCGGCCGGAAGGCGATCATCATGTGCGGCATGCCGGCGGCGAGGCAGCGCGCGGTCGGGTAATTGCCGAGCCCGCCCTTGGCCTGATCCGCCAGGCTCGCCTCGAGCACCGCCCGATATTCGGGCGTGAGCGGCGCCTCCTGCCCGAATCCCCAGGGCTTGGTCTGATCGAACGAGGGCTGGCCGGGAAGCCCGCGCACCATGAAGCGGTTCCACTGGCCCTTCAGGTTGGGATATTTCGCATCGTCGAAGGCCTGGACGCCGCCGATCGGCAGCGCCACTACCGCGAACGCAATGGCAAGCAGCAAGCACCGATAACGCATGACGTCCCCCTGTTGATCTTCGCGGCGGTGGCGCGCGAGCGAAGCGGGCGGGACCGCCGTCGATTGCGGATGTCGTCAGAGCGGTATGATTGGCTTGCCGATACTATACACCACTTTCGCGAGCAGAGAAGTCAGACCGTGGGCGGCGCCGTGTTCTCGACCAATCCGCGCCGCTTGAGCAGGCCGTCGGGCGTCGGCAGGCGGCCGCGGAACGAGGTGTAGAGCTCGGCCGGATCGCGCCCGCCACCGGCCGAGTAGACGTGCTGGTGCAGCTTGTGCGCGGTGGCGCGGTCGAAGATGTCGCCGGTCTCCTCGAAGGCGGCGAAGGCGTCGGCGTCGAGCACCTCCGACCACATGTAGCTGTAGTAGGCCGAGGCATAGCCGCCGCCGGTGAACACGTGGCCGAAATGGGTGGGGCGGTGGCGCATCACGATCTCGGCCGGCATGCCGATGCGGTCGAGCGCGGCCTGTTCAAATTTCGTGATGTCGAAGCCGTCGACTGACGGCTGCGCGTGCATGTCGAGATCGACCAGCGCCGAGGCGACGTATTCGACGGTGGCGAAACCCTGGTTGAAGGTGCGTGCCGCGAGCAGGCGCGTGAGCAGATCCTCCGGCATCGGCTCGCCGGTCTCCCAGTGCACGGCGAAGCGCGACAGAATCTCCGGGCGCTCGAGCCAGTGCTCGTAGAGCTGCGACGGCAGCTCCACCCAGTCGGTGAGCACGTGGGTGCCGGAAACGGTGGGATAGGTGACGTCGGAGAGGAGGGCATGCAGCGCGTGGCCGAACTCGTGGAACAGGGTCTTCGCATCATCGAACGAAAGCAGCGTCGGCTCGCCTTCGGCGGCCTTGGAGAAATTCATCACATTGACGATCAGCGGGTAGATATCGCCAGCGAGCTTTTCGCGGTCCCGCAACGACGTCATCCAGGCGCCGCTGTGCTTGGAGGTGCGGGCAAAATAGTCGCCGAAAAACAGGCCGCGATGGCGGCCCTGCGCATCGCGCACCTCCCAGACCCGCACGTCGGGATGCCAGACCGGGATGCCCTCGCGGTGCTCGAAGGTGAGGCCGAACAGCCGGTTGGCGGTGTAGAAGGCGGCCTCGATCATGCGCTCGAGCTGCAGATACGGCTTGATCGCCGCCTCGTCGACATCGCAGCACGCCTTGCGCCGCTTCTCCGCGTAATAGCGCCAGTCCC
>Ga0066388_100000948_pt1 | contig 15256 bp, 9 predicted proteins | sample PanSoiMetaGPlot6_FD_64539 | JGI IMG/M metagenome (GOLD analysis project Ga0066388, IMG submission 64539) | Tropical forest soil microbial communities from Panama analyzed to predict greenhouse gas emissions - Panama Soil - Plot 6 (Hybrid Assembly) | ecosystem: Environmental > Terrestrial > Soil... | reverse complement strand
AGCTCCTGGCCTTTGGGCTCGCTACTGCTGGTTTCGGCTCCAGCCGACTTTTCGCTCGATTTGTCCTGAGCTCGGTCTCGGATGATGGCGTCAGATGAAACACCCAGCACCTTGCCGTGGAGCAGTCCATATCTCGTGAAATTGAAGGTATCGACCTTGATTTCGGCGTCCTGAGAAGAATAGACGAATCCGATTAGGAAGTTTCAGAAAGTTTCGGAAGCATCTTGCTCAATGCTTGCTTCCAGCGATCAGGCTTTCGCTAAATGCCCCGAATTGGCGAGGGTTGCGCGCCCTCGCGATCGCATTATGCACGCAAGAAAAACATTTGACTGAACAAGGGTGTGGCTGGCATTTCTTGTAATAGACCGCTCAATCGTTTGTCCGTTCTCTTTCGTGCGCAAACCAATCATTCTAGAGATATCTCAAAGTGATAAACTGAATGTTTCAGCTCGATGGAATTTCCTCGCTAGGCATTCTGACTTCAATCGCGTATCATGAAAGATAGCAGATTGAGAAAGATAGTAGCCTGACCGCGTGGAGCGTACAGTGATGCGCCGGTGTATGCCAGTGGGGTTGACGCTCGTGAGTCTCATCATTTCTGGCTGTTCACAATGGCGGCAAGTGGACTTGGCGCAGCTGCGCCAATCTCAGGCGGTGACCGCAGAAAAGGCATCGCGGCAGGTCAAGGTGTCGTCACAATCGATTCAGGCAAAGAGCGCTCACGCAACAACGGTAGCTGAAAGGGTCGAAACGCCCGGCACGGTGGATCAACCGACGGAGATGAAGCCGTGGCCTAAAATCGGAACACCAGAATGGCAGCAACTTCGAGCGGAACAGATTGAACAAGATAGAAGAGTGAAAGACGCGATCAACAACATTTGCCGGGGTTGCTAATTAATGTACTCCCTCACCGGATGCGCTCGATCGTGAATTTTGTTGCAACAAAAAGGGCGCGACAGCCGCAAGGCGCTGGCTGCTTTCCAAAAACCTGCACGGCAAATTGCAAGCCCATTCCCTGAGCTTTCTCGCTAAGAAAGGGGCGATCATGCCCTCGCTTTGATCTTATCCATTGATGTCGAAATATCGGGCTGGACAAGTGGCGGAAAGTCATCGGGTGTCAGCGTCTCCTTCTCGAGCAAGAGGCGCGCGCCTTGGTCCAGCAGGCTGCGGCGCTCACTCAGGATCTCCTTGGCACGGTTGTAGGCATCATCGATCAGTTTCTTCACGGCTAGATCGATCTCCCGCGCGGTTTGTTCTGAATAGTCCTTTTCGCGAACACCAATTGTCTGGTCGCCCAGGTAGGTTTGGCTCTTGCGTTCGAGCACCGCCTGCCCGAGCGCCTCGCTCATGCCAAAGCGTGTGACGATCTGGCGCGCGATATCGGTCACCTTGGCGAGATCATCAGCAGCACCCGTCGAGACCTCGCCGAATACAACCTGCTCGGCGGCCCGGCCCGCCAGCAGAACAACCATCCGGTCTTTGAGCTCCCGCATGGTGATCAGGAACCGATCGTCAGTCGGACGTTGCAAGGTGTAGCCGAGCGCACCAATCGAGCGAGGAATGATCGAGACCTTATGCACCGGGTCGGTACCAGGGAGGTTCGCCGCAGCGAGTGCATGGCCCATTTCGTGATAGGCGACGACCTCTCGTTCATGCGTCTGCAGCAGCCGCCCCCTGCGTTCAGAGCCGGCGACAATGCGTTCGACCGCCACGGTGAAGTCCGCCGTCGTCACCTCGTTGCCGCCGCGGCGGGTCGCGACAATTGCAGCCTCATTCACGAGATTCGCGAGGTCCGCCCCGGTGAAGCCCGGGGTGATGCTGGCAATCTGGTCCAGCCGCACGTCAGGAGCCAGTTTGACGCGCTTCACGTGAACCCGAAGAATGGCTTCGCGGCCTTTGCGGTCTGGACGATCGATCACAACCTGCCGGTCGAAGCGCCCGGCGCGTAGGAGGGCCGGATCAAGCACCTCCGGCCGATTGGTTGCGCCGAGCAGAACGATGCCCTCTCGCGGATCAAATCCATCAAGCTCAGTCAACAGCTGGTTCAGCGTTTGCTCTTTCTCGTCGTGGCCACCAAATACACCTCCGCCGCGCGCCCTTCCCAGAGCATCGAGCTCGTCGATGAAGATGATACAGGGGGCGGCCTTGCGCGCCTGTTCAAACAGGTCGCGCACGCGTGCGGCGCCTACGCCGACGAACATCTCGACGAATTCGGAACCGGAGATCGAAAAGAACGGGACTTCAGCCTGACCGGCCACCGCTTTCGCGAGCAGCGTCTTGCCGGTGCCAGGCGGGCCGACCAGGAGGACGCCTTTGGGAATACGGGCGCCGAGCCGACCATACTTGTCTTTCTCCTTCAGAAACGAAACGATTTCCTCGAGCTCAAGTTTAGCCTCATCCAGCCCAGCGACATCGTCGAAGGTAACACCAGTGTTGCGCTCCACCAGGATGCGGGCCTTGGACTTGCCCACATTGACCAGACCGCCGATGCCCTGTCGTTCAGCGAAGCGCCGGAAAGCAAAGTACCAGATGCCGACGAAGAACAGCACCGGCATTATCCACGACAACAGAGTTGACACGAAGGTGTTCTCGACCGAACCGGTGAATTTGGCGCCTGACTTCTCGATCTGCTCGGCCAACGCGGGCTCGACCCGGTTGGTCACGAAGAACTGGCGTCCATTGATCGGTTCCTTTAGCCTCCCCGTGATCTGCTCCTGGCTGACGGTGAGCTCGACAATTTGCTTTTGATCAAGCAGCTTCAAAAACTCGCTGTACGGGATTGGCTCCACAGTGCGCCACGTTGTCCAAATGCTCTGGAATAGGGCTAGGAGCAACAACGCACCGATGAAATACCAGATATTCCATTGGTGCTGCTTATTCATGACTGGCACTCCAAGAACCATAGAACGAGCGCGCGCGGTGTTGGCGCAACCTGCGCGCTAATGCCGCGAGTATAGCCCATAAATAGCTTACAATCTTGTCTGGCTCTTGGGCGTTCCATGGCTTTGACTCGCGTCAAGCCCGGCAGCCGGGGTCAGGCATTGCGTGTGGCCTCGAACAGAAACCAAGTCCGCCGCTCAGCCTCATCGATCCAGACCTCGATAAGACTTGCGCTCGCCACATCGTCGTGCTCGTCGCAAAGCCCATGCGTCTCTCGCAGATTTGCGGCGAGCTGCTTGTTGTCGTCGCGGAGCTCGGCGAGCATGTCCATCGGCGTGACAAAATCGGCATCGTTGTCGAGCACGCGTTGCAATCGGCTGACATGCCCGATCGAACGGACCGTGGTGCCTCCAATCTTGCGGACGCGTTCTGCGATAGCGTCGGTAGTGGCAAAGATCTGATCGGCGTGCTCATCAAGCAAAAGGTGATAGTCGCGAAAGTGCGGCCCGGACACATGCCAGTGGAAGTTTTTCGTCTTCAAGTAGAGGGCGAGCATGTCGGCGAGCAGGATGTTGAGCGCTCCAGAGACCTCCTGGATGGCGTTGGGTTTGAGGTCTGTCGGGGTCTTGAGCGGTGCGACCTGCAATGCCTTGGCATCTCGAACTGTCATGGGCCTGCTCCTCTGGTGGTGTCGCGCTCCGCCTCATTGCGAGACGGAGCATGTTCAACTGATGCAACTCTTCATGAATCAGGTCGATCTCGGGCGTTATCTGAATGCGCCTCCCGCCGTGCCTTAAGCTTTGAAGAAGGCCAGGAGATCAGCATTGATCGTGTCCGCGTTTGTGGTCGGCATGCCGTGCGGAAAGCCCTTGTAGGTCTTGAGCGTCCCGTTCTTCAGAAGCTTTGCTGAGAGCGGCCCGGAGTCGGCATAGGGGACGATTTGATCATCGTCGCCGTGCATCACGAGGACCGGAACTGTGATCTTTTTGAGGTCTTCAGTGAAATCAGTCTGCGAGAAGGCCACGATGCCATCGTAGTGCGCTTTGGCACCGCCCATCATGCCCTGCCGCCACCAGTTCTCGATGATCGCTTCAGAGCTTTTTGCGCCTGGCCGGTTGAAGCCGTAGAACGGCCCGGCGGCAAGCTCCCGATAGAAGACCGAGCGGTTGGCGGCCAGCTGCGATTGGAGTCCGTCAAATACATCTTTCGGCAAGCCGCCAGGATTGGCGGCAGTTTTGACCATGAGGGGAGGCACCGCGGAAAGTATGGCAGCCTTGGCCACCCGGTTCTCGCCGTGGCGCGCGATGTAGTGCACCACTTCGCCGCCGCCCGTGGAATGGCCGACGTGAATGGCGTTCTTCAGGTCGAGATGGGCAGTGACCGCCGCCAGGTCATCGGCGTAGTGGTCCATGTCGTGGCCTTCGCCGACCTGACTGGACCGGCCATGTCCGCGGCGATCATGGGCGACGACGCGATATCCTTTGCTGAGGAAAAATAGCATCTGCGTGTCCCAGTCGTCGGCCGAAAGCGGCCAACCGTGGCTGAACACGATGGGCTGACCCTGGCCCCAGTCCTTGTAAAAGATCTCAACGCCGTCCTTAGTCCTAACTAGACCCATTTTAGACTCCACTCGTTTCAGCCTGTTCCCTCAAGGCCACTGGGCTTCGGCGTCAGAGTGTGATCGAGCCGCGTCTTGCTCTTGAACCGGTTTGCTATTCCTGGGACGTGTTTGCCGCCTTCATACTTGCGCGCGAGGGCAGGACGCCGGCCGTATCCAAGCCGGATGCCGGATTTCCTGGACTTTGAAAATCCAGCTGCGCCTGAATTTGCTGGTCGCTGGATGCTTACTGGCGCGTGAATTTCAACACAGGTGAGTTGGTGACGATGGGCGCAAGGAAATCCCAAGCTCGGCAAGGCGGTGCACGCAGTGTCCCCAGGGAGCGAATAAGTTTTCCGAAATGCTTTCGCTGCAAAAGGGATGCGAGTGTCATGACACAGAATGTGATCAGCCTATCGGCGGTCCGGGATCTTCGCCAAGTGGGAGTGACTGCGTCGCCTGGGCAATCAAACTCCAAGCCCTCTTCGCGCGCACTGCCTCAGTCATCTCAGCTATCCTCCGACGCAGAGCTATTGCGATCAATTGCTCTAGGCGAGAAACGGGCAATGGCCCTGCTCTTTGCCCGCCACAATGTACGCGTCTTCCGATTTGCTTTGTCCATCACTGGAGATCGATCGCTTGCCGAATCGGTTGTCAGTGACGTCTTCTTCGATGTGTGGCGGCTTGCCGGCACTTTCAAAGGAAAATCAGAGGTATCAACCTGGCTGTTCGGAATTGCTCGCCACAAGGCCTTGACCTGGCTCAAGCGATCACCGGATGAACAATTGAACGACGAATTTGCCGAAAGCATCGAGGACACGTCTGACGATCCGGAAGCCGCCGTAGGAAAATGGCAGACGCGCACGATCCTGGCGGAGTGCCTCGTAAAATTGTCGCCCGCTCACCGAGAAATCATCGATCTCGTCTACTATCACGAAAAAACAATCGATGAAGTTGCGGAGATCCTTCAAATCCCAAGTGGCACTGTGAAGACCAGGATGTTCTACGCCCGCCAGCATCTTGCGCAGCTGCTCGCTTCGAAGGGGAGCACTCCAATGTCTCTGGTGCTCTGATTGAGTCTGAGTCCACCGCAAAAAGTGCCCGGTGGCCTCCAAGCTCCTGAAATCGACCGGCACATCTTCCGGCCGATCCCGATGAGAGATGTGCTGCCCGCTCGCTCGCAGAGATAGTTGAAACGCACCTGCCCGCCGCCACAGCGGTAATGGACGCCACCTTGTGTCGGTCGTTTGCTCGCCAAACACGATGGTTTTACTTAGCTTTTATTGTACGCTGCCGTATCTTCCGTGAGAAACTAACGCTCATTGCGTGGCGGCCATTCGACCGCCGAGGAGCTCGGTCAATGTGCTATAGGGGCGTTGCTGTCGCTTTTGCAGCCTTAGGCATATTGGTGGCTTACGGCGACGCCTCACCCGCCCAGGACTTTCCGACGCGGCCGATTACCTTTGTGGTGCCCTACGCGGTTGGCGGCACGGTCGACATGCAACTGCGCGCGCTGGCGGCGGCTACTGAAAAGCACCTCGGTCAGACGTTCGTTGTGGAGAACAGGCCAAGCTCAACCGGCACTCTAGGGCCCGCTCAGGTCGCAGCTTCAGCCAAGCCCGATGGCTATACACTCACCCAGATACACACCGGCGTTCTGCGCTTCCCGTTCATGGCAAAGGCGCCGTACGATCCGGCGGTTGACTTCACCTACATTATCGGAATTTCCGGTCTGACGTCCGGACTGGTCGTGAGAAGCGACGCGCCTTGGAAGACAATTGAAGAATTTCTCGCGGACGCCAAGGCGAACCCAGGCAAGATCAACTATGGCGCTCCAGCAGGCGCGACCACGCCCTACATCGCGATGCAGCAGATCGCGCGGCGGCGAGGCATCCAGTGGACCCATGTCCCATTCAAGAGCTTTGCCGAATCCAGCAACGCCCTTTTGGGCGGTCACATCCATGCAGTATCGGATGCCGCGGGCTGGGCGCCCTTCGTCAACTCTGGACAGCTCCGGCTACTGGTGAGTTATGGATCGAACCGCACCCGCAATTGGCCCGAGGTACCGACCTTGCGGGAGGTTGGCATCGACGTCGTCGCCAATTCCGCCTACGGGGTTGCCGGCCCAAGAGGCATGAACGACAGAGTTGTCAAAATCCTGCACGATGCCTTCAAGAAGGGCATGGAAGAACCGACGTTCGTCGCTGTGTTGAAAAAGCTCGAGCAAGAGCCGATCTATCAGAGCACCGAGGACTATCGCGCTTACATAGCACAGGAACTCATTGTGCAGCGTCAGCTTGTTGAGGAGCTTGGGCTGAAGCAAGAGTGACGCGCCAGTCGCGCACTTTCGTTTCGGCAGTCGAACGCCGTCGCACGGGCCCCGCCGTTATCCATCGCCTTGCTTGGTTGCCAGATTCCGATCAGCTTCCCCAGCGCGCTCACCGAGGATCATCTGGGCATGACGCACGCCGATGCCACAGGCCGAATGCGCCTTGAGGATCTCCATGCACCCGTCATAAGTCTCACTGCGCGCCCAATCGCGTTGCCACTCGAACATGACCTGCAACGTCGTCATCGGCACGACACCGGCTTGGATGGCGCGTTGGACCGCGCGCTCATGGGCCTCGACCGTAACGTCACCGCAGGAATCGGTGGGGACATGAACGTCGTACCCTTCCGCAATCGCCTCAACCGCCGGAAAGCAGACACACACCTCCGTCCAGAGACCCGCAATGACAATCTTCTTGCGCCCATATCCGGTCACAGCAGCGTTAAAGCGCTTGTCCTCCCACGAATTCATCGTGGTCCGGTCGATCGGGATCTGATCAGGGAAAAGTGCTTGAATTTCAGGCAGCAGGGCTCCACTGAACGTCTGCGCCGCGACCGTTGTCAGGATGACCGGTACGTCAAAGAGCATGGCGGCCTTTGCGAGCGCCAAAGCGTTGTTCAGCACCGTGAATCGCTCATGCGAGCCGACGCCTAAGAACATCTGGGGCTGATAGTCAATCAAAGCGACAACGCTCTCGCGCGGTGTAAGGAGCGCCTGAAGCCTTCTTGCCATTCTACCCTTCGTCCATGCGTTCGCTGAAGATGGTCCCCACCAGGGGAAAATCGCGACTCGCGACGATCGCAGCTAGATCCATTGTCGGTCGCTAGCACGCATTTGCTGTGTTTGAGGGGCTCCTCAGAGCGACGGTCTCATCAATCGGTCAAGGTGACGCTGGCGTGCGCATCAGACCGCAAACTCATCAACCTTCATGGGCGTGAAGAAGAGTGCAGGTGCTGCGCGCCGGTATCCATTCGGTGTGCTCACGCCGACCACCACGATTGGCATAACCTGGAAGGCATGCTCCCTGCTTCTGACAATGCCGAGTTCGGGACCTTGAACGTAGGAAACGTTCACCAGCGCACAGGCGGTTGGATTGTGTTCCTCGGTATTGACAGCGCTGATAGCAACCTGCGGGTTCCCATCAAATAGCTGAACATACCGCTCGACCTGCCCTTGGGTATCGCAGATCGTCACCGCCCCGGACTGAATTTCATAAGCCTTCGCGGGCAGACATACGAGTGATAATAAGCCCGCCAGCACAAGTGCAGTTTTCATGACACTCTCCCGGGATCGATTTGGTTAGTGCCTCGACAGCTTCGTTCATTGATCTAGCGCAATGACCAACGATAGCTGCTCGGCGTCACTCCCACATGCTCGCGAAATCGCCTGGCGCAATGACTCTGGTCCGAGAAGCCTGACGCCAGAGCGATTTCGGAAAGGGACAGGTCGGTCTCGGCAAGAAGATCCTTGGTCCGCTGCACGCGCCGTTGGATGAGGTACTCGTGCGGGGTCATGCCTTCTGACTGCTTGAATGCACGCGCAAAGTGATACATCGACAAACCGGCAATGTTGGCCAGTGCCTGGATGCTGATGTTCTCTTCCAAGTGCTCCTCGACGAATTCGCGTACGCGTCGCATCGCGCGGGGTGGCAGGCCACCCCGAATGCGCGGACGCAATGCCACGATTGGGGAGGCAGCAGCATCGCTGCCCGACGAAATGAAATGCCGGGGCAGCGGCTGCCCAGCCTGCGGTGTGCTGGTTGAATTCAGAAACATAACGCCCTCCTCTTGCGCGCGGTGATGCCTGGAGCATCTCGAACTGTGCGCCTGTCGCAAACATGGGGCAGAGCGATGCAAAAGTGGAATCAATGGTTGTGAATCTTTGCTACGAAGCCAACTGCGACAGCTTCGTGAAAAGCCTTGTTTTCATAACCAAAGTACAAGCCACCGATACCAGGGTATAGACCGACCCACCGGCTGCAGCCTCACTCTACGACAAAGGACTAATAGAGACGGCCGGCGACCCGCTACAAAGGCTGACTGACCTCATACTAAAGAGTTAGGGAGAGCACCGATCTGGCGTGCGAAGCGGGGTAAAACGGCAGCGCCGTTAAATTTTGCAAATCTTCGTGTGAGCGGCTTGTGCCGCCAATTACGCGAGCAAATCGAGGAGATGCCTGGCGTCTGCCAAATCACTGGTCGCAAAGCCCTCTGTAAATTGACTGTAAATCGGCCTGAGCAGGTCCCGCGCGTCGTCGCTATTTCGTTGATCGCGCCGCAGTCGCGCTAAGCTTGTCGCCGTTCGTAATTGCCACGACAAAGCCGACTGCTTCATGGCCAATTCAAGGGCTTTATGGAAGTAACTGGAGGCACTCGGCGCAGCATTCTGTGCTTTTTCCTGCAGAAGAAGCTCCCCCTTGATCCGTAGGAGCTCAGGCAGGCACCACTGTTCGTGTCGGCTTTCCGATCGGCCGATCGCACTCTCGATTGCTTCAAGTGCTTGGACGACTTCCCCAGCCTGACCCATGGCCGCGGCAAGTTCACCCAGCAGCCCCAGGTAGCGAGGTAGGGATCGTATTTCCGGGACTTCCGCGAGGACCGAGCGCAGCGCGTGTAAACCCGCCCGATTGTCTCCCCGTCTGATGAGGACAATTCCCCTGAAGCACAAGCCCCATGCATGCCAGAGCCCCAGGGTGTGGGACGCCGACTGCTCGAGCAGCAGGTCCAAATAGCGATCAACTGCGGCGAGATCGCCGCTCCACAACGCCACCGGACAAGCTCCCTGGCCGAGAACATTGCAAAGGGTCAGCACATGCCCAATGGCTCGAGCCTCCTCGACAGTACTTTCAACAGCGCGCAGTGCTTGGTCGGGGAATCCGAGCAGCCAGAGGCAACGCGCTTGAAACGCGCGCGCTGTTGCGCGCTGGTCGAACTGGAAACGAACGATATGCGCAGCGTGAATTGGCGTCACATGATTACTTAACATTCGGTCGATATGCCGCCGCGCCTGGATTTGATCGCCGACAAAATGCAATGTAATGCCGACCATGCGGTCGCCCATCAGCACGTCAGGCGCATCAACGAGCGCTTTCGCCGTGTCATAGAAACGCCGTGCCAGCGCAACAGCCTCTTCAAATTCGCCATTGTTCAAGCTGTCGACCCAGAGGCCCCAAAGCGATCGTAACTTGTAGTCGGTATCGTCGATTTTTTCGGCGATCTTGAGCGCTTCTATCCATGCCGCCCTCGCAGCCGGCCCCACATTCGTATAGACGAGCACCGATCCAAGCGCGGCAGCAAGTTGCATCTCGCGGCGAGTTCCTTGACCCGCCTGAGGCTTCGCGGTCGCTACGGCGCGCTCCACGTGTTGGCGGCACTCCTCCATCAGCGACAGCTGAAGCCACAGCGGAACTGCGACGACGGTCAGCGACGCGCCAAGGTCTGGATCTCCTTCGTTGGAAAACGCCCACTCCAACGCAGCGCGCACATTGTCGATGAACCTGCCATAGGTGGCCAGCCATTGTGAGGGAGATTGCTTCTCCCACTCAAGCTCTGCATGCGCAAACAGCTCGCGGAAATACTCGGCATGGCGCCGACCAAGTATCGACCGCTCGCCGCTCGTGGTCAGTTTTTCGAGCGCATAGGCACGCATTGTCTCGAACAGGCGATAGGTCACTGTCACGTTGCTGAAGTCTGCAGTAACAAGCGACTTCGCAACGAGGTTGGCGACTGAGTCGGCTACATCCGAGGCTGCAACCTCGCCACACGATGCAACTGTGCTCGCCGCCGGGAGTGTGAAGGAGCCGGCGAACACTGCCAGCCGACGCAGGACCACTCGTTCCGAGTCCGACAGCAGCTCATAACTCCAGTCGAGTGTCGCGCTCAGTGTCTGGTGACGAGGCAGTGCAGTGCGACGGCCTCGCGTCAGAAGACGGAACCGATCATCCAGACGCGCGGCCAAGCCTTGCAGGCCAAGGACGTCGATGCGACCTGCCGCCAGCTCGATTGCCAGCGCAATGCCGTCGAGCCTGCGGCAAATTTCAGCAACGACCGGCGCATCAGCGTCGGTAAAACGAAATCCATCGGCACTGGCAGTGGCACGCTCCACGAACAGCTGGATTGCCGAAAACGACATTGCCTCGTCGGCAGTGATTTTGGGCGAAGCGGGCGGGACATCCAGGGGCAGCAGCCGTTGGACGCGCTCGCCCTCTGCCCGCAGAGACTCGCGGCTGGTCGCCAGAATATGCACACCCGAAGCGCGGTGGAACACTTGCTCAGCCAGGGCGGCGGCGGCGTCAATCACGCGCTCGCAGCTATCCAGCACCAGGAGCATCTGCTTGTCTTTAAGATAGGCAAGCAGTCCTGGAATGGGGTTGTCGGATCGGATCGCAACGCCAAGGACCGATGCAAGCGCACTCGGTACGTGAAGAGCATCGGCAATGGGCGCGAAATCGACAAACCACACTCCATCACGGTAATTTGGACGCAGCTCCTCGGCGACAGCCAGCGCAACCGTCGTCTTGCCCATGCCACCCGGTCCCGCAATGGTGACAAAGCGTCGGGCCGGCAACTGTTCGGCTAACGCCGCTACGATATTGGAACGCCCGACAATCCTCGTGAGTGACACCGGAAGATTATGGGAAATATCCGGTGCCCGGTGTGGCGGCTCCGATGGCCGTGATGCAGAAAGGATGGAAACTGGCGCCACAAACCGATAGCCTCGACCAGGAATCGTGGCGATGTACCGGTTGCCGGACTGGCCGTCGCCGAGCGCCCGCCGCAGGGCGGCCATATGGACCCGCAGATTGCCCTCTTCAACAAAGGTACCCGGCCACACGCTCGCCACGAGATCTTCTTTGCTGACGAGCGTGCCGGCGTGTTCGACAAGAACTTTCAGGATTTCAAGGGCGCGGCTCCCAAGCCGCAACGCCTTTTCGCCTTCAAGTAACAATTGCCGCGCTGGAGACAGGCGAAACGGGCCAAAAGCAAAAGTATCGTCGGCGGCTGGGCCCGAAACTTCCGACACCTTAACCTCATTTAACGGGTATTAACTTGACAAGCCTAAACGCTTGACCGCCCGAATGTCTACCGGCAGGTAGCCGATCTGCCGTGCGCCTCCTCGACAATTTTTACTAGTGGTTACTTTCGCGATGAATTCTTCTTGATGCATGCTGCGCATGTTCGGCTATTGGTCGGGACCATGGCGCCTCAAGGCATGATCGGAGAATCTGAAGTGCCGTCGTCCTCGGGCGTCAACCTACCGCGGGGCGATTCCCAGGGGGGTCAATATGGATTTGCCATTTCACCAGCCGGACAGGCGAACGCATATTAAGGATGAGTCGTTCGGCTTGGCCGCCCACGGATAGGTTCGTGGATAGCGTCTTCCGTGTGGAATTTCTCGGTGCAATTGGCCGTTGCCCATGACTGTCCCTCCTGAGCCTCGACGATCGAGCGGCAGATCGACAAGCCCATCCCCATACCGCCTGGCTTTGTCGTGAAGAGCGGATTGAATATACGGACCATATCCTCGGGATTAATTCCCCGGCGGTCGCTCGCTTAGCGTCCTCAACAGCCGTTCAGCAGATTTCAGGTCGGCTGTATCCGAACCCTCAGTGAATTGCTGGAAAACGGGCAGCAACAGCCCGCGCGCCTCACCCGAGCGGCCCTCGCCGGCCCAAAGTGTCGCGAGGTCAATGGCACTGCGCAACTCCCATGCCCGCGCACCTTGGCGACGGCTCAATTCGAGCGATTGTGTAAAGCACAATTCCGCGTCGTCGCTGTGTTGACCCATCGATACCAAAACGTTGCCCTTCACACGGAGTAGTTCAGGCAAGTGCGACAGTTCCCCACTTGACTCGACCAGTTTGACCGACTCGTCGATCATTGTCATGGCCTCGCCGAACCGGCTTAGCGCTGCAAGTCCCTGAACAAGGGAAATACTGAAGATTGCCGTAAGCAATTCGTAACGCGCCGAACGAAGCTCTGCCAAAGCGGCCTGCAGGCTCTGCACTCCATCGCTTGCATCACCCCGACGAACGGCCAGCATACCTTTATAGCCACGTCCAACCGCGAGGTATGGTCCCAGGGAATGAGATTCGGCGTGCGCGATGAACCAGTCGAGCAGCTCCTCGGCAGTCTCAAAGTCGTCGATCCAGAGGAACAAAGAGATCGCCCGGATCAGAACAATTGACAATGTGACTGGATGGTCGATCGACGCGGCATCATCGATGGCCTGGTGCGCAAATTCCACGGCTTGGTCCGGTTGACCTTGCAGCCACAGAGTTCTTGCCAAGAAGATACCAGCCCAAACATAGCCATCAAAACCGAGATAGACCGCCTTGGTCGGCTGCGCGCTCGGCCCTCGCTGTCGCGCCGCTGCAAGCTCAATCCGAGCGCCGGCAAGATCGCCAGTCAGGGCAAGCGACATTCCCGCAATGCAGTGGGCGAGCGCGATCGCCGCCGGGTCGGCGATGACCTTGGAAATGGCGGATGCCCGCTTTCCGAAAGCGAGAGTGGTTTTGAAATCTCCGATAGTGAAATGGTACCCATTTAGCGGCGCCAGCAATTGCAGCTGATTGAGGGCGTCACCGCGCTCTTCAGCGATCGCGAGCCCTCTGTTCAAGGCCACGCGGGCCGCCTCGGTGCTGCCGCGCATCAACAGCAATGACAGTCCCAACGCAGCCTGAAGGTGCATCTCCTTCAAGTCTCCACGAGTGGCATTGTCGAGAGCACCAATAGCTTGAGCGGCCCAGCGATGACATTCCGGCAACAACGACATCGCCGCGAAAACGGGCGCGGCCACCGACGCAAGCTCGAGGCCGATCTTGGCGTTACCGTTTTGTCCGAAACACCACTCGAGAGCGGCGCGTACGTTATTGAGACCGGCAAAGTGCGGGGCTCGATCCGTGGTGGTCGGCAAAGCCGCCCATTCGGTCGCAGCCTGCTCCAGCCAGCGCCGATAGTAAGTCGCGTGACGCACCGCCAAGTCCGCACTTTCGGCATCGTCAGTGCTGATGCCGAGCGCATAAGCGCGCGTCGTGTCGAGAAGCCTGTAGCGCATCATGCCCCCAATTGGGTGGCTGGCCACAATCGACTTGGCGACGAGACTGTCAATCGCATCAATGACAGTCCACTGATCCAGGGTCTCGCTTGTTGCAATTGCCAACACAGCATCGAGCGTAAAATGTCCAACAAACACCGCGAGTCGGCGAAGCACCAAGCGTTCCAACGCGGATAGGAGCTCATAGCTCCAGTCAAGCGTCGCTTGTAGCGTCCTTTGACGTGGGGGCGCTGTGCGCGACCCAAGCCCCAGAAATGTCAAGCGTTGATCTAGAAGCGTAGCAGTCTGCTGCAGGCCATAAGAGTCCACTCGCCTGGCCACTAGTTCGATTGCGAGCGCCACACCATCAAGTCTTCGGCAGATATCTGCCACGATAGGCGCTTGCGCATCGCTGATGTCCAAACTGGCTCCACTCGCAACTGCTCGTTCAACAAACAGCTGGGTTGCCGGAAACTGCTGAATCGCTGCGGCTGTAAGTCCCGGTTCATCTGGTGGACACGCAAGCGCATCCAGTCTGTAAACTCGCTCACCTTCGACTCGGAGGGCCTCCCGACTCGTCGCCAGAATGTGGACCTGCGGTGCAGTATGCATAATGCCCTCTGCGAGGCTAGCAACCGCTTCCACGAGGTGTTCGCAGGTGTCGAAGATCAAAAGAATCCGCCTATTTTTCAAATACGCAATCAGACTTGGCATTGCATCATCTGATTGAACTGACAGCCCCAACAGGGAGGCGACAGCCGTTGCAACGAGCTTTGGATCATTCAGCATTCCCAAATCGACGAACACGACAGAACCTGTAAACGTCTCCAACAGATCATGTGCAACGGCGAGCGCGACAGTCGTCTTGCCGATCCCGCCAGAGCCGACGATGGTGACAAGACGCGAAGAGGTCAGTTGACGCGACAACTTGACAACGTCGTCATCCCGGCCGACCAATCCGAACGGGCGGTTGGGAAGATTGGCGCGCGGAAAATCAACGGCAGCGACACCGGCACGAACAGGCGCGCCATCGCGCGGCGTGGTTTGGTCTGATACTGGTGCGACCCAGCAATAGCCCCGCCCAGGAATGGTCACGATGTATCGCGCGCCCTCCCGGCCGTCTCCCAGCACCTTGCGAAGGTTGGCCATGTGAGTGCGCACGCTACCTTCGTCAACGGTGACGTCGGGCCACACGCGAGATATCAGGTCGTTCTTGCTGACGACCGTGTTCGGCGTGGAAATCAGGACAACTAAGATTTCCAGGGCACGCGAGCCCAACTCTACGGGGACGCCCTCTTTTGTGAAGAGCCGTTCGCCAACGAGCAAATTGAATGGGCCAAACGACAAGCCACCGTTGCTCTGACCTGCCCCTGTCGCCATGGCTTTTGCTTTGAAACTCCCTATTGCCCAGACCA
>Ga0066388_100000946_pt1 | contig 15264 bp, 6 predicted proteins | sample PanSoiMetaGPlot6_FD_64539 | JGI IMG/M metagenome (GOLD analysis project Ga0066388, IMG submission 64539) | Tropical forest soil microbial communities from Panama analyzed to predict greenhouse gas emissions - Panama Soil - Plot 6 (Hybrid Assembly) | ecosystem: Environmental > Terrestrial > Soil... | reverse complement strand
TCAGTTCCGGCAACAGTGTGTGGTAGAAGCGCACCGCTTCCGGCGCCGCCGCGATCGAGGCGATCGGCACGGTCGTGTCGGCGACCAGCAACCGCTCGGTGCGAAAGCCGAGATCAACGTTGTTCAGCGCCGCGAAGCTGCGGATGAGCAATCCGGCGCCGATCACCAGGACGACGGCCGCCGCGGTCTCGAACACGATCAACGACGCGCGGAGCCGTCCGCTCCCGCCGCCGGTCATCGTCCGGCCTCCCTGCTTGATCACTTCGTTGACGTCGCTCCGCGACGCGTGGAGCGCCGGCGCGAGACCGAACACGAGGCTCGCCGTCAGTGAAATGGACGACGCGAACAGCAGAACTCGAACGTCGACATGCACATTCGCCAGCCGCGGAAGGCCGGCGGGCGCCACCGCTACGAGGCCGCGAATGCCCCACGCCGCGATCAGTACGCTGGCGACGCCGGCGAGCAGCGCGAGCAGCACGCTCTCGGTGACGAGCTGCCGAATCAGCCGCAGCCGCGACGCTCCGAGCGCCGCCCGGATGCCGAGCTCGCGCGTCCGCGACGTCGCCCGCGCGAGCAGCAGGTTGCTGACGTTCGCGCACGCGATGAGCAGAACGACGATCACGACGCCGAAGATCAGCGCCAGCGTGCTGCGCACGTCGCGCACCGTCCGGTCGAGCAGACGCAAGACCGCGATCCCCTTGTTCTCGTTCGACTGCGGATACGCGCGCTCGAGCTGGGTTCCGATCGTGTCCATCTCGCTCTGCGCCTGCTCGAGGCTGATGCCGGGCTTGATGTGCGCCACCACTTCGTAGTTGTGCCCGGAGCGCGAGCTGGTTTCGGGAAACACCCACCACGCGGTCCAGACATCGGTGTTGTTCGGGAATCGGAATTCAGGGGGAAGCACACCGACGACGGTGAACACGCGCTGCGCGTACTTCAGCGTGCGGCCGACCGCCGCGCGGTCGCCGCCGAGCTTCGTTGTCCAGAACACGTGGCTGACGACTGCGGTCAGCGGTCCGCCGTCGCGCTGCTCGTCAGCGGACGGGAGTCGCCCAAGCTCCGGGCGAGTGCCGAACAATTGAAAGAATTCCGGCGTTGCCCGCGTCACCACAGCGTAGTCGGTGAGCCCCTCGACGTTCACCGACGACTGGAGATCCTTGTACGCGGCCATCGCGTCGAACGACCGCGCCTGATCGTGCCAATCGTGGAAGTCAGGCGCAGACGCCTGTCCGCGGAGACCCGAATTGCGCCACAGGCTCTGGATCGACACGATCCGCTCCTGGTCGGCGTAGGGCAGTGGACGGAGGAGCACGGCGTCCACGACGCTGAAGATTGCGGTGTTCGCGCCGATGCCGAGCGCCAGCACCAGCGTGGCGATCAGCGTGAAGGCGGGATGCTTGAGCAGGAGCCGCGCCGAGAACTTCAGGTCTGACAGCATCGGTTACTCCGATCGCAACGCGACCGTCGGATCGACGCTGGTCACACGCCACGCCGGCACGAACGACGCGAACCCGGTCAGCGCCATCACGGCGGCGGCCGTCGCGGCAAGCACGGCGGGATCGACGGGACTGACGTCGAACAGCATCGTTCGCAGCGTGCCGGCGAGGGCCCAGGTTGCGGCAGCGCCAAGGATCAAACCGACGCCCGCGAGCTTCATGCCTTCGCCGAGCACCAGACGCACCACCGACGACGGATGCGCGCCGAGTGCCACACGGATGCCGATCTCGCGCGTGCGGCTCGCAACCGAGTACGAGACCAGGCTGTAGATGCCCACCGCCGCCAGGAGCGCCGCCAGCACCGCGAACACGGTCGTCAGCGTCGACGACAGCCGCATCGATCCGGTCGACGCTTCGACGACCTCAACCATCGTCTGCGTCCTGATGAGCGCGAGCGCCGGATCGATCGCGGCAACACGCTGACGGACCATCGGCAGCAGCGAGGCCGGATCGCCGGCGCTCCGGACGGCGATTGAAACCGACGGGAGCGGGGCCTGTGGGTGCGGGATGAACGCCTCGGGTACCGGCGGCTGGCTGAGCGCCTGCGATCGGACATCGCCGACGACGCCGACGACGTCGCGCACCGTCGCCGTCGCATCGAACCCGAGCTGCACGCGCGCGCCGATCGGATTTTCGTTCGGCCAGTACTGCCGCGCCATCGTCTCGTTGATGATCACCACCGGCTGATCCCGCTCGTTCTCGCGATCGGTGAACGCGCGGCCCCGCCGCACCGGAATCCGCATCGCCTCGAAGTAGCCTGGCGTCACCGTCCGGTACTCGACGACCGGCGGGCGATCGGGCGTGCCGATTGGCGGCCGCCCCTCGATCGAGAACGGCCCGTTGACCCCGAACGCCTGGAGCGGCAGAAAGTTGATCGCGCCGGCGGCATTCGCTCCGGGAAGCGCGCGCATCTCGTCGACGATCCGGGCGACGGCGCGCCGCGACGCGTCGTCGTCGTACCGCGAGGGCGGCAGGTTGACCTGAAATGTCAGCAACCCGTCGGCATGAAAGCCGGCATCCTGCGCCTGCAGCCGCAGCAGACTCTTCACGAGCAGGCCGGCCCCGATGACCAGCACCATCGCGAGCGCGACTTCGGCGACGACGAGCAGCCGGCTGGTGCCTCGTGCGACGGCCGATGAACTGCCGCGGCCTGCGGCATCGCGCAGGCCGTCATTCGCGTCGACGCGGAACCCGCGGCGTGCCGGTACGATGCCGAACACCACCCCGGTCAGCATCGCGCAGGCCGCGGTGAACGCCAGCACCGTGCGGTCGATCGCGATCGCTTGCACGCCCGCGAAGCCGACGGGCGCGAGCGCGACGAACAGCCGCAGCAGCCAGCCGCCGAGCAGGACACCCAGAGCGCCGCCGGCCGCGGCGAGCATGACGCTCTCAGTGAGCAATTGTCGGAGCAGCCGGCGCGGCGAGGCGCCGATCGCCAGGCGGATCGCGAGCTCGCGCTGGCGCGGCACGCTGCGCGCCAGAAGCATGTTGGCGACGTTCGCGCACGCGACCAGCAGCACCAGCAGTACCGCACCTTGCAGCACGAGCACCATCTGCCTGGTGTTCTGCGACAGGTAGTCGTGCAGCCGCCATACCCGCACGCCGCGGCGGGCGCCGTTCTGCGCGTTGTACGCTTCGGTAACGGCCTGCAGGTCGGCGGTCGCCTGCTCGACGGTGACACCAGGCTTCAGCCGTCCGATGAGGCGCAGGAAGTTGTTCCCTCGCGACGCATCCGGCGGGAGGGCAAGCGGCACCCACGCATCGTAGCGCGCCGGATAGACGACATCCGCCGGCATGACCCCGATGATTGTCAGCTGCTGGCCGTCGGCGACGATCGGCCGACCGACAATGTCGCGCGCGCCGCCGTACAGACGCTGCCACGCACCGTAGGTGAGGACGATGACCGGCGTGGCATTCGGCACGTCGTCGGCGCGGGCAATCGTCCGGCCGGCGAGCGGCGCGACGCCGAGGACGTCGAAGAAGTCGCCGGTCACCCGGGTCACGCCGAGGATCTGCGGATCGCCGAGGCCGGTGATCGTCAGCGATCGAGGCGACGTCGCCGCGAGCGCCGTCAGCGATCGATTGCCGTCGCGCAGCGCGAGAAACTTCTGGAGCGAGATCGAAGCGTTGGCCACGGCTGGAAACGTGTCGTGCACGTAGATCAACCGATCCGCATCGCGGAAGGGCAGCGGCTTCAGCAGCAGCGCGTAGACGACGGTGAAAATTGCGGTGTTGGCGCCGATGCCGATCGCCAGGGTGAGCGCGGCCGTCGCCGCGAACCCCGGCGCCCGCATCATCGTGCGCAACGCATAACGGATGTCACTGAGCACGCGGTTGCTCCTATCGGACCTCGATCGTAATCAACGTCGCATCGTCGTCGTAGGTTCCGGCGGTGAACGCGTCCACGACCTCGACGAGATGGTGTTTCAACGCGTCGGCCGAACAGGTCCGCGCGGCGACGGCGGCGGCGGCGAGCCGTTCGTCCCCGAACTCCTCACCTGCGTTGTCGTGCGCTTCGACGATGCCGTCGGTGAAGAAGAGCAGCCGGTCGCCGGACATCAGCGGGCGCGAGGCCGTCGCGTAGACGGCATCCGGAAAGATACCCATCACGACGCCGGCCTCCGACAGACGTTCGATCGCCCCGTCGGCGCGCACCAGCAGAGGCGGATTGTGGCCGGCGTTCGCATAGGAAAACGACCCCTGCGCGGGATCGAGCCACGCGAAGCAGAAGGTCACGAACCGGCCGCTCACCATGTGGCGGCAGAGCAGGCGATTCACGCTCGAACAGATGGAGGCAGGGTCGGCTGCGTCGCTGGCGAAGGCGCGCACGGCCGCCTGCAGATTCGACATCAGCAGTGCGGCCGGCATCCCCTTGCCGGCGACGTCGGCAATGACGACGCCGACACGATCACCGGCCGCGATCACATCGAAGCAGTCGCCGCCGACGCCGTCCGCAGGCCGCCATGACGCCGCGATCCGCACGCGATCGAGCTCGGGCAATGCCGCCGGCAGCAGCGCGCGCTGAATGAGCCGCGCCTCGTCGCGCTCGCGCTGCTGCTTGCGATCCTGACGCCGCGCTGCAAGGCCGTCGGCAATCTCGCGTTCGACGATCTCGCGGAGCGCCGCGTCGTCCCACGGCTTCTGGACGAAGCTCTTCGCGCCCAGCCGCATCGCCTCGACGGCCGTGTCCACGCTGCCCCAGCCGGTCATGACGACGATCGGGAGATGGGGATCGCGCTGGCGGACGCGCGGAATCAACGCGAGGCCTTCGCGGCCGGACGTCGTGTCGCGTGAGTAGTTGAGGTCCATCAACAGGAGATCGAACGCGTCGCCATCGAGCTTTTCCATCACCGCGTCGGCCGACATGACGAATTGCGCGTCGTAGCCCTCGCCGGCCAGCAGCCAGCGCAGCGCCTCGAGGACGTCGGCCTGATCGTCGGCGACGAGGACGCGGGACGCGCCAGCCATGGGCACGTCCCTTGATACCAAGCGATGTGCCAGCCGTCGAGTCGCAAAAGCGGCGCAATTCGTGTCGGCCGAGTGGCGGCCGCCGCGGCGGTGGGACTCGGAGTCGCGGCGGCGCGACAGGGCGTCTCAATCAACTCGAACGGCGCTGGAGTCGTCTAACACCGCATTACGCGATCCACGATGCTTGCAGATCTGACCCACGCCGTTCGTGAGCTTACACGCCAGCCGCGATTCACCTCGGCGGCGGTGGCGATCATGGCACTCGCGGTCGGCACGGCGAGCGCTGTCTTCGCGGTCGTGCACGCGGTCGTGCTGGCGCCTTCGCCGTTTCCCGGACCGGACCGGCTGCTGGCGCGAGCGGCCAGGCATCTGCTCGCGGGCGTCGGTCCAGTCGATTTGCCGACGCTCGCCGCGGTATGTTGCACCATGGCGGCGTCGGCCGCGCTCGCGTGCGCGATTCCCGGGTGCCGCGCGCTGCGCTTCGATCCGATCGCGGCGCTGCGGGAGTCGCACTGATGGCTCCGCCGGCACGCATCCTGATCGCGGACGACCAGTCGGATGTCGTCACTGCGCTGAAACTGCTCCTCTCCGACGATGGATGCGAGGTGACGTCGGTGGCGTCGCCGGCAGCCGTGCTCACCGCGATCGAGCAGTCGGACTTCGACGTCGCGCTCATCGATCTCAACTACACGCGCGATACGACATCCGGCCAGGAAGGCCTGGACCTGATCGATCGCGTGCGCGCCGTCGATCCGACGCTGCCGATTCTGGTGATGACGGCGTGGAGCAGCGTCGCCGGCGCCGTCGAGGCGATGCGGCGCGGCGCCCGCGACTACGTCGAGAAGCCATGGGCCGACGAGCGGCTCCTGGCGACCGTGCGCATGCAGATCGATCTCCGGCGTGCGCTGTCGAGAACCGAGCGGCTCGAAGCAGCGTCGGCTCGCCGGCAGCGATCGGACGCGCCCGTCTTCCTCGGCTCGTCGCCCGCGCTGCAGCGGATTCGGCAGACGATCGAGCGCGTCGCCCCGTCCGACGCGTCGGTCTTGATCACCGGCGAGCACGGCACGGGCAAAGAGGTGGTCGCGTCGTGGCTCCATCGGCTGTCGGTGCGCGCGAGCAGGCCGCTCGTCACGATGAACGCCGGAGGCTTGGCCGAAGGCGTCGCGGAAAGCGAGTTGTTCGGCCACGTCAAAGGCGCATTCACCGATGCCCGGACCGATCGGGTCGGCTGCTTCGAGCTCGCAGACGAAGGGACGTTGTTCCTCGACGAGATTGCGAACATGCCGATGCGGCTGCAGGCCAAGCTGCTTCGCGTCCTGCAGACCGGCGAGCTGCAGCGCGTCGGCTCCTCGCGGGTCCGGTTCGTCAACGTGCGCGTGCTGTCGGCGACGAATGCGGACTTGGGCGTCGAGGTCGGCGCCGGACGCTTCCGTGAGGACGTCCTGTATCGCCTCAACACTGTCGTCATCGAGCTGCCGCCGCTGCGCGAGCGGCTCGACGATCTCGCCGAGCTCGCGCGCCATTTTCTCGGCCACTTTGCCCAGCGGTACAAAAAGCCGCTTGACACCTTCGAGCCGGCGGCGTGGAGTGCGCTGCGTGCGCACGGGTGGCCGGGCAACGTCCGCGAGCTGGGACACGCCATCGAGCGAGCGGTCCTCTTCGCCGATCCGGGAACCACCGTCGTGCGGGCGCGCGACCTGGCGCTGGGCCCGGCGCCCAGAGCAGCGGCGGTGGAGCAATCGCTCGAGGACGCGGAGCGGGTCGTGATCGAGAAGGCGCTGGCGCGCCATGGCGGCGACGTGCGCGCCGCGGCCGCGCAACTCGGGTTGAGCCGCAGCGCGCTCTATCGGCGCCTTCAGGCCTATGGCATCCGCGGTCAGCAGTAGAGGCGCGCAACGCAACGTCGAAGGAGCGGTCCTGCTCCTCGCCGTGACCGCCGGATTGCCGTCCACGGTGGCGCTGCTCTATCTCATCACGACGCAGGCGTTCAGCTTCGAGGTGCGCTGGACGATTGTCGCGGTCGTGCTCGTCACCTGGATCGCTTCGGCGGCGGCGGCGCGGCAGATGGTGTCGCGCACGCTGCTGCTCGCGGCGAGCCTGCTCGGCGCGCTGCGCGAGGGCGACTATTCGATTCGCGGCGTGCCCGGCCGTCCGAAGAGCGCCGTCGATCTGGTGATGGTCGAGATCAACGCGCTCGGCGACACGCTCCAGCGCCAGCGATCGGAAGCGGTCGAATCGACGGCGCTCTTGAACGGCGTCATGGCGGCGATCGACGTCGCCGTCTTCGCGTTCGACATGGACGAGCGGCTCGTGCTGGTGAACGCGGCGGGAGAGCGTCTCGTCGGGGCGCCGGCCGCGCGCCTGATCGGCTGCAGCGCCGTCGAACTCCGGCTGTCGGCGTACCTTGCGGGCGAACCGCGCCGCCTGATCGACAAACCGTTCGGGCCGGAGAGCGGACGGGTCGAGCTGCGGCGATCGGTGTTCAGGCGCGACGGCCGCCCGCATCAGCTGCTCGTCTTCGCCGACCTCAGCCGCGCGCTTCGTCAGGAGGAGCAGCAGGCCTGGCAGCGCATCGTCCGCGTGCTGTCGCACGAGATCAACAACTCGCTGACGCCGATCAAGTCGATCGCGCACAGCATCCGCCGGATGATTGCCCGCGCCGGTGACGTCCCGCGCAGCGTCGAGATCCAGGACGCGCTGTCGCTCATCGAGACGCGGTCGGGCGCGCTCGGCCGCTTTCTCCGCGCCTACGCGCAGCTGGCACGGCTGCCGAAGCCGCAGCTGCGGCAGGTCGAACTGCGGCCGCTCGTGCGCCGCGTCGCCGAGCTCGAGGACCGGCTCCCGGTCGTCGTGCGCGACTCTGAGGATCTGTGGATCGCCGCTGACCCGGATCAGATCGAGCAGCTGTTGATCAACGTCGTTCGCAATGGCGTGGACGCAACCCTCGCCGCCGGCGGCACGGTGAGCGTCGAGTGGGCGCGCGCCGATGGACTCGTGGAAGTCCGCGTCGAAGACGAAGGATCGGGTTTGCCCGATACGTTGAACCTCTTCGTCCCGTTCTTTACCACCAAGCCGACCGGGTCAGGCATCGGCCTCGCGCTGAGCCGCCAGATTGCCGAGGCGCACGGTGGCACCCTCTCGCTCGAGAACCGCACGCCAGATCGAGGCTGCCGCGCGATCCTGCGGCTGCCGGCGTCGGCCTGACGCGAAGCCACCCGGCCGAACCACGAACACTCATCCGAAGCCGCTTCCCGTGCGACCGACGGTGTAGACTTCGCCGTCGAGGAATGCCTCCGACGGGCGGCCTACGCTCGCGGCCATGCCGCCGCGGTGAGTCCGGAACCGTGTCCCACACCACGTGAGGTCGCAGATGTCTGAAATGTCTCGACGAGATTTCCTGAAGCAGACGGCGTCCGAGGCGGCAGTCGCAGGATTGCTCGCATCAGGCGCGGCCGCGGTTCGCGCCAATCCGCTCGGCCTGCCGATTGGCAGCCAGACCTGGCCGCACCGACAGATGATCAAGGAGGGTCATTTCGCCGCCCTTGCAAAAACGCTGGCCGACATCGGCGTACAGGCGGTCGAGATGTGCTCGCCGTTCGGCTACGCCGACTTCGCAATGCTGGCCGACGGGAAACAGGTGCGTCAGATCCTCGCCGATCACGGGCTGACGTGCGTCAGCAGCCACTTCGGCATGAAGGAGCTGCGGGAGAAGCAATCGGCGAGCATCGCCTGGGCGAAGGACGTCGGCATCACGCAGATGATCGTCGCGAGCCTCGGTGCCGAGGGCAATCCAACCATCGACGATGTGAAGAGAGCGGCAGAGGAGTACAACAAGATCGCCGCGGTCGCGGCCGCCGCCGGCATGCAGCAGGGGTTGCACAACGAAGGCTTCGAGGTCTCGACGGTCGACGGCCAGCGAACCTACGACATGCTGATCGGGCTGCTCGATCCCAAGCTGGTCAAGTTCCAGTTCCAGATGTCGACGATCAGCCAGGGCTTCGTCGCGCACGAGTACTTCACGAAGTACCCTGGACGGTTCTACTCGATGCACATCCAGGACATCGATCTGAAGGCGCCGTCACCTGCCGGCAGCGGCCAGGGAGTTCAGGTGCCAGTCGGCAAGGGCAGCATCGACTGGGTCAAGACCTTCGCCGCCGCACGGATCGGCGGCGTGAAGAACTACTTCGTCGAGCAGACGATGGAGCTGACGAAACAGAGCGTCGCAGCGTTGAAGACGATGAAAACCTGAAGGTTCTCGGTTCACGTTGCTGGGTTCCTCGTTCGTGGAACGAAGAACCGAGAACCGAGAACTCCCGTCCCCATCCTACGGTACGTTGACGGCGACTTCGTTCGAGGGTCCGCTGACGCCGCACGCATTCCGCGCGTGCAGCCGCACATAGTAGACGCCACGCGGGACGCCGGTCGCGACGAAGGTCGTGTAGCTGTTGCCGGTGTCCGCATTGGCGGCATTGCCGGCGCCCGACGAGTAGCCCGCGACGAGCGCGTACGACGTGACTCCGCCGGGCGCTGCGTTCCACGTGAGCGTCACCGTCGAACCGCTCACTGAATACGCGAGTCCGGTCGGCGCGGCCGGTGCAGCACTGCACCCGCCGCCGACGACGACCGCGACCTCGTTCGACGCGCCGCTCGAGTGATCCGGATACAAGGTCCGGACGCGCACCATGTAGACGCCGCTCCCCACGCCGTTCGCCGTAAACGTGCGATCGCCGACGACGAGTTGCGCGAGATCGGCCGCGCCCGGACGCGACCCCGCTTCGATCAGATACCCGCTCGGAGCGCCAGATCCCGGACCGTCCCACGCCAGAACGACGGTCGATCCGTTGACGAACGATCGCAGGTTGATCGGCGCGCCTGGATCGGACGGCGCTGAGGTCGGCGACGGCGTGTCACCGCTCGTCGGCGATGGATCGGGCGCAGGCGAGGGATCGGGCGACGGACCGGGCGCGGGCGCTGGCGGTGACGGTGGCGCCGGCGGTGCTGGTGGCGGGGGTCCGGGGACCGGCGGCGCCGGCGGCGGCGTTGATACGACGGCCGCCTGCGACACGGACAGCGTCTGCCCGCCGATGGTGACGATGCCGCTGCGCGCCGCTCCGCTGTTCGCGGCGATCGTCATCGTCACGCTGCCGGGTCCGTTGCCGCTGCCCGGTCCCGTGAAGCTGATCCAGTTGCTCGTCGTCTGCGCGGCCCACGCGCAACCGGACGCATCGGCGACTGTGACCGTGGTCGTACCACCGCTGGCGGTGAACGAGGATTGCCCCGCCGACGCCGCGTCGCAGCGGACGCGCGCTTGCCAGATGTTGCCCGTCGCCGCGCCGCCTGCGCGATCGGACGAGAAATACAGCGTCTGCGTGTCGCTGCTCAGGGCCGGATGATTTTCGACACCGCTCGTGTTCAGCGTTCGGAAGTTCGCGGCGCCGCCGAACGGCGACCCCGGTGCGTCGCGCGTCGCGAACCAGAGGTCGAGATTGCCGACGCCTCCCGCGCGATCGGATTCGAAATAGAGCTTCATCCCGTCGAGGCTCAGCTCAGGATCGCCGTCGCGCGACGACGAGTTGATGCCGGACAGCGGCTGCGGAGCCGCGAACGTCCCGGCGAGTGACGAGCGCGTCGCGATCCAGACGTCGGTGCCGCCGATGCCGCCCGCGCGATCCGAATCGAAGACCATCGTCAACTCGTCTGACGTCAGCGACGGCGCCGACGTATTCGACGTCGGCAGGTTCAGCTCCGCGATGGCGGTCGGCGTCGAGAACGCTGCCGACACACTCGCGCGGGTCGAGGCAAACAGGTCAGCACGCGAACCGCTGCTCGCGCGCGTCGAGCTGAAGTACATCCGCAGACGGTCCGACGACAGCCACGGCCGCATCTGCGATTCGCCGGCGATCCCGGTCGTCAGCGGCGTCATCGACCCGACGCCGTTGTCGAGGAACACGGTGTATTGCCCGCGTCCGTCGAGATCGAGGAGCGACACCTGCCACCCCGGCCACCACGTCCCGGCCACCGACGTGAAGCTGTTCTGGCCGGTGTTCACGGCCTTTACCCACGCGCCGGATGTCGAGTTGTAGCCGAACATGTCCGACAGGCCGTTGCCGTCGAGATCGACGGTCTGCACGTTGAGGCCCGCCGGCCACGTCCCGCTGGCGACGGCTCCCGTTCCGGTGACGTTCATCGTCCACGCGCCGGTGGCGGCGTTGTACGACAGCGTGTCGGCCACACCGTCGCCGTTGAAGTCCGTGATCGAACTGCCGATGTTCGACGTTCCTGGTTGGGTGATGCTCTCCGACCGTCCGGCGATCGTGACCGTCGCCGTGCGCGCCGCGCTGCCGGTGTTCGTCTGCACTTGTAAAGACGCCGTGCCGTTGCCGCTCGCAGGCGCGGTTGGACTCGAGACGGTGACCCACGGCACCGGGCTGGACGCCGTCCAGCTGCACGCCGACGTCGTCGTCACGCCAACCGACACGATGCCGCCCGAGACGCCCGCCGACTGAGCCGCCGGCGCAATCGAGTACGTGCAGGTGACCGCGCCGCTCTGCACCACAGAGAAGGTCGCGCCAGCGATCGTCATGGTGCCGGTCCGCGACGTCGTTCCGCTGTTCGCCGTGTACGAGTAGCCAACCGATCCGTTGCCAGCACCGGTCGAGCCCGAGTCGACAGTGATCCACGGCGCGTTGCTGACGGCGCTCCAGCTGCAGGTGTTCACCGAGGCCGTCACGCCGACGGCGGCGCTGCCCGCTGCCGCGCTCGGCGATGCGCCGGTCGGCGACAACGTGAACGAGCACGCCAGGCCGGCCTGCGTGACGGTGAATGGCTGGCCTGCGATCGTCAGCGTGCCGGTGCGTGACGTTGTCGTCGGGTTTGCGGCGACCGAGTAGCCCACGCTGCCGCTCCCGGTCCCGCTCGCGCCTGACGAGACCGTCAACCACGTTGTCGCGTTGCTCGTCGCCGTCCATCCGCACACGCTTTGCGTCGTGATGCCGACCGTGCCGGCCGTCGCCGACGCCGGCGGCGATGCAGTGGTCGCGCCGAGCGTGTACGAGCACGGCGTCACCGTGACGGAAGCCGTCGCCGTCGTCGATCCCGAGCTGTTGGTCGCCGTCAGCGTGTAGGTCACGTTCGCAGTGGGCGAGGCGCTGCGCGTACCCGAGGCGGCGACTGTGCCGATCCCCTGATCGATGCTCACCGTGGTCGCGTTGGTCGTGGACCAGGTGAGCGTCGACGAGGCGCCGGCGATGATCGACGTCGGAGAGGCTGAGAGCGTCGCCGTTGGCGTCGGTGGCGGGCTCGGCAGCGCGTCCACGACGAGCTGCTTGATCTCTTTCATCTTCTGCACGCCGAGCCAGCCCTTGAGGCCGTAGCCGTCGAGCGTCAGCGCCTGGCCGGTGGTGTGCGTCGTCGGGTCGCCGCCGCTCGCGTAAGGATCGCTCGTTGACGGGAACGTCGTCGTCCCATGCGTGTAATGCACGCCGTCGCTGCTCAGGAAGCGCCCCGACCACTGCGTAAACGGCAGTCGAGCGAGCATCTCCGCCTGCAGGTCGATCAGCGGCAGTTTCTTGGTCTGCGCGTACTGGCGGAGCGCGGTGTTGTATTGATCGACCAGCAGGTTGAACGCCGCATCGTTCCGGTAGGTGTAGGTGATGATGATCGGCACGATGTGCTGCGAGATCAGGAGATCGACCATGTTCTGGAAGTCGGGGAATACACCCGGCCTGGCCGCATCGAGGTTGACCTCGGGAATCGCGAACTGCGCCTTCTGAATCGACGCGAGGATCGTCGTCAGGTTCAGCGCGTTCGGATAGGTCGTGCAGTCCTGCAGCTTCTGTCTCGCGGTCGTGGGGTTGGTGTCGGCCGGCATGCTCGACGTTCCCATGAAGTCCCAGGACCCGAGGCCGTCGCCCACCGTGTAGCTTCGGGCCGAGCAGATGTACGGCGTCGCGAGCGTGAAGCCGTCGATGCTGTCGATGCTCTGCGGCGAGAGACCTGCGTGCATCCAGTTCGTGATCATCTGGTCTTCGGCGGTCTTGCCTGCGCCGCCCTGCGCCCACGCGCCGAGGGCCGGATCGCGGGTCAGCGAGTCGCCGATCCAGAGGACCAGGCCGGGCACCTGGCCGGAGCCGCCCGCGAGGATCGCCTGCGCGTTCGCGACCCAACCGGTCGGTCCGGTCTGCCACGCATCGTCGTACGAGTTCGCGCGATCCTTGTTGTTGGCCGTCGGCGTTCCGGCCGGCGCCGTCGTGAACGTGAGGTCGCCGGAGAGGCCGGTGTTTCCCGCTGCGTCCGTCGCTCGAGCCCGGTAGTGATACAGCGTGCCGGCGGCCAGGCCGGCGAGCGTTTCGCTGTGGCTCGTCATCAGCATCGTGTCGAGCGTCGTCATCGTTCCGTACGACGTCGTCGTACCGTATTCGATCTGGTGGAACGACTGTTCGTTGGTGGTGAAGGTGATCGTGGCGCCGCTGCTCGTGATGCTGGAACTGGCGACCGCGGAGATGACCGGCGCTGTCGTGTCGCTCGTCGCCGTCACGGTCGCAGTGGCGGTGACGCTGCCGGTGGAATTAGTCGCGGTCAGCGTGTAGGTGGTGTTCGCCGCGGGTGAGACGACGCGAGTGCCGGATCCGGCGACGGCGCCGATCCCCTGATCGATGGAGATCGTCGTCGCGTTCGTCGTGGTCCAGGTCAGCGTCGACGATTGACCGACCTGGATCGACGTCGGCGAGGCCGTGAGCGTCGCGGTCGGCGGCACCGGACCGAGCGGGGCGATCGCGCACGTCGGGCCGGAGACCCCAGCCTTCGTCACGGTCGTGCACCCGGCTGGCGGCCGTGGCATGACGACGGTGTCCTGGTGGTAGACCTGGAAATTGTCAGTCGCCACGCCCTGGTACGCGTAGACGCGCACCTGGTCGAGCTTGGCCAGACACTCGGGGGCACTCGCGACATCGCGCACCATCGAGACCGCGCTGAGGCTGCGTCCGGGCGGCGCGTCGAACCTCGTGTTGCTGATCACGATGAGCTTGTCCTGCATCCAGCAGCCGTTCACCGATCCGTTGGTCGGCACGGCGACGTTCACGTTGTTCCGCAGGTACGAGTTCTCGATCGTGAGGTTCGGCTCCGGACCGAAGCCCGCCTCGGGCGTCGTGATCCCTTCCTCCACGCCCTGAATGTCCGAATTGCGGACGACAATCCCCTTCGACGAGTAGTCGGCGAAGTAGATGCCGTTGCCGCAGCAGCGGCTGAGGGAATTGAAGCTGGCTCTGATCTTCAGCCCGTCGAAGACGATCTTCTGCGCCGGGTACATGTAGACCGTCTTGTTGTAGATGTTCCAGAGCTTCAGGTCTTTGATCAGCGATTCCTGGGAGTTGGCGCCAGGCTGCGGATCCTGCGAGCTGATCCACCAGAGCGTGAATCCGCCCTGCATCGCGCCGTAGGCCTCGTTGTTCTCGAACTGAAGGATCGGCATGTTGTTGCCGTCCTGGTTCGTGAACTGCCCCGGCGCGGTCGTATCCGCCCCCTTGAAGTTCGGGATCGCGACGGTGCCCAGGAAACGCAGCTGATACGCGAACCCGTAGGCGGCTTCGGTCGTCGAGTTCTGGAAGTTCGCGGCGACGTTGTTGCGGACGTAATTGTTCACGCCCCTGAACCAGAAACCGACGCCCTCGGTCCCCAGCGCCATGCGCGCCTCGGACACGGAGTCGTTCGGCTCGCCCATGCCGCGCAGCGCGAAGTTGTGATCGAAGACGTTGAAGCTCTCCGAGCCGTCCTCGGTCGCGAACGACGCGCCGTTGTAGTTGTACACGACGTTGTCCTGGATCAGTCCGTAGTGCGATCCGTGAACGGTGACGCCCCACTTGAACTGCGTTTCAACCGAGCCGCCGTCCACGGCGTTGCCGACGACGGTGAACTGGTAACCGTTCGCCGGCGTCGTCGACGGTCCCATCAAGTGGTGCGCGTGGTACGCGTAGCGGCCGATGTGGTTGGTGGTGGTGTCGAGCGGAAGGTACTTGGTTCGGCCCAGATCCTTGAACAGCACGTAGCGGACGTCGGTTTCCGCCATGTGCACGAAGATGGTGTGCCCGCGCGTCCCGGTCGCGCTCTCCGATCTGATGACGACGTTGCGCGTCAGGTTGCCGACGTGCGGCAAAAAGTCGAGCACGCCGTTCAAATCGCGCGCGCCGAGATGGTCGTACTGCAGCGCGGCGTTCAGCGTAATCGTCTTGCCGTCGGCCGAGAGGGCCTGAACGGTTCGCTCTTCCCACTGGTTGACCGCGTTGATCCAGCCGCTGCCGGTGAC
>Ga0066388_100000944_pt1 | contig 15277 bp, 15 predicted proteins | sample PanSoiMetaGPlot6_FD_64539 | JGI IMG/M metagenome (GOLD analysis project Ga0066388, IMG submission 64539) | Tropical forest soil microbial communities from Panama analyzed to predict greenhouse gas emissions - Panama Soil - Plot 6 (Hybrid Assembly) | ecosystem: Environmental > Terrestrial >... | reverse complement strand
AGGAAGAGGTAAAGGCTGAAGCGCTTGCTGGCGTAGGGCAGGGCGACGGCCTGGAAGCCGGCCCCCTTGAGGTACATGTAGTGGCCGGACTGGAACATGCGCGGGTGCCGCTTGTTCTGCCCGTCGAAAAGGGTGAACTCGGCGTCGCTGATCGTCGCCTTGGGGTCGAAAGCCACCGTCCACGGTGCCTTGAAGTAAATCGCGTTCATCAGGAAGAGGATCGCTTCGTCGCTGATCTGGTCCAGGATGCCCTTGATCTTGCCCTTGGTCTGCTCGCTCACCCAGCCGTTGATGAGGCCGAGCGTGGCCGGGTCGCCGAAGTCGAGCGCCGTGACCCGGGCGCCGTAGCACTCCCGGTTGCGCGCCAGGAACGGCTTCTTGAAGTCGACGTCCTGCTTGGCCCAGAGGGCGCTGGCGATGGCCAGCTCCACCTTGGGGTCGGCGGCGAGCAAGCTGCGGCAGTACTCCGAGTAGGCGCGGTTGACCGCCTTGAAGCTGGAGCCGGCGGGCAGTGCGAGCGTCCTGGCCATCGCTTGCCGGGTCTCGCCGCCGGCTCCGTTGAAGGTCATGGCCAGCGCGATGCCGATGCTGGCCGGGGACAAGATCACGTTCTTGCCCGGGTTGCGCTTGAGCTCCTCGGCGAAGAGGTTGAAGGCGAACAGGTTCTGGTGGTTGGTGCTGCTTTCCATTTTTCCCGCTTTCTCCCGACGTCGAAGCGGCCACTTCAGGCCGATTCGGTCTTGGCCCGGCGTCCCACCGATAGCTGGGGGACAGGGCGTTGCTCGCAAATGCAGCGTTGAGCTTCTACTGGGCGTTGGGCCAGCGCCTGGCATTGCCCGCCGCCCTGGCCCGTGGCGGCCGTTGCTGGCAAATTGCTAGCCGGTCACCGCGGTGAATAGACGGCGCTCGCGCTGCAGCTTGGCCTTTTGCGCAGTCTCGCGCACCGAAGGATCTGGGTCAGCGAGACCCTTGTTCAGGAGAGCCGCTGCCGCTGGCTCATTGAAAGCCGCAGCTGCAGCCAGGATCGACCGACGGACAGATGGGTCGGTCTCCTCGTCAAAGGCGGCGGTCAAGGCCTCGATCATTTGAGGCTCCTGGCTGCCGGGCGCTATGGTGCCGGAGTTGCGCCTGGCTGCCAGCTCCCCAAGCGACTGCGCTACCGCCGCCCGGACTGCCGGATCCGGATCTTTGCTGAGCGCGCTGCCCATGGCCCTCACCGCGTTCGATGAGACCAGCTCACCGCTGTGCGTGCCAATCAATTTTGCCGCCTCGACCCGCTCTTGCGGCTGACGGGCCGATTCCAGCTTTACCAGGCTCGAATCCAGCATTTGCTTGTTGCCAGTGAGCATTTCCGCTCCCAGCCGCTGAAAGACCAACCAGGCACAGCCCAGAACGAAGGCAGCTGCCCAGGCGATCACGATGGTCGACCTGACTCTTGGGTTCATATTCTCCCCTCTGCTGTGATTCCGTTGACAGGCTGCCCCAGCCTTCGGCAGCACGCATCCTTGCCGCTAACCTTATTGTGATACAATCACCGCCCACTCTCACCACGAAGGAATGAGGGCAGGAGCTGGAATGCTAGGGCCTTACAAGTCTCGATGCTTAGCTTGTGGTCTCCTGGTGCAGTGAAGGGAAAGAAGAGGACAAGTCACAACCTAAGGCACGATGCTGTCCATGCTCAACGCCAACCGGCAGCTTGTTAAGTGAGTTTTCCACAAGGAACCGGGCGACATCGCTCGCTAAGCGGAAATCAAGCTCCGGCCTGTTGCTGGAATCGACCGACCCCGCGCCTTGTGCAGAATCACGCCTGCAGCTTGCGCTGTTGACGCTGCTCGCGCGAGGTTCCCTTAAGAAATTCTGGAGTCCGGGCCCGGGCCGGTGTACCCGGGTCTGCCGGCCGAGGCAGGAATCAGGGTCGCTCAGTGATGACGGCGCTTCTTCTTGCCTTTCTGTTTTACTTCTTTGGCAGCAGGCGGCTTTGGTTTGGGCGGCTCCAACGCAGAAATTTCGACAACCTGTGGCCAACCACCAGTCTCTTCGTTCAGCTTGCAGGTGACGTTGAAAGTAAAAGGCTTGACTGTATCCGGCTTGCCCTCAGTCTTCTCGGTGACCTGCCCGGAAACTTGCAGCGGTACTATGTCCTTTTCCACTGGACCAAGCGGCTTCACGGCGCTGACATCGACCGTGTTTGTGGTGTGCTGCTCCTGCGCATCCTCGATAATCTTGAGCTCCCCCAGCTCGGTTTTAGGCAGGTGTCCGTCGCTTTGCAACTTTTCAAAGACCTGCTCCGACAGCTCCTCTCTTTGCAAGTGGGTAATCGACTCCTTTACGGTTTCCGGGTTGCGGTCGAGAATGTGCTTGGCTACACCGACTGTGAACTTCTCCAGCACGTCCAGGCGCTCTTTCTTGACCTGTTCGGGGCTTTTGCAACCAGCAAGAGCAAATACAAGCAAGGATGCCAGGAGGAATATCGGCATTCGATTGGCTGGCGCTGCAAACACCGGTGACAGGGCTGGGTCTTTCTTCATCGACTTGCTGGCTTTGCCTTTCAATCGTGGCTTGAGAACCGAGCTAATCGCTCCTTGAAACTCAGGTCTCGAGGCTGGAGAAACAATACGCCAAATTGAACCACGAACAGCATGCCCGGTGGGCACATCGGAGCAATGTGCTGTGCAGGATTTTATTTCCTTCAGAAACGCTAGCGCTAATTGTGTTGAGGCCAGGATTTTTACTAAGGTACAGTGTTTCCATTGATCAGTCCTACAGACTTACCTCCTGAAGCCAGTCAGATAGCCAACCCGAGCTTATTTCCCCGAAGCAATGTACTGCTTTGAAGCAGCTGGGGGAGTATAGGCAGACGGTAACTAACTGAGATTGTGCTGTCACAGGGGCGGTCTCTCGCTGATTTGCGCACTCGGGTGATCTCTTGACCCAGGCCGAGAGCCTGGGCCACGAGGCTGCCCGCGGCTAACCATGCTAGGCGGGACAGGCAGAAAGCCTGGGCCCGTCCTGCAAATAGGAGTCAAGCTCATGAATCTCGACATCAATCGAGCAGTTCGTATGACCTGGACAGGCGACCGCTGGTTCGAAAAGATCCTGATCGGCGTCCTCGTCTGGATTGTGGCTTCCGCGGTCGGTCGCCTTCCCGGAATCGGGGGATTGGCCCACTTGCTGGTGTTGTCTCTGGCGACCGGATATGCGGTCAGCGTCATGCGGCAGGAGTCCCATGCCGCAGCTGATGCCCTGCCCAGGAGCCTTCCGGAGTGGAAGGACTGGCAAGACCTGCTCAAGGACGGGCTGGTAATCACGGCTCTGCATACCCTGTACGGGCTGGTGCTTGTCCTGCTGTTCGCCCTGGCGGTTGGGGCGCTGGGCGCCGGCAGGCTGGTAACACAATACCTGGGCGGGCACGATGTTGCCCTGCCGGCGGCCGTGGTGCTAATCGCGGTCGCCTTCGGCATGGCTGGCCTGCTTCTCTATGGCCTGTTCATTCCGATGATGACGGCGCATTACGCGCACGAGCGGCGTCTGTCTGCCGTTTTCGAGTTCGGGACGATCTTCGGCAAGCTCTTCGCCAACCTCGGCAATGTGGCGCTGGCCGTCCTGACCGCGATCGGTCTGGCTGTGGCCACCGTCATTCTTGCCCTTACCGTGATCGGCATGCCGATTGCGATCTTCATGTCGCAGGTGATTCTCGCCGATGTCTGGGCACAGGTCTACCGCCAGGCCCAGTCTAAGGCGAAGCCCTCGGCGTAGCTGGTCCTCTGACCATCAACAATCAACAACGAACGGAGAGACGACCATGTCGGTCATTCTGGAAGTGGTCGCAGGTGTGGTGGGCGTGGGACTCCTGGTTGTCGGCGCCTTCATGCTCTTCAGGTGGCGGGAGCGGTGGGCTCTGGAGCAAGCATTGCTTGTGCCCAGCAAGGCGTACAAGTGTGCGCGCTGCAACAAGTACCACCAGCTCTACAAGAGCACCAAGAGTCTGGACAGCATCGACAAGACCAGGAAGTTCACCGCCGACTGCAGGCGCTGCGGCGCCAACAACGCCTTCGCGATTGATGTGCAGCTGCGCAGGGACGGGCTGTACGTGATCGAGACGCTGCCGCTGAAGGTGAAGTTCACCTGTCATGCGTGCACCAAGACGAACGAGTTCAGTCCGGAGCTCAAGGAAGTTCCCACCTGCGCGGTCTGCATGGGGTCCTGCTCGGAGGCCGTGGAGGACGCGGAAGACTAGGGACTGTTCGCCCTGACAGCGCTCAGTAGGGACCTGCGAGGGAGTCGCTGGAGAAGGCAGCAACACGAGCTGCCCTCCGGCGATCCCCTTTTCCGCCAGCTTACTACAGGCTGCCATACACTCAATTAGCGGCCTCGCGCTGTGGCGGTCTTTGCTCAAGCAACTTGATGGCTTTCCACCAAGACATGGGAAGATAGCGCTTATGGATCAACAAGGAAATAAGGGTACTGCAAAGGCCGGTTGTGAGTCTCCAGCCAGCTTGCCCAGAGGTGTCTTGCTGGAGGACCTGACCTGGCTCGAGGCCGAAAAGGCCCTCACGGCCGATTCGGTCGTGGTGATTCCGCTGGGGGCGGCGGCCAAGGAACATGGACCGCACCTCAAGCTGAAGAACGACTACATTCTTGCCGAGTACTTGAAGAAGCGCTTGCTCGTGGGTGCGAAGGTGATAGTGGCGCCGACGGTGTCCTACCACTTCTACCCGGCTTTCGTGGAGTATCCCGGCTCGGTTTCGCTGTCGCTGGAAACAGCGCGCGACTTGATCGTGGACATCTGCCGCAGCCTGAGCCGCTTCGGGCCTCGCCGCTTCTACGTGCTCAACACCGGAGTGTCGACCGTGAGAGCGCTCGAGCCGGCAGCCACCAGACTGGCCGGCGAAGGGATCCTGCTTCACTACACGGAGCTAGACCGGCTAACGGCAGTGGTGGTTCAGGCCGTGAGTGAACAGGAGGGCGGCACCCACGCGGATGAGATCGAGACCTCGATGATCCTGTACATGGATCCCTCGGCGGTGGACATGTCCAAGGCCGTCAAGGACTACGACGCGAAGGGAAAGGGCGGACTGACCCGCACGCCAGGCGGCGAGGGTACTTACTCGCCGACCGGAGTATGGGGCGACGCAACGCTGGCCACGCGCGAGAAGGGCGAGAAGGTGGTGGAGGCGCTTGTGAGCGGCATTCTGAAAGACCTGGAGGCGCTCCGCGCCGCCGCCCTCCCTGCCCCGCCCGCAACTTAATTCGGCTCCCAGAGAAGATTTGCTGGATCGCAGGCTTTTCTGCGGGCCCGGGAGATCTTCTTTGGTTGTAATGATACTAAAAACTATAGTATATACTACACACTGCGAAACGCAGTTTGCTTGACCGGGCATGTGGACCGATCATTCCAGCAAGCGCAGGCGTGTCGCCTGCCGATAACGCCCTCAATGACAGCGGCAAAGCACCTATGCTGCACCGCCAGGAGGATTCTCGGCAAACCACTGGGCGATAGCTGGAATGTCATCCTCAAACCCACCGGGGCTGTTGATGTTGAGAATGCCGGCTCGCTTGGCAGTTCGGTTTTCGAAGTCGTGGACAGTACCACCGGGTATGACTAGATAAGTTCCCTGAGGGGCTTCCAGCCACTCTTCGCCGATTAGAACAGTCATCGTTCCTTCAATCACGTACCATACGTGATCGGCCTTGTGAGAGTGGGCTCCCGGCCCTTTCGTATTGGGCTCCATCCACCATTCGGAAACAGAGTAAGCTCGTCCGGTTTCGGGCCCGTCTGCTTTGAACACGGCGGTGATACGGCCGAGCGCGTAGATGCGCCCTTCGCTTGGGGGCAAGATAATGGGATTGGCTGCTCCAGTCATGGTCTACCTCTGCGTTGACTAGGTTGCAATCAGTTTATTTAATCACGAACGCCAGGTACGGAAACCTAGAAATCGCTCATTGCCCGCAAGGGATGGCGGCGCCTGGAACGGAGCAGGTCTACTAGCGCTCTGGGGGAGCTGGCTCTATGAATCGTACTTTTGCCCGAAGGTCCTAATTTTAGCTATCTGGTCGTTAATACTCTGGGTGAGCGCAGGAAAATCCTGCTCAAGGACGGCAATTAATCATGGAAACAAGAGACAGCGACTGTGTAAATGAGGCGAAAGCGGAACGCGCTTTACTAAAAGCAAACCGAGACGATATGAATGGACTGGCGAAGGAATTCGCTGGAATGAGTCCAAAGCAGTTAACAGATTGCGCGCGAAGGATTAAGAGCCTGAGCATCTATCAAGAGAAGCACGTCGCCTACTTACCGATTGTGGAGATCAAATTTGATGATCACCATCGGTTCGCAGGAGCGAAGGTGTTGAGGGATGGAAAGAGCTCTGACTACGACGCACAGGGTAAGAAAATTGTCGACAAACCCGGTGACAAGGCAGCGGACAAACCTGGTGATCAAGCAGCGGACAAACCCGGTGATAAAGCAGCGGACAAACCGGGTGATAAGCCAGCAGGCCAACCTGGCGATAAGGCAGCGGGCGCTATTAGCGCTGAAGAACGGCAGAAGCAAGAACAAGCGTTATTGGATAAGCTGGATGAACATGGAAAGCATTGGTATCCAGGCGGAGGCACGGATAGAGCCAAAATGGTCCAGGATATTGAGAATATGACTCCGGAGCAGCAGCAACTGTATAGAACCGATAAGGACTTTCAGAGGAAAGTGGATGATAAATTGAAGGGAGATATGGTCCCCCACGTCTCCATATCCAAACATGATGAAGATGCATTGCATGCAGCGCAGCATTTTCTTGACAAAGTAAAGAACAGCAAAGGTGAGACACAGAAACCGGATCTGACGTCGAAGTTGCTCAAGCATGCAGCTGAGGAAAGATGGAGCTTCAGTGACGAGGAGCAAAGGCAGGCAGCCCTGAACGATCTGAATGAAGCTGAGAAGCATGATCCGACCCTTCGTAAGCGCATTGCAACTGGAACAGATGCCGACTCTGTCGAACTGCGCCGAGCTGCTAAACAGGCCCTGGGAGACGAAGAATACGAAAAATACATACATGGCTCTAACAAGAAATGACTCATACGCGCGCAAGCATGGGTAATGTCTTTCTTGATCCTGCCTTCGAGTAACTGATACTGAACAAGTGTGTACTGCCCAGGCAACGACGCAGCTGGAAAACCCTGCTCTAATTGATGTTTCGGACCGTCAGAACACCTTTTCTCAGGATCCCGATCCGCAATGAGAGGCTTTTGGGGGCAGGCATTGTTTGCCCATCCCGAATTGACTACTGTGCCGAGCCCCATTCTCAGGCACTTCCTGGCCTCGAACTAATCTAATCGGAGTCCACGGATGCAGTCCTGGCAGATCTTCTAGCGCACCGGTGATCGTTGTCCTTGCAGGCGGACGAGCACGCCCTGTGGCAGGTAGATTTCCGGCTCTGTGATGTGATGTTCGAACGATTCAGTATTGCGGCAGTAGGTAATGACCAGCTCGCCGTCTTCCCTGGAGAGCTCGGGATGAGCTTTGGCGCTGTAGAGCATGATTTTCTTCAAATCCTCCGGACAGTGATAGACGCGGATCGGCTCGCTCCAGGGACCTTCCGGCCTGTCGGCATGGCGAATGACGATGTCTGGACCGAAGCCGGCGGGAAGATAAGTTGCAATCAGGCCACTTATGCCGCGGAGGCGACTTACGGTCATCTCCGGTGCTGCGTCCGGAAAGAGGATCACCGGGTTGATGAGCTCACTGGACCAGCAACTCTCAACGCCACCATGCTGATTGGATCGATGGCACCAGTACTCCCAGGCGCGCATATCGAGCTGCGCCAGCTTCTGCCGGGAGATGCGGGCTAACGCCAGCGGATGTTTGTCGAAGCCGTGCTCAGCCGGCGGATAGGACCCGTAAACATAAAGGTAGTCACCATCAAAGAAACAGGCGTTTCCAAGCTGTAATGTCCTCATGTTTCCTGGCAGGACCCTTCTGACGATGCGCCAGGAATCAGGCTTGTCCTGGGGATTGGTCACTTGAACGATCTCTTGAGCGGCCCCCTGGAAAGCAAAGCAGCCAGGCTCTCCGGGCTTAGAGCGAATCAGATTTAGAATCAGATACAGCCTGCCGTCCACAAGCGCTCCGTCGCCTGGCCATACCCACGTTTTTGGTTTGTCCGAAGCGAGAAGTGATTCTGGTTTTCTCCCGCCTGCCTTCCAGAAGAACTGCAATCCGCCCGTGGTATCACGGAGGTTCTGCCAGGCTGCCGAATTGTTGATCATGGTTGAGTCTACGCGGTGCCCGTCTTTGATCGTGCCGATCCAGGTATCGCCAAAAGTCCACAAGGTGATATGCCCTGCCAGCGGAATGCTATAGGCCCCATCTGCTCCTGTCCAGCCGTCTGTCCGTTGGAACATCTTGGTCAAGCCGGGCAGGGGAGCGCTAGATAATACCGTAAGTGGTGGCTTGACCTCCGTTCCGCCAGCGCCGGGAGATATGAGCAGGAAAGGTAACGCTGCTAACGCCAGTTCAGCTGCTATTCTGGATCTTGGACGGCCGTCGCCAATCTGTTGAATGAGGCGAAGCAAAACGCTCATGTTCAGCTCCAGGTCACCCCGTCCTGAATCATCCTTTTCAGTCCAGACATTAGAGCGGCCCGCGGCTCATCCTTGCGCCAGTGAAACGCTCTCCAACCAGCAGCTGTGGCGTTTTGTACGTCCATCTCTGGGCAGTCTCCGACGTGCAGTGCCTTGCCTGGTCTTGCCCCCACAAGCGCCGCAATCTGCTCGAAGACTCTGGCTGGCTTGCCTGGGACATTCAGATCGTCAAGTGTTGAGTATACATGCCGGAAATGGTGGCGATGCTGGCCCAGCTCGACATCGATAAAGGAGCGAGTCGTCGTCGAGATTACGATAAGCTGAACGCTCTGGCGGAGCTCCTTGATGAACTTGAGCGTGTCAGCAAAGAGAAGCGGCTTGTGCTGGAGCTGTCCCATGGCCTCCGCGAAGGAGCGCCCGGGACAAAGGGAGTTCAACCAGTATTCAGAGTCATAGAAATGCCGATCATACTTGCCCATCTCCATGAACCGCTGTCTCAACGATTCCTTGGCTTCAGCAGGCGATAGCGAGTGCCGCTCCGCATAAAGGCGAGGCAGGAGCTCAAGCCAGAACTCGTCAGAGAAGCGGCTGTCAGATAGCGTTCCTTGCAAGTCGAAGCTGATCAGATCAAACTGCATATGGCGCCTCCAGGGACAGTGCCCAGGCTGTGATTGAGCTCGCGATCGGTCCTGGCGCCGGTGAACTGGTAGGGTGGGTCATGGCATCGGCTTGCTGGCAATTGTCACTAGCGAGAATAGATCGTACTCGGCGAGCTGTTCGCGCCCTCCCAGGTATCCGAGCTCAATCGCAAAGGCTAAGCCGGCAATCTTAGCGCCGGCTCTTGAGACAAGGTTGATTGCTGCTCTTGCGGCTCCCGCACCGGCCATGATGTCATAAACTATGAGCACGCTGTCGCCTTGTCCGAGCTGTCCACTCTTGAGCTGGTACTCACCAAAACCATACTCCTTCTCGAACTTCTCCGAGTCGACCTCTCCAGGCACCAGCTCCGGTTTGCGGATAAGCAATAGCGGCTTATCCATGGCGTAGGCTAAACAGGAACCGAGTGTGAATCCTTTTGCTTCGATAGCCGCGATCCTGGTGATACCGCTTGCCGTGAAGTGGTCCGAGATTCGGCCGATGGCTTGTTTGAGAGCAGCAGGCTCAGCCAGAAGCGGTGTGAAGTCCCAATAAACCACTCCCGGCTTCGGAAAGTCGGTGTAGGATTGTATGTAATCTCGCAGATTGGCGCTGGTGGCTTTCATTAGCGGTCTACGTCGTCGATGAGGATTGCACGTGCCGGTGCGCCGTCGATTCCGGTGACCTTAACCGGCAAGCAAATGAACAGGTAGTCCCGTTGCCGCACGTCCTTGAGCCGCAGGTTGTCGACCAGCGTTATGCTCTGCGAAAGAAAGACGTGATGAACGTCGTTCTTGCCTTCGCGCTCGAAGGACTGGTAGTCATAGCCGAGAGTGGTGACACCCTGCTCAACAAGGTATTCGGCCGATTCAACGGTCATAGCGACATGCAGCGGATTGTAAGACTGCATCGAATCGAACGAGTTTCTGGTCTTGAGTAAGACAATCGGATGGTGGATGGAATGGCGGAATAGATCCTGGGGCGTGATCATGTCCTGGACATCTGTAAGGTCCAGCACCTGGCAAGCTCCGATCAGCCGGTCGAGTGGGATCTGATCGGCTGTCCACTTGTCGGCAAAGAGATAAAACGGCGCATCTACATGAGTGCCGGCGTGGGCACCAAAGTCGAGCCATGTGAAATTGACCGGGGCCTCTGGCTGCCGGCAAACCGGGATGAGCTTGGGCTGCGGATCCGCTGTCCAGACCACCGTCCTCTCGTTCAGCTCCATAGAGATGTCGATCACCTTACCGCTGGCAAAGGCTGTATGCCAGTTGCCTGCTGCTGTAGCTCCTGCCGTTGCCATATAACTCCTCCAGTTGTTTGTGAATCTGCGCGTGCCAGTTCTGTCGACGGTTCAAACAAAGGTCTGCTACCTGCTTCAATATTGATAGTCTCTTGTATAAGTACTCGTCCAGCAGCACCGGGAACTCTTGAAGGCTTTCGAAGAGCTGCCCCGTAGCCTCGAAGCCACGCCAGAAGTCGAAGTGATAGTCGACCGGCAGCGGCGACCAGCAGGGACCATACATATCGAAAAGCTGAAACAGGAACTCGGCATAATCGGGCAGTCCAGCCTTCTTCTCCAGCCACCACAAGCAGTGGCGCAGCACGTGTGCCACCTGCACGTACCGGCGGACGTCCGGCAGCTGCGTGCGACTCTTCACATCTTCCAGGAGACCGTTTTCCAGAATAGCCGTTTCCAGACGTTCGATTAGGCCAGCTCCTGAGCAATCGGGGATCTCGGCAAGGGCGCTGGCGATTGAAGCCACCTCAACGCGCACGTACTCCTGATCGGTGATCCGGTAGTAATGACCGATCAAGTCGACACGGTTCTCGAACGGATACGCTCCCAGCAGGTACCCCTCCGCTCTCGAGGCAGAGTTGAACAGGGTGTGAAGCACTGCTTGTTTGCGATCCGTGTCGACCAGGTTGATGAAGTACGAGGCTGTGCGGCACTGCAGGCGATCGGTAAAACAGCGGAAGAAGGAGAGCGCATTCCTCAGGGTGGTCCCCGAGTCTATGTATTCATCGAAGTAAATGAAGGGCTCAGAAAAGCGGTGTGCAAGCTCGGTTCCCTGCAGAACAGCAAAGACAGCGCTTTGAAAGTCGCTCTGCTTGGCTGTACCGATCCCTGCGAGAAGGTCAGGAACGCTGGCCGGTCCCACAGCAAAGAAATCTGGAGGCATTTGCTGGCAAATGCGCTTGAGGGCCTCGATACGCGTGTCGTTCTCAGTGAACTGGAGCTCCTCAGGCGCTTCCGGAGACAATGCGGAAAGGACTGAAAGCTGGATGGGGCTGAGATTTGCCTTTCTCTCTTCCTGCGTCAGGAAATGGTTGAGGACCGGGAAGATATTTCCCACAGGATCGCGAGGGAATTTGGTGCGCTGCCAATTCAGGTGGCTGCCCTTATGAGCAGCGATTGTTTCGCAGATCTCGGCAAAGGGCGATGCGCCTGTCTCAGCTACCACCACATGTTGGCAGCCGCTCCGCACGATCGCCTCGGTCAGCTCATCGGCAAGACATATGAGATTCGTATCGGACAGAAAGTGGAGCTGTTGACCCAGCATCGGATGCCGGAATCCGTGCAAATTATCCACTTCCCCGTAAAGCGCCTCAAGAGACTGCATTCTCGATCATGCTCCTTGAGTTAGTGATGAATGCCTTGATCTTGTCCGGATCCTTTCGATCCTTTCGCAGGTAGGCAGCGCCAAAGGTGCTCACCCCGGTCGATACATCCACCCCCTGCGGCCTGGCGATTCTGATCGCATCGGCAACGTTGTCCGGTGTCAAGCCTCCGGCCAGGTAGACCGGCTTCTCGGCGTCTCTGATTATGCTCCCACAAAGCCAGAAGTCGTTGGCAAAGCCGGTTCCACCCACGTAGCCTGCCACCTGGCTGTCCAGCAAGATAAAGTCACAGCATGACTCGTAGGACTTCAGCTTGCTGATGCTTGACAGGTCCGTGGCCACCACGGTCTTGATAATCTTCTTTGTTGTGCTCTTGCGGATCAGCTTTAGCTTATCGAGGCCGATGTCCTCAGAGATCTGAATTCCGGAGGAGCCTACGTAATCGGCCAGTGCCAGGATGTCCTCTGGTTCAAGCAGATGAGTGACGACGAAGGTATCGATACCATCCGGCAGGAGCCTGATGATATCTCTAACCGTCTGGGCGTGCGGTTCCACTTCTGCGGGCAGCACCCTGCCGCCCATCACGAAACCCAGTGCGCTGGCGCCGTAATCGGCGGCAGTCATTGCGTCCATGATGTTGCTCAGTCCGCATATCTTTACAAACATGGGTGAGTCCCTCATTGTTTAGCGGTGACCGGTGGAGCTGAAGTCCAGGGGATTTGTCGCCCGGGTGTGTTGATCGGTTTTGTGTACGCCCGTGGGCGAGCGATTCAGATGAGTCAATACCTCTGCCTGCAGGCGCTCCATCTCCTGGGAGAAGCTGACGATAGACGGTCCGATGTCCATGTGATCGAACTCAGTGCCACGTTCCTCGGCCTCCTGTGCCCCGGCCGCGTTGACAGCTCCGATTGACTTGATCCGGGTGACGTGATAGCCGGAGTCCTCCAGCTGACGGATCTTGAGTCGATTGTTGGACAGGAAAATGAGATCGTGGCTCGCCTCTAACCAGTCGAGGACTACCGGCGTGATCTGGTAGCCAGACTCATTGTTTGCAGCACGCGGGTCCGGCATGACGCCAATTGCCCGGAAGCCACCGGCCATCGTTGTCCGATGGATCTGTTCTGCGGAGTATTCGCCACGATGTCTGAGCGACGCACGCGAGAAGAGATCAAAGGAGAACTCGTCCGAAGAAAAGCCGCTGCCCATGCCATTTTGCGTGTCGATGTGCATGATGATTATGCCGGGTCCTCGATTAGTGGGCAGATGCTTTCCTTTGTCGTGAGTGAACTGCTGCTGAACCCACTGTTCAAATTCACGGCCCGATTCGATATGTGGCGGCAGTACCGGATTGAAGTGCGCAGCCAGCTCGCGGGTGGCCTCCCACTGGTGCGCACAGTTGCATCTCTGCGATCCAAACAGAAAGGAGGGAGTGCAGGCAGACTCACTGCGCAAGACAACCGGCCCATTGTAGATGTTTCCCACCAGACCGACATTGACCACTTCTACGCCGAGCCCAGGGAAGTACACACAACAGCCAATGTGCCTGGCGATGTACGGCGTCTCTGTCTTCGGCGACAGGCAGAAGAGAGTTGCGCCCTTGTTGGCGATCAAGAGCGCTCCCGAGCGCAGGTGTAAGCCGACTTCATATATTGAGTTCAGATCGTACTGTGCTGGCTCGCTGCTCAGGGCGGCACCAAAGTTCTCCAGGGTCTGACCGAACAGATTCCGATCCGTGACCTGTACGAATCTTTTGCCGTTGCGGTTATCGGTGGCATATTGCCAGAGAGCGCTGTAAAGCTCCTTCTTGCGCTCAATGCGATTGGCAAATGTCTCCATACCGCTAATCATGGTATCGCGGATCGATAGATGCATGCGTGGGCTCCCTTCGATTACTGACAACAGGATAGAGCAAGGCAGAGAAATGAATAAGAGTTTCGTAACAGGATCTATCGATCAGGGTGGGAGGATTACCATGGCGGGCCGGGTCGTCATTCCATACGATTGAGCCCCGGGAAGAAGACTGAGGGAGCAGGGACCAGCTGCGCGTATTCTTTGACATTGATGGCACGCTTGTAGATCACGCGCACGCTGCCGCTATGGCTACGCGCCAGTTCCTGGCGACTCATCCTGAAATTTTCTCGCTGTCCTATGACCGCTTTGCCGGGTTGTGGAACCGGATTGTCGACCGGCATATGGCTCAACCGGTCCAGTGTTCGTTCCTGGACAAGGGCGTTGCTTGCATGAAGGAGCTTTTTCACAAGGCTGGATTTGCGCTTTCGCACAGCGAAGCGTCACAGAACTTCCAGATGTATATGGGGTATTACCAGCGGCACTGGCGCCTGTTTCCCGATGTCCTGTCCTGCTTGGAAGAGCTTAAGCACTTGCCTTTGGGCATCATAAGCAATGCGGACCGCCAGCAACAGCACGGGAAGCTGGAGCAGTTGGGCATCAAAGAGCGCTTCGCTCCCATAGTTCTTTCAGCCGAGGTTGGCATCGCCAAGCCGGATGCCCGCATCTTCGAGACGGCCTGCCAGTTGGCAAATTCAAGCCCGGCTCAGTGCATTTATGTGGGTGACCACTTCGAGCTCGATGCCCTGGCCAGTGCGCGTGCCGGCATGCACGCCATATGGCTGGCGCGCGAGCAGAACATGCGTGCTGCTCCAGGAGTAATCGTGATTGACAGCCTGCGCTCCTTGGCGGAAGCAATCGCGAGCATCTCATAGGAAGATGGCGGCCTTCAATGCGGCTTGATCGGGAGAATATCGAATAGCTCCTGGTCCACTCCTCCAACGAAGGCTGCATTGAGTCAGCTAATCAAGCACAAGCGATGTGCAAGCCCGCTGCATTTTTGGATCTGGCCGCGACTAACCGCCCGATCTGCTGGGTATAACCGTAGGTGAGAGTTAATGGAATCAGCCTCATTGGCTAGGTAACCTAAATATGGTGGCGCTGAAGCCTGCCATGGCATAGTGGACTTAGGAGCCTGACCGTGGGCAAGAGAGCGGAGCTGGAAGACGCGGACCGGGAAGCTGAGCGCAGCCAGCCAGCTGATGAAGTGGAAGTCAGCCTCCTCAGCAATTCCGTTCAGGAGCTGGAAAAGGAAGCCACCGCGGAAGACCGCCGGGAAAAGTGGCAGCAGTCAAGTAATAAACTGACTGACAGGGGAGTGCTTCCCGATATCAGCCTGCCACGAACCAACGAACTGCCAGCTGTTAATCACAGCGCTCGTACCGGTCCGTATGCCGAGATCCCGGGCGGGTCACAAGCGGTGCCAGCAGCTAGAGGCAAGGAGGCACTCCCGGGCATTCTTCTCGATCCTGATCCGGAGGGACCTGGCCGGTCAAGAGCGGTGCCAGCAGCTCTAGGCAAGGACGGCAGACCAGGCGCTCGTACCGATCCGTATGCCGAGATCCCGGGTGGGTCAGAGGAGGCACCAACTGCT